>Ga0209475_10005043_pt1 | contig 11022 bp, 7 predicted proteins | sample tdDd471_FD_187128 | JGI IMG/M metagenome (GOLD analysis project Ga0209475, IMG submission 187128) | Marine sediment microbial communities from the Atlantic coast under amendment with organic carbon and nitrate - tdDd47.1 (SPAdes)... | ecosystem: Environmental > Aquatic > Marine > Coastal >...
CATCGCCCGGTCATTCTACTCCGGCAAAATGTGGAGTCAACTCTATAAAAGCCCAATGTTTTCAGGCTATAAATGAGGCAAATGCTATCTATTATCGTTGCAAATATATGTAATGATTACGCCACTGATGCTCCGGCGTTTCCGGTGGCGGAAATACAGGGCTTTTCGATGTCAGTCCTCAAAAACATGTGTGCAAAATGTGATGACAGGGCCTGTGCGCGTTCTCACAATATGGCTTCAAAAAAATGTACGCTTTTTGCGGGTGTCTCAAAACTGGACATAATTACCACAATGGCTATAATAAAAGTAGAGTATCTTGCGGCGGCCCGGAAACGCCTTATGTTTAAAAGGAAGTTGGAAATTTGCTTGAAAGGCTGGTTTATCATGAGAGCAACCGAGATATTGAAACGCGATCACCGGGAAATGTTGTTAGCCGCAGCCATACTCAACGAAATGTGCCGCAGGGTGGAAGACAACATTGCCGTTGATGCAGAGGATCTGCGGAAGCTGGCGGACTATGTGCTGGAATTCGGGTTTCGTTATCACGGGGCCAACGAAAGCGTGTTGTTTGCTGCCTTACGTGAACACGGGGTTGACGAAAAGACAACGGCCCTGGGGCGTTTGCAGGGTGACCACGATATCTATATCAAAAGCATGGAAGGAATGCTTGAAGCCCTTGAGGACATCGAGCAGGGAAACATTTCGGCCTGGGAATCCATAATACGGGAAGCCCGCTATGTGATAAAACATCTCGAAGATCACATGAAGCAGGAGGAATATGCCCTGTACTACATGGCGGACATTTATCTGCCGGAAGAAGAGCAGGAGCGGTTACTCAGTCGGTTTAATGCCTTGGAGAAAAGGCTGATTGCCTCGGGCAAGCGGGCGCATTTTGACCGCATTTTAAGTACTCTGGGCGAAAAATACCGGGTGGATACCCGGGAGGGAATTTATGATTTTGGCCTGCTGCCCATGGATACCTGAAACCCAGGAAATAACTGCGCAAAATAATAAAGTGCAGTGATATTAAGCTCTTTTATGCCTTGTAAAAACTATCCGGCCATGCTTTAATGGAGGTGTTGGGTATGGAAGGGAGGTGAGGGTATGAGAGCCACTCGGGTATTAAAGGAAGATCACAGGGAGATACGGCTGATGTTGAACATCCTGGAAGAGATGTGCAACCGTCTTGCCGCCGGAGCCCGGGTCGAACCAAAACACTTCTCATTTATCATTGAGTTCATGGGGCTGTTTGCCAATGAATACCATCACAGCAACGAAGAGGTGCTGATAAACGCCATGCGCAAAGCCGGTGCGCCCTTTTCCCAGACACCTCTGGGAGAGGTTGAAAAGGATCATCAGGCCTTGCAGGGCCTGCTGGGGGAATTCAGCACGGCGGTGTCTGCCTATACCCGGGGAGACGAACACGCCTGGGTGGATGTAGTGGATCACGGGCGACGACTGATTGAAGCTCATTTCGATCACATGCAGAAAAAAGACTACATCATGTATTACATGGCGGACATTCATCTGAGCGAAGAGGAGCAGACGTCCCTGATGATGGATTTTGCCCGGCTGGAGGATTTGCAGGTAATTTCCGGAAAGACGAACCGCTTTGGTCACATTCGCCATGAACTGGAACATACCTATGGTATTGGCGACGCCATGGAGGAGTACAAGCGCTCCAAGATTACAGACCCCGATTTTTAAACCAAAAACAGCGGCTTCCCAAGGGAAACCGCTGTAGTTATGTTTACACGGGGCTACCGCTATTTTTGGCGGATCTCGTGCTGTTTTCCCGCATCATACACGATTCTGGTAGTGGCGCCTGTCCACTTCAGGGGAATATCCGAGGCAATGGTTTCCACGAACTTGCGCTTTTCACCGGCCTTCAGGCTGGTCATTTCCTTGGCCGCGTTGATGTACACCGGGAACACATGCAGACGGTCGATGCAGCCCAGTTGTTTTTTGTTGTCAATGCAGAGCTTGGTGGGTTTGCCGTCGGGGCCCATAAACTGGACTTCCAGGCGGACAAAGTCCAGTTCATGATCGCTTTTGTTCTCGATTTCACCAGAGAAGGACAGGTAGGGAGCGTTGTCGATGATCTCGTTTTTCACCGTCCATTCGGTGATGATGATTTTGTCCTTCAGTTTGGCGATACGGGCTTCACGGGCCTTGCGGTCTGCTTCGGCCTGTTCCCATTCAGCGACTTTTTCCGGGTTGTGCATCAACCATTTGCCGTTGATGAATTTCAGGATGGGGTTGAATTTGGCCGAGGGCATGCTGTTCCAGCTTTCATATTTGCCCGTCAGCTCAGTTACCACATCGGCTTCTGCGGCTTCAACGTTCTTGTTGATCTTTTTCACCAGATAGTATTCGCCAAAGCGGGTGGGTTTATCCTTGGCCCATTCGATGAAGTCTTCCTTTTTCCACGCCGTGCGGGTTGCCTCGTCGTACATGGCAAAGGCGTCGTCAAAGCGCTTTTCCTTAATGGCCGTAAGAAGGTCCACCACTACCTGGTGAACGGGATCTTTTACAACCTGTTTGGCTTTTTTCTCGGTATTGCATCCCATCATGCTTCCTGCAATGATGGTCAGCGCAAGCAGAGTCACAGTGATTCGCCGCATAGTTCAGCTCCTGTGGTCTTGGGTTTTATTTTGCCAGCAGTTTGTCAAGCGCGGTGTTCATCTGCTGCTCAACGGTGCCTTTGAAGGGGGCCAGCATCAGGCTCAGATCCAGAAACATGGTGATTTTTTCCGGTGCCAGTTCCACGTTGCCCTTGAAACCGTTGCCCTTGAAGTCGATACCGCTTTTGTCGCCGCGCCAGTCGTATTGCATGTTCATGCCGGAGAGTTTTTCCTGTAGTTTCTTAACCAGCTTGTCGGCTTTTTCGGTGATGACATCCTGGGAAAATTCGTGGGTGCGTTCAAGATTGATTTTCGGCATTGGGACCTCCATTGTGGTAATACTTATTGCCACCAATAGTTAGCACCAGACTGTTTGGAATGTCAAGAACATATACCAATGGTGTCCACTGGCGATATTCCCGGCCTGTATTCGCACTGGTAAACATCGGAAAACACCGGGAATAATCCGGGCTGCTTCTCTGTTGATAACGGTGCGGCGTCTGCCGGATTAGCCATGTTATTGCGGATGGGGATGATTCTATAAAATAAAACGTAAGAAAAATAGAAAACAAAAGACAGGTGTTATGCGGGCTAAAATATATGATAATCGGTGACATGAATGAAAGTTGGGTAAATATAAAAGAGCGATGTTGACAGTAAATGGAAAATGTAATATACAATATTCGGACACGAAATATGACTGAAAAGGAGAAGCCATGAAACGGTATCGCGTGCACGGAATAGTGGTTTTTGCAGCAGTACTCTTTGGTTTGAGCGCCTGCGCCACTGCACCCCAGAAAGCGGAACCTGTTGCCAAAGCAGCCCCGGCGGCGCAGCAACAGGCCCCGGCGGAGTCTGCGGCCTTTGGTGGTGTGCCTCTGATTCCCCGGGAGGTGCTCTTTGGCAACCCGGATATTTCCAGTGTGCGCCTAAGCCCCGACGGTGTGTACCTGAGCTGGGCGGCTCCCCTTAACGGTGTGATGAATGTGTGGGTGGCCCCGGCGGACAAGCCAGGTGAAGCCGTTGCCATTACCAGCGATACCGGTCGCGGCATCCGTTATCATGGATGGACCTATCATCCCGGTCTGATCGTATATGCGCAAGACAAGGATGGCGACGAGAACTGGCGTCTGTACGGGGTGGACGTAAAAACCAAAGAGGTGAAGGAATACACCGCCATTGATAAAGTCCGGGCCCGGGTGGATGCCATAAGCCCTAAATACCCCAATGAAATTGTGATTTCCATCAATGACCGCAATCCCCAGTACCACGATGTGTACCGCCTTAATCTGGATACCGGCGTGCGCACCCTGATAAAAAAGAACGATGCCTTTGCCGGCTTTATGTTTGATGACGATTACAAGCTGCGTTTTGCCACCAAATTTACCCCGGACGGCGGCTATGAAATTCTGCAGAAGGTAAAGCGAGGATTTAAGGTGTGGCGCATTGTGGCCATGGAAGACTCCATGAACACCAAACCCCAGGGCCTCAGCAGCGATGGCAAAACCATGTATTTCCTTTCCAGCCTCAACCGCGATACCTCGGCGTTGATGGCCATAGATCTGGACAGCGGCAAAGAAACCCTGCTGGTGGATGATACGCGGGCGGATATCGGACATGTATTCCAGCATCCGGCAACCTACAAACCCCTGGCCGCCAGCATCAAGTACGACCGGGCCCAGTGGAAGTTCCTTGATGCGGAAACCGAGGCCGATTTTAAGGTGCTGGCAAAAGTCCGCGAAGGCGATTTCTGGCCCACCCAGGCCACCCTGGACAACAAGACCTGGATTGTGGCCTGGCTGACGGATGACGGTCCGGTCTATTTTTACCGCTACAACCGGGAAACCCAAAAGGCCGACTTCCTGTTTGTGCATCGCAAGGATCTGGAGGGATTGACACTTACAAAGATGCATCCCGTGGTTATTCCCACCCGTGACGGAAAAAATCTGGTGAGCTACTACTCCCTGCCGGTTTGGAATGACAACAACGGCATGCCGGACAAACCCCTGCCCATGGTGCTCTATGTGCACGGCGGTCCCTGGCACCGGGACAGCTGGGGCTACAATCCGGTACACCAGTGGCTTACCAATCGCGGCTATGCGGTGCTGAGTGTCAACTTTCGGGGTTCCACCGGGTTTGGCAAAAGCTTTGTCAACGCCGGCAACCGCCAGTGGGCCGGCACCATGCACGACGATCTCATCGATGCGGTGAACTGGGCTGTTGAAAAGGGCATCGCCCAAAAGGATAAAACCGCCATCATGGGCGGCAGCTACGGCGGCTATGCTACCTTGGTGGGCATGACCTTTACCCCGGATGTCTTTGCCTGCGGCGTGGATATTGTGGGCCCCTCCAACCTGGTGACCTTTATGCAGGCAATCCCCGCCTACTGGAAACCAATGATTGATATGATGACCAGCCGTATCGGTGATTTCCGTACCGAGGAAGGCAAGAAATTCCTCATGAGCCGCAGCCCCATCAGTCGGGTTGACGCCATTGTCAAGCCTCTGCTCATCGGTCAGGGTGCCAACGATCCCCGGGTGGTACAGGCGGAAAGCGACCAGATTGTGGCGGCCATGAAGGAAAAGAACATTCCCGTCACCTATGTATTGTATCCCAATGAAGGTCATGGCTTTGCCCGGCCGGAAAACCGTCAGAGTTTCTTTGCCGTGAGCGAAGTTTTCCTGGCACCGATTCTTGGAGGCCGCAGCGAACCCTTTGGTGATATGATGAAAAAATCCTCCATGCAGGTACTCGAAGGCCTGCAGTATGTGCCGGGCCTGAATGATGCCCTGGGCACAAAGCCCGCTGCAAAGGAAACAGAGAAAAAAGAAGCAGCTAAAAAGTAAAAAACAACCGGAATTGTTTACTCTGCGGGAGCGCCTTGTGGCGTTCCCGTTTTTGTTTCTTCCCTGGGTTGGTTTTCCTGCTGTTCTTCTAAATACTTGCGGTATACCCGGGGGGCCACTTCCTTCAAAGCCGGAATCGCCCGTTCTTTGCGGGTTGCGTCGCCGGACTGAATTTCTTTGATCAGGGCCTGTGATGCCGGGCTGCCCATGATGCGCATGGCCTCCAGGGTTGCGCCACGAACCAGTGGCGTGTCGTCCCGCAGGGTGTCGATCACCGCAGGCACCACCCGCTCATCCAAAGGTCCGATTTTGCCCAACGTCACCACGGCTGCTGCCCGGACACCGTCGTCGGCATCCCGCAGGGCGGCGGTCAGCCGGGGCACCGCAGACAGCGCCAGGGGGGAAAGGTAGCCCAGGGCAACGGCGGCGTTGCGGCGCAAAAGGCTGTTGTCTTTGCTGCCAAGAGCTTTTGTAAGGGGCGCAATGGCGGCTTCTCCGATTCCACCCATGGCCTCGGTGGCAGCGTCTGCCATGGTCTCGTCAATGCCTCCCATGTGGAAGATAAGATCCGGGATGGCCACCGCTGCGGCGGGGCCGATTCTGCCCAGAGCCAGTGCGGCTTGCAGAGGTACCCGGTTGGAGGGCGGGGGAGTGTTTTTCTGCTCTGCTGCGGGTGTTGGCTGGTCTTCGGCGTCGTCACCGGTTGGGGGCGGAGTTTCTGCCGGAGGGGAGGGGCGGTACTGCGTTACAATGGCATGCAGCGCCGGAACCGCTGCTGTTGCCGTTTGGCCAATACTGCCCAGGGCAATGGCGGCGTTCTTACGGACAAACTGTTTTTCATCCACTAAAAGTTCTATCAATCGGGGAACATGGGGCGCACCGCGGTAGCCCATGTCCACAATATCCAGGCATGCGCCGTTGCGTTCTTCGGGATCGGTATCCATCAGCCGTTGCGCCACCGTGGGCCGCGCCTTCACTGTTTCCTTTTGTGCCGTCGGGGTATCGTTTTGTTTTGCCCTGTCGCAACCGGAAAAAGATAAAAAGGATACCGCCGCCATCATAAAAACCGCAACAACGATATAGTGTTTCATAATCCATGCCTCCATGGGGGATATGCTAACACCTTCGGCGGCACAGTTCAAGAGGCGTTTGCCGGGATTTCGGCATAACGCGGCGCGTTAAATGGCTGTTTTTGATTGCTATATACTCAATAATCATTCGCAAACAGGTTAATTTCCCCGGGACGGGGAGGGCGCTTCCTCGGGACAGCAGGGGCCGTTTCACGGGCCGTCCCCGGGAAATGACGCAGCCCAAATAGCCTCTTTTACAAGATAAAAACAATATGTAGCAAAAAATGGGTCGCTGTGCCCCGTGAAAGCGGGTGTGGTGTCCCGGGAAACAGGGTGTGGCGTCCCGAGGGATTCCCGAGCGCATTTTATATTATTATCGTAATATAGCGGTGTTTTTTCATGGAATGCGTTTTGACACCGGGGGACATGCCGGGTACACTGTTGCCCAACATATTTTTCGACCAAGCGAGGGATCTGATGACGAGGACAAAAACAGCAGTAGTAATCGGAACTGGCGCCGGTGGTTTGACTGCTGCAGCCTACCTTGCCAAAGCCGGTGTAAAAGTAATCGCTCTTGAGCAGGCCCGGGAACCCGGCGGGTTTCTGAATCCCTTTGTGCGTCGCCGCTATCATTTTGATCCCGGTGTTCATTATGTTGGCGAATGCGCTCCGGGGCAGGCTATTCATAACGTTCTGAAACCACTGGACATTGATGCCGGGCAGCTCTTTACGGAGCTGGACCCTGAAGGCTTTGATGTCTACCGCTTCCCGGATCACGAGCTACGGTTTTGCAAGGGCATGGACCGCTATCGCGACAGGCTGGCGGCGGCGTTTCCCCGGCGGAAAAAAGCCGTGGACAGGTTTTACAAAAAGATCAGCGCCGTGGGCCGCGCCATCAGCGCCCAGGAGCGTCTCAGCGACGGGCATGTGGCTCAGGCGGCGGTTATGGCTCTGCAGAACCTTTATCCCCTGCTGCGCTGGGCCTTTGTGCCTTATGAGTCGTTCCTCAACACCATCACCGACGATCCGCAACTGCGGGCAGTGCTCTGTGCGCAGCTTGGCGATTTGGGCCTTGCGCCCTCTAAGGTATCGGCGATTTACGCCATGGGTTTGATGCTGCATTACAGCACTGGTGCGTATTTTCCCCGGGGCGGCAGCGGCAGCCTGCGGGACGCCCTGGTGGAGGCCACAACAACCCATGACGGCATCTTCCACACCCGCTGTGCGGCGGTGAATATCCAGATGAAGGGCAAGCGGGCTCTGGCGGTGGAGACCGAAGACGGTCAGCGCTTTGAAGCAGACGCGGTGATCAGCGCTATTGAGCCGCAGCATACCTTTACCCGGCTGATGAACCCCGGTGATCTGCCGCCGGTGTTGCGCTGGAAGGTGCAGCGGAGCAAGGCCTCACCGGGAACGTTCTGTATTTTCCTTGGCATGAAACGGGATATTTCCAAACACGGTATGGGCCGTTGCAACATATGGGATTACCCGCATTACGATATCGAAAATCTGATGACCCCGGCGGACCCGGACCCCAAAACCGGGGCGGTACGGCCCACGGGATTTTTTCTGTCTCCCAATTCCCTCAAGGACGACAGCGGAGCCATGGCCCCCAAAGGCGCATCCACCCTGGAGATCGTCACCATGATGCCCTACGGCCCCTTTAAGCATTGGGACAACATGGAATCCTACAAACGCGGGCCCGATTATGAGGCATTTAAGACCAATGTGGGCGAGGCCCTTCTACAGCAGGTGGAACAGCGCTATCCGGGGTTGGTGGGCAACGTGGAGGTGCGGGAATTTGCATCGCCGGTGACCAACAGCTACTGGGTCAATGCGGTGCAGGGCGGTGCCTATGGCCCGGCGGCTCTTCCCTCACAGGTGGGACCGTTGCGCTGCATGCCGGTGACCGGTTTTGACAACCTCTTTTTGGCGGGTTCCGGTACCTTTGGCGGTGGCGTCAGCCCCTGCCTGGCATCGGGCCGGGTTGCTGCCAAGGCGGCCCTGCGGCATTTGAAGATAAAAGACAAGTGACACCGTGTGCTATTAGCATTTTTAATAGCTATTTATCGGTGAGTCATTGTAGACAACGGTGATATGCGATATACTTATTAAATGATCTGTTTGAGATTTCGAGCATACAGACAAGGAGAGTCTTCATGAGGCGACGTACAGTTGTAGTGATATTCCTGCTTGCCCTGGTCACTGTTTTTCCCGTTGCCTGCGGGAATGACGATGACGGCGCAATTCCCTTCATGGACGGTGATGTCGATGGCGATGTTGACGGCGACGTTGACGGTGACACCACGGAGCAGACCGAAGCCGAGTGTGTGCTTCCCGCAGACTGCGACGAAGGCTTTGACTGCCGCGACGGTCAGTGCGTGGAAATGAAAAAATGTTTCCGTGGCAATGCGGAATGCGCAGCCGATGAACTGTGCCATAAGGAAGATCCCGACGCCAACTTCGGCTACTGTTATCGCTTCTGCTATACCGATGCCGACTGCCCCTCCAATGGACAGTGTGAAAACGGCGTGTGCATGGAATACCCGGCCCTGCCGGATTCCACGCCTCTGAAAGACGGCAGCGAAACCGCCACCCAGCTTATGGGTAACGTGGCCACTGAGCCTCTGGAATTTCCCATGGGCGTTACCCTGTGCGCCTATGCCGCCCGTCAGGGTGTTGAGACAGCTTACAACGACAAGATGGATGGCAGCAACGGCGTGTTTGAGCGTCCCCTGGTTAAGGCTCTTGTGCTGGACAACGGCTATGATCAGGTCATCTTCGTGCGGGTGCCGCTGGCATTCACCGTTGATTACGTGGTTACCGGCGTTGTTGAGCGGGTCATCAAGGCTACGGGGAAGGATATCTCCCGTAACCTGGTCATGACCAGCAATCACTCCCACTCCCTGCCCAGTCGTTTCTGGAACATGCTGACCGGTACCCCCTACGTCAGCCTGGGGCTGGATGACTTCAAATACGAAGTCTACGAGCGCATCGTTGACAGTATTGCCGCCGCGGTTATTAAGGCACAAGCAGATCTGAAACCCGTTGCCGCCGGCTGGGCCATCAACGAGGATTACGATCCCACCAACGACATTGCCCATGATCGCCGCAAAACCAACAACCCCATCGACGGCGGCTCCTTTAAGGAACCCCGCATGACGGTGTTCCGTATTGACGACATGAGCGATGAAGCCAACCCCAAACCCATGAGCGTAATGATCAGCTTTGCGGTGCACGGCATCATCACCGACTGGATTGACACCTTCCTGACCGGCGATGCCGGTGGTGGTGTGGAAATGGCGTTCCAGCATTACTTTGAAAACGAAACCGGACAGCGCATTGAAGCCATGTTCATGCAGGGCGCAGCCGGTGATGTCAGCCCCGGTGGCGGTCAGCTGAAGCATGACTATCAGGCTAAAATGATGATGCTGGGTACCATGGCCTACAAAGTGGCCCGGGAACTCTATGACGGCATTACCCCCAGCCGCGATCTGGACCTGGAAATCGTTTCCAAGCGTCTGCCCATTGACACCAAACATATCGGCTATGCCGACGATGAATTTTTCTCCTACGACATTGTGTCCATTGGTTGCGAAGCCGAAGGCATCAGCGCCGAGGATTGCATCAGCGCCGACGTGCAGGATATGGCCGCCGCCGGTTGTGCCACCCTGGACATGCCCTTTGAATACTGCACCGAAACCTGCCTGATGGAAACCGAGCCCTACGGCCAGATGCGCTTTGGCGGTTTCCAGTGCGGCCTGATGGCTGCGGTGCCGGAAGACACCGATGGCGAAACAAAAATCCACGACGGTTGCATGGGCTGCGCTCTGAAGGGCGAATCCATCAATGGAGCTCCCATGCTGCAGATGTCCAAAACCCGGGTATCTGTCATCAAATTCGGCAAGCTGATTATCGGTACCCTGCCGGGCGAACCCCTGGGTTCCACCTCCAACCTATTCTGCGACCAGCTGCGCACCGTTGCCAAGGACCAGACCGGCGAAGACTACGAAGCCATCGTATTCGGCTACACCAACGATCATCAGTTCTATCTGCCCCTGGACGACGACTGGCCCCAGAACGGCCTGGAAACCCAGAGCACCATGTGGGGGCCGAAAATGACCCGTTACCTGGTGGATGAGGCCACGGAGATTTCCAACCAGTTGTTTACCGACGAGCGGGAAGACAATACCAACAACGTCAAGGCAACCAACTACCGGGAAGAAACCCTGGACAAAACCTGGCGGGTGCCCACCGTCACCACCGATGCGGTGCACGGTGTGATGGTCGATCAGCCCCCTGCCCAGTACAAGCGCAAGGGCCAGTTCCGTTTCCACTTTACCGGCGGCGACAACGGCGTTGACGTGCCCCGGATTATTCTGGAAAAGAAAAACGAAAGCGGCGACTTTGAAGATGTGGTGTCTGCAGCGGGTCGCCGCTATGACGACCAGTATTACAGCATTCAGTCCTACTGGGAAAACC
>Ga0209475_10005045_pt1 | contig 11021 bp, 8 predicted proteins | sample tdDd471_FD_187128 | JGI IMG/M metagenome (GOLD analysis project Ga0209475, IMG submission 187128) | Marine sediment microbial communities from the Atlantic coast under amendment with organic carbon and nitrate - tdDd47.1 (SPAdes)... | ecosystem: Environmental > Aquatic > Marine > Coastal >...
AAGCCGATACGGACCGTTTGGCCGCGGCCTACAAGGCCGGCAACGCCGTCGCCAAGGAAATCCTGGAAAGCTATGCCAAGGCCGAGTTCTTCACGAAACTTCCCGAAGTCGAAGACGAGATCAAGGTCGTCACCTATATCGCGGCCGAAGGGGATATCTCTACCGACCTGATGTCGCCCGGCAACCAGGCCCATTCCCGCGCGGACCGCGAATTGCACGGCAAGTGCTTCATCTCGGAAGCGGCCCAGAAGGAAATCCAAGCCTTGCAGGCGCAGCACCCGGACAAACGGGTGATGCTGATCGCCGAAAAAGGCACGATGGGCGTCGGGTCGTCCCGCATGTCCGGCGTCAACAACTGCGCCTTGTGGACCGGCAAGCAGGCGAGCCCCTATGTACCCTTCGTGAACTACGCCCCGATTGTGGCGGGGACGAACGGTATTTCGCCGATTTTCCTGACCACCGTCGGCGTCACCGGCGGCATCGGCATCGACCTGAAGAACTGGGTCCGGAAACAGGGTCCGGACGGCAAGCCGATCCTGAACAATGACGGCAACCCGGTCCTGGAGGAGAAGTATTCCGTTGCGACGGGCACCGTCCTGAAGATCGACGTCAAGGGCAAGAAGCTGACGAGCGAGGACGGCAGCGAGGAATTCGCCGAGATCGCCGCGTCCTTCACGCCGCAGAAGGTCGAGTTCATGAAGGCCGGCGGGTCTTATGCGATTGAATTCGGCAAGAAACTGCAGATCGTGGCCTCCTCTACGCTGGGCAAGGAACTCAAGTCGCCCTATGCGGCCTCGAAGGAACTGTCGCATAAGGGGCAGGGCCTGACGGCGGTCGAAAAGATATTCAACCGGAACGCCGTCGGCGTCAGCCCGGGCAAGGTTCTGCATGCGGGTTCCGACGTGCGGGTGAAGGTGAACATCGTCGGGTCGCAGGATACGACGGGACCGATGACCGTGCAGGAACTGGAAGCCATGGCCGCGATGGTGATTTCACCGGCGGTGGATGGGGCCTATCAGTCCGGCTGCCATACGGCTTCGGTCTGGGACAAGAAGGCGCAGGCCAATACGCCGAAGCTGATGGCTTTCATGAACAGGTTCGGCCTGATCACGGCGCGCGACCCGAAGGGCGTCTATCATGCCATGACGGACGTCATCCATAAGGTCCTGAACGACATCACGGTCGATGACCGGTGGATCATCATCGGCGGAGACTCCCATACCCGCATGTCCAAGGGCGTCGCCTTCGGCGCCGATTCGGGCACGGTGGCGCTTGCGCTGGCGACCGGTGAAGCCACCATGCCGATCCCTGAATCGGTGAAGGTCACCTTCAAGGGCAAGATGGGCGAGCATATGGACTTCCGCGATGTCGTCCACGCGACCCAGGCCCAGATGCTGGCCCAGTTCGGCGACAACGTCTTCCAGGGCCGCGTCATCGAGGTGCATATCGGTACGCTGCTGGCCGATCAGGCCTTCACCTTCACCGACTGGACAGCGGAAATGAAGGCGAAGGCGTCGATCTGCATCTCCAACGACGAGACACTGATCGAATCCCTGGAAATCGCGAAGCACCGTATTCAGGTCATGATCGACAAGGGCATGGACAACGATGCCCAGATGCTGAAGGGGCTGATCGCGAAGGCGGACAAGCGCATCGCGGAAATCAAGTCCGGCGAAGAGCCGGCCCTGAAGCCGGACGATAACGCGAAGTATTTCGCGGAAGTCGTCGTGGACCTGGACGCGATCAACGAGCCGATGATCGCCGACCCGGACGTGCAGAACAGCGACGCCTCCAAGCGCTACACGCATGATACGATCCGGCCGATTTCCTATTACGGTGCGAAAAAGAAGGTCGACCTCGGCTTCGTCGGCTCCTGCATGGTGCATAAGGGCGATATGAACATCATCGCGCAAATGTTCCGGAACATTGAAAAAAACAACGGCAAGGTCGAATTCAAGGCGCCGCTGGTCGTTGCCCCGCCGACCTACAACATCGTCGACGAGTTGAAGGAAGAGGGCGATTGGGAAATCCTGCAGAAATATGCGGGTTTCGAATTCGACGATACGGCGCCGAAGAGCGCCGCCCGCACGAAATACGAAAACATCCTGTATCTCGAGCGCCCCGGCTGTAACCTCTGCATGGGCAACCAGGAAAAGGCGGAGAAGGGCGATACGGTCATGGCGACCTCCACGCGTCTGTTCCAGGGCCGCGTGGTGGAAGACACCGACGAGAAGAAGGGCGAGTCCCTGCTGGCCTCGACCCCGGTCGTCGTGCTCTCCACCATTCTGGGGCGGACGCCGAGCATCGACGAGTACAAGTCGGCGGTTGAGGGGATCAACCTGACGAAGTTTGCGCCGCCGCGGGCATAGCCGTCGAACGCGATCTCGGTTCATTACGACGATCGCCATCGATGCGCCCTTCGGGCCGAGCAAAGTTGGAATAGGGAACAGGCCCCGCCGGTTGGCGGGGCCTTTTTCCTTTATCCGGCGGCGGTTTCCGTTTCCAGCCTGCGGCGCAGATCGTCGGGCAGGTGCAGCGCGTCGGCCAGGCGGTCCAGATAGCGGCGTTCCTCCGGCGTATCGATATCCACCGCCAAGGCGGAGGCCGCATAGATTTCCGCCGCCTGTTCCAAACCGCCCGACAGGCGCGCGATGGCGATCGGGTCGCTCGGCGCGTTCAGTTGATCGATCAGGAACCGCTGCTCTTCCCGGCCGATCTGCAGCGCCGCGATCTGGGCCTCTATGCGGGTCCGTTCCGCGCCGTCGATGTGACCGTCCGCCTTGGCGGCGCTGATCATCGCGCGCACCAGGGCCAGCCGCATATCCTCGCCCGATGCGGCCGACTGCTGTTCGGCCAGATCGAAGATGCTGCCCGCGGGCGGCGCCGGAATCTGTGTCGGGGACGGGAGCGGGGACGGGGACGCGGCGGCCGCCGATCCGTGTCCCTGCTGGGCGGCGGGGCCGGCCATCTGGGCGTCCTTGTGATCGCGCCAGGCCTTGTAGGCGAGGCCGCCGATCGCCGCCATGCCGCCATAGGCGAGCGCCTTGCCGCCCATTTTGCGCGCCTTCTTGTTGCTCAGCAGCAGCGCGGCGAGGCCGCCCGCGGCAGCGCCGCCAAGCAGGCCGTTCGGCATGCCGCCGGACCGCGCGCCCTGGACCGCCTTGTCGATCCCGGCGCCTGCCGAGCCCATCACGTTCTTCAGAATCGAGTTCACATCCACGCCAAGAATTTCCTTCCGTTGTCCCAATGCCCTCACGCGGAAGCGCGCAATACCGGCTTCGGAACAGATATGAACGAAAGCGGGGATTTCCAGCCTGCGCGCGGCTTTGTCCGGGCATCGCCGCGCCGGCGGCGGGGCGGGCCTTTCCTTGCCGCCGAACCGCGCCATATCTTGACCAGGATTGCAGCATCGGAGTGAACGACATGCGCCACATCGCAGCAGTAATCGGTCTCGCCGCCCTGGCGATCGTCCAGGCCGGCGGCTTGGCCTGGGCCCATCACGGCTGGTCCTGGACCACCGGCGGCAATATCGAACTGATCGGCATCGTGAAATCGGCGAAGCTCGGCATGCCGCATGGCGTGCTCGAGGTGGATGCGGAGGGCGAGGTTTGGACGGTCGAGGTCGGCCAGCCCTGGCGCAACGAACGTGTGGGGCTGACGCCGGATCATTTCGCGCCCGGCGTCGAGTTGAAGATCGTCGGCGAGCCGTCCGCCAATCTGGGGGACAAGCTGCTGAAGGCCGAGCGGATCTATATCGAGGGCAAGGAATATGTCCTCTATCCCAACCGCAGCTGACGGGGCGAGGGGCGGTGGACGGGATGCTCGCGGCCCTGGAGGCGCTGCCGCCGGTGGAGGCCCTGCGCTTTTCGCGCTGGAGCTACGCGGCGGTGAGTGCCGGGCACGTGCTGGGAATCGCCCTGTTGGTCGGCGGCGCCGTTCCGCTGTCGCTCCGGCTGTTGGGCTTCTTTCCGTCCGTCCCGCTGGCCGGCCTCGTGCGCATCCTGGCCGGGACCGCCGGGGCGGGCTTGGCGCTGGCGCTGCTGACCGGCATCCTTCTCTTCGCGACCCGCGCCGCGGAATATGCCGGCCATCCGCTTTTCCCCGTCAAATTGGCCTTTGTCGGCATCGGCGCGGCGTCGGCGATCCAGATCCATTGGCGGTACGGCCGGGACTTGAGCACGGCGCCGAAACGCGATCTGCGCCGCGCGGGCGCGGTCTCCTGCCTCTCCTGGATCGCCGCGCTTGCCATGGGCCGCCTGTTGGCCTTTGTCGATATCGATTAGGCGCCGGAAATATATCTATTTATTTATATGATATCAGATGGTTAGGGGGCGTTTTTGCCCCGATGAAAAAGCGTTTTTCCTGGTCGGCCGGCGGCGGTTCGCCGCTTGTCTCCGTGAGGTAACCACGGATTTCACTTGCTTTATTTCACAAAACCCCTATATCAGGATCACGTTTCGAAGTCGCTGCAGAACTCATGCTACCCGCTAACGCGGTCGATCACGTTTCCTCTCCGACAATTCAAGCGTTTCAAGGGTCCGCCGCATTCGGCGGCGGAACGAAAACTAGTTGTCGTGAAAGGAAAAAATCATGACCAAAGGCACCGTTAAGTGGTTCAACCCGACCAAGGGTTTCGGCTTCATTGAACCGGAAGATGGTTCGAAGGACGCCTTCGTCCACATCAGCGCCCTGGAGCGTTCCGGTATCTCCAATCTCGCCGAAGGCCAGCGCGTTCAGTTCGAACTCGTCGCCGGTCGCGATGGCAAGATGGCAGCCGAAAATCTGCAGATCGCCGACTAATCAGTCGATGATTTTGGAACGGGCGGTCAGCGACCGCCCGTTTCCAAAAAGGCCGCAAAGAATAAGCGGCCCAGTAATCCGTACATAAAAAGAAGAAAATAATGAGTATCGAATCCAATTTCCTGATCAAGTTTGGGCTTCATCATTTCGTGTCGCATTCCAGCGGCGCCGATGGCAGCCATTTCGTCGTCGACGGAAACGAAGGCCAGACAATGATCTCTCACGCGAAATACATCATCGAAGAGATGTATGGCGCGCCGTCGGTTGTTTCCGTGCGTTAATGCGCCGGCCGTACCGGAAGGCCTCCTTCCGGTCCCGACAAACGTGGCCCAATGTTGGCCTTAAGCAAAAAACAAAAGTCTAGCTTTGCAGTGCCTTGTCTCCAGATCCGCAAGCGGCAGCTGCCGCAGGATAGGGGTCAAGGCACGGTCACGCTCGTGCGTCTGATCGCGATCGGCTGTTCGCGCCCCTTCACGGTGACCGTTTCTTCCGCTTGAAAGCCGGCATCCGCCAAGCCTGCCTCGACGACGATCTCGTTTGCGGCAGCGGCGGCGCAAAGCCGCGCCGCCACATTGACCGCGTCCCCGATCACGGTGAAGTCGCGCCGGTCCGGCGGCCCGATCGTTCCTGAAATCATTTCCCCTCTATAGATGCCGATGCCCAGGAATCTCGGCAGTTGTCTGCGTGCGACTGCCTCCTGAATCTTTCGCGCGGCGCCAATGGCCCGTTCGATTGAATCGGCGCCGTCAAACCGGGCGAGTATCGCGTCGCCGATCATTTTGTCCACGTCGCCGCCATATTGCCGCAGTATATCCACCTGCAGGGTCATGATGTCGTTCAGGAATCCAACCACTTCCTCCGGCTCGTGCTGTTCGCTGAAGCCGGTAAAATCCCGAATATCCGAAAAGAACAGCGTTTCCGTCACGCGCTTGGATATGATGTCGCTGTTGCTGGGAATGTTCCGGACCGCATCGACCGCTTTTGTGGAAACAAATGATTCCAGGCGTTTGCGAAGCGCGTTGATCGTGTTCGTGCGCCGATCGATATCGGCTTGGGCCGCCGTAACCAGTTTGTTCAAGGTAATGCCGAGAACGAGGAACAGGATGCCGGGGATTGAGATGATCGGCAAAGCGGATTTGAGCAAAATTCCGTTCAGGTAGCTGACCGGTTCATAAAGCTCGAAAACCGCCCGCAATGTGCCGTCCTCATCGAAGACGGGAACATAGAGCTCATACTGCGCGGTTCCGTCCTGAAGCGTTTTCTTGACCAGACCGGATTCGGTCTCTTCGATGGCTTGTTGAAGCGCGGGACCGTTCTCCAGTGTTCCGATTTCTTCGGCCAGGGTCGCGTAGAGGACGCGCCTGTTCAAATCGTAGACCTTGAGTTCCTCGAGATCCTGTTGCCGCACTTGCTCGGCGAATGCCGCGGTGAGCCCGGTGGCGACATCGTTTCTCTCAAGCTCTGTCAGCGAACGTCCGGCCATCAAGCCGGCCCAGGTGGCGTTTTCCGTCTCCTCGATGGAGCGCACGATCGACTGCGCTCTGCGCTGGGCCAATTCCAAATAGATGGCCTCCACCGCGTGCCGTGCGGTGAAGCCGATGATCAACAGCGAAATCCCGACGAAGGCCAACAGGGCGGGAATAAAACGCCGCCGGAACCGATCCTTCAAAGGAAAGGGCTCGTCAATCGGCGGCCCGTCTTGTGACTCGGTCATCTGTAAAGCGGCCTTGAGCGTAACGATTTAATCGGAAACAGATAGAATAATAGATGGTTTGCGGCGACATTGGAGCAGTATTTCGGGCCGTTTCCGCCATACCGGCGCGCCAGCGGCGTGTTGTCACGGTTCACCGTGCCGGAAAGGCTGCAATATCTCGCCGGATGCCGATCTTCGAAACGGTCCCGTCGAAACAGAAATGACATCGTTCGAAGTTCTACTAGTTAGAGCAAACGATGCTGGTATAGTTCTATAGTTCATCCGCCGAAGCTGCTTCCCCTGTACCGGATTCACGAAATGAGCATTGCATTCAAACTTCCGACATTGATCGCGGTCTGCGCCACCGCTTGTTCGGTCGCCGTCGGGGTCGGGGCCTATAAACGATCCGCCGATGCCTTGAAGGACGCGGCCGCGGCCAAGCTGGTTTCGATCAGCGAGTCACGCGCGGCATCCTTCTCCACCTATCTCAAAGGGGTGGAGGAGGATGTGGTGCTGATTGCCCGCAGCCCGGTGGTGCGCCGCGCCCTGACGGATCTGACGGGCGTTTATGCGGGCCTCGGTATTTCCAGCGAACGCTCCCAGGCCCTGTTGCGGACGGTCTACACGCCGGCGTCGCCCGATGGTGACGTCGCGAACCCGGAAGAGGTGCTGGAAAACGTCGCCGTCTATAAGCAAGCCCATGACCGTTACCATCCTTGGTTGAAGCTTCTTCACGAGTTGAAGGGTTATGACGACGTTTTCCTGATCAGTCCGCAAGGCGATGTCGTCTACACCTCCTCCAAGCAGGACGAGTTCGGGACCAACCTGATCACCGGCCGGTGGAAGGACACGCCGCTGGCGAAAACGATTTCGGGCGCGATCGCCGCGCCGCCGAACGTCAAAGCGCAATTCACCGACTTCCAACCCTATGAACCGAATGGCGGAGCGCCGGCGAGTTTCCTGTCCGAGCCGGTCTATGACGGCGGCAGGTTTGTCGGGGTCATCGCGCTGCAGATGCCGATCGAACGCTTGAACAGGATCATGCAGGTGACCGCGGGCATGGGGGAAACCGGCGAAACCTATGTCGTCGGAGCAGATCGCCTGATGCGGACCGACTCGCGATTCGACGAGGAGTCCTCGATCCTCACCGTCTCCGTCAACACGATGCCGACGGAACGGGCGCTGGCCGGGGAAAGCGGCGTCATGTTCGCCTATGACTACCGCGGGGCGGATGTTCTTTCCGCCTTTTCGCCGTTCAGCTTCAGGGGCGCGCGCTGGGCGTTGCTGTCGGAAATCAATGCCGCTGAAGTGCTGGCGCCCGTCGTTCAATTGCGCAATACGACCGCGGCGATCGTGGTGATCACCGCGGCTCTCGTCGTCGCGATCGGCATTTTCGCCGCCCGTTCCGTGACGGAACCGCTGTCGCACCTGCGCAACGCGTTCACGCAGTTCGGCAGGACGCACCGCGTCGACGGCCCCATTCCGGGCACGGGAAGAACGGACGAACTGGGCGATATCGCGCGGTCGTTTTCCGATGTCGCCAAGCAAGTCGCCGGTTTCATCGACGCGCAGCGGACGGAGGCGGTGCGGCTGGACGGCATGGTCCAGGAGCGGACCCGGGACCTGGTGCGGACGCAGGAGAAACTGGAACGCCTGGTCGATCGCGGGATCGCGCTGAGCGGAGAGCATTCCGAAGCGCGCCTGATCGACGCGATCCTGGACGGGGCCAAGGGGCTGGCCCAAGCCGACGGCGGCACGCTGTATCTGCTGAAGGACGACGCCCTTCATTTCGAGAATATGAAGAACGACACCCTCGGCATCGCCCGCGGCGGCGTCACCGGTTCGCCGGTGGACCAGGAGCCGGTCCCCTTGTGGGACCCGGAGACGAGGGAGCCGAACTATGCCAATGTCGCCAGTCATTGCGCGCTGATCGGCGAGACCGTGCTGATCGACGACGCCTATGACGACGAACGCTTCGATTTTTCCGGCACCAAGCGGGTCGACGAGCAGAACGGCTACAGGTCGATGTCCTTCCTGACCGTGCCGTTGAAACCGCGCGGCAAGAACGTCATCGGCGTGCTTCAATTGATCAATGCCAGAAATCCGGAGACCGGAGAGACCGTTCCGTTCGACACCGAGGTCGTCGGTTTCGTGGAAGCATTGGCCGCCCAGGCGGCGATCGCCTTGGACAATCACAGCCTCATCGAAGCGCAAAAACAGCTGCTCGACAGTTTCATCGAGTTGATGGCCGCCGCGATCGACGCCAAGTCGCCCTATACCGGCGCGCATTGCCGGCGGGTTCCCGAACTCGCCATGATGCTGGCTCAGTCGGCGGATGCCGAACGGGACGGGCCCTTGGCTGGCTTCAAGTTCGAGAATTCGGACGCCTGGCGGGAATTCAGGATCGCGGCCTGGCTGCACGATTGCGGCAAGGTGACGACGCCGGAATATGTCGTCGACAAGGCGACCAAGCTGGAGACGATCTACAACCGCATCCATGAGGTCCGCACCCGCTTCGAAGTGCTGCTGCGGGACAACGAGATCGCCTTCCTGAATTCCGCGCTCGCCGGCGAAGACCCGGACAGGGCCGCGTTCGAACGCGAACGCGCCCAGTTGATGGAGGACTTCGCTTTCGTCGCGGAATGCAATATCGGCGGCGAATTCATGGACGCGGAAAAGATGGACCGGCTGCGCCGGATCGCCGCAAGGCCCTGGACCCGGCATCTCAGCGACCGGCTGGGCCTGTCGATCGCCGAACGCCAGCGCCTTGAGGAGTATCCCGAACCCGACCTTCCCGTGACCGAAACCGTGCTGGCGGACAAGCCAGAGCATATCGTGCGGCGGGAAGACGCCGACGTCTTCGGCGACAACCGCTTCGGTTTCGACATGGACGTGCCCGAGCATCGCTTCAATCTGGGGGAGGTCTACAATCTCTGCATCTCCCGCGGCACGCTGACGGCGGAGGAGCGGTTCATCATCAACGACCATATCGTCCAGACCATCATCATGCTGGGCGGTCTGCCCTATCCGGACCATCTGAAACGGATCCCGGAAATCGCCGGCAACCATCACGAGACGATGATCGGCACCGGCTATCCGCGGAAGCTGAAGAAGGAGGACATGTCGATTCCGGCGCGCATCATGGCGATCGCCGATATCTTCGAGGCCCTGACCGCCGCCGACCGGCCCTACAAGCCGGCCAAGACGCTGTCGGAATCCGTGCGCATCATGTCCTTCATGAAGAAGGACCAGCATATCGACCCGGACCTGTTCGACCTGTTCCTGCGGCGCGGCGTCTACAAGACCTATGCGAAGCGCTTCCTGCTGCCGGAACAGATCGATGAGGTCGACATCGCCGCCTATCTGGAAGGGGAGGCTCCCGCGGCGGGCTGACCCCCGCCCGCGTCAGAAAACCGCCCGCGTCAGGAAACCGCCCGCGTCAGGAAACCGCTGCCTTATGCGCGGCGGCGAATTCCGCCATGCTGTTGAAGACCATGTCATATTTGGGCATGTCGCCCGGATGCATCGTCGCGCCGAAGCCTTCCTTGTCGTGGCGGCGGTAGATCCAGCAATTGGCCAGGCCGAAGCGGTTCGCCGGGCCGTGATCGTGGAACATGCTTTCGGCGGTGTGCAGGATGTCCTGCTTGTGAATACCCAGGCGCTGCAGGTTCTCGAGCATGTAGTCGAAGTTCCGGGGCGAGGGTTTGTAGGACCCGATATCTTCCGCCGTGTAGACCATGTGGAACGGGGCCCCCAGCTTTTCGTTGCTTTGCGCGAAACTGGCATTGTCGACATTGGACAGCACGACGAGTTTGTAATGCTCCCGCAGATAGGCGAGGGCGTCCGCGCTGTCCTCGAAGGCCGGCCAATCCTTAACGGATGCGCCGTAGGCCAGGCATTCCTCCCAATCCACCTGGACCCGCCATTCCTCCGCCAGCCGTTTGTACACCGTGGCCAGCAACTGTGAGTACGGCTTTCCGGGCGTCCATTTCTGGGCCGTCGATTCATGGAAGGCATGCGCCTCCAGGATGGTGTCCCGTGTCAGGCCGCCGACCTTGTCCGTCAGCGGTTTCAAACCGTTCACCATGCCGGTCTCCCAGTCGATCAGCGTGCCGTAGACGTCGAATGTCAGTGCCTTGTAGTCGGTGAGGGCCATGTCGAGTTCCTCTTGTGCTGCGTGGGAAAGGGGCTTGGCGATGGGGATCTTGGTTCGGCCGTGCCGGGAAGGGGTACTGTCCCGCCAGAACTGATCTGGGTCAATGTCCCTGGCCGGTATGTGTGAGACACTTCGATTCGACGCCGAAATGGGCCGGGCCTAGGGGCTGGAAGTGGCAAGTCCACGAAGCGGCCGGTGGTTGGCGAGGTTGCGTTTCGGTCAATATATCGACATATCGAGATGTATAGATATGAATTGGAGGAAAATCCAATGGTGCTTTCATGGAAAACGGGCGGCGTTTTGCTTGGCGCCGTTTTCTTCGCGGCCGTTCTGCTGGTCAAACCGATCGGCGTATCGACCCAGTTCGTGATC
>Ga0209475_10005046_pt1 | contig 11017 bp, 8 predicted proteins | sample tdDd471_FD_187128 | JGI IMG/M metagenome (GOLD analysis project Ga0209475, IMG submission 187128) | Marine sediment microbial communities from the Atlantic coast under amendment with organic carbon and nitrate - tdDd47.1 (SPAdes)... | ecosystem: Environmental > Aquatic > Marine > Coastal >...
ACTACCCTAATTCATCAATTTCAGTCTCGATGACATTATCGCTGTCGTACCAGATCGTATAGATCGCGCTACGGGTTACGCCATACATAATATACAGCAAACCCCAAGCAAAAAAGGCAATTTCTGGTAATAACACTAACGACAAGATAATCACCATACCGGTAATGACACGCCGTGTTTTAAGGATATAGCGCACGGAGAGGATATTGGCTTTGTCATATTGAACGTCGCTAATCATCAAAACAGAAACAAGCACAGTGACAAAAGCCGCAGCAAGAGAAGCATCATATAGATAAGGTTGGCTATGAATAAAAATAACAAAACCCATCAAAACAACAGCTGATACCGTCGTCGGTAAGCCAATATAATATTTTGTCGGAATATCAGGGTCGGCTGTGATATTAAAACGTGCCAGACGAATACCGCTACAGGCAATCGGCAAAAAGCTCAACACAATACCGACAACACCCCAATTATAGAAATACAAAAAATATAATAACACTGAGGGAGCAACACCATAATTGATTAAATCAGCAAGCGAATCAAACTCGACTCCAAAATCACTGGTGGCATTAATTGCCCGTGCGACACTGCCATCAAGCATGTCTAAAACACTAGCGATCAAAATAAGAGCCGTTGCCGCCATATATTCCCCTCGAAAGACTTCGAGAATAGCAATATAGCCTGCTAAAATCGCCGCAATCGTAATGATATTAGGGATAACAACGCGCAATCTTCTTGTATGTGATCTCGATATTCCCATGACAAAAGCTCCTTAATCCCCAATTGATTATAATTGTGCGATAACAGTTTCCCCACCACGCACTTGCTCATCTAAAGTAACAAACACCTTTGTGTCAGCTGGCAAAAACACATCACAACGCGATCCAAATTTGATAAACCCAAGTTCTTCACCAACCGTTACCTTTTGCTGAACTTGAGAATATGTCACAATACGCCGCGCTAGAAATCCAGCGATTTGCCGAATAAGGATTTCTTTACCATCAGTATTGGCTATAACGATTGTACTACGTTCATTGAGTTCTGATGATTTAGGATGAAAAGCAACCAAATATTTACCCGCATGATATTTGACATACGAGACTTCACCTGTCATCGGAATGCGGTTGAGATGGACATTTAATGCAGACATATAAATCGAAACTTTGAGACGCTCATCTTTGAAATATTCATTTTCCTGAACCCGCTCAATAGCAACGATTTTACCATCAGCAGGAGAAATGACTTGATTTATTGCTTGGGGGATGGTGCGTTCTGGATTGCGAAAAAACCATGCAAAAAATCCCCATACACCAAGTGAAGCAGGTATTGTGAACCATAGTCTATTAGATTTGCTGAGGGTCTGTGTTAGCAGGTTCACAACTGCTAAAATAAGTCCAACAAAAGTTAGTGTTGGATAGCCTTCGCGGTGAATACGCACTTTCGATAAATCCTATTCTTTAGAAAAACTCCGTCTACGATGTCATTCTGCTTAAAGAGCCTTAAGAATACTACAGCTTTCTAAAGAGAATTGTACATAATTCTAAACGCTAAACCTGAAAACGCCAACGAATCCAGCATTTCTTAACATTAAATCAATAGATGAGTCACCAAATCCACGACGATTATGATCTCATCTCATCACTTTTCATAACAACATGTACAACTTTTGCGCGTTCTTGACCAAGATTCCTCAGCGTATAGTTGCCTGTGGCGGCGGGTACAACAAATGTTTCGACATAATTAAACCGTGTAGACATCCCATTCTCAGTTTCGATCTGTATTGCTGATCCTTCAACCAGACTCATCACATGCATGGTATCCCCGCCTGTATCCAATACAACCTCAGTATCAAACTCATAGCGATATACATCGTAAAAATGCAGATCATGAGTCGGTAAATGTACCTTTTGCCAATCCCGACCTCGTTGAATAACAGATGGTTTGGACACAAATTCATCAAAGACCCGTTGTCCTTGTCGGTCAAAGTCTAAATTCTGCATCCCCCGTTCCAGATTAAGTGGACGTGGCTTTCCTGTTAAATCAGGACGTACCCAATCGTATAACTTAAACGTGAAGATATAAGGGGTTGCGCTGATCTCTAATACCAGCACACCTACACCTGAGCTATGAATAGTTTGATTCGGAATCAAGATTAAATCATGTTGATGAGCCGCCACATAGTTGACATGCTCATAAATATCAAGAGGGGTATTTTCATCATAACTACGCTGTAAGTCAGCTTCAAATTTTATAGGGTCAACACCTTCTTGGAATCCGATATGGACTTTAGCCCCCTGCTTGCAATCGAGAATATAATACGTTTCATCTTGGGTGAAGGTTTCGCCAAATTGTGCCTGTACAAATTCGTTTGATGGATGACACTGTACTGATAGATTACCACCATCAACCGTATCCAGAAAATTAAAGCGAATCGGGAATTCATATTGGAAGCGGTCAGCACAATGCCCCAATATCGCCTTATGATCAGCATACATCAGGAAGTCAAACGAGACCTCTAACAAGTGACCATCACTTTCTAGCAAGAGACCATTTTCAGGTGTAATCAGTTCAAATGACCACGCATAATTCGGGACATCAGGTGATAGTTGTTCGATGCGCTCTTTAATCCATTGTCCGCCCCACACCCCCGGTTCAAACCACGGACGCACCCGAAAATAATTCTGTGACATTGTTTTTAAGGTCGTGCGGAAATCATCGCCTGACATCATGGTAGGTTCATCCCAACGTTGACCATCGACAATCGTATCAATTCGGTTCAGCAACTCGCACTTATGTTGATTCAGCACAATCCAATCGACAAAGTAAAATTGCTTATACATTGTCTTAGGATTTGTCGCTTCAGTGCGTCCTAAATTGATAATCGAGCCTGCCCGTGAGCGAAATTGAATTTCATTTTTCGGGACATCCACATAAATGACAAAGGCATCATCTACATCAACCAACGCCGCACCTGACCCATAAATAATCGTCTGTGTATCGACTTGTGAACTCAATTTATCTAATTTTTCAGTGTCAAAGAAATCGCGCAGTTCTCCTGTATAGCGTGTTCCAAATAAGGGGTCATCACCACCGAGGAATGGCGCAATCATCACATCAATTTCTTGTGGGGGTTTCATAGCCGATTGAACATCTACCCAAGTATATTGAATACCCTGCTGAATCATGTGTGCTTCTAATTGTGATCGAAAATGATTCCAGAGCACCCCGCCGTATCCATCAATCACAACAGTTTGGTGTTGTGCGATGAGGGTTGCCAGTGCTGAATACCCAACTTGAATCTTATTTTCACCAGCAGGAAAGGTCGGATAGATGTCGTACTTGCCAATATCAGTAGGTGTGACGCTGGACGGCAAAAGATGTTGTGATGTGTTCCGCCAATTCTGTTGAGCCATGCAGTTCATTCTCCGAAGCAGATTAAATGTGAACCAATTGTAACACTCGCTATCAATCAATCCACTGTTTTCGTTCAAGATCTCAATCATACGAACATTGCTAAAAAAATTCCAACGCAATTATCAATTTTTGGTAAGCATTCTTAACTGCACAACACCCAAATTCGATTACACTGGAATCATATAGCCAAAGCATAGGAGGAATCATGATATTGAAGCGTGTTTTTGTTATGTTCTTGATGTTAAATATGTTATGGGTCACTTTTATTGCAGATGCCCAAGCTTGTGATGAATTTGAAACGGCAACCGACTTTGCAGAATCCGCACGAGTCTTGCTTGACGAGGGATTTATCGCTGATGCAATCGAAGCCTTCACCTGTGCAATAGAACTCGCACCAGATGATCTAGATATTCTGAATGAAAGAGGTCTTGTATACTATGAAACGGAACAATATGACGATGCCTTCGCTGATTTTGAGCAGATTCTTGCGCGCGATGATAGTCTTTATTATGCATGGAACAATCGTGCCAACATCTATCATTATCGCGGTGAGATCGATCTTGCCCTAGCAGATTACACAAAGTCCATCGACTTATATGACCTCGACCCCATCCCCTATGCGAATCGTGCTAATGTCTATTATCAACAAGGGGAATATTTCTTAGCGGAGTCGGATTTATATCGTGCGCTTGATATCGATCCGACCTATAAAAGTGCTTACCTCAGTCTCGCTTGGGTCTACACAGGGATGAACGTCGGTAATGAGGAACATGGGATGTTTGCCGAGTGGATACGCCTCAATACAACAGACACCGAAGAACGCACGTTATCAGGGTCAATCGAGAGTGAAGTCTTTGATATGGCAGAGGGATTGCTATATCGACTGACCTTTACTGGCATCGCTGGGCAGACCATTCGGATTTCAGCACGCGCCAATTCATCACAAGATGTTGACCCTTTGCTTGTGTTACTTGATGATTCTGGGCTACCGATTGCATCCGATGATGATAGTGGTGTGAATTTGGATGCCGTTATCTCTGGTTTTGTATTGCCAAGCGATGGTGACTATACTCTGTTGTTGAGTTATGCCGATTTTGGATCAACTGGTGAAATAACATTGTCGGTTGATCTGGGTGAAGCAGGTGGTATCGACATTACCAATAGCTTTGCAACCTTCAATTTATTTGTTGATGAATTGGCTACTGTATTTACAACAGCAGGTGATCGGCTTAATGTTCGTTCTGGTCCGGGTTTAGAATTCGAGATTCTCACGAAATTAGATGCGGGTACACTCGTCACACTGATCGAAGGACCGAAGAAAGTAGATGGCTATGCATGGTGGCGTATCCGTGATGATGCGGGTAATGAGGGGTGGGCAGTTGAACGAGTCGATGAAGAACAGACTCTCCAATTAGCGCTACTGGTTGGCGAAGATGCTATTGTGACAACAGGTGGCGATAAGCTCAATGTTCGAACAGGTGCAGGCTCGAATAATGATCTGGCTTTTCAATTGGATGATGGCGCACGGGTAACACTTTTGGATACCCCCGAAGTTGTTGGCGGATTCCAATGGTGGCATATCCGCACTGAAGACGGACAAGAAGGTTGGACGATTGATCGCTTTGATGGAGATCGCATGTTAATTCCTGCTAAAGAGATCAAACAATAAGCGTATCGTGTGAGATCATGCCTTTAGCTTTTGGTCAATAATTTGACAGAGTCGAAGGTTAAGGGCTTCGATCAATTTTCACTCCAATGATGCAATTTGTGGACAGACACGTGACAGGTGGTTATTATTAAGCGGTATTTCATAGCTGGGTGGATAAGTAAATAATAGAATGTATCAAGATTTAATAAAATTAGCGGATAACATTTGGTTGTATCCGCGTGACGAAAACTTAGAAGTTGACCAGCCCAATATTGGGGCAGTGATCCTTGATAAGCAAACCATCATGATTGATGCAGGCAATAGTCCTCATCACGCGCGGGGGATTATGAGCGCGCTGGCGACTATTGGCGCGCCACCTGTTGATTACCTAATATACACTCACCATCATTGGGATCATATCTTTGGGGGAATGGTTTATCCTGTGCCGATGATTATTGCGCATCGACGCTGTGCAGAAATTATCGAGGAATATTCTAAAACAACATGGAGTACAACCCACCTCCGCGAAGAAATCTATCAAAATCCAAGCTTAAAAGGGCGCAATGATGCTATCCTCAATGCAGTCAACGATTGGCGCGGATTCCGCATCAGCAAGCCCACAATCACCATCGAATCAAATCTATCCTTGTATCTAGGTGATCTTACCCTCGATATTTGTCATGTCGGGGGAAAACACGCTGCTGATTCAATTATTGTTGGTATCCGTGAACGAGGCGTTGCATTTATTGGAGACTGCCTCTATGCACCACCTGTCCATAGTACGGAAAAAGATCAAACTGTCCCAATCAAAGCAAAAGTGTTTAAACATTTATTTGATCAGGGATACACAACATTTGTAGAAGGACATAATAAACCACTTGCCAAAAATGATATTCAGCAAGCGCTCAAAGGGCTGATCACATCCGACGACTAAATACACCCCTTAATCCTTGCCATATTAGCATTACCAATAGCCCAGCGATCAACCCACCCGACCCATCAGGCGTTGTAATCGGGGCGGGAATAAATATTAATCCACAGATGATAAGCATAGCGATTGCAAGTTTCTGACGAGTTGGATCAAGCGGAGTAATATCATCTAAAGGCGCAGCATATACTTTCCCTAAAACCAACAACATCATGAACCATAACGCCCATAAGCTATAGACAAACAGCGTCAATAAAACCAGAATGCCTAATAATGGCAAATAAAACCGTCTCGCTTTTTCACCCCATAATGAATACAAAATATGTCCGCCATCCAGTTGACCCAACGGAATCAAATTCAGTGCCGTGACAAATAACCCTGTCCATCCTGCCTTTGCTAGTTGATTCAATATGACATCCGAGGTGCCGTTGGGTAGAAATTCTCCAAACATCACAATTTTGGTGACCGCATACAACACTGAGTTCCCCTCGACCAACCCGCCAGAGACTTCAATCACAGGCGAGGTTGCTAACCCAATCACCAATATCGGTATGATAAACACCAACCCCGCAAGAGGACCCGATACCCCAATATCAAACAAGACTTTACGGTTACGAATTGCCCCTTTAGTGATAATAATTGCGCCAAACGTGCCGAACAAACCATAAGTAAAACTCGGTATAAAATAGGGCAAGCTCGCAACAACCTGATATTTACGCATCATCAACCAGTGCGCCATCTCATGACTACCTAAGATCAGCAATAAACTGATTGCATACGGTAATCCGCGCCATAATTCGGAAAAGATATTTTGCTTTAGAGTTAATGCAAATGCTGGATCACTCAGTCCGATTTCCCCGATAGCGGTTATCGTACCGATATAAAGCAAGCTGGCAATAGTGAGGCAGAGCAATACGATATTGGGAATAGGAGATGGTGTACTCGGTGTTTTTAAACGTCCATCTAAAATATGAATCACATGCTTTTGTTTGCCATCCACAAATTTCTCACGGAATAGCGGTGTCATCTGATGCACCTTGAGCAAGCTATCGAGCCGATCATATGCCGATTCCGATGCTTGGTTCAGGTGCCCTTCTACGGTTAACACATGATCAACCTCACCCTGAACCATGATGGTGCGATCTTCTATCGATAGCTCATCCCACTCTGGATACAATTGTTGTTCAATTTGCATCACTTCGGCGATTTGGGTTAAGGCAATTTGTTGGATGTCATCTTGTGGATTGTCATTGGTAAATAGTGGTGAGGGTGATTCGTCTAGCATAAGAGACTCCAACACTTGCAGGATAGATGGCTCGTTCAAATTGAACCACAAATCGGTTTAGAATACAAAGGTCGCTATTGGATGCTCTGTTCACACGCAGTTGTTTCGATATAATGTCAAAGATGTTTATCGGACTAACGGACTAATTTATGATTCAGATGTTACGCCATCGTTTTCGCCAAGATGCACTCCCGCTATTGCTCTATTTATTGACATTCGTCATTATGAGCTACCCATTTGTATTCCATATGCACGATCACTTACCAATGCAAAATGTGGATACTCATACAGCTCTCTGGCAAAATTGGTGGGTGTTAGATGCCTTAACGCAAGGGCATGAATTGAATCATAGTGACATCTTATTTTATCCAGCAGGCTTAGATGTCACCTTGCAACCCCGACGCTGGTCAACACTACCGATATGGATACCACTCTATCTGTTGTTTGATGACCCCCTCGCCTTTAATCTAACGGCAATGTTTGGCATTTTGTTCAAAGCCTATGGGATGTATTTGGTGGGTTTATGGCTATTTAAGAAACGTATTCCAGCATGGGTGAGCGGGGCATTTTATGCCTTTGCAGCAACCAACCTACAACAAGCCCTACAACAACCAAACACAGGTGCAATCGAGTGGATACCGTGGTTTATGCTGGCATTTATGTATGGCATCTCTCGCATTAAAACAACACAACAACCAAAATCTATTGTAGGGGTGATGGTACTAGCTGGTTTCTTATTTGCGATGACAGCTTATGCCAACTTAAAGATTGCGTTGTTTGCCATGTTGCTTGGTGGTGGGTATGTCGTTTTAGTAATCCTCTTCTATCAACTATGGCGAATGCGCGTTTTCTGGTTTGCAATGATTATTTTTGGGGTATCGGCTATCGGATTTAGCGCACCTGTTTTGATACCTACATTACAATCCAGTAACCTCGATGATGCAATCAGTGATGGTGTTGTTGTGCGAGGTGGCATTGATATTTTATCGTATGTCAAAGCAGAACATCGCCGACCCTATAACTACATGCAGAGCATTGCCAGTTTGCGCGGAGAACAGCTAGAAGTTCAGAATATTTGGGGGATGTCGCATGTTGGCATCGTCAGTATCGCCTTTGCCTTGATGGGAATTGTGTATGCAATAAGGGTTGATCGGAGTGTTACGATTTGGATAATCTTAGCAATTGTTTTCTGGTCATTGAGCCTTGGCTTAGAAATCCACTATAAACGAAATTATCTTTATATCTACTGGACACCCTATCGTTTATTAGAACACAATATCATCTTCCAGATACTAAAAGTGCCGTGGCGAATGGCGTTGGAATTTTTATTCCCGTATTCACTTTTAATTGGCTATGGTTTGCATTATCGTTTGCGAACACTGTCAATGAATCGAACCCAATGGGGTATGCTCATCTTATCTGTTTCGATGTTACTCTACGGGACAAGTATTTTTCCGATTCCCATGCACGAAGCACCTCGTCCCTCTTATATCAACATCTTAGCCGAGTTACCAGAGGGAGCAGTTATCGATGTGCCATTTGGTCGCCATAATGCCAAATATTATATGTCAGTTCAACGCTTCCATCAGCGTCCCATGATTGAAGGGATGATCGCACGAACCCCACCCGATGCTTATGATTATATTGATGCAAATCCTGTTCTCGGTGCAATACGTGGCAGTACAGATTTAACACTCGATGATGTTTCTGTAGCAGACTGGGAGGCAGCGATTCAGCAACTATGGGACGATGGTTTCCGCTATCTCATTCTGCATAAACTTGTCCCACAAACGTCCTTACGCATTGAATATCCTGACGAATGGGTGATCGAGCTATTTTCCTCATTCACACCGATGTATGAAGATGATGAGGTATTCATCTACACCCTAGAGAGCTTGCAATCAGATACCCCATCAGCATTATCTGAATAAGGTTAATCAGCTTATTGATGGTGTTTATAGGCGGACAAAATATCATCTAACAACGCATGATCGGCTTCTGAAACCTGCATTCGGCTTTCTTCGGCTTGAAACCATGCAAGTGTGCGCCGAATCCCCATATGGAATGGAATGGTTGCGACATAATCAGGGACAAATCGTTTAATTTTGGTGTTATCAAAAACCGCACTCCACATCTTATCGCCAATGAGTCCTGCACCTGTGTTGGGGTCAATTTTATTGATGAACTCTGACGGAACATGGACAAGATTTGGTTTTACACCAAGTGCATCCCCAATTTGCTCGTAAATTTGATTCCACGTCAACACAAAATCAGACGTGATATGGAAAGCATGTCCGACAGCTTGCGGATGCCCCAATAATCCCACAAAGCCTTTCGCAAAATCATCGCAATGTGTGACTGTCCACAGCGACGTACCATCCCCATGAACTACAATTGGCTTACCCTGTATCATTCGTTCTGGAATAACGTAACTTGCCCAATTCCCAACACCGATTGGAAAGCGTGTATCGTAAGTATGTGAGGGACGAACGATTGTCATCGGGAATCCATCTTGGCGATAGGCTTCCATCAAGAGTTCTTCACAACGAATCTTCTGTTGAGAGTACGTCCAATAAGGATTCGACATCGGCGTAGATTCAGTAATGATGGGATGTGTAAGTGGTTTTTGATAAGATGACGCAGTTCCAATAAAGATATAATGACGACAGTTATCGCGGAACAATTCAAGGTCGCGTTGGACATCTTCTTCAAGATAGGCAATCCAGTTGACAACAACATCAAATTGATGCCCTGCCAAAACTTGCTTCACTTGATCGGGTTGTTTGATGTCGGCAATGAGCGTTGTTGCACCGTCAATCGTGACGTTTAATTTACCACGATTGAGTAAATACAAATCGAAGCCACGTTCAATCGCCAATTTGCTAACCGATACGCTGATATTCCCTGTTCCGCCAATAAATAATACTTTCATTTAGATCCCCTCCCATGATTCATTTGATCATATTTTATCGGTTTGGTGTTTGATATACGAGAGATTGCACCAGACTTGAGTTGCGCCGATGCTTTCCATGACTATACTTTAATCGAAACTATGACTCGTTAAGGGGATACTATATGAATCATTATCTACAACCAGCTGGCTTTTTGGGGACGGGCGCGAGCCTTGCAGCAGATTTAACATTGATCGCATATTTGCTACTGATTATACCGGGGATGCTGGCAGGGTTTTATTTTGCCCGCAGTGGGCGACATCGCCCCGATCATAAGTGGACGATGATTTTAATTACGTTGGTGAACTTCGTGCTGATTATCGGCTTGATGATGTTCGCGTATCGTTATGATGTCGCGGATAATATCAGCACTCAGCCTGATAACTTCCGTTATTTGATGCCGACGATTCATGCGTTATTCGGTTTCCCTTCACAGATTTTAGCATTGATTATCATCATCAATATGTTGATGGAAGATCGGAATGTGGCGGCGGCTAAGAAGCGGGGCGAGACGGAACTCTCGAAATATTGGTGGAAGTGGGCGAAACCGATCATGCGCTTGACGCTGGTGCTGTGGTTGGTGACAGCGACGTTTGGCGTGCTATCCTATCTGATACGCTATGATGTGCTGAGTTTGCCATCGTCTGCGGCTAGCATTGAGCCTGTTGTCACGGAAGAACCTGCCCCGATTGAAACCGAAGAAGCTGAGCCAGTCGAGACCGAAGAAGCTGAACCAATCGAGACCGAAGAAGCCGAGCCAATCGAGACCGAAGAAGCCGAGCCAATGG
>Ga0209475_10005048_pt1 | contig 11015 bp, 10 predicted proteins | sample tdDd471_FD_187128 | JGI IMG/M metagenome (GOLD analysis project Ga0209475, IMG submission 187128) | Marine sediment microbial communities from the Atlantic coast under amendment with organic carbon and nitrate - tdDd47.1 (SPAdes)... | ecosystem: Environmental > Aquatic > Marine > Coastal >...
TTCCTGGTGGGATGGTCTAACGAATTTCAATGAAAAACGGGACGCTCCAATGGGCGTCCCGTTTGTTTATTCGATTGATCGGCTGGATTAGCTGCGGTGGCCTGTTCCGGCGGAAAAGATACGGTGGCGTTCCTTGTTTTTGGTGTTGAGCACCTCTTTAGCCGCCTCTTTGCCCGCTTCGTCAATCTGTTCGGGCGTCGAATCTTTTTCGTCGTGCACCAGGTGCCACCATTGATCGACGGCGTCGCCGGTCGCCTGGATCGCATCGACTCTCAGGATGCGCTCCAAAGCCGTAATCCGGGCTTTGAGTTTTTCAATTTCAGCAGCATCGCTCATACGGTTGCCCCTTTATTCTGCTTGTTGGTCCCCACGGGGCTGTGAAAGCCCTCAGTAGACCCTCTGCAACCCTTATTAATCCGAAGATTAGCCCCATTTACGGCCCTGTCCAACCCTAATTGGTCAAGTTTCGAAGCTAAACTTCGATTGGCGAATCTTCCCTGTCTCCCCACTCGGCCCAGGAGCCGTCATAGACTGCAACTTCTTCAGTCCCGAGCAGGAAAAGACCGAAGGCGGGAACGCAGGCGGTAACCCCCGAGCCGCAACTGATGGCCATTTTGTCTTCAATGCTGAGACCGGCTTTTTTGAAAGCCGCCTCGATGGTTTCAGCATCGCGGAACACAAAAAACTTTTTGTCGTCCATCAGTTCGGTGAAGGGGAGGTTGACGCTACCGGGAATATGTCCGGCTCGTTTTGATGGACGTGGTTCCGGTTCTTCGCCTTTGAAGCGGCCGAGGCTACGAGCATCGACCAACGTTTCCGTCTTGCTTTCAATATTGCTCAGAACATCGTCGTAGGTGCGGATCAGAGAGGTTTTAAGCGACTGAGCCTCGTAGTGGGTTTTCGCCGGTTCGACGATTCCTTTGTCGATGGGCTTTTTCTCGGCCATCCATTTAGGGAGGCCGCCGTTCAGTACGGAGACATGGTCGTGACCGAAGGCGCGGAACATCCACCAGGCCCGTGCGGCTGCGCAAAACCCGCCGAGAGCGTCGTAGCAGACAACCCGGTCGCGGCGGGATATGCCAAGGTCGCCTACAGCTTTAGCGAAAGTTTCCGGGCTCGGCATCATATGCGGCAGATCGTCGATTTTTGTAGCGATGGCATCGATATCGAAACGGACAGCACCGGGAATATGGCGCAATTCATATTCAATTTCGGCGTCTCGGCCCATCGGAGGCAAAAACCACGTTGCATCGATGATTTTGACGTCTTCGTCGTCCAGGTGCTCGGCCAGCCAATCGGTTTCGACCAGGGCCTGCGGATTTTTGTAACTCATAGGGAAAATCCTTGGTGAAAGCGCCAAACAAGGCAAATGATATTTTAGGATTTCCTAAACTAAGCGGAAGCTGCTAGTCAAGCCAATCGGGGGCGGGGAGGCCTTTCTCCTTAAGGAATATCGGGTTAAACAACTTGCTTTGGTAGCGGGTGCCATAATCGGCCAGGATGGTTACGATGGTATGTCCCGGTCCCAATTCTTTGGCCAGCTTGACTGCGCCTGCCACGTTAACGCCCGACGATCCCCCGAGGATCAGCCCTTCGTTTTTCGCCAGATCGAAAATGACCTTGAGAGCATCTTCATCGGGGATTTGGTAAGGGCAATCGACCTCAAGACCTTCCAGGTTGGCGGTAATTCGTCCCTGGCCGATGCCTTCGGTAATCGACGAGCCTTCGGCCTTCAATTCGCCATTGGCATAATAGTTATAAAGCGCTGCGCCCATGGGGTCGGCCAGAGCGATCTTGATATCCTTGTTGTGCTCCTTGAGCGCCATTGCGCATCCGGCCAATGTGCCGCCGGTTCCGACGGCGCTGACGAAACCGTCCACTTTGCCATCGGTTTGTGTCCAGATTTCCTGGCCCGTCGTTTCATAGTGCCCCTGGCGATTGGCTACGTTGTCGAACTGCTGAGCCCAGATAGCCCCATTGGCTTCCTTGGCGGCCAGTTCCTCGGCAATGCGCTGGGAAACATGGACGTAGTTGTTGGGGTTTTTATAGGGAACGGCGGGAACGAGACGCAGGTCGGCTCCGCAGAGACGGAGCATGTCTTTTTTCTCCTGACTCTGGGTTTCCGGCATGACGATGACCGAACGATAGCCGAGCGCCCGGCCGACCAATGCGATGCCGATGCCCGTATTTCCGGCCGTTCCTTCGACAATGACGCCGCCCGGACGTAGTTTCCCTTTGGTTTCTGCATCCCGAACGATTGCCAGTGCGGCGCGATCCTTAACCGATCCGCCGGGGTTCATGAATTCCGCTTTTCCGAGAATTTCGCAGCCGGTTTCCTGGGATATCTTCTTTAAGCGAATAAGCGGCGTATTGCCGATTGAACCGATGAAACCGTCGCGGACGTCCATGACTGCACCTAATTAAAATCGTTCCTGAATAAAACAATAACGCGGGCCGACAGAAAAATCCGCTGAATCGACCCGCACTCTTTATTTAAAGCGCACCCATTATAAATCAATAAAATAAATGTAAATAAGATAAATTACGCAAAAAATTGTGTGATATGCTATATCCAGCTTTGATCGATCTCATTTTGTGTGTTGCGGAACCACTGGAGGCCGATAAGAGACATGGCGTTGAGAATTTCGCCGTCGTCAAGAAGCTGGAAAACCTCCTCAAGGGGGAAGGCCTTGACCAAAATATCTTCGCCTTCGTCGGCCAGGCCATGTATCCCGCCAGCCTTCGATGAATCGACCCGTGCGCAGAACATCTCAATGCTTTCTGATGTGCATCCTGGCGAAGAGAGATAGCGTCCGAGATGGAAAAGAGCGGTGGCTTCACAGCCGCTTTCTTCCAGTGTCTCGCGCCGGGCCATTTCTTCCGCCGTTTCTCCTGGCTCGATAACGCCTGCGACGATTTCCAGTTGCCAAGGCTCCCATCCCGCAGCTAAAGCGCCGGGACGGAACTGTTCGATTAGGATGATCTCCCGGCGGATCGGGTCAAAGGGAATAACGGCGGCCACTTGGCCGCGTTCCAGAACCTCGCGGGTTAAGACAGGGCTATCGCCGCCGTCATGTAGGCTGTGGCTCAGCTTATAACGGTCCATTCGGAAATAGCCTTGGAAGACTGTTTCCCGCTCGACGATGTCGACCCTCTTGGTGTCCTTGCCCATGAAGCTAGCTCCAGTAGGGGCGAGAAGACCCTAGGAAGGCGGTGAAGACGCCAAGGATAAGATTGACTGTAACGATCCGCCGGATTGCCGCTTGATGAATGGCGGCGGTCTCCCAGTTTTCGGATACGACTTCTTTTTTGAAGAGTTGAAAAGGTCCGAAATAGAGATAGCAATAGAGCGCCATCATCAAAAGGCCGGTACCTTGCATGATGTGAATGTGAATGGGCGTACTCGCCATATCGCCGAAGTCGATGAAAATGATGCCGTATCCGGTGACCAGCAGAAAAGCGATGGCGATCCAAACCCAAAAGAAAAAGCGTGGGAAAACCTGAGCCCAGAGTTTCAGGCGGTCGGGACCATCAAGAATCGCGACGGACGGCCTTAAAGCCATATGGGCGAAGAACATGCCACCGACCCAGATAACGGCCGATAGGGCATGGAGAGGGTAGGCGAGGGAGAGAAAATCATACATTGGGCTATTTCTTTAAGTAGCGGTTGATTTCGCGGGCCAGAGTGCGGATTTCTTCGGCGGCCGGGGAGCGTGTCGCACTTTCCACCACGCCGCGTCCGTCCATCAGGCTGGCGGCAAAGGCGGTACGGTTTCCAAGACCCGCCTGAGCGACGGGAAGTTGATCGTCGTCAACCGCTTTGCGCATAGCCTCCAAAACCTTGCCCCGCGGTGGCACCCGGTTAAGCACGATCAATGTTTCGACTTTTTCTTTTTTCGCCATTTCCAAGGTGGGTTTGGTCGCCCAGAGATCCATAGGGCTTGGCTGAATGGGGACCAGCACCAGATTGGCGGCCCGGATGGCGTTCTTGGCTTCGGTTTCCGCATGGGGCGGGGTGTCGATGATAACGTAGTCGTTGCCACGTTTGAGTTTGTCGAGTTCGGTCGATACACGCCACCCGGAAACATCGCTTAAGCCGATGGGAGCGAGGGGGCGTGTCGATTGAGTGCGTAGCCCATGCCAGCCGCTTAAGCTTGCCTGGGGGTCGATGTCCATGACGGTGACTTTGTTGCCGCCATCGGCCAGTGTAACGGCCAGTTGTGCGGCAAGGGTTGTTTTTCCTGCTCCGCCCTTTTGCTGGGCAATCGTAATAATCTGGGCGCTCATGTGTTTTCTCCCCCGCAGGTTGTGTTTTCCCGCCGTCAAATTGGTGCGCCTGCGAAGATTACGGCAGTCTTGTGCGTGAGGGAAGGGTGCATCTGATGGTTCTTAGAAAAGTTATTAGAATCATTACGATAAGATGTCAGTTGTTTCTTTTTGAGGTAACACCGTGTAATCATGGATGGCGGTGGGATTTGCTGCGAATGCTGAATATGTAGGGGCGATGGCTTGGCTGAGCTAACCGCGGGATTGAAGAATCGTTTGACTGGCCGCTATGGCTTGGTTCTGACGCTGCTCGCGGTTCTTGCTTTTATCGGCTACATCATTCTCGAAAGCCTGATTGCGGCAAACCAGAGCAACGGCGCCATCATCAACATTAGTGGGCGACAGCGTATGCTGTCTCAGCGCGTCGCCAGTTTCGCCTCCGAGTTAGTCAGGGCGGGCACTCTTTTTGAAGCCAAGATGATCTCCAAGGAAATGGAGAAAAGCCTGGATGCCATGGAGATCGCCCATAATGGCCTCGTCAGAGGCAACACACGGCTCGGTTTGCCGGATTCGATGTCTGATAAGGTCCGGATGTATTATTTCGGGCCGGACGGAAACCTCAACGAACAGATAAGGAAATTTATCGCTTCGGGCCGTCGGCTTGCTGAGGCGCAGTTCAAACACCGTCACGAGTTTAACCGGGATTACCTTTATATCCGTGATGTCGCGCGCAATGAGTTGTTGATATCCTTGGATAGGGTGGTTCAACTCTACCAGGAAAGTGCCGAAGAACGCATTGCCGTTTCTCGTGTTATGCAGTTGATGCAGCTTATCTTGACCCTGCTGTTTCTGCTGGTTTCCGCGCTTTGGGTTTTTGCTCCGATGATCGACCGGATTAAACGGGAGATAGAAACGCAAATATCCGGACGTCGCCGCATAAGAGCCATTCTTGATTCGGCGAAGGAGGGGATCGTTACCTTCGATAACGATGGGGTGATCGAAACGATCAATAGTGCCGGTTTATCAATGTTTGGGCATAAAAGCGGCACTTTGGAAGGGGTTCATATTTCGGCCCTGCTGCCTCATGCTTTTTCAGTCGATGCCGACTGGCGGGCGGAAAGCGAGGCGGCCATCAGCATTGAGGGGGCAACGGAAACTCAGGGGCTGAAGAGCTCGGGCCGCAAGTTTCCCGTTTCTTATCGTCTCAGCCGGGTTCAGGTGTCGGAAGGGCACCTCTTTACTCTGGTGATTCACGATGAGACGGAGCGTTATCAGGCCGAACAGGAGCTGAGACTGGCGGCCAGTGTTTTTGCATACAGCCAACACTCTATCGTTATTACCGATAACATCGGCGTCATTGTCAGCGTCAACCGGGCTTTTACCGATCAAACCGGCTATTCCAGAGGACAGGCGGTTGGTAATACTACCGGCTTTATTATTTCACAGCGTCATCCTGTCGAGTTTCATGAAAAACTGTGGGAATCCGTGCGTCGGGATGGCCACTGGGAAGGCGAAATTTGGGGGCTGGCCAAAGATGGCAAAGAGTTTCTCCAGCTCACCGAAATCAACGTCGTCTATGGTGAAGAGAAAGAGGTGGCAAACTATGTGATTTCCTCGACTGATATCACCAACATCAAAATGGCCGACGAGAAACTTTCCGAATACGCCAAAAGCTTGGCGGCGACGAACGAAGAACTGCAAACTGCGCTGATCAAGGCCAATGAAGCCAATAGGGCGAAGTCGGAATTCCTCGCCGTCATGAGCCATGAATTGAGGACCCCGCTAAACGCGATTATCGGCTTTGCAGAAATTATGCAGCTAGGTGTTTTTGGGGAAATTGAGAATAAGAACTACCGCGAGTATCTGGTCAATATTGGTGATTCCGGGAAGCACCTTTTGGGGGTGATCAACGATATCCTCGATGTTTCCAAGGTCGAAGCCGGGCGGTTGGAGTTGGTTGAGGAATATATCGATTTAGGTGAAGTGGTTGAGGCCGCGATCCGATTGGTTCGGGAAAAAGCAGTGGAAGGGGAACTCGACCTGTCGGTGAATATTGAAAAGGGGATGCCCTTGATGAAAGGCGATGAACGGCGCTTGAAGCAGATCGTCCTAAACCTTTTGTCGAATGCGGTTAAATTTACGCCGGAAGGCGGTGCGGTCCGTGTTTTCAACGGGATGGGGGAGGATGGTGGGCATACGATTACCATTGTCGATACGGGGATCGGTATTGCGCCGGAAGATCTTGATGTGGCGATGAGCCCCTTCGGCCAGGTGGACCGGCGGCTCTCTCGCCGCTATGAAGGGACCGGACTTGGCTTGCCTCTGTGTAAAGGGTTGATTGAGCAGCACGGGGGAAGCTTGATGCTGGAAAGTGAGGAAGGGGCAGGGACGACCGTTATCGTTCGGTTCCCCGCAGAACGATCCATCGCTAAAAAATAAAGTCTGTTGGGTGAGGGGTTAGCGATTTTCCCAGGACATGGTTTCGAACGATAAGCCAAGCTCTCCTGCCGTATTGGCAATAGTGGCGAGACAGGAGTCCTGTCGTTCCAGGGGAATACCCACATGGAAGGAAATTCGATATTCGGTCGTATTGGGCCCTGGTATTTTGCGCGAGTTCATTCGCACGATATTGGCGTTGAATTGGATCAGAGTTTCACAAATACGCGCCGTGAGGCCCGGTTGATCGCCGCCTTGTACGACGACCCTATGGGTTACCTCGCCCAGCGGCCCGCTGACCGGGTCGAGATCGAAGGGGGTTACGGAAATTTCGGCATCCTTCAGGTCGGGCAGGCGTTGCAGTTCTTCCAAGGTTTCCCGGCCGGTCAGCCCGTCGGGCAATTCGCAGACGGAATTAAACTCGGCGCCGGTTCCAAGAACGGAGAATGCCGTATCGCCAAGATTTGCGCCAAGGGAAAACAGTTCGCCGGTTATGGCCGCGACCAAGCCGGTCCGGTCGGGGCAAAACACGGAGATCAGAACGGTTTCTGCCATTGAGGACTCCGAAAAAATGAAGGTTTTTGAAATATTTCTCCGCATCATGGTGCAAAAGTAAGAAAATGAAAACCCGTTGCCTTCATCCTGTAGGCTCAATTTTCGTTTAATCGGGGAAATGCGGGATGGGGATGCCCAGCATAAACGGGAAAAAATGGCTGCTTGTTGTTTTGGCTGCGTTGTTCGCAACGGGATGTGCTCCCGCTTATGTCGATAGCGCGCCCGAAGCCCCTGTTCGGGCTGATAAGCGTACATCTGATTTGCCCAAAGGCGGGTTTCTCCACCCTAAATACGGTTATCTCGTCGTTCCGTTGCCAGGGTCACGGACTTACGTTCCCCAAGGGGACAGCGGTGCAGAACTGATTATCGAATCTCCCAGAGGATATATCGCCACGATAGAGGGGCGTCCGATCGTCAAAGGCAAAGGCGTGCGCGATATCGCCACCGAACTTGAGGCCGAGTTTCTTGGCGATGGCGCTGAGAAGCGGTGGAGTCATAAACTGGCCCATCGCAGCTATTCTGTTAATGGCTTAGCGGCCTACGATGCAATTTATCAAGGCTCCGATACGCAAAACCGTCTTGTCGTTATTCGTGGTCGCAAACGCGACTACCTGCTGATGTTTTTTGCGCCAGTTAAACGATATGGCCGACTTGCCCATGAGTTTGATTTTATTGTCGATAGTTTCCGACTGCCCGAGCCAGGATTTGTCGTTGCGCCAGGAAAGGATAAACTAACCCAGGTGCGGGAAGAGGCTTTGGCCCAAGACAAGGCGGCGAATGAGCCGTCAGTCGAAATGGTCCCATTTCCCGATTCAGGTCTCGGATATACGGTTTCCTATCCAGAGCACTGGGTTGCCAAGCAGAATGGTCCCTATAGTGTCGTTTTCAGCGGCCCGGAGGGGACTCCCGCCTTTTTCTCAACCGTCATTATCCAGAATGTCAGGCCCAAAGGAGGACGCAAAGGGGCGGATACGGTTATCGCTTCTCTCACCAGACAATTGCGGGACGGCGCAAAAAAAGTGTCGTTTAGCGATGTTACGGAGTTTTTGCAGGGCAAAGTCGCCGGTTTTGAGGGCGGAAAGCAGTTTACAGCCGATTTCCTACACAACAATGAGCCTTTCAGACAGTGGACGATTGTTCTTCCGAGGCAGGACAGCCCTGTCGTGCATGTTGTTTCCTACACCTCGCCGACAGAGCAATTCGACAGCTATCGTCCGATGGCAGGAGAAATTATCAATTCCTGGCGGATCACTCTTAACTAGTGGTTTGGCAATGACGAAATTAGATCAATCAACTAACGATATTTGAGGTAGCGGTATTGGCTGCTTCAGGAATCACCTAAAAGCACCTGAAATTCCGTTGTGCGCTTTTCTTTTTGGGATGGAGAGAAAAGCGAAAATGAATATGCGGAATAGGGGGGCTAACCCTATCTTAAAATTGGCTTGGTTTATTGGCAGCCAAGGCTCTTGAGTTATATTGGCCGGGTAACATCGTTTGACGGGATATGAGCAACAAAAACAACGCCGAAAATAAAATTGATTGGATATCGCGCCTGGGCGGTGCGGCACGCCTGCCCGGAAACATGTTCGACATGGTGGGCGCGTCGGTGTTCATCAATATTCTTTCTCTGGCTCTGCCCATCACTCTTTTGCAGGTTTACGACCGCATTTTGCCCAACTCTGGCAAGAGTACGCTGGTCCTTTTAATTTTGGGCGTGGTGAGTGCGCTTTTTCTCGAATTGATCCTACGTTTGGCCCGGGCGCATGTCAGCAGTTGGATCGGCGCGCGTTTTGAACACCTTTCTGGGTGTGCGGCGATGCAACGCATGCTTTACGCCGATATGGCCGCTTTTGAACGTCAGGGGGCGGGCGCCCAACTCGAACGGCTATCGGCTCTCAACCAACTCAAAGAATTTTATGCTGGGCAGGCGGTGCTGACGGTTTTCGATTTACCGTTTGCCGTGCTGTTTCTTGGAATTATTGCCTATCTGGCGGGAGAATTGGTCATTGTTCCCGTGGTGCTGATCGTCGCCTTTGCCCTTGTCGCTCAGGTCTATGGCATGAAGTTGCGCCGCGCCCTTAGAGATCGTCAAACAGCCGATGAACGCCGTTTCAATTTTATCATCGAGGTCTTGGGTGGCATTCACACGGTCAAATCCATGGCTATGGAAACCCAGATGTTGCGGCGCTACGAGCGCTTGCAGGAAGGCTGTGCCTCGGCAACTCATCGGGTGACGCTGGATAGCTCATCTTCCATGTCGGTTGGTTCATTTTTTAGTCAGATGAATCTGTTTCTGATCGTTGGTTTTGGGGCGACCTTTGTGATCAATGGGCACTTGACCATTGGCGGTCTGGCCGCTTGTACGCTGCTTTCGGGACGGGCCATGCAACCCCTACAAAAGGCCGTGGGTATTTGGGCGCGCTTTCAGTCCGTCGCCTTGGCCCGTGAACGAGTGAGAGAGATTTTCTCTCTTCCGGTGGTCCAGCGTGATGGCTTGCCTGCTTTGGCTGGTTTCAAAGGGGGGATAGAGCTTGAGAACGTATCTTTCGCCTATGGGGGAGAAGATTCGCCGAACATCCTGACCGATGTGAACATCAAGATTGAGCCTGGCGAAGCCATTGGCATTACCGGTGGCAATGCCAGCGGTAAAACGACATTGCTTTACACCATGATGGGGGCTTTGGAGGCGACTGAAGGCCGGGTGTTGTTTGATGGATTAGACGTCCGCGATATCAATTTGGCCAAACTACGCAAACAAATCGCCTATCTTCCTCAAGAAGGGGTGCTGTTTAATGGCACCATCCTTGAGAACATCACCATGTTCAATGAGGACCTGACCGACGAAGCAATGGAAATTTCTGCACTTCTAGGTCTCGACGGCGTGGTTGCCCATATGCCCATGGGGTTTGATTCCAAGGTAGGAGATGGCGCGACGGATTCATTGCCGCGCGGGATCAAGCAGCGTGTCGCCATTGCGCGAGCGCTTTTACCTCGACCGCGCGTTGTTCTGATGGATGAGGCGAATACGGCGATGGATAGTGCCGGGGACGCCGTCTTGCGGGATGTCCTGGCCCGTCTACGGGGGCACCGCACTTTGATTATGGTGACCCACCGACCCTCTATGCTTAATCTTTGCAACCGCATCTATGATCTTCATGGAGGTGTTTTGACACTGCGCGAGGGCGCAGAAGATAAGCACGAATTTATGCCGACGGCGCCATTCCTGACGGAGGAAAGCTAGGCATGAATGAGGTCGCCAACACCGTTGATACCTCGCATATCATCCATCCCGATGAAATTGACCGGGCCGGATTGCCGCTTGAAATCCCGTCGCTCGGCGGGTTTGATTCACGGACCGACTTTGCCGCTTGTGTGATGCCGTTGCTGCGCGGGCTTGGCTGGCGGGGTGACTTGCGTCATGTTGCGGAATCCTTGCCGCACTTCGCCGAAACTCTTGATTTATCCGGTTTTCGTAACGTTATGGCTAACCTGCGCTACCGCAGTCGGCCTCTGCGTGAGCGAATGCATAATGTCGACCCGCGTCTGTTGCCCTGCCTGTTTGTGCCAGATAGGCGAAGCGCTGTGGTTGTGCTTAAAAACAACAATGGCGTCTTAACCATCTTCAACGGTGAAACCGGCAATTACGAACGGGTCCCGGAAGGGGATCTTTGGCGCGGGGTTGCGTTCTTTTTTGATAAGATTGACGATGACGAGTTGCGTACCCGCGAGCAAAAGGCGGGGTGGTTTAGAACCATTAC
>Ga0209475_10005052_pt1 | contig 11010 bp, 8 predicted proteins | sample tdDd471_FD_187128 | JGI IMG/M metagenome (GOLD analysis project Ga0209475, IMG submission 187128) | Marine sediment microbial communities from the Atlantic coast under amendment with organic carbon and nitrate - tdDd47.1 (SPAdes)... | ecosystem: Environmental > Aquatic > Marine > Coastal >...
TTCGATTGGAATATCTATTGGTAACGACAATCAAATCAAGGTGTTAGACCGCCCTAAACTCAACCGATTCTTTGCCAATTTTAAAGCACACTGAGGCGACCTTATGCTAAAATCGCGGTTTTTATCGTTAGGCAAGTCTGTTAAGGAAATCGCATGGAATTAAATGCATTAACCGCTATCTCTCCCGTTGATGGTCGTTATGGTTCGAAAGTTACTGAATTAAGAGAAATTTTCAGTGAGTTTGGATTGATTAAGTATCGCGTAACTGTCGAAGTTCGCTGGTTACAAAAGCTATCCAACACGCCAGAGATTACTGAAGTTCCCGCCTTTTCTGAACAGACCAATGCCTTACTCGATAATATCGTTGCAAACTTCTCGGTCACAGACGCCGATCGAGTAAAAACCATCGAAGCGACCACCAATCATGATGTAAAAGCGGTAGAATATTTTCTTAAAGAAAAAACTCAAGGAAACAGCGAGCTAGAGGCTGCTTCAGAGTTTATTCATTTCGCCTGTACGTCTGAAGATATTAATAACTTATCCTATGGCTTAATGCTGAAAGATGCCAAAGCGGTTATTCAAGATAACCAACAATCGATAATCGATGCAATTGCTGCTTTAGCTAATCAGTATAAAGAAATACCTATGATGTCTCGCACCCATGGGCAACCAGCATCGCCAACGACCTTAGGTAAAGAAATGGCCAATGTGGTGGCTCGGTTAAGACGCCAAGCTGCGCAGTTTGATGCTGTAGAGTTACTCGGAAAAATCAATGGTGCTGTCGGTAATTACAACGCGCACTTCAGTGCCTACCCAAATGTTGATTGGCCAAGTTTCGCACAAGAATTCATCGCTTCGATCGGATTGACCTACAATCCATATACCACTCAAATTGAGCCTCACGATTACATTGCTGAGTATTTCGATGCGATTACCCGTTTTAATGTCATCTTGCTAGATTTTGATCGAGATGTTTGGGGTTACATTGCGCTAGGACACTTTAAACAAAAAACCATCGCTGGCGAGATAGGTTCATCAACCATGCCTCACAAAGTTAACCCAATAGACTTTGAAAACAGTGAAGGAAATATTGGCATTGCCAACGCTTTGTTCAGTCACTTGGGCCAAAAGCTTCCCGTATCAAGATGGCAGCGAGATCTATCCGATTCAACCGCATTACGCGCTTTGGGAATGGGTGTAGCTCACTCGTTAATAGCTTACAAAGCGACTTTAAAAGGCATCAGTAAACTTGAAGTTAACCAACAGTCGCTTCTGGATGAGTTAAATGATAACTGGGAGTTGTTGGCAGAACCGATTCAAACCGTGATGCGTCGATATGGCATCGAAAAGCCTTATGAGAAATTAAAAGAGCTCACACGAGGCAAAAAGGTCGATCAAGCCGGTATGGCCACTTTTATCGACTCGTTGGAATTACCCGATTCGGTCAAGGCAGAGCTTAAGCAGCTCACCCCAGCAAATTACATCGGCAATGCGATTGCCCAGACCGAGCAACTATAGTTTGACTAGGGGACTTAAGTCCCCTTTTTCCTTTTGGTGACCTTGTGTTTAATGACATCTCCCGCCAAGAATTCCTGAGCCATTATTGGCAAAAGCAACCTTACGTTTTTCGATCGGCTTTTGACGATTTTGTCGACCCAATTAACCCAGAAGAATTAGCAGGATTAAGTCTAGAAAGTGACGTCGAATCCCGTTTAATTCAACAACGCGGCTCTGCTTGGAGTGTCGAAAACGGCCCATTAACCTCTGAGTATTTTGAAAGTTTGCCCGCTTCACATTGGACATTATTAGTTCAATCCGTTGATTATTGGGCCCCAGAAACCGCAGCTCTAATGCAGCCTTTTAATTTTATTCCGAACTGGCGGCGAGACGATTTAATGATCAGCTTTGCCACGGCCAACGGCGGAGTTGGACCTCATATAGACCAGTACGATGTGTTTTTAATTCAAGGGCTAGGTCGCAGACACTGGAAAGTGGGTCAACCGAATGCCGAAACCGAAAGTTTTACTCCTCACCCTTGCTTAAAACAAATAAAACCTTTTGATTCAATACTCGATGTCTGCTTGAACCCAGGCGATGTACTTTATATTCCGCCAAATACTCCGCATGACGGCGTCGCTCTTGAAGACTGCCTAACCTACAGTGTGGGCTTCAGGGCGCCATCTCGACAGATGCTGCTCGAACAGCTGTTACTCGACCAACTTGCAGAAGATGAATCATCCAGTCATCGCTACAAAGATCACGACCTAAGCACAGTCAAGGGTCAACAGCTTCCGAGCAGTGCAATCGAATGGTCAAAGCAAGCGTTAACAGGAATTACAGAACAACAAATCATGAATGCTTTTGGAAAATTGGTGACACGTCCCAAGTTTCCACCAGAAGAATCGTTAGATGATATTGAGCAAATTAAAAAAAGCTTGCTAAGCGAGCCAACACAGCTTCACGTTTGCGCTGATTGCCGCTGGACCTTTCACCAAACCGAACACTCCTTTTCGCTTTATGCCAACGGTGAAACCTATGAATTCAAGCCCGAATACGCCACTTTTCTGATCAACTTGTTTGAAAACGGGTACTGGGACACAAAAAACGTGAATATTTCTCTACAAGATGTTGAATTTACTAATAGAATTGCTAATCTTGTTTTTAATGGCTGCTTGTTTTTTAAACACTAAGACGCAAGATTCGTTTCCGTCGGCGATTGCTTATGTGAACAAGTAACCCAACTTAATATAGATTCGGAGTTATATGTTAGGCGATATCGAAATCAAGGAAGTTCCTTGGTCAGAATTTCAAGGTCCACTGTCAGAAGTACGCGAAAAGGTCTTTGTGTACGAGCAACGCGTGGCTCCAGAAATTGAAATCGATGGTCGAGATCCTGAGTGTTTTCACGTTCTCGTAACAGACTCCGAAGGTATTCCTGTCGGAGCTGGTCGTCTTACTCCTGAAGGTAAAATAGGCCGTGTTTCCGTGCTACTGCCCTACCGTGGTCTCGGTTTGGGCTCGAAAATATTGCAAGCACTCATAGAAATTGCCCATCGAGAAGGGTTAAGCCCAATAAAGCTGCACGCTCAAATACAAGCCGTATCATTTTACGAGCGACATTTATTTGTGCCCAATGGGCCAGTTTTTATGGAAGCTGGAATTCCCCATCAATCGATGAAGCGTAATTTGGCTTAATTTTAAATGTCTTCCGAAAACGATCTTATCAATGCCGAACTGGGTGTAACCAGTGAGCCCTTTAGAGCTTCACGCGTTGCCGAGTTAAAACTGGCTAGCTATCGGATGTTTGCGCAAGCAAAAAAACAAATCGATCTGTTCAGCTACGATCTAGACCCTAGAGTCCTCTCAGATCGTGATATCGAAGCGGCTATTTCTAAGTTAGTCCGGCGTAGCCGCCAGTCGCAGGTCAGAATGATGGTTTTTGAAACTCAACTGCTACAAAGTGCCGACCATCGCCTGATTGCTCTTATGCAAAACTTATCGAGCTTTATCCACCTGAAAGTTGTTTCGAAAGAATATCAACAACTGCCTTTCTCATTTTATCTCGTCGATGACAGCGGTTTGATCTATCGACCCAATCATCAACAACTTGAGTCTCAAATTTATTTCAACGAAAAACTTAAAGTTCGCGACTATCGCAAACAATTTGATGAAATTTGGGAGCAAGGAAGAGTTGCCAGTGAATTTCGAACGCTGGGAATATAAATTCTAACCCCCCTATTACATCACGGTGTTTTCAAAGACCCAGTCACTAAAAAGTGGTATAAGGTATTTCTAATTAATCAATGTGCTTAAGTAACAAACTAAAACGGTATTTTCAGTAGCGACATTGATCTTAAAACCAAACTTAACATAAGCACAATGACAACAAATCGAACTGAACTTTCTGAGCTAAGCAAGCTCGGAATTCCTGCCATTCTTGCCCAATTGTCGCAAATGTCGCTTGGCGTCATTGACACCATGATGGCAGGCAGCATTAATCCAGAAGCGCTTGCAGCAATTGCAGTGGGCACTAATATTCTTAATCCAGTTATGGTCTTCATACTGGGTGTTTTTCTGGCGCTAAACCCGATTGTTGCTCACCTAAACGGTCGAGGAAACTTCCAACAGATTGGCGTGGTTTTTCAACAATCCACTTTGGTTGCATTTTTATTGGCTATACCGGCCATTTATTTTCTAACTCAAGCCAAAAGCATTATGGCGTTCATTGGCATACAAACTGAACTCCATCAAATTGTCGCAGACTATCTTGCGGCTTGTTGCTATGGCGTCGTGCCATTATTCGGCTTTTTAGCTTTGCGTTTTTGCAATGAAGGTTTATTTTCGAACCGTGCAATCATGCTGGTCTCAATTTTAGCGATTCCCTTTAATCTCGTGTTTAACTATTGGTTTATTTGGGGAGGCTTGGGCGTTCCTGCCATGGGAGCCATTGGGATTGGTTACGCAACCGCGCTGGTTTGGACCGTCATGTTCATCAGTATGCTTACCTATTCATTGACCAGCCCTCGCTATCGCCATTTAGCGATCAAAAGCAAGTTACATCCGATTGATTGGCAGCAACTAAAAGAGCTTTTTAAAATCGGTCTTCCTATGGGGATTGGCGTTGGGATGGAAATCGCGATGTTTGCAATCATTGGACTCATGATTGGCCGTTACGCGATTGAAATCGTCGCTGCGCACCAAATAGCTATCAATATTGCTTCAATGGCCTATATGATACCTCTGGGACTTTCGATCGCGATATCCGCAAGAGTTGGTTTCTTTGCTGGCCGAAATGATCCTATTGCGCTTCAGCATGCAGCTAAAACTGGAATTTCATTGGCCATTACTATCGCCTGTTTTTCTTCAATATCCATGTATCTATTTGCTGAGCCGTTGGTGGCCTTGTACAGTGACGATGCCACCGTGGTCTCTTTAGCCGTCAGTTTGCTCGTCTTAGCGGCAATATTTCAATTGTCTGATGCCACGCAAGTCGCACTTAGCGGCGCTCTTAGAGGCGTAAAAGACACTCGTATACCTATGTTTATATCGGCGATTAGTTATTGGCTGGTCGGTTTTCCGATTGGCTACATTAGTGCTGAAATTCTTGGATGGTCTGCACGCGGCTACTGGATGGGAATCGTAGCGGGTTTAACCACCGCTGCGGCATTACTCTACGTTCGTTATCGTAAGTTTATTGTAAAAGTGGATTCCAAAACCAGGAATAACGAAACGAGTGTCTAACAAAACATTCAAGCATAAAAAAACCCAATCGTAAGATTGGGTTTTTTCGTTCCTCTACTGAGGAATATTTGGCGTCCCCTAGGGGATTCGAACCCCTGTTACCGCCGTGAAAGGGCGGTGTCCTAGGCCTCTAGACGAAGGGGACAAAACCTTCGTAACGGCTTATCGAGATGTTAAAAATAGACAAACACATCGGTAGTCGTCAAATTTGGTGGAGCTAAGCGGGATCGAACCGCTGACCTCAACACTGCCAGTGTTGCGCTCTCCCAGCTGAGCTATAGCCCCAAAGTGGAGGCGAATTTTAATAACCGCTCCCTGCCCTGTCAACTACAAATACTTAAATTTATGGTTAAACAGTTGAATTTATTCTGAATACTCTATTACTTGACGATAATTCATACGAATTATTCGTAAACTCTGCTTTGCTCAGACAGATCATTAACAATACTGATAATTAGTGTTAGTCTTGCGCAATAATCACAAGCACCTACCCAAGCACACGTACAAACCAACAACCATTAACCCGTTGTGTCTCAAGAAGAGGTTATTCCAAGATGCAACAGCTAACAAAGGAATAGTTTAAGCGTGTTTAAACGAACAAAAATTGTTACCACTCTTGGTCCTGCAACCGACAATGAAGCAGCTCTTGAACAACTGTTCAAAGCTGGCGCCAATGTCGTACGAATGAATTTTTCACATGGCTCACCGGAAGACCATCTCCATAGAACAGAATTGGTTCGTAAAGTTTCACAAAAAATGGGCATCGAAGTCGCTATCTTAGGCGATCTTCAAGGACCAAAGATTCGTATCGCAAAATTCAAAGATGGGAAAATTAAACTAGAAAAAAATGCCCAATTTATCCTCGATGCAGAATGGCCTACCGATCAAGGAAACAATGACTGCGTCGGGATCGATTACAAAGAACTTCCCAAGGATTGTAAAGTTGGCGACCGACTACTGTTGGATGATGGACGAGTCGTGTTGGAAATAACCGACATAGATAATCAAAAAGTGGTGACTACTGTCATTATCGGCGGCGCTCTCAGCAATAATAAAGGCATTAACTTGCAAGGCGGTGGCCTATCAGCCCCGGCGTTGACTGATAAAGACAAAAAAGATATTGAGTTAGCCGCACAAATGGAAGTCGACTATTTAGCCGTATCCTTCCCACGCAGTGCTGATGACATGAAAGAGGCAGAAACCTTATTACGTAAAACGGGCAGCAAAGCTGGGCTGGTCGCCAAAATAGAGCGAGCTGAAGTGGTCAATTCAGATGAGATTCTTGATCAAATCATCTTAGCATCGGATGCGGTGATGGTCGCTCGAGGTGATTTAGGGGTTGAGATTGGTGATGCTGAGTTGATCGGTGTGCAAAAGAAAATTATAGCTCGAGCTCGTACGCTCGATCGCATTGTCATCACAGCGACGCAAATGATGGAGTCAATGATCAGTAACGCCATTCCGACTCGTGCAGAAGTTTTCGATGTTGCCAATGCCGTTCTCGACGGTACCGATGCCGTTATGCTATCTGCCGAAACGGCTACCGGTGAGCACCCTATTTTGGTGGTCGAAGCCATGGCTCGCGTCTGCCAAGGCGCCGAAAAACAAAAAGTATCGCAAATTTCTAAGCACCGAATGGAAGATCAGTTTCAGCGAATCGATGAGGCCATCGCCATGGCCACTATGTACGCTGCAAATCACCTGCGCGGTGTTAAAGCCATCTGTTGTTTAACGGAATCAGGATCGACAGCTTTATGGATGTCTCGGATCCGTTCTGGTATGCCTATTTACGCTTTGAGCCCTAGAATTGACACTCGCCGAAGAATCGCTCTTTATCGCGGGGTAGAAGGCATACACTTCGATCCCAAGGCACTGGCACGTCATGATATCAACCGATTGGCAGTTGAAGAGCTTAAGAAACGCGGAATTGTCGAAGATGGCGACTTAGTCTTGTTAACCAAAGGTGACAGTATGGGAATTTTGGGCAGTACCAATGCCATGAAAATATTACAGGTCGGTGCGATAGCCTAAACTGCGAAGTGATATAAGGTTGAAAACAATCATAAAAAAAGGGCTCTCAATGAGCCCTTTTTTAAACACTGTGCCTTTTCGGAAGCACTTTGCCTGCTTAGAAGATTACTCCCCTAAACGCTCTTCAACTTCAGCAGCAATAGACTTAGTTTTGTTAACGTCTTTCACGTTACCAGAATTACTCGCTTCTTTGATCCAATCAGACGTTGTCACACCATCATGCTCAGTGTATGCCAAGTCTTCTTTCGAAATTTTACGAATAATGAACGATGACACTTCAGCTGAGCCATAGTAAGCGGCTGTTTTTAATAAAGAACCACCATTGAAGTTGCCTTCTGGCTGACATACAAAACCAGTATAGGTGTTACGTAGCTCAAGATTAACGGTTTTTAGCTTCTTACGAATGCTGGTGCGGTCATCGTTTTTCACGTACTCACAAAGAGATTCACTTAAACGAGCGAAATCATCAGCTTGGACAGAAAAAGCGGCTGCGAACAATGCAATTGCGATTAGTTGTTTCATCTTTAGTTCTCCTAAATAGTAACTGTGTTCAGGAGATAAAGGCTAAACCGATAGGCTTTTTTTGAATGGCTTCCCGGTAACCCCGCTGTCGTAGGTGAAACACCCTTAGACCGGTGGCTTTGCGTACTGAAGCTTTCGCAGCAGCTTGCCCTTATCTAGAATTTGGGCGAATTATATACAATTTTTCGCCCTAGGCAAGCTTTTTTTTCAGGGCCCGGTCATTCGCCTCTAAGCCCTGTATGAAACAACAAGCACAGCCTAATGATCAGATTAGCGGCGCTTATCAAAAATAGCAAAAATTCTTCCTGCTAAATAACCGACTCCACCCAACGCCAACCCGATATAGCCCATTATCAAGAGCTCTGGTGTTGGTCGTTGACGCCCAAAGTACACACCCAAAACACCAGCCACAAACACTAACATTGCCGTATACACCAACATACTCATTCGCTGCTGACGCTTTAGTCGAACAATTCGAGCAGCTCGCTGAATGTCTTCATCGGTTGCATCTTTGGTTGCAAACCCACAGTGAACACAAATCGCAGACTTGTCTGATATTGGATTACGACACTCAGGGCACTTAATAATGGTCATAATTACCTGCTCTCTACTCAATACTTTCTAAAGTTTTACTAACTACTTCAAAGACGTCTTTTGAAAGATTCTCTTTATCGATAACCTTTTTCAGCTGCTGCTGTACATGCATTTTTCTTGCATCATCTAATTTCGCAGCCGAAGAAAATTGTTTGGCTAGATTGGCTGCTACTTGATTATTAAATTCATCGATTTCAATAATCGCTTCGGCTATTAAACGGTAACCAGCACCATCAATACGATGAAACTGCGAAAAATTTAGCGCCGCAAAGGTCGAGAACAACGCCCTAACCTTATTTGGATTTTTGATATTAAAAACTCGATCATGCCTAAGCGTTTGAATTCGATTTAAAGTATCCAGTGAATCGACACTGGCTTGAATCGCTAACCACTTATCCATAACTAAAGGTTCAGAATGCCACTTATCATAAAAAGCTTGAGTGATCTTGGAAGCGACTTCGAGCTCATGATGATTGGCTATTGAAAACGCGCTTAACTCTTCGGTCATTAATTTGGCATCTTCAAATTGCTTAATAACAATTGCTTCATGTTGTTCGCTACTAAAAGCCATATAATCGAGAGACGCGTTCTTTAACGCTCGATTGGCAACTGACACGCCGTCTAAGTCTAAGTCGGAAGCTCGGTGAAGTTGGTTATACAATCGTGACCAAGTATCTTCTAAAGCAATACCTAAAAACTTTTTCAAAGTTTTCCTACGTTCGATCAACGAATCAATTCTTCCGTTTGGATCATTTTCGAACAGTGTTTTTAAATCAGGAATTTGTACACATCGCGCCTTAAACGCATTGTCGATACTCTGATCGTTTAGTAATGTTCTGAAGGCCTCAGCAATACTTTCTTTAATCGAGTCTTCTTCATCAATAAGAAAACGTTGCATCAGTCTCTGGCCTGCATCCCAGCGATTGAACGTATTACCATCGTTAGCAAATAAATAGGCGAGTTGCTGATCTGAATAATTGATATCTAACTTTACGGGCGCGGTAAAATCTCTAAGCAAACTCGGAATTACCTCCTCTGAAACGCCCTCTAAACTAACCGTTTGATTGTGTTGCGTTACCGTAATCAGCCCTTCTTCGACATTCTTTAAACCAAATTCAGCAGAAGAAAAAGAGACTTGATTTCCTTTCGTACCCACAAGTCCAAGTTTAACTGGAATAAAATAAGGTTCACTGGCTGAGTCATGAGCATTATTTTGAGAAAAGTGTAACTTCAAACATTGATTTGATTCATCATAGTCATAGTCAACTCTCAAGGTCGGCGTTCCAGCTTGTGAATACCAGTACTTAAACTGATCTAAATTGAATTGATTGGCATCACTCATGGCTGCAACAAAATCATCACAGGTCGCAGCGGATCCATCATGACGTTTAAAGTATAAGGACATTCCTTTTTGAAATCCCTCTTCACCCAAAAGCGTATGCAACATGCGAATAACTTCAGCGCCTTTGTTATAAACCGTTACCGTATAAAAGTTGTTCATTTCAATATACGCATCGGGACGAATTGGGTGCGCCATAGGGCCAGCATCTTCTGCGAACTGATAACTTCTGATGACTTTCACATCATCAATTCGCTTAACTGCTTTAGAGCGCATGTCTTCAGTAAACTGTTGATCACGAAATACCGTCAGACCTTCTTTTAAACTTAATTGAAACCAATCTCTGCAGGTGACTCGATTACCCGTCCAGTTATGAAAATACTCATGACCAATAACACTTTCAATATTTTCGAAGTCTTGATCTGTTCCGGTCGCGGGATTTGCTAAAACATATTTTGTATTAAATATGTTGAGTCCTTTATTCTCCATCGCGCCCATATTGAAATCGCCAACGGCGACGATCATATAAAGGTCAAGATCGTATTCAAGGTTATATCGTTTCTCATCCCAAGCCATCGCATTCTTTAACGAATCCATAGCAAATTGACTTTGATCGAGCTTACCTTTATCAACGTAAAGTTCTAACGCAATCTTACGACCACTGTGAGTCACAAACTCGTCAGCAAGCAAGTCTAGATCTCCGGCCACCAGTGCAAATAAATAGCAAGGTTTTAAAAAGGGATCGTGCCACTCGGTATAGTGTTTATTCTCGCTCAAGTCTCCAGCGTCAATTTTATTTCCATTAGACAGTAACAATGGATATTGCGTTTTATCGGCTTCAATCCGTACAAAAAATTCAGCCAATACGTCGGGGCGATCCATATAAAACGTGATTTTACGAAAACCCTCGGCTTCACACTGAGTACAAAATTTATCGCCTGAAACGTACAGCCCTTCTAAGGCAGCATTATTTGCAGGGTCTATTTCTACACAAGTTTTCAAGACAAACCGGTCAGATACGCGATTCAAGGTTAACCCTGATTCATCAATGTCATAATCCTTTTCAGTCAACTCTTCATCATCGATGAATATGGCTTTTAAGGTTAATCCTTCACCATTTAAAAACAATTTTTGAGCTAGACCGTCACTTTGCGGGTTGCGCCGCAACATAAGTTCACTTGAGACCAGGGTAGCATTAGGGTCTAGCTCAAACTTAAGCTTGACAGTTTCAATCAAAAAGTCAGGTGGCAAATAGTCTTTCCGATAATGAGTTACTGGGGCAG
>Ga0209475_10005053_pt1 | contig 11001 bp, 8 predicted proteins | sample tdDd471_FD_187128 | JGI IMG/M metagenome (GOLD analysis project Ga0209475, IMG submission 187128) | Marine sediment microbial communities from the Atlantic coast under amendment with organic carbon and nitrate - tdDd47.1 (SPAdes)... | ecosystem: Environmental > Aquatic > Marine > Coastal >...
GTTTGGCACCTCGATGTCGGCTCATCGCATCCTGGGGCTGGAGCAGGTCCCAAGGGTTTGGCTGTTCGCCAATTAAAGCGGTACGCGAGCTGGGTTTAGAACGTCGTGAGACAGTTCGGTCCCTATCTGCCATGGGCGTAGGATGCTTGAGAGGAGCTAATCATAGTACGAGAGGACCTGATTGGACGCACCCCTGGTGTTCCAGTTGTCGCGCCAGCGGCATAGCTGGGTAGCTATGTGCGGAACGGATAACCGCTGAAAGCATCTAAGCGGGAAGCCGGCCTCGAGATAAGGCATCCCGGGCCGTAAGGCCCCTGAAGACCCCTCGAAGACTACGAGGAGATAGGCAGGGTGTGGAAGCGTAGCGATACGTGAAGCTGACCTGTACTAATCGGTCGTGAGGCTTGACCTACCTCTAAGGCAAGCGTTTGAGGTTCGAGACCAGGGTTGGGAGTGTGAGCTCCGACTCTGGGACATGAGTCCAACGAGTGAGTCGTCGAAGCTCGTCTTTTACTTCCAAGGTTTTTCCGGTGGCGATGTCGGAGGGGCCACACCCGATCCCATCCCGAACTCGGAAGTTAAGCCCTCCAGAGCCGATGGTACTGCATGCGAGAGTGTGTGGGAGAGTAGGACGCCGCCGGGTCTATATCCCAAAACCCCCGGTCGACTTTTAGTAGTCGACCGGGGGTTTTTTTTTGTCCCCGTGTGTTAAGACCCGCCGAGGGATGCGGCGGAAGCTGGGAATCGCGGCGGGGATCGTGTCGCTCGCGCTGATCGTCGGCGCGGCGGTGGCGTGGCTCGTCTGGGTTCCGGCCGCCATCGAGGCGCGGGTCGCCGAGGCGGCCGAGCGTCGAGGGCTGCGCGCCACCGTCGGGGGCGTGGACGCGGGTTGGTCCGGCGTGGAGCTCCGCACGGTCGTGCTGACCGGCCGCGACGCGCTGACGATCCGCCTCGACCGCGTCCGAGTGAACGCTGGCGTGCTCGAGCTCGCCTCCGACGGCCGCGCGGCGGTGAGCCGCGTCGAGGTCGACGGAGTGCGGGTCGCGGTCGACGTCTCCTCATCGCATCTTCAGACCGTGCTCGCCGACCTGCGGGGCTCGGACGGCGAGACCCGCGAGGGGTCGGCGCCCGAGCGGCCCACGATCGACGTCGACGACGTCGACGTCGAGCTGCGCGACGGAGATGGGGCCCTGCTGTCGGTGGAGGACGCCGAGGCGCACCTGCTCGAAGGCGACATCGTCCGGCTGGTCGCCGGGGAGATCGTGCTCGCTCCCGGCGAGGACGATGGCGGCCGCGCGCAGTCGGTCGAGGCGCGCGTTCACCGGGAGACCGACGGATGGCAAATCGACTCGCTGATCATCCGCGACGCCTCGGTGCGGTATCGCGAGCGTGGGCCCGACGAGGACGGTCCCGTCTGGGAGCGCCTGCGGACCGCGGCGCGCGCGGTGCGCGGGGTCGTCGACTCCGAGCTCGGTGAGGAACCCGAAGACGATCGTGACGACGAGGGTCCCGACGCGGACGACGCCGATCCGGAGACGCCGTCTCGGTTGGAGTCGATCGCCCGGATCGCCGACGCCGTCGGGCCGCGCCTCTCGGAGGGCGCGTCGCTGCGCCTCGAGGGCCTGGACGTGGTGGCGAGGAGCGACGAAGGCGAGCAGCACGTGCTGCGTGGCCTGGTCGCCGAGGCGCGCAAGCTCTCCGATCGGCGGTATCGGCTCGAGGGGGAGGGCCGGCCCGGCCAGGGCGGCGAGCTGCGGTGGAACCTCACGGTCGATCCGGACGCGCTGCGCGCCGAAGGAGACGTGAGCTTCGAGCGGCTGCCATTCGTTCTGCTCGTCCCCTTCTTGCCCGAGCTGCCTTGGTACCGGCCCGAACACACGAACCTCTCCGGTGATCTCACCATCCGAGGGGATTCGGCGTCGGAGGTGCACCTCGAGGGGCACGCGCGCGTCGACGACCTCGCGCTGTCGTCCGAGCGGATCGCGCCGACCCCGGTGCGCAACGTCGACGCCTCGTTCTCGGGCGAGGCGCGCTGGCTCCCGCTCTCGCGGCGACTCGAGATCCCGACCGCGACGGTCGGGCTCGGCGAGGCGCAGGCGCAGCTGTCCGGATCGCTCGAGTGGCCCGAGGACCACTTCCTCGTGGACGTCCGGGCGACGCTGCCTCCGACGGACTGCAACACGGCGGTGGGGGCGATCCCCGACGATCTGCTCGCGGAGGCGAGCGGCTTCACCTTCCGAGGCTCCCTCGGAGGCCAGGTGACCGCCCACGTGGACTCCCGCGACCTCGACTCGACCGAGCTCGACGTCCGGATCGCCGACGGGTGCACGTTCGTCACGGTCCCGGCGATGGCGGACGTCGGGCGCTTCTCCACCGCCTTCATCCATCACGTCGTCGAGCCCGATGGCACCGAGTTCACGATGGAGACGGGCCCCGAGACCCTCCGGTGGGCGCCGATCTCCCAGATCAGCCCGTTCCTCGTCCAGGCGGTGCTCGGCCACGAAGACGGAGGCTTCTTTCGCCACTCGGGCTTCAGCGTGCCGTCGATCCGACTCGCGCTGATCCGCAACCTCCGCGAGCGGCGTTACGTCTACGGCGCGTCGACCATCACGATGCAGCTGGTGAAGAACGTGTTCCTCCACCGGGAGAAGACCCTCGCGCGCAAGGTGCAGGAGGTCCTGCTCACGTGGTGGGTCGAGTCGGTGATGGAGAAGTCGGCGATCCTCGAGCTGTACCTGAACGTGATCGAGTACGGCCCCGAGGTGTACGGCATCCGAGAGGCGGCGATGCACTACTTCGGCCGCTCGCCTGCGCTGCTCGGGCCGGCGGAGTCGGCCTACCTCGCGACGATCCTGCCCAACCCGAAGGCGTTTCACTCGCACTGGGAGGACAACGAGCTGCCCGATCGCCACCGCCGCCGGGTCGCGCGGTTCCTGCGCACCCTCGGCAACCGCCATCGCTACGACGAGCGCGCGGTGGAGTACGCGCTGGGGCGGCTCGAGGGGTTCCGCTTTCATCGGCCCGGCGACTCCGTCTCCCTGCCGGACGCCGATCGCGGGGCGGCGGGCGAGCTCCCCTTCGCGACCGCCCTCACGGACCCCGAGCCGTGGGGCGACGAAGACGACGAGGAGCTGCCCTTCGACGACGAGCTCTCCGACGAGGAGACGTGGTGAGCGATCCGTTCGAGGCGCTGCGGGAGAAGTACGTCGAGATGCGCGCGATGCGCGTCGAGCACCTCGAGGGCGACGACTCGGACGCGCGCAGCAGGATGAGGGCGCTCGCCGCCCGGTTTCCCGGCGCGCTCCGCGAGATCGACACGCTCCCCATCGCCGTGATCGAGCGGAGGATCGCGGTGCTCGAGGCGGGATCCCGCCCCGGCTGGGCCGAGACCCAGGTCGCCTACCACGCGTGGATGCGGGTGGTCCTGCGCATCAAGCGCGAGCACGGCCGTGACGCCGACCCCGCGGCCGTGATCGAATGGCTGAGGGCCCACCACCGTCCGAGCGAGGGAGAGCCGCTTCTGGAGGATCTGGACGTCGAAGCGATCACGACCCTCTTGCGCCCGCCGTCCGGGCGCATCACGAACTGGGTGCTCGAACGGATCGCGCACGCTCGGGGACTCACCGTCGAGGCGGTGTCCGCCCAACTGTTCGACACAACGATCGCTTGAAGAATTCGGTAGCCTTCCTAGAACGCTGCCGTCCCATGGAGGTCCAATGGCTCGTCGGATACTGATCACGCTCGTGACGCTCGCGGCCATCGCGACGCCGACGGGTCTCGCTGAAGCGCAGCGAACCATCCCGATCAACATCGAGTCGGTCCCGCCCGGCGCGACGGTCTACCTCGACTCCACGGCGACGCCGCTGGGGCAGACGCCGCTGCGCAACGTGCGCGTGCCGATCGGCGACCACAGCCTGATCTTCCAGCTCGCCAACCACGAGGAGGCGCGGCTGTCGGTGAACGTACGGCGGCGGCGCGAGACCTTCCGCGCGGTGCTGCGGGCGCTGGGGACCATCGAAGTCTCGGCCGGCAACGCCGGCGCGCAGGGCGCGCGCGTGCTCGTGGACGGTCGCGCGATCGGCGGGACGCTCGGGCCGACGCCGGTCCGGGTGACGGATCTGCAGCCCGGGCGGCATCAGGTCCGGGTCGAGCGCGAGGGCTACAACACCTTCGAGCAGTGGGTCGAGGTCGGCGGCGGGCAGCTCGTCCGGATCGCCGCGGTGCTCGAGCAAGCGGCGCCCGACACGGGCTCGATCCTCGTCTCCGGGCCCCAGGGGGCGCCGGTGTTCGTGGACGGGACCGCGCGCGGCCAGACGCCCACGGTGATCGAGGGCGTGCCGGCGGGGACCCACACGGTGGAGATCCGCGCCCCGGGGCGGCAGCCGTACTCGACGTCGGTGACCGTGCTCGCGGGCCAGCGCGCGACGGTGACGATGCCGGACTCGCAGGGCGGCTCGCTGCGGATCATCGCCAACGTCGCGAGCGCGGTGATCAGCGTCGACGGCGAGGTGATCGGGCCGTCGCCCGCGACCGCCACCGACCTCGCGCCGGGCGAGCACATCGTGGAGGCGCGCGCCGAGGGCTACGCGCCGGCGCGCCAGACCGTGCAGGTCGAGCCGGGGCGCCAGCGGGTGCTCTCGATCGATCTGACCGCGGCGCCGGGCACGGCCGGGCGCGTCATCGTCCGGTCCGACGTGCAGGGCGCGACGGTGACGATCGACGGCGAGCCCCGCGGCAACGCGCCGGTGGTGTTCACCCCCGAGCCCGGCACACACGCCATCGTGGTCGAGGCCGACGGGCACCAGGCGTACAGCACGACGTGCGACACCGGCCCCGGGCAGAACTGCGAAGTGCAGGCCCAGCTCGTGCCGGAGCAGGTCCGCGTGCGGGTCGCTGTCCAGCCGGGCGTCACGGGCGCGCAGCTGCTCGTCGACGGACAGCCGGTCGGCCCGGTGCCGTACGACGGGACGCTCCCCGCGGGCTCGCACGTGATGACGGTGCGCGCCGACGGCTACGCGGACTTCGAGCAGCAGATCCTGCTTCAGCCGTCGAGCGAGGTCCGGCCCTTCGACGTCACGCTGCCGGAGATCTCCGACGGGATGACGCCCGAGGAGCAGCAGGAGTACGCGCAGGCCGAGGAGGTCCGGTTCGGCGGGGCGATGACGCACTCGGCGGCGCCGCTGCCCGAGGGCCAGCCGTCGGTCGACATCTCGCTGGGCTGGCCGTGGCTCGGTGAGATCCGCCTCAACGTCGGCCTGTTCGGGGAGATCGTCGACGCGGGCTTCGCCGTGCGGAGCTTCGGCCGGCTCACCGAGTTCGAGGGTCGCGTGCGGGTGGGCTACCGGCCGCTCGAGCTGCTGGCCGTGGCCGGGCAGGTCCGGTTCGGCGGCGGCATCGGACCGTCGCTGTCCTACGGGCAGGCGTCGGGCTACGAGGCCGAGATCCCGTGCGCGTCTGGCGAGACGGGGTGCGTCGTCGATCCGATGACGGGCGTCGGGATGCGGCAGCCGCAAAACGGCGCCGAGGAGTACGACACGCGGCCGATGGATCCCATCTCGCAGCCGTACGAGTACCCGATCAACAGCGCGTTCTTCAGCCTCGAGCTGCTCGGCAGCCTCCACTTCGGCAACGAGGGGGCGTTCACGCTGTGGCTCGCGCTCGACGTGACGAGCGACGAGTACGCGGGTCACCCGCTGAACTCGTCGGTCTACGTCGCGCACCAGAACACCGAGAGCACGCTGCGCACCGATCCCGAGGACTACTGCGTGTCGTCGGGACCCGGCCCCAACGATCTCAACTGCCAGCGCGAGGACTGGGGCCGCGCCCGGTTCGGCGGCTCGCTCGAGCTTCGCCTCCACCGCAACTGGAACCTGTGGTTCCTGCTCGAGGGGATCCTGAACCAGGCGCCGCGCCGGGTGATGGGCAACCTGCTCGGGATCGAGGCGAACGACACGCAGTTCTATTTCCGCATCGGCACCACCTACAAGTTCTGACCGGCGCGGACCTTGCGTTCCACGGGCCGCGTGGCGGTCGGTGTGCCGATCCTGCCCTCGCGAGGGGGCAGGGCTGGGGTTGCGGGTCTCCAGGTGTCAACGCTGTTGGCGATCCTGGCGCTCCTGCCCAACCCCAGCGCCGCCGCGCAGGACCTCCCGAGCCTGCCGGCGGACGCGCCGATCGTGCTGAGACCGACCCCGAGCGCGCGCGCGCTCGCGGCGCGGATGGTGCGCACCCTCGCGATCCGCTTGCCGGTGGGGATCGCGGTCGGCGACGATGCGCCGCCCGAGGTGCTCGAGGCGGTCCCGGCCGGGCACTGCGCCGTCGCCGTCGAGGACGAGGTCGTGCACCTCGTGCTCGGCGGGCCCGAGGCGCAGGTGTTCCGCACCGAGGTCGTCGTCGAGGGGCTGCGCGGCGCCGCGGTGGCCCGGGCGGTGTCGCTCGCGCTCGAGGCCCTGCGCGAGACCGCGCTCGATGGTCCTCCGCCCGGGCGCGCGTCGCGACGCACGCTGATCCGACGCGACGGTCGCGAGGTGACCTGGCTCTATCGCGAGCGTGAGGGCGGGCTGTTCGGCCCGCGGCCGGTGGTCGAGGCGAACGCCAAGCCGCTCGTCATGATCGGGTTCATGGGCGGGGTGTCGACCGAGCGGGTCAGCCCGCAGCTCGCGCCGCGGGTGGGGTTCGGGCTGTGCCAGACCGCGTGGTGCCTGATGATCGAGGGCGACCTCCCGCTCGTGCCCGAGCAGACCGAGGCGTGCGACGGGCGGCGGGTCGAGTACCGGCCGATCACGCTCGGGCTCCGTCTGCTGCTGCGACCGTTCGTGATCGGCGACGTGTCGCTGGCGTTCGGGCTCGGGCTGCTCACGCGCTTCGGGATCGCCAACCTGGTCGGCGTCGAGGCGAACCGCCTGACCACCAACTTCGGGCTGCGGGGGACGGCCGAGGTGGCGTGGCGCGTCGCCGGGCCGTTCGAGGTGGTGTTCGACGTGGGGCTCGACGCGCACACGTCTCCGGCGATCCTCACGCGCCTGCCGAGGCCGCCGCCCGGGATGCCGTTCTTCCCCGGCTGCCCGCCCGGCGCCGAGCGCGTGCTCGTCGAGGACATCATCACGGTGTGGGGCGTGCTGGCCGTCCGATTGCGACCCGAGGGGTGATATTGGAAATCTACGGCGTCACGATCGACCCAGCGGTGTGGGAGCAGCCACGATGAGCGCGCGTCTGAGAGCCATCGACGGCGGGATCGATTCGGATCTCGCGACGTTGCGGAGCGCGGCGGCCGGGGACGAGGCCGCCGTCCGGGCGCTGTACCGGGCCCACGTGGACATGGTGCACCGATGCGTCGCGCGCATCCTCGGGCGCGACGACGGTGACGTGGAGGACGTGGTGCAGCAGGCGTTCCTCGCCGCGCTCGCCGGCGCCGACGGCTTCGACGGACGCTCGAAGGTGTCGACCTGGATCGTCGGGATCGCGTCGCGCAAGGCGCTGGACGCGGCCCGGGCGCGGGCGCGACGGGGTCGCTGGTCCAAGTTCACCGAGCTCGTCGGGCTCGGTCGCCCCGCGAGCCGGCCGGACACGCGGCACGACTCGCTCTGTAGCGCGGAGGCGGCGCTCGCTACCCTCAACCCCGACCAGCGCACGGTCTTCGTGCTCAAAGAGGTCGAGGGGTACACGCTCAAGGAAATCTCGGAGATGACGAACACGGGGATCTCCACGCTGCACGCGCGGCTCAAGGCGGCGCGCAAGCGGATCGACGCGACCCTCGGAGGTGAGACATGAGCGGTCGGATGGACAGCGACGCCGTCGCGAAGGTGCTCGCCGAGCACCCGCCGGCGCTCGACGACATCGCGCGCGCCCGGATGGAGCAGTCGCTCCTCGAGGCGGCGCGCGCGCCGCAGCGGGCCGAAGCTCCCGCGCCGGGGCGCTCCCGGGCGTGGATCGCCGGCGGGGCGCTCGCGGCGGCCGCCGCGGTGGCGCTCGGCTGGTTTGCGCTGCAGGGCGAGGACGAAGCAGCGCCGGGGCGCGTGGCCCAGATGGAGCTGCGCAGCGTCGGCGCCTCGGTGCAGTCCGGCACGATCGACGAGGGATCCTCGCTGCGCACCCGGATCGACGAGGTGGCCGAGATCCGCATCGAGGACAGCGCGGTGCACCTCGAGCCGTCGTCCGAGGTGCGGCTCGCGGTGCTCGGGTCCGATCGCATCGTGTTCGAGCTGCTGCGCGGCGAGGTGCGGGTCGAGTTTCATCCGCGCGCGCCGGGCGAGGAGGGCATGTCGGTGCAGACGTCGCGGGCGACGGTCGAGGTCGTCGGGACGGTGTTCACGGTGCGTGAGACCGAGCTCGAGACCGAGGTCCGCGTGACCGAGGGCGTGGTCCGCGTGGTGCCTCGCGAGGGCGAGACGCGGTCGGTCGCCGCCGGGGAGTCGACGCGCGTCGGCGAGTCGCGCGCGGCGAACGTCGAGCCGGCGGCCAGCGACGCGCCGCCCGCGGATCCTGCCGCCGATCCTGCCCCGTCCGCCGCGCCGGATCGACCGGCCGCGACCGAACCCACCCAGCGGGAGGCGCGGATCGTCCACACGCCCGCCCAGCTGCTGGCGCGGGCGCGTCGGCTGTCGCAGCAGGGCGACGGCGCCGAGGCGATCGGGCTGCTCCGGCAGGTGGCGCGCTCGCCCGAGGCGTCGGCGAGCACGCGCGCGCAGGCGTTCAACCTCCTCGGGGATCTGCTCGCGCGCGAGGGCGAGCTGTCCGAGGCGGCCGAGGCCTACGACGCGGCGGTCCGTCAGCGCGCGGGACCGCTGAGCCACATGGCCATCTACGATCTGGCCCGGCTGCAGGAGCGCCGACTGAACGATCCGGAGGCGGCGCGCGCGAGCTACCGCCGCTACCTCGCCGTCGCCGAGGGGGGCCCGCTCACGGGCCAGGTGCGCCAGGCGCTCTGCCGCCTCGGCGACACCGACGTGTGCCCGGGTCAGGCGCCGTGAGGCTCGCGCTCGGCGCCGTCCTCTTGCTGAGCGGCTGCTACCAGGAGCTGGCGATCAACGATCCGGACGGGTCGCCTCCGCCCTTCGACGCGGCGCGGTTCGTCGACGCGGGGCCCGGCGACGCGGGCCGGTTCGACGGCGGGGGGCCCGACGCGGGCGACCCGTCCGACTTCGTGCCGCCGGTCGGCAAGTGCGGCGAGGCCACCGGCGTGGACCTGCTGCTGCTCGTCGACAACTCGAACTCGATGACCGAGGAGCAACAGAGCCTGGCCGCGGAGCTGCCGGCGCTCGTGCGGTCGCTCGTCGAGCCGCCCGACTCCGACGGCGACGGCGAGCCGGACTGGCTCCCGATCACCGACCTTCGGATCGGCGTGATCACGACCGACATGGGGACCGGTGGGTTCACCGTGCCGACGTGCGCGCGGTCGGACTTCGGCGACGACGGCGTGCTGCGCACCCAGGGCAACGTCGAGATCGCGGGCTGCACGTCGACGTACCCGAGCTTCGCGAGCTTCGATCCCGCGATCGACGACCCGACCGACTACGCGAACGACGTGGCGTGCGTCGCGACGACGGGGACGGGCGGGTGCGGCTTCGAGCAGCCGCTCGAGGCGGTCTTGAAGTCGCTGTCACCCGACGCGCCGACCGCGTACACGCGCCCCGACTACGTCGCGCCCGGGTTCTTCTCCGGCACCTCTGGCCACGGCCTCGGCGCCAACGCGGGGTTCGTCCGGCCCGACACCCTGCTCGCCGTCGTCCTGGTCACCGACGAGGAGGACTGCTCGGCGTCCGATCCGGACCTCTACAACCCGACCTCTCCGACCTACGGCGCGACGGACCTGAACCTGCGGTGCTTCGCCCACCCGGAGGCGGTCCACCCGATCGAGCGATACGTGGATGGACTGGCCGCGCTCCGGGCCAACCGTCCCGACCTGCTCGCCTTCGGGCTCATCGCCGGCGTCCCGACCGATCTCGCGGTCTCGCAGCCGCGCGACGCGGACTTCGCGCGGATCCTCGGCGATCCGCGCATGACCGAGAGGGTCGATCCGGCGATGCCGACCCGCCTCGTCCCGTCGTGCAACGTGCCCGGTCGGGGCCTCGCGTTCCCGCCGCGGCGCCTCGTGCGCGTCGCGCAGCGGCTCACGGGGTTCCGCTCGACAGTCCAGTCGATCTGTCAGGAAGACTTCTCTCCGGCGGCGGAGGCGATCGCGCGGCTGATCGGAACGCGTGCATGCGCGGGCTACATCGAGTAGCGTCGCCGGCGTGATCGAGGGGCTCTTCATCGTCCTCGAGGGGGTCGACGGGGCGGGCACGACGACCCACACCCGCCGGCTCGCCGAGAGCCTGCGCGCCAGAGGGCTGCCCGTCACCGCGACGCGGCAGCCGAGCGACGGCCCGGTGGGCGTGCTCATCCGTCAGATCCTCTCGGGCCGCGTCGTGGTCCCCGGGATCAGCGGCAACCGCCCCTCGTCCTGGAGCACGATGGCGCTGCTGTTCGCGGCCGACCGCCTCGACCACCTCGAGGCGACCATCCATCCGAACCTGATGGACGGAGTGACCGTGATCAGCGATCGGTACGACCACTCGTCGGTCGCCTATCAGTCGGTCACCTCGGGGGCCGGGCCGGAGACGGCCGAGTGGGTGCGACAGATCAACCGGCACGCTCGGCGGCCCGACCTCACGATCGTGCTCGACGTGCCGCCCGAGGAGACGGCGCGGCGGCGCAAGGAGCGCGCCACGGGGAGCGAGATCTACGACGACACCGAGCTGCAGGTGCTGCTCGCGGCCTTCTACCGCGACATCGAGCGGCACTTCCCGAACGACTCGATCGTGCACGTCGACGCGACGCGCGAGCTCGACGTGGTAGCGGACGACGTCCTGCACCACGTGAAGGTGCTCCGCGGCGAGGCCTGACCGAAACTGGACGCACCCGCGGGACCTGGCGTACGCAGTTGGACATGCGCGCGCGGATCCTGCTGCTCACCCTCCTCTTCGCCGGCTGCGGCGCGGCGACCTCCGACGCGGAGGAGCC
>Ga0209475_10005056_pt1 | contig 10998 bp, 9 predicted proteins | sample tdDd471_FD_187128 | JGI IMG/M metagenome (GOLD analysis project Ga0209475, IMG submission 187128) | Marine sediment microbial communities from the Atlantic coast under amendment with organic carbon and nitrate - tdDd47.1 (SPAdes)... | ecosystem: Environmental > Aquatic > Marine > Coastal >...
CACACTTGGTGTTCTTCAATCATATATCATAACTGATATAACTTTTGTCGACTTTAAAGGTTTAATTATTCATGGGATACCTGCTAAAAAAACGGATAGAGCCTTTTAATAGTGGAAAAAATGCACTAATTTGTGAGGTAAGTTCAAAGCTTAAATTTCACCCATAAACATACCATGTAGAAAGCTGCTGGCGTTATACTATCCCCCCAAAGTATGATCGTCAAGCAGGGGGAGAATTGATAAACTACCCGAAGTGAGGCAGCAAAATAAATGGAGAGCGGGTCTTATATATAGAACCCTTAATGTTTTAAGCTGTTCTCTCGGAAGGATTAAAAGTAGCAAGTGACTGAACGCGAACTAATTGAGGGGTGTATGCGGGAAGATCGCAAATGCCAGCAGGAAGTCTTTAGGTTGTATGCCTCAAAGATGATGGGGGTATGTTTGCGTTATGCACGGCATCAGATGGAAGCGGAAGATCTTTTACAGGATGCTTTTATTAAAGTTTTCAATAATATTAGTAGATTTGAGTTTAAAGGATCTTTCGAAGGATGGATTCGGAGAATAGCAGTGAATACTGCACTCAAAAATTACAGTAAAAAGAGTTTTTCATACGAACAGATAGGGGTGGAAGAACAACCAGAAAGCGCGATTCCACCTGAAGTATACGCTCACCTACACGAAGAAGAATTGCTTAAGTTGGTTGCGGCATTGCCCGATGGGTACCGCGTAGTTTTTAACCTCTATGCGATAGAAGGTTATTCACACAAGGAAATTTCAGAAATGCTGGGATGTAAGGAAAGTACCTCTCGTTCTCAGCTGGTGAAAGCTCGTAAAATGTTGCAATCTCAAATTCTAGCGCTTCAAAAAATAGCTGTATGAGTAAAAAACATCCCTTGGACGACACATTTAGGCGCAAATTACGCTCCTATGAGGCCCATGCGCCCGACAAGCTCTGGCAACAAATTGATGCCAATCGAACGTGGCAGCAAAAAGCCCAAAATAAGTTCCGCTATTACAAAGGCGGTTTAGCCATCGCCGCTACCTTGGTTTTGGCCCTCGGTGCTTGGTGGCTCATGCCGAGCTCGCCAGCAGTACAATTGGGACATTTTCGCATAGAACCACAGTTTCAAACCAATGAGACGGCTGCACAGCCTGTTGCCGTGATCCCTAATCAACCTACTCCTATAATCCCTCTGACAAAAGATAAACTAGCCACTTCTACTAACTCAATCCTTGCCGCTGAAAAGACAACTACACTTAGTCCTACTACTCCTTCTATCCTTGCAAATTCTTCTACTGAAACAGCTTTTCCTGTAAATAGTACCGCTGGAACGGAAATAGTAGAAGAGGACTTGACGCCGGCCTCTCGCATGGAGGAAGTACTGGCGCATAAGGGCGAAGAAGAAAATCCTCGCTTTAGACCTCGTTTTGCTATGATGACTGCACTGCCAGCTGCTAAGGCTGCACCATTGGAAACTGGGCTTTTCAAGACGGAGTTGAAGTGTGAATCTTTTAAGACCGGAAAGAGGCATTGGTACGGTGAGCTGGCTACTGGAACAACCACTTCTTTGCGAGACTTACAGGCTAGAGAAGGAGAGTTCATTCCTTATGCCAATGGGCGAGCAGACACAGAAACGGCTGCCTTTTCCTACAATACTGAACTACGACTATCGATCATATCCCCAAATGGATTTGCTTTCAGAACAGGCCTGAATTATACCCAACTCAATGATCAATTTGACTATTACAACCCAAATGAGACCAAAATGACCATTACGAATTATTATGGTCCCAATGGAGAAATCATTAGTCAAGACACGATTATAGAAATTGGTACGCGTGAAAAGACAACTCGGAATCGTTTCCGAATGATCGATGTGCCTTTGATTCTGGGGTATGAGTTGAAATATGATAAGGTAACCTTTGCTTTCAATGCAGGTATGTACCTGAACCTGAGTTATACCCAAAATGGAGATTTTTTATCACCTAGTGACCAAGAACCAGTGAGCTTTTCTTCGGACGCCATCGACGCTTATCCCGCCTACAAGAGCCAGATTGGTTTAGGTTGGTACGGAAGTATAGGAATGTATTATCAAATGAATGCTCGTACCCATGTGTATTTGGAGCCTAGTCTTCGCATGTATACGCAGTCTTCTACGATCGAAGAATATCCACTGAAGCAAAATTATGCGCTTGGTAGCCTGAATATCGGCTTGCGGAGGGTGATCTTTTAACAGGAACTACTTCGGTTTTTGCTGACCCAAAAAAGCCTTCAATCATTGACCAAATGGCCATTGTTGAAGGCTTTTTTTATTTCGTTCAAGGACTCTAACAGCCCTATTAATCGTTCCTCCTGCCAAGAAAGAACAAAATACTTTTCCACTCAGGCAGCATATCAAAAGCATCTAGGGTCTAATCTAATAGACAAGTAAAGTTAGAAAAGATGAGCATGCCATTGCGCTGGCTTTTTTTAATACTTCTGGGTGTGTGTTTTGTTGGATGTCAAAAAGACAAAGACGTATTTATACCCAATGAGATTAGTATCGATGACGTACAAGGAAAAGTAGAAGACCTGCTGACGAATGTATCGAGGCAAGCCGAAACTTTCCAATGGGATCCAAGCCAATCTCAGACGTTATTTACCCAAGCGGGTAGCCGATTGACTATCCCAGCCAATGCATTTATGTTACTGGATGGCACATCGGAGTTGACTGGATTGATCCAGGTAAAGATAAAGGAAGTCATGCACAAAGGTGACATGATTCGCTTCCGACTTCCTGCTACGAGTGAGGAACAATTGATGGAAACCTTTGGCGCACTTAATATAAGTGCAGAGATGGATGGTCAACCCTTAGCCTTGAAAGCAGGAGTTAATATTGATTGGGATATTCCGACGGATAACTTTAGTGGAGACCTGAATCTGTTTTATGGATTGGAGACTAACGTGTCCAATTTGGAATGGGTAGGCGCCACAGAAGTCTTTTCCAATCAAGCACCTGTAAGACCTGTAAAGATATTGACTCCCAATGGGGAGTCCTTAAATGCCTATAAAGCCCAGCCTCAGCAATTAGGTTGGTGGAGTTGTAGTCGATTTGTCACAAGAGAGATGAGCGGAGCCGAATCAGCCGTAGTGATCGAATTGCCTGAACTCTTCAACGAGCAAAATAGTGCCGTTTTTTTAGTTTTTGAAGAAAGAAGGACTGTCATACCCTTATTTCAAGATGAAATAGAAGGGGACAGTCAATTTTCCTCGCCGCTGGTACCGGTGGGGGAAGATATAATTGTAGTAGCGATTGCTGAAGGAACTCAGGGGCGTTCATTTTTGGGTTTTGAAACCCTTAAAACAGAACAACCCAAACAAACACTTACCCTTCCATTGTTTCAGCGATCGCTACACACCATTGAGTTATTTTTGGATAGCTTATGATGGTCCCTGTTAAGAGTTAACACCGTTTTCCTTCATGATAGCTTTGGCCGCCTTTAGGGCGGCCTTGTTTTTTTAGGCCATAATTGGGCAGACCTCAATTGCCGCTTTCGGCTAATCATGCCTGCCCAAACATGAACTTAGGAAGAAGCCGTTTCTTGTGCTTCTTCATCCCAAGCCATATCGATGCGTCTTCTCGCCAAATCTGTATCTACAATTTTTACCCACATATCATCACCCATTTTAAAGGTTCTTCCGCTATGAGAGCCCGTAATGCTCAGTCGACCAGAAGCTAAATCAAAAGGCTCTGGCATCGTAGCAAAACTGACCATTCCTTCACAATGATTGGCCTTCAATTCTACAAAGACACCAAAATCTGAAAACCCAGATATTTGCCCTTCGAAAGTCTCTCCAATGTGCTTTTCGATAAACTCGACTTGTTTGTATTTAACAGATTCTCGCTCTGCATCCATCGCTTTCCGCTCTTGTAGCGAAATATGTCGACACTGTTCTTCTAATACGTCCTTTTTCACGCGTACCGGAGAATCGCTTTCAAGGTTGAGGGCTAGAATGCGATGAGCGAGTACATCGGAATAGCGACGAATAGGGGAGGTAAAGTGGCTATAGAATTCAAATCCTAGGCCATAGTGGCCAATGTTTTCAGTTGAATAGGCCGCTTTCGCCATTGTTCGGATAGCTACCGGTTCTAGTAGCTTCAAAGCGGGCGTCTTGGCGGCTTCTTTGGTCAATCGGTTATAGGATCGTGCAATTTCCTCTTTGGAACTAATATTCATTTCAAAGCCCAGTTCTCTGGCGAAGCGAGCAAATTCTTCAACTCGCTCTGGATCTGGCTCATCGTGAATACGATAGACAAAAGGAATTTCGTGTCCATCGGCCTTTTCATTGATATATGTAGCCACTTCTCGGTTGGCCAGGAGCATGAAATCTTCAATTAGCATATTGGAATCCTTTCGCTCCTTGATATACACCTCAAGTGGGGTGCCATCTTCATCCAGTCGAAACTTGACCTCGTCGGTTTCGAAATTAATTGATCCTTTCTTGAATCGTTCTTTCCGTAACTTTAAGGCTAGTCGGTTGATTTTCTTTAGTTCCCCTTCAAATGGGCCATCGCCCCCATCCAAAACCGCTTGTGCTTCTTCATAGGTAAATCGATGATCGGAATGGGTAACCGTTCTACCAAACCAGCGCTTGATTAACTTGTCATTTCCACTAAAAGTGAATACCGCCGAGAAGGTGAGCTTATCTTCATGCGGACGCAAAGAGCAGAGTTCATTGGACAATCTTTCCGGCAGCATAGGCAGCACGCGATCCACAAGATATACAGAGGTGGATCGTTGGAAAGCTTCCTTATCTAGTGCGGTCCCTGGCTTTAAGTAATGTGCTACATCTGCAATGTGGACACCAATTTCATATTCTCCATTCTCGAGGAATTGAATGGAAAGTGCATCATCAAAATCTTTAGCAGTATCAGGATCAATGGTGAAGGTGGTGATCGATCGCATATCTCTACGCAAGGCCACTTCTTCTTCCGCTATGACTGCTGGCAGCGCTTCTGCAATGGCCATGGCTTCCGCTGAAAACACAAGATCAAATCCTTTATTGATCAAAATGGCTTTCATTTCGATATCATGGCTCCCGGCCTCTCCCAGTACTACACTAACTTCTCCTTCCGGATCAGCTTGCGAACCACGGTCCCAATTGACGATTTTCACCGTGACTTTTTCCCCATCCTCGGCTCCTTTAGTATTGACTAGGGTCACAAAGATATCGAAGGGCGTACCTATGCCATCTGTCGTAACAATGGCATGTTTGGGGTAGAGACGGATTGTCCCAATGAAAGATTCGGTGGCTCTTTCTAATACGGTATGCACTTCGCCTTCTAGTTTGCGTCGACCTGGACGCGTCCAGGCTCGCACTTTAACTTTATCGCCATGCATGGCCGACTTCATGTATTTGGCGGCTACATAAATATCTTCCTCCAGGTCTGGAACAAGAATATAGCCAGCGCCCGTTCTCGTGATATCTACTCGACCTTCATAATAGGTATCTGAACTTCGACTTCTTCTTTGTTTTCTACCTAATTTGAATTTATAATCGGGTGTACTTACCAATTTGCCGCTTTTTACGAGCTTTTCCAGGGCAGCTTGTACACTATCCTTATTATTAGCAATCTTGAGTTTTCTAATGATTTGTTTGGCATTGAAGGGTTTCTTTGAGTGTCTGCCAAATAGTCTTAGAATTTCGCTTTGTAGTTTTTGGGGCCTCAATTGAGCGCCTTTTACTTTTGTTTTTTTGTTTTTTGTCATTATCGAATTTTTTCTTTCATGGCGAACCGATTTCGGTCTTCGCCTTTGGTTAAATGGGTGGGTGTATTCATTTGAGAGCGTATTAACTCCATCTTAAAATGGTAGCGTACTGGATAAATCCATTCAGTACCTAGTAGTACAATATACAATAGCGTATGAACATGAGGTAGTTTATGAATCTTCATGTTAGTGATGGGAAAGATGGAATACCAGGAATGTAATGATGGGATAATTTTAGGAATATGTAAGTTAGTTAAAAAAATGATCTTTAGCAGGAGAAACCTGTTAAGTTTGCGCAGCTGCGAGTACCTCCGTTGATTCTTTCATTAAACATTAATGATGTTGCCATCTGGGAGTAATTCTAGCTGGTAGGCGGTACTTTCAGTAGCATTAAAATCTGAGGCGGGGTTTTGGGACTGGCCAGAAGCAATCGAGATCAACCAATCCTCATTAATTGAGGCTACTGATTGTGTTAACTTATCTCCGTCATAAAAAGTTCCCGCAATGATTCTTTTTTCTAAAGGATTCCCCTTTTTATCGAAAGTAACCAGTTGATATTGGTAATTCAGTAGGCTAGCTTTCCAGTAAACGATAGCGTGGATGTCTTTCAATCCATCTAAGCGAAAACAAGCGACAAATTCAGTGGTCTCATCTGGCATCTCCTCTTCTAGCGGTATAATATACCGATCAATTAAAACAGCTGGGAGGGGTAAATTAGTGGTACTAAAAGCATGGTGACTGTCCTCTCCCAGAATCACCGGTGGTTCAACCAGTGGGAATTGTTCTAGAAAGGAGATGAAATCTAATTTTTTCGTTTTTACTTTGGCCATTTGTTAATACTATTCTTTTCTACAGCAGTAATGCTGCTGTCAAATTTGGTCTAATTTTGTGCTTAACAACAGTTCTTATTAAACCCATTTCTCAAGGATAAGTTTGAAGAATCATTATAGGAAGAAATATTTACACTACAAAAATTGGGAGAGCAAGATAATTTGTAATGATTCTAAATAAAAAGGAACATGGAGTGAAGTTAAACAAGAATTGTGCAAAGCGACTTTTAAAGTATAGATTTGTACGCATTGGATAAACCACCGATTAATTCTTAAGGATTGTGCTGAAAATCCAAAGTTTATTGTAAAAAGGCACAACAAAAACTAAAAGTAAAAAACATGAATTGGTTTTCAAGGTTTCTGACCTCTTCACTTGGTAAGAAACTGTTGATGAGCCTTACAGGCTTGTTTCTTATCTCCTTTTTAGTCATACATTTAATTGGAAATCTTCAATTATTGATGGATGATGGTGGAAAACAGTTTAACGTTTACGCTAAATTCATGACTACCAACCCAGTGATTAAAACGGTTTCTTACCTACTTTATTTTTCCATTTTGCTGCATACTATTCAAGGTTTGCTGCTATGGCGTCAAAATAGGAAGGCAAGAGGTGGAGAGCGTTACGCAGTGAAGGTCACGAAAGCCGTGAATACTTCCGCTAAGTTTTCTAGCAATATGGGATGGCTAGGTACCATTATTCTCATTTTTATTCTGGTTCATTTGTATCAATTTTGGTTGCAGATGAAGCTAGGAAATTTACCAATGGCCACCTATGATGGTGAACAATACAAAGATTTATATGCTATTGTATCGGCCGCCTATCAGAATATTTTTTATGTGGTTTTTTATGTAGTGGCGATGCTGGTGATCTCTTTTCACCTCTGGCATGGCTTCCAAAGTGCGTTCCAAACATTGGGACTCAATCATAAAAAATACACACCATTCATTCATGGATTAGGAAAATTGATTGCAGTGGTGTTACCTATCGGTTTCGCTATTATTCCTATTGCCATGTTTATTTTGGGGAACGCTTAAACGAATTTGACTATGAAATTAGAAGGTAAAGTACCTCCTGGGCCACTGGCAGAAAAGTGGACAAGTTACAAGTCGACGGTTCCGTTGGTAGCTCCGAATAACAAGCGAAGAATTGATATTATTGTCGTCGGAACGGGCTTAGCTGGAGCGAGTGCAGCCGCTACCTTGGGTGAACTAGGCTACAATGTGAAATGCTTCACTTTTCATGATAGCCCTCGTAGAGCGCACAGTATCGCCGCTCAAGGAGGGATCAATGCAGCTAAGAACTACCAAAATGATGGTGATAGTGTTTATCGCCTATTTTATGATACGATTAAAGGAGGGGATTATCGCTCTCGTGAAGGTAATGTACATCGCTTGGCGGAAGTCAGTCGCAACATTATTGACCAGGCTGTGGCGCAAGGGGTTCCCTTCGCTCGGGACTACGGTGGGCTACTAGATAACCGCTCCTTTGGAGGGGTACAGGTTAGCCGTACTTTTTATGCAAGAGGCCAGACGGGCCAGCAGTTATTGATAGGCGCCTATCAGGCGCTTTCTCGTCAGATCGGATTGGGAACGGTTGAAATGTACAACCGACATGAGATGTTGGATATTGTGAAAATTGACGGTAAGGCACGCGGTATCATTGCGCGAAACCTATTGACTGGTAAGATTGAACGATACGCTGCGCACTGTGTGGTATTGGCTACGGGTGGCTATGGAAATGTTTTCTATTTGTCTACTAATGCCATGAATTGTAATGTATCAGCAGCTTGGCGAGCCGTTAGGCAAGGCGCCTTGATGGCGAATCCATGTTTTACACAAATTCATCCTACTTGTATTCCTGTATCAGGAGATTATCAATCTAAGTTGACTTTGATGTCAGAAAGCCTTAGAAATGATGGTCGAGTTTGGGTTCCCAAGAAACTTGAGGATGCCAAAGCCATTCAAGAAGGACGAAAAACAGGCTTAGATATTAGCGAAGACGATCGGGATTACTATCTAGAACGTCGTTATCCTGCTTTTGGTAATTTAGTACCACGGGATGTGGCTTCTCGAGCAGCCAAGGTGGCCTGTGATGAAGGTTTAGGCGTAAGTCCAACGGGCTTAGCGGTATTCCTTGACTTTTCTGATGCGATACAGCGTTACGGAAAGTCTGCCGCCAATGTTCAGGGCGTCCATAACCCAGATGCTGCTACTATCGTCCAATTAGGAGAAAAAGTAGTAGAGGAAAAATATGGTAACCTTTTCGAAATGTACGAGAAGATTACTGGCGAAGATCCTTATAAAATGCCCATGAAGATTTACCCAGCTGTTCATTATACCATGGGTGGTTTGTGGGTAGATTACAACTTGGAAACCAATGTTCCTGGTTTATTTGCCTTGGGTGAAGCCAATTATTCTGATCACGGTGCCAACCGATTAGGGGCATCCGCCCTGATGCAAGGTTTGGCGGATGGTTACTTCGTTATTCCTTACACTATTGGTACTTTCCTATCCAAAGATATTCGAACGCCGAGAATTGATCCAAACGGAGAAGCATTTGACGCAGCAGAGAAAGCCGTTAAGGCCAGAATCGATCAAGTACTAAATATCAAGGGGGGACAATCTGTAGAAAGTTTCCACCGCCGTTTAGGAAAAATCATGTGGGATTATTGTGGAATGTCTCGTAACGCAGATGGTTTGAAATCGGCTAGAAAAATGGTGGTAGAATTGCGAGAAGAGTTTTACCGAGACGTTTTTGTACCTGGATCAAACGATGAATTCAATCCTGAGTTGGAGAAAGCACTCCGAGTGGCTGATTTCATGGAAATGGGAGAGGTCATGATTTTGGATGCTTTGAACAGAGAGGAATCTTGCGGAGGGCACTTCCGAGAAGAATATCAATCGGCAGAAGGAGAAGCCTTACGAAGAGATGATGAGTTTGCTTACTCTGCGGCTTGGGAATACACGGGTTGGGATAAAGAACCCGTTTTGCACAAAGAAGAATTAATATTTGAAAACGTGGAATTGAAGACACGTTCTTACAAATAATTGCTAAACAATCAAGCGTCCTATTATGAAGTTAACGCTTAAAGTCTGGAGACAAGAAAGTAGTAATAAAAAAGGTAGTTTTTCAAGCTATCAGCTAGATGATGTCAGTGAACACATGTCCTTTTTGGAGATGTTGGACGTCCTCAATGAACAGCTGATTGGGAAGAAAGAAATGCCTATCGCTTTTGATCATGACTGTCGAGAAGGAATTTGTGGTGCCTGCAGCATGGTCATCAATGGTGAACCTCATGGCCCCATGGGGGGGACTACTACTTGCCAATTACACATGCGCCATTTCAAAGATGGTGATACTATATTTATTGAACCTTTCCGAGCAAAGGCCTTTCCTGTGATCAGGGATTTGGTAGTGGATAGATCAGCTTTTGATCGAATTATCCAAGCCGGTGGATTTGTTTCTGTTAATACAGGACAAGCACAGGATGCCAATTCGATTCCTGTAGAGAAAGATGTGGCTTCGGAGTCTTTTGATGCGGCTACTTGCATCGGTTGCGGTGCTTGCGTAGCTGCTTGTCCAAATGCCTCCGCCATGTTGTTTACCTCCGCTAAGGTATCCCACTTGGCCATATTGCCACAAGGTAGTGTAGAGTCGACAAGAAGGGTGCAAGCTATGGTGAAGCAGATGGATGAAGAAGGATTCGGAAACTGTTCGAATGTAACAGCCTGCGAAGCAGAATGCCCTAAAGGTATTTCTGTGGAAAATATTGCTCGCATGAATCGAGAATATATAGGCTCTGTCTTAGGTTCTGAAACCTCTGTATAACCGTTTTTTGCAGAGCGTCTTTGGATGCTATCGCAGGAAAAAACAGATGTGAACCAACCCTTTTAAAATTTGGGTGCTCTTTAAGCTGATAATTGTTTACAAAGAGTTACCCTTCAGATAAAAGTTTTTGACCTCGACCTTTGGGTCGGGGTTTTTTTTATGTCAATGGAGGATCAGCGGTATGCAAGGCTTAGCTTAGAGCATGTCAATTTCCTGGATTTGAGCTACCTACCATGCTACTGGACAAATACGGTTTATCAGTTGAAAGTTGAAGGTTTAATGCCCTAATATAAACCTTCAACCCTAAACTTTTAAACCCGTTGGCGTAAAATGTCCAGTAGTATGAGCTACAACATATTCCTGGAAATAACGGCTATCTTGCCAATTCTTTAGGAGCAAGTTAGCAGCCTAAAGAAGAATGAATCGTTATGAGATAAAGCAATCGTTTTACAATAGACTTTATTCTGAAATGAGTTGTATAGGGATGGAAATTAAGATTTTGCAGCAAGTCGAGGCCCGAAGAAGGAGCATAGCCATTAGCTAAGCGACTGATGAAGAACGAAGGCTTGCTGTAAAAGATAATTTAGC
>Ga0209475_10005063_pt1 | contig 10992 bp, 12 predicted proteins | sample tdDd471_FD_187128 | JGI IMG/M metagenome (GOLD analysis project Ga0209475, IMG submission 187128) | Marine sediment microbial communities from the Atlantic coast under amendment with organic carbon and nitrate - tdDd47.1 (SPAdes)... | ecosystem: Environmental > Aquatic > Marine > Coastal >...
TATCACGCAAGCGTCTCTGGGCTATTGGCAGACCTGGGGATATGTGCATAAGACTTGTGCTAAAAATAAACAAAGGGATTATATCTTAATATTTGAAAAAGCTGTCTTGACGATAGGGTCCACTTTAAACCTTTTTCAATATCTTTTTTGGTTCCTAGAGCAGAAACAAAAATTACTGGAATGTGGGCTGTTTGTGGGTTCGACTTTAATCTTTCACAGACTTTATATCCATCCAATCCAGGCATCATAATATCAAGTAAAATTAATTCAGGTTCTTGTGCATATGCTTTATCGAGAGCATCCATCCCATTTGTTGAGGAAATTGTATCGTGCTGTGGTGATAAAAAATTGGCTAGTAAGTGAATATTAATAATTTCATCATCCACAATTAATATTTTATTTTTAGCCATAAGATTTCTATTTAGGATAAAGGATTAGACAATATTGTATTTAATCGAAAATTTTATGCTACTCCCATATGGACGTTATGAATGAAAGATTTATTCCACTATTTATAGTAAGTTTTTTAGGTATGGTTTATGTTGAAGGAATAGATTGAATGGCAACTGTCAACTCTTTTCAGACTTTGGAGGTTTGTAGGCACCAAGGTCGGCTTCGGTCTTCACTCCTGACATTAAAAATTTCAACACGAAATCGTCTGGATTAGTGAGATTCTGTTGAAAAACTCTAAAACTTCCAAAACGAAAAATTCAGCCTAAAATGATATCAACCCAGTACAATGGTAGTAAGTGCCCCTTAAAACAATGGAAATGAGTGTACGCTCTATTTTGACTGTATGGAAGATTCCAACCAAATAGTTGTAATTAAGATTGTTCTGATAGCAATTTCATTTTTGTTTTTTTAACTAAAATAGAGTTTTTCAACAATATCGTGACGATCCTGACATTAGAAGATTTAAAGTTTATATCCTCTCTATTTTTTAGCGTTTGGCTCCCTTATTGAGAATAAGCATATCATTAGCCAGTACAAAATTTACCACCACTATCAATAAAACGTGAATTAATGGGGTTACCTTTTTAGGAGTCGGTTCTGCATTATCCCCCCATAAAATCAAACTACTCTGTGGCTGGATGAGCATATAAAACCTTTTTAATTAGCCGATATCACAGATATTTATGACTGATTGCTACCACAGTGATTTAGAAAGTTAACATGTTTTCAGGCATAGCCTTCAGACGATGACCATGCCAAAAGGATGTAGTTTAAAATTTTAATAAAAACTCCCTGTTTATTTAAGAGGTAAAGTGATTTTAGCGATACGTTTTGCCAGGGTATAAATTCGTCTCATCTGTTCGATAAAGGACATTTCAAGACGCACTAAGTTCAAGTAATCAGGGTCATCAACACTAAGTCTTTGAGCCTTTCTCTCTAATAGATATTCTGATTGTTCACGCATACGGTCTTTCAACTGCAATACTGACTCTGCTGCCAGAGGATCATTGCCGCGAGTCGCCTGGACTGCTAATTGGACTGACTTGAAGGTTGTTTGATAAAGTTCTGACAACATTTCTCTGGTCTCATCGCCCGTTTTCTGAGTTAATTCTGCGGATGCATGCGCTAATGAAGTCATATCGGTCTCAATAATATCCGCCAGGCTTTCCCAGTTATCGGTTGCCATCATCATATCTTGTAGTTCCTGGCTTTCTTGTTCTGTAAGTGATTCTTGACGAATCTTGCTCAGATAACTGAGTATCTCTTTTTCCAGAATATCAATCTCATCATCGCGTTTAGCAATATTCTCTAACTGTTTTGTATCTCTTGCTTTTAAGGCAGGTATGATATCTGTCATCATGCCAAGTGTAATATCGCCAACACGCCCCAATTCTAAGCGTACCTGTTGCAACGCTACGGCAGGCACTTTAAGTGCCGTTTTATCTAAAAATTCAGGTTCAATATTAAGACCCTCAGGTTCATCATGATCAGGTACTAATCTTTCTGCCAAACGAGCAAACCACCCGGTAAAACCAATAAATAACAAGGTATTGATAATATTAAAAAACGTATTAGCATTGGCTATCTGACGGGGAACATCGGCCGCAGCTCTGGCTGTTCCCTCAAGTTCCTGGCTAGACGGAGAAATCCAAACCGCTATATCTACTAAGAGCCAAATAAGTGGTAACCAAACCAATACACCCAAAATATTAAAGGTTACATGCACCACGGAGGCCCGCACGGCTTCGGTTGATTTACTGCTTAAAAATCCCATAAGGCCGGTCGTTACGGCGGTACCTATATTAGCCCCCAGTGCCAGAGCAATACCTGCAGGTAAGACTAATAAGCCTTCGCTGGCCATGGCTATGGCAATGCCAACCGTTGCGGCCGAGGATTGTACAATAGCGGTAAACACGGCTCCGGCAATAATTCCTGCGATTGGGTTCTCGAGGTTTTTAAGAATTTCTAGAAAGGGTTCATAACTGCGCATGGGAACCATCGCATCACTCATCAGGCCCATACCATAGAAGACCAAGCCGATCCCCATTAACATCATGCCATAATATTTCACTTTCTCTTTTTTACTGGTAAACAGCATGAAAAAGCCCAAGGCGACCGGACCAAGAGAATAGGCGGATAAATTGAAGGCCAGCAATTGAGCAGTCACAGTACTACCAATATTTGCTCCCATAATCACACCGACTGATTGGGCTAGCGTCATCAACCCCCCACTAATAAACCCCACCACCAGTAAAGTGGTTACGGTTGAGGAGTTAAGTATTCCTGTAACAAATGCACCAGTTAAAACCCCCTTTAGACGACTGGTGGTTAGTTTGGCTAATACAGCTTTAAGTGTCTGTCCAGCGGCCTTTGTCATTCCTTCTGATAACAATTGTAAACCACTTAGAAACAGAGCTAAACCACCAAACAGGCCTAAAAACAATTGTAGCCAGTCAGGTGAATCGAGGTTAGCGACTTGTTCTCCTGCGACCGCAACACAGGTAATTGCCAGCACCAACAATACGAATAATGTCCGTAACATATGAATAAAGACTGAATCGGATGAAAAATATTTTTGCAAAGATAAATTCATAGGTTACACGTGACCAAAGCATTAGAAAAAAATTATCCAGAGGTAAGTAAGAGTGGATTTAGCCCTTTAGCTATGTTTGTTTAAATAAGCATAAAAATGATTTCTAGGCATTGTCATGAAATTTTGGTACTGCTTAAAAATTTCCTACGTCTGACTTTAATAAAAAACTGCTTATTAGGGCCTGTTGATCTTTTGTGTACATAATTTAACCAATTTCCATTGGTAGCCATATCATGCAACATCCCAAGGCCACTGTACTTGCATAGTTTCTTTCCAATTTATCATACCGAGTGGCTATTGCTCGGTAATGCTTGAGTCTGGCAAAGGCATTTTCAACTAAGTGTCGGTATTTATATAAACCCCAGTCAATATCTGCATTACCCACTTTAGAGTTTTGCTTTCTGGGTATGACCGGAGTGGCTTTCTTTTGACGAATCAATTCTCGTATCGATTCACTGTCGTATCCTTTATCCGCTACCACATAATCCGAGTCCGGTAATTGCTCAATTAAATCGGGAGCGGCTTTACTGTCATGAACCTCTCCACCCGTTAGCTTAAATTCTATCGGTAAACCATAGCTATCAACGGCTAAATGTATTTTGGTCGTATTGCCTCCGCGGCTTTTGCCAACGGCTTCGCAACGATCAGATGAGGCCCCGCACTATGCTGATGGGCTTTAACAAAACTCCCATCTATAAATTCCCATTCCAAATCAGGTGACTTTTTTAACGCATTAAAAAGGCGAATCATAATGCCTTTTTTGGACCATAAGTTAAACCTTCTATAGATAGCACTCCAATCACCAAAAAACTCCGGAACATCTCTCCAAGGACAACCGACTCGCATTCGGTAAAGGATCCCTTCAAGTGTTTTTCGATGTTCCGGTTTGTTATAAACTCGCCCGGTATAAAGCATAATTCGTGATAGCTTTTTCCAGTATTCGTCTGTTAACATGTTTCTTGGCATGGTGGCTCCTGGTGTTTTGATTTTTCGCAGAACCATTATACCGGTTCACCATGCTGTCTAAAAATTAACCACCAAAGATCAACAGCCCCTAAATAGTACACAGATATTAAATTAAATTTGACATAAGTCAAGTTATGAAATATAAATGTGTTGATAAGAAACATTAATAAATCAGAGCATTAAACAAGGATATATATGAAAAAACATCAACTTGGCTCCGTCCTTTTGAGTATCTCTCTTTTGAGTAGTTTTAGTGGTTTGGCTTTAGCCGCAGGTGGCGGCGGGATTGTTACTGACAACTCAGCAGCAGACAATAAACATTTCCATGAGAAGGGAAAGTTACCTTCGACATATACTATTGCGGCACAAAACAAACAGCGCGAAATTTTACCTTTTACTGATAAACGTGATTTTGAAGAAGCGAAAAGAGGATTTATTGCTGCTCCTGAGTATAAGCAAATAATGGCTGAAGCTGGAAATGTTGCCTGGGACATGGCAAGTTACGAATGGTTATTACAAGACAAACAATTTGATAGTATTCATCCTTCATTGCAGCGTCAGGCTGTGTTAAATATGGCCTATGGCCTATACGAGGTAATGCCGGATAAAATTTATCAGGTTCGCGGTTATGATTTAGCCAATATTACCTTTATAAAATCTGATACGGGATGGATAGTTTTTGATCCTTTAACGGCTAAAGAAACAGCGGCGGCGGCACTAAAGTTTATTAATGAAAAACTTGGTCAACGTCCCGTTGTCGCGGTCGTTTATTCTCATTCTCACGCGGATCATTTTGGCGGTGTTAAAGGCGTAACAACTGATGAAGATGTTATAAGCGGTAAAGTTAAAATTATTGCTCCGTCCGGTTTTATGGATCATGCTGTTTCAGAAAATGTTTATGCCGGCAATGCGATGAATAGACGCATGTTTTTCCAATATGGGGTATTGTTACCTCGCAGCCCCTTTGGGCATGTGGACCAATCCATCGGAAAAAATACCGCAGCTGGTAATCTGGGTTTAATTCCTCCGAACGTTATTATTGAAAAAGATTTTGAAGAGTTGACCGTCGATGGCGTTAAGATGGTGTTTCAAAATACACCAGGCACTGAAGCACCAGCTGAGATGAATACTTATTTTCCAGATTTAAAAGCTTTTTGGGCAGCGGAAAATATTACTGGAACGGTACATAATATCTATACTTTACGCGGTGCTCTTGTGCGTGATGCTTTGGAATGGTCCAAGCAAATTAATGTGGCTTTATATAAATTCGGTTTGGAAGCTGAAGTGATGTTTGCGTCGCATAGTTGGCCGCGTTGGGGAAACGAACGGGTTCAGGAAATATTGCGTGCGCAACGAGATATCTATGCTAACTTAAACAATGAAGTACTGCATCTTGCCAATAAAGGCGTGACTATTAATGAAGTCCACAATGTTTATCAACCACCTAAGAGTTTACAGCAACAGTGGGCAGCACATAGTTATCATGGTTCTGAAGAACACAATAGCCGTGCAGTCGTTAACCGTTATTTAGGCTATTGGGACGGGAATCCGGCTACTTTAATTCCCTTATCTCCAGGTGATTCGGCTCCTTTATATGTCGAAATGATGGGCGGAGCAAATAAGATATTAGCCAAGGGGATGGCCTTATATAAAGAAGGTAAGTATCGTCATGCTCAAGAAATTGTCAATAAGCTGGTGTATGCCGAACCGGAAAATCAAAAGGCCAAAGATTTATTGGCCGACATTTTTGAGCAGATTGGCTATCAACAAGAAAGCCCTAGCGTTAGAAACAGTTTTCTGGCCGCTGCTTATGAACTCCGTTCAGGAATTCCAAGTGGAGCTTCTCCCAAATCATCAGGGCCGGATTTGATCAGTGCTATGTCAACCGAACTTTGGTTGGATTTTTTGGCTATTCGTATGGAAAGTAAAAAAGCTGAAGGTATGAAATTTGTTATCAATTTTTCCACACCGGATAATGGTGAACAATTTGTGGTTGAGATGAGTAATGCAACATTGACCAGCATCAAAGATTTTCAAGCCAGTGAAGCAGATTTAAGCATCACAATTAATCGTGCTGATTTGGAAAAGGTCATGATGGGGGCTGTTACCTTTGATGAGCAAATAAAAGAAGGTAAAGCAAAATTGGTTGGCGATAAGAAACCGTATGAACAACTCAAGAGTGTTTTGGTACATTTTACACCTGATTTTGAAATGATGCCTGGAACGAAACCGAAACAAACGACTCCTTCAAAAATGGCCCCCTTTGAGCAAGAGCCTTTAGGTAAAACTGAAGGCGGTTAGTTATTACGCTATAAAAACCGCTACTCATAGACGTATGGTAGCGGTTTTATCCCAAAGACTCTCTTTGTTAAAACAACTCGATGAAATATATACAAACGATACTTTTTCTTCTTTCACTTTCTTTACTTGTTCCTACTTCCTATTCAAAAGATTGGTCTTTTCAACTCGAACCCTATTTAATGGCAACATCAATCAATGGTGATGCCAGCGTGGGACGTATCAACGGAGTTGAAGTGGACTTGAACTTTGGAAATATTTTAAAGCGCCTAGATAGTGCAGGTATGTTGCATTTTGAGGCTCTGAATAAAAGTGGATGGGGCTTAATGTTAGATTACGGTTTTATGGACCTGAGTCAAAAAGCACATAGTAAAAGGGAGGGGATTATTAAAGCGCGAGTGCGTCAGAGTGTATTTGACGCGTTGGTTTTTTATCGTTCAAATATCCAACAAGGCAGTGTCGATTATTATGCAGGCATCCGTACCTGGGACAATAAGTTAGATTTAAACTTAGATCCAACGTTTTATCCCGGAAGTCTTACACAGGATATTCATGAGGATTGGATTGATATTGTCGTTGGTATTAGATGGTTACATGAGCTTAATCAGAGATGGAAAATGCAATTTATCGGTGATATTGGAGGCATGGGGATTGAATCAAAGTTTACTTCAAATATTGATCTTGGACTACAATATAAAATGACAAACCTATTGACTTTGGATATAAAATATAAAGCCACTTGGGTGAATTATGAATCCGGAAAGTCAGGACAAGTCGATTATTTCCAATATGATACTGTGACTCATGGGCCTATTATCGGTCTAATTTTTAACTTTTAGGCTTATTGAGAGAGAAAATGATAAAATAAGCTTAGTTAACTAACAGGGGATAAAAAATTGATAAAACAGAATAATATTATTATTGTTTTTTTTCTTGGTCTTTTGATTAGTCAAAATGATGTGATAGCTTCGGGACACCCTCTATTAGAAGATAAATTTGTTATCTCTGGTGGGGCTTTTTTCTCCAAAAACCACACTGAAATGTCCGTTGATTCTTCTACGGGTCAAGTGGGAACCAATATCCATATTGAAGATGATTTGGACTACGATAAAAGCTATACCATACCATTTGCTTCATTTTCTTGGCGATTTGGGGAACGATTTCGATTTGGTCTGGAGTATTTCGAAATCGACAGAGACAATTCGAGTCAACTGGATAAATCGATACATTGGGGAGACTATACCTTTAACACTAATGCGTTAGTAAAATCAAATTTTGATGTTGCTGTTGCCCGTACTGTTCTGGGGTATTCCTTTATAAAAGATGCAAAAAAAGAACTGGGTATCGGTGTTGGCGCTCATCTCATGTACTTTGATGCCAAATTGTCAGGTGAGGTGAATTTAAATGGTCAAACTGTCTTTACGCAAGGAGAGCGGGTTGATGGTATCGCTCCGTTGCCGAATATCGGCATATACGGCAACTATGCTTTTAACGATCGTTGGTTGGTGAGTGGACGTTTGGATTGGTTCGGTGCAAAGATAAAAGATTACCGCGGGGATTTAGTCAGTGTGGATATGGCAATTCATTATCAGGCCTTTAAAAATGTTGGATTCGGCGCGAATTATAGGCTGTTGAATCTTACCATTGATGCTGACAAAGATAATTGGGAAGGGGACGCCAAATATGAGTATCGTGGTCCTTCTCTTTTTGTAACAGTGAATTTTTGATATTGAGTAAGTAATCTCACTGTACAAATAGAGCAAAAGATGGTGTATTATGTTAAGTCAGGAAAAAAAATGAAGATAGTAACAAGATTAACTTTTGTTTTATCTATAATAATGACCAACATTTTAGCGGCAGATGAGTTGATGATCTTTCCGTCTAAGGGACAAAGTGCTGAACAGCAAGAAAAGGATAAGTTCTTTTGTTATGGATGGGCAAAAAAAGAATCTGGATTCGACCCGATGGTAAAACCATCAACGGCTCTCCCGGTAACTGAAACTCAAAAAAAATCAGGAGGAGTCGTTAAGGGAGCGTTAGGCGGTGCAGTTTTAGGTGCTATTGTAGGCGATAGCTCTAGCTCAGCTAAACGAGGTGCAGCAGCGGGCGGTTTAATTGGAGGAGTGAGACAACGATCCAGTAATTCCACACAAGAAAAACAAAATCAACAAAAGCAGCAACAAGAATCAAATCAATATTCTAAAAATAGAAACAGATATAATCGTGCTTACTCTGCGTGTATAGAAGGCAAAGGTTATACGGTCAAATAAGTTTTATTAATGCCTCTTTCTAAGTCAAAACTTTATAAGTTACCAATCAGGATGATTGCCAAACCTGATTTAATCATTTGTGACTGTAAGATCAAGTTCCGACTACTACACCTTAGCATTAACTTAACACCAACGACTGCTTTAAGTACGATCCTGTCATTACATTTGTATATTATTCTCAACCCCGAACAGCCGGATTTGGCCTAAAGCGGTATTTTAGAAAACACTTATATGTTCTTTTATTAATTTAAGAAAAAGTTAAAGGTAGGCTCTGAATAAAACTATGGCGTGTAACTAAATAGTGATAATGGTAGTTACCTGTCTACGCCGATATAATTTATCATAATAATCGTCAACACTATTTACATCATCCAACCCAGATATGGCATCTTGGATGGTACTTTGGGTTTCATCGCTAATACATTCTGTCCCAGAGTTCCCATAATCTTTTGAGTTTTTAGATTTATCCAAGCCATCCCACGCTACAGTAATCGTTACTTGGTTATTTAGCACAGAAATACAGCTATCCGAATTAACTAAATCCGAATTGTTGGTTAAATTTTGTCGCCATTCCCAAAGATCATTAATAATTTTTTGTTGGACTGTACATTGGTCGTCAAAAGTACACTTTGTGGATGGTTCACCTATAGCATATAGTTCGGTGGCACTTTTAGCATAATTATTTAGCATAGATAAAGGGACAGAACGGATTCTTGCAATAATATCATCCACTAAATAGTTGGCACTTACTCGTTGGGCGGCTTCATGGTTAGTTTTAAGAGACTGGGTTTGCATTAGTGCCACGCCAAGCAATCCAAAACCCATTACTAGAATTGTAATCAAAACTTCTATGGTAAGCTAATGTACAAAACTGCCAAAATATGTTTTTCATTTACATAAATTAATTCCTTTTTGTATAAGGCTGGAAGTGATCAGAAATTTTCCACCTCCTTTCAAATTTTTTCTTACGCTTCGAGAATCTTTATATTTTTTAGATGAGATTGCTTTACCATTAAGAGCATAAGTTCCATCGTTATTAAATATTACAATATCACGATAACGTCTACAGTCTAATACTCCGTATTCAAAAGTAAATGGCCATTTATCACCATAGTCTTTTTCTGAAACAAAAGTGAAATCCTTTGGTGAGTGTTTAGCTTTCATTATTGCCATTTCTCTAGGGCTAGGAGAATAGGTAAGTTGCTCGATACAAAAATAATTTAAAAAGAAATACTTTCTGCACTCTTTTAACAAGATGGAAATTTTTCGTCCTTGTTCTAAATCTTTTATAAAAAGGTATTTTCCTCCTTTCCTGAATCCGTCATGTGGTAATGTAGGCAATCTAGGTATTGAGGACAAAATTTTATTTAGGTGTGTATCATTTAAATCAGTGAAATTTTCTTTAGGTTCAAGTTCTGGTGCATGCTTATAACTAAAGTAATAAAATTTAACACCATTATAATTTTCATTTACAGTGTATTTTATTTTTCCTTCTGATGAATCAGTACCTAATAACAGCCCAATGCTACCAAAAATAAAAACAAAGCTTAAAAATAGTCGCTGCCATAAAGGTGCTGCTTTAAATAATGATATAAAGCTTTCCTTTTTGTTTTCTTTAAAAATTTTATTTGATTGGTTATCTTTATTTATTTTAAGATTTTCTCTTATTAATGCGGATTCATATTTATTATAAACAATACCACATGCAGGGCATTCATAATCAGCAACGATATCAGTTATCTGACGTTCATACCCACATTTGGGACATTTTTTAACCTTATTTCCCATTGGCTTAATCCCTTCATTATTTTGTTAATCAGGAGTATCCATAAACTACATTTTTGTTTATCTATTCATACTATGTTGTTTTATAGTGATTATAAATGTTGCACCTAAACTGGGAGCATGGTAGCACGCACCTAATATAGGTGCAATGAAGAAATTTAGACTTTCAATCTACTCACCAGAACAAACTTGCTTAAGGGAATGGCTCGTTTCCAAAAGAAAAGAAGCAGGTTTAACTCAACGCCAACTAGCGGATAAGCTACAAGTTATCCACTCACTTATTGGAAAAGTGGAAAAAGGGGAGCGACGACTTGACGTTGTAGAGTTTGTCTCTTATTGCCAAGCTTTAAATGCTAATCCTGACGAGGTAATAAAATTACTCGAAGAATTCCAGCTTTAAGGCAGGGCAAAATCATTTAAATCATATAGAGCACAATACTTTAGCTCTATAGCCATCGTTTAATGCTGACCTAAGTCGCTTACCAGCAATACTCCGTTTCGTTTTCTCTTTTTTGAGAAGATTTAACGCCATATGACGAATCACTCCCATATTATGAGTTGAGTTTCCCCGTCGAATACGGCTTTCATCTTCTCTGAACGTAACATCCAACACCCAATGTACCTTAT
>Ga0209475_10005078_pt1 | contig 10972 bp, 8 predicted proteins | sample tdDd471_FD_187128 | JGI IMG/M metagenome (GOLD analysis project Ga0209475, IMG submission 187128) | Marine sediment microbial communities from the Atlantic coast under amendment with organic carbon and nitrate - tdDd47.1 (SPAdes)... | ecosystem: Environmental > Aquatic > Marine > Coastal >...
AAGCCCGTGAAATTTCTGGAGATGCTGCGGCAAGGTTAGTGGTAGGGCTTGCCGGGTTTAGCGCGTCTTAATGCTCTTGAGTAATGGAAATTTTCATGGGTAGGTGGTGGATGCCGGCCCCCCTATCTGGGATGCCGGAAACCTTTAGGGGGCAGCATGAAGATTGCCAAGAAACTTCCCGTCGTGCTTATCGCATTGGCCGCCGCTACCGGCGTGGTTCTCGGTGCGGTCGGATACTTCAAATCGTCTGGCGAAATCGTTAGCGCCGCGGAAAGCAAGCTGGAAGCTTTGCTTGAAGCCAGAAAAACCGCACTTGAGGACTATCTGAAAAGCGTCGCCGACGACGTGGTGATTATGTCTGAAAACGCCATGATCACCGAAGAAACGCTGACGTTCCAATACGCGCTTGAATTCAAAAAGGGCGGCGCGGAGACCATCCGCAAACTCTATATCGAAGACAACCCCGAGCCGAATGCCAAAGAGAATCTCGATAAGGCTGATGGGTCGCGATATTCAAAAGCTCATGGCCGCGTTCATCCGATCATGCGCCGTTTTGCAAAAATCCGCGGGTATGAAGACGCCTATCTCGTCGATGCATCCGGACTGGTCGTCTACTCGGTTTACAAAGGTGACGCTTTCGGCACCAACATGATTGAAGGGCCATATAAAGACACCGATTTGGCGGCTCTCTACCGGACGATCAAGGAAAAGCCGACCAAAGGCGTGGCGCTGTTTTCCGACTTCAAACCCTATGCCCCCAGCAACGGAGCGCCGGCGAGCTTTATCGCGGCGGCCTTGTTGGATGGCGAAGAATTTCTTGGCGCCGTGGTCTTCCAAATTTCAGCCGCAAAAATCAACAATGTCATGCAGCAGGCCACCGGCCTTGGCGAGACCGGTGAAACCTACCTTGTCGGGAGCGATTACCTGATGCGCAGCGATTCCCGCTTCTCCAAGGAGCCGACGCTGTTGAAAGTTAAAATCGACTCCGATGCCGCAAAGGCGGTGATTAATGGAGAAGAAGGGCTTTTGGAGGGGCGCGACTATCATGGCGATGACGTTTTAACGGCGTTTAGGCCCTTGGATTTCCTTGGTGTCCGTTGGGGCGTGATGGCTGAAATCGATCAGGCGGAAGTGCTTGGTCCTTTGGCCAGCATGCGCAACTTTATGATCGTCGCCTGTTTGGTCGTGATCGCCATCGCGTCCGGGGTTGGCGTTGCATTCGGCCGGGGCGTTGCCGGGCCGATTGCCAGAATGACCAGCGCCATGGGGCAACTCGCCGGCGGGGATACGACAGTTGAAATTCCAGCCCAAGGCCGGAGCGACGAGATCGGCGAAATGGCCGATGCCGTCCAGGTCTTTAAGGACAGCGCCATTGAAATGAAACGGCTGGAGGAGGAAAAGGCGCGTTCGGAAGCCAAAGCGGCGGAAGAAAAGCAAGCGTTGATGGCGAAACTGGCCGACGATTTCCAAGCGAGCGTCGGCGGGGTGGTCGAGTCCGTATCGTCGGCGTCCAATCAAATGCAGTCTTCCGCCGAGTCCATGTCGGCGACGGCGACGGAAACCAATACCCGCGCAACCATGGTTGCCGCCGCTTCCGAGCAGGCGACCAGCAATGTGGAAACCGTGGCCGCTGCCGCCGAACAGCTTTCGAGTTCCATCGGCGAGATCTCCAGGCAGGTATCGGAGTCGACGCGCATTACCGCCAAGGCCGTCGAGGAAGCGCAACGGACCAACGACATGGTTAAAGGATTGTCGAATGCGTCGCAAAAAATCGGCGAGGTCGTTTCCCTGATTACCGATATTGCCGAGCAGACGAACCTGTTGGCCTTGAACGCAACCATCGAAGCGGCTCGGGCCGGCGATGCGGGCAAGGGGTTTGCGGTCGTGGCGTCCGAGGTCAAAAATCTGGCCAATCAAACGGCCAAGGCGACGGAAGAAATCGCCGCTCAAATCGGCAACGTGCAAGGTGCGACCGACGATTCCGTCAAGGCGATTGGCGATATCGGCAACATTATCGGGCAGGTCAACGAAATCGCTTCGGCTATCGCCGCCGCGGTTGAACAACAGGGCGCGGCAACTCAGGAGATCGCCCGCAATGTGGAGCAGGCCGCCACGGGCACCCATGAGGTTTCGGCCAATATTGCGTCGGTAACCCAAGCGGCCGGAGAAAGCGGACAGGCGGCAGGACAAATGCTGTCGGCGGCCAAGGAGCTTTCGATCCAGGCGGAAACCCTGTCGGTCGAGGTGGACAAGTTCCTCGTCGAAATTCGCCGAAGCTAAACTATTGAAAACGAGCAGATTCACGCATTCATATTTCACCGCGTAGTGGTTCAATATAAATACGATCTGCTCTAAAGGCGCCAAAGATAAAAAAAAGGCCAGGAAAATCCCAAGGGGTTCGCTTAAGGTGGGATGAATGAAGAGCGACCTGCAACTGGCAAGTCGCTCTTTTGCGTCTAAGGCATGTTCTTCACTGGAAGGAACATTCTAAGCGGAGTCGATGGGAATTCAACGAAACCGCGATCTTCATAAAACTTTTTCCGCCGTTGAATTGCAGCATGGTTACCGTCATCGAGGACGTCGAGCACCGCCGCCCAGCAACCTGCGACTTCAGATACGCCCTTTATTTTTTTGAGCGCGTGGGCAAGCAAGGCGCTGCCGTATCCCTTCCCCCGCAGAGAGACGTTGATTCCGATCGCAGCAATGTAGATTGAGGGAATTTCTCCGTGATTGGGCACCCCTTTAGGGGTCTGGTCACCTAAATCACTGGCGTCGATATTGTGAGCATTGATGGCGTAGTACGCTACGACTTCGTTGGTTCCTTCCAAACACCCCACCCAATAACGGGTCATTTTGCCTTTCTGAAATTTCTTTGCGGAGATCTTTAGAAAGTTATCGACGTACTTGGTCCCCGAAGAAAAAGCCGTTCGATCATGCTTTGCTGGATCGAACGGCTCTACGGTGAGCTTCGGCTTTTTTTCCGCTTCAGGCGCCATCTTCAATAAGTTCCTCGCAAAGCTTGGCATCTACCGCCAGTGCGGGGGCAACTTTAGCCGGAGCATCAAATGCTTCCATCAAGACGTCGCTGTCAGCAAGGGAAAGTTTAGTGACCTGTCGGCCTTTGAGGATACTCAAGGCTTCCTTGTACGCAGCATTGAGAACGAAAGGAGATTCCGTTAAACCGACGAGGTTGGCGGCGGCATCTATCGTATCTTTTACATGCTGGGTCGTGCGTTGCCCCATACGAGCTTCCTTGAGTTGATCGTCGGGCAATTCCAGTTGGTAGTTCAACATGACATCTTCTCCTAATCGTCATGCGAAAAATGTACGTCAATTTGACGCACATGTCAATTGCGGCAACATTCTCAATACTGTCAATAAACGTCGGAACTGAAGAAATTGATGCCTTTCAAGAGGCATCACCCTTTGATTCCCGGCCTTTTTTCTTTCGTTTGAATCTCTTTTTTTAGTCGTCGTAGGAAACGAGGCTGAAAAAGGGAACGTCCAGTTTTTCCCGGCCTTTGAGGAAGGTCAGTTCGATCAAACAGGCGGCCGCCACGACATCGCCGCCGACCTTGCGGATCAGCTCGTTGGCTGCGGCCAAGGTGCCGCCGGTCGCGAGCAGATCGTCGAGAACGACCACCCGCTGTCCTTTTTCGATAGCGTCTTCCTGAATTTCAACCACATCCGAGCCGTATTCCAGGTCGTATTCGTGTTTGATGGTCTTGCCGGGGAGTTTTCCCTGCTTGCGGACCATGACAAAACCGCATCCCAGTTTAAGCGCCAAAGGAGCGGCCATCAAAAAGCCGCGCGATTCGATGCCGACCAAAATGTCCGGCTGGTACTTCACCAATTGGCGCGCCATCCGCCCCATGGCGACTTGCCATGCGTCCGGATGGGCGAGAAGGGTCGAAATATCGTAAAAAAGAATACCCGGTTTGGGAAAATCGGGAATACCGCGAATGTGGTCTTTAATATCCATGCCAGCGTCCTTGAATGAGGCCCCCTAAAAATCGAACCGGCATCCTATCGTCCGGTTTTGGTAAGTGCAATCGTCTCAACTGCAATCGTCTCAACTTGCCACTCGCCATTTCAATGGGTAGGCTGGAAGTTAAGAATCAATCATAAAATCTCGGGAAAATTGTTTCCGGACCCGACCGCCGAATTGGGCCGTTACCGGAAAAGAACGCAGGACAAGGAGCTTCCAACGTGTCTATTCGCAAACTGATCATTCCTTCCGTATTTGGTGTTGGACTTGCCATTGCCGGGCTGACGTCGGCGATCGCTCCGGCAAAGGCCGAGCAACAGTTCATCACCATCGGTACCGGCGGCGTCACGGGAGTCTACTATCCGACGGGCGGCGCCATCTGCCGTTTGGTCAACAAGGGCCGCAAAGAACACGGTATCCGGTGCTCCGTGGAAAGCACGGGGGGATCGATCTACAACATAAACACCATTCGTGCCGGTGAGCTGGACATGGGGGTCGCTCAATCCGATTGGCAGTATCATGCCTACCACGGAAGCGGAAAAGAGACGTTCAAGGAAGCTGGGCCGTTTAAAGAATTGAGAGCGGTCTTCTCGGTCCATCCGGAACCGTTTACCGTTGTCGCGAGGAAAGACGCCGGGATCAAAACCTTCGCCGATCTGAAGGGGAAGCGGGTAAACGTCGGCAACCCCGGCTCCGGGCAGCGCGGCACCATGGAAGTGCTGATGAAAGCCATGGGCTGGACCATGGACGACTTGGCCCTGGCGTCCGAGTTGAAGTCGGCCGAGCAATCGAAGGCATTGTGCGACAATAAGATCGACGCCATGGTCTTTACCGTCGGGCATCCCAGCGGGTCGATTAAAGAAGCGACGACAACCTGCGATTCGGTCATCGTTGAAGTGAGCGGCCCGGCTGTTGAAAAACTGGTCAAGGACAATAGCTACTACCGGGTGGCGACGATTCCCGGCGGCATGTACCGGGGTAATCTGGACGATGTGAAGACGTTCGGCGTTGGCGCTACCTTCGTTTCTTCGACCAATGCGTCAGCCGATGTGGTCTATCAGGTGGTCAAAGGGGTGTTTGAAAACTTCGATGATTTCAAGAAGCTCCACCCGGCTTTCGGTAACCTTAAAAAGGAAGAGATGATCAAAGACGGTCTGTCTGCGCCGCTGCATGACGGTGCGGCCAAGTATTACAAAGAAGCAGGCCTGTTGAAGTAGGGATTGTGGAATTGGGAGAGGGCAATCAGCTCTCTCCCGGTTTTCGATCCTAACCCGAAAAAGCTGGCCATGGCGGACGACAATTCCCGGCAAAGCGGCTCTTCCGGCACTGCGGAAGATATTGTCGCGGATGCCGACGTCGGAGCGCGTAGCCCCTCAAATCCGTTCCTCGCTAAGTTTCTTATCCTGACGGCGCTCGCCTGGTCGGTTTTCCAGGTTTACGTTTCTTCGCCGTTGGTGCTTGAATTTACCCCCTGGATGAATGAGGACGTCGTCAAACGGTTTCACCTGACCTTTGCGATTTTTCTGGCGTATCTCAGCTTCCCCGCCGCCCGGCGTTCGCCGCGCGATTACATCCCGCTCCAAGATTGGATCATGGCCTGCCTTGCAGCCGCCTCGTGCCTTTATCTGATCGTCTTGAAGGACGAACTGGCCCAGCGCCCCGGCGATCCGACCGAATTGGATGTGATCGTCGGCGTGGTCGGTGTGGTTTTGTTGCTCGAAGCAACGCGCCGGTCCTTGGGACCGCCGTTGATGGTGGTCGCCGGAATTTTCCTGATTTACACCTTCGCTGGCCCTTATATGCCCGATGTCATCGCCCACAAGGGGGCCTCGATCAACAAAGGAGCGTCACATTACTGGCTGACCACCGAAGGGGTGTTCGGCGTCGCCATCGGCGTCTCGGCAACCATGGTGTTTCTTTTTGTGCTGTTTGGTTCGTTGTTGGAACAGGCGGGCGCGGGGAACTATTTTATCCGGGTCGCTTTCGCCCTGATGGGGCATTTCAGAGGCGGACCAGCCAAGGCAGCCGTCGTGTCGTCCGCCATGACCGGCATGATTTCCGGTTCCTCCATCGCCAACGTGGTGACCACCGGCACGTTTACCATTCCTTTGATGAAGAAGGTTGGGTTCCCGGCTGAAAAAGCCGGGGCGGTCGAGGTCGCCTCGTCGACCAACGGACAGCTTACGCCGCCGATCATGGGGGCGGCGGCTTTCCTGATGGTCGAGTATGTGGGGATATCCTACGTCGAGGTCATCAAGCACGCTTTCCTCCCGGCGGTCATCTCCTACATCGCCCTGGTTTACATCGTTCATCTTGAGGCGATGAAAGCAGGCATGCAGGGCTTGCCACGGGTCGACAAAATGGGCGTCAAGGCCAAGCTGCTGGGCCTGTTGAGCGTGATCATTGTTTTGGGCTTGTTGACTTTCGTGTTGCCGCCGTCTGTCGAGCTGGTCAAGTCCTTGGCTGGCGATGCGACCGGGTGGGTCATGGCTTTGGTGCTGTTTGCCGCCTACTTCGCTTTATTGGCCTATGCGTCGAAAGTGCCGGACCTGCCAACGGATCATGAGGTGAAGGAGCTGCCGCCGGTGGGGCCGACCGTCAGGGCCGGATTGCATTATTTGCTTCCGGTCGTGGTGCTCGTATGGCTGCTGACCGTCGAGCGGTTGTCGCCGGGAACCGCGGCTTTCTGGGCGACGGTCTTCATGATTTTCATCATCCTTACCCAGAAACCGCTTCTGGCGCTCCTGCGGGGAAAAACAAAGGACGAAGCTGAAAAAATAACCGATGGCCTGCATGATTTGCTCGAAGGAATGATCGCCGGCGGGCGCAACATGATCGGTATCGGCGTGGCGACGGCCGCCGCCGGGATCATCGTCGGTACGGTGACGCTGACCGGGATCGGTCAGGTGATGGTCGAGTTCGTCGAGTTCATCTCGGGCGGCAATTTGCTGTTGATCCTGTTTTTTACCGCTCTGATCAGCCTTCTGCTCGGCATGGGCCTGCCGACGACGGCCAATTACATTGTCGTCTCTAGCCTCATGGCGCCGGTGATCGTCACCTTGGGAGCGCAGTCCGGTCTCGTCGTCCCGCTGATCGCCGCCCACATGTTCGTTTTTTATTTCGGCATTCTGGCGGACGACACCCCGCCGGTCGGGCTTGCGGCCTTTGCCGCGGCGGCCATATCGCAGGGCGATCCCATACGCACGGGCATTCAGGGGTTCACCTACGATATACGGACGGCCATTTTGCCGTTCCTGTTCATCTTCAATACCGAGTTGCTGATGATCGGCATTGATGGGGTGGTCCATTTTGTTTTGACCGTTCTGGCGGCGATCACGGCCATGCTGGTTTTCGCCGCGGCGACACAAGGGTTTTTCCTGGTCAAAAGCCGGCTGTGGGAAACGGCGGCTTTGCTTTTGATCGCCTTTACGCTGTTTCGTCCCGGCTTCTGGATGGACATGATTATTCCTCCGCTGGAAGAGCGTCCTCCGGAAGAGCTGATCGCTTTGGCCGAGAATGCGCCGGAAAACGGCAAATTGACCGTCGAAGCCTTTGGCATGACCATCGAGGGCGACGAAGTCACGCGGATCGTTCCAATCGACTTAGGGGCGAAAGGTCCCGGAGTGGAGCGCCTGCGGGCGTTCGGCGTTGAATTTAGACGGGAAGACGGAAAGCTTTTGGTCGATCAGGTCGGCTTCGACAGCCCGGCCCAGAAGGCCGGGTTGGATTTCGATTGGGAGGTCTTGAATGTGCAGGTTGAGGCCGACAGACCGCCTAAGCAATTGTTTTACCTTCCGGCGATTATACTGCTTGCAGGGATCGTGTTTTTGCAGCGCAGACGGCGCCCGATCGCGGCTTAGCTCATCTATTGCTGGCACGATCAACGTTCTGTGCTTTTTGAAGTTGCGCGTTAGGGGTAGAATAGCGTTCACTGAAGACTGGATCTAGATTGAGTGAGCCGCTTGTTTTCGGAGATTTATCAAGACGATGTCAGCCGGTAAATTGTCAACACAGGACGTTGAAGCGCTGCTGGGAAATCCTTCCGCCGATCTAAGGGCGGAGACGGCAGCTAAAATCGCCGACCAGTTCAAAGGCAGCGCGCTGACCGATGCGGAACGGAAAATCGCCACCGATATTTTCAGGTTGATGGTGAACGATGCCGAGATCCGGGTCCGCAAAGCCCTGGCCGACAACGTCAAAGACAATGGAAGCTTGCCGCACGATATCGCCCGCGCGCTGGCCGACGATGTCGAATCCGTCTCACTGCCTATGTTGCAGTTCTCCAAAGTTCTGACCGACGAAGACTTGATTGAAATTATTCAAAGCCAAGGCGAGCAGAAACAACAAGCGATTGCCAAGCGCGAAACGGTGACGGAAAAGGTGTCGGGCGCTCTGGTTGAAACCGGTAGCGAAAATGTGGTTTCAACCCTGGTTTCAAACGAAGGCGCACAGATTACCGAAGGCGATTTCCTTAAAGTCGTCGATAAGTATGGCGGCAAGGAAAGCGTTCAGAAAGCCATGGTGGGACGCACCAAATTGCCGGTTACGGTTTCCGAGAAATTGGTGACCCTGGTTTCCGAGAACCTGAAAGAAGCCTTGGTCGAGCGCCACGAATTGCCAGCCGATCAGGCGACGGATCTGATTCTCAGCAGCCGTGAGAAAGCGACCATTAGCCTGTCGACGGAATCCAACGAAGACGACGTCGAGCGTCTGGTGCATCAGTTGAATAAGAACGGCCGTTTGACCTCCTCCATTTGTCTCCGCGCTCTCTGCATGGGCGATCTGGTGTTTTTCGAGGCGGCCTTGGCGGAACTGACGCGCGTGCCCCTGGTTAACATCCGGGAATTGGTTCACGACGGTGGACGTCTCGGGTTGAAGGCGGTTTACGAAAAAGCCGGTCTACCGGACAAATACTACCCTGCCGCCCGCGCCGCCGTCGATGTGGCCCGCGACACCGAATACGATGGACGCGACAAGGATCGGGAACGGTTCTCCCGGCGTGTGCTTGAGCGGGTGCTGACCCAATACGATGACTTGGGGGTCGAACTCTCGGGAGACGATTTGAACTATCTGCTCGAAAAGCTCGACAGTCTGCCGAGCGACATTACGGCCTGATCAGCGCCTAAGATAGCCAAGGTCCTGCCACTGGCCGTATCCCCGGTGAAAGTCTTTCAACGACGCATGAATTTTAGCGAACGCGTCGTCGTTCTCCGCTTCCTTTTTTGCCACGGAACCCCAAGCTTTTTTGAGGTCCCGTAAAACCTCGTCGGGCCAGCGGCGCAAACGGGCTCCTTCTTTCTGGAGCGCATTCAGGGCTGCCGGTTGCTCCGCTTCGCCGCTTGCAAGAGCTTGGCGGACATTGTCGCTGCAAACGGTTTCAATGGCTGCCTTTTGGGAGGCGGGAAGTTCCTTCCAATTGTCTGCCCGGACCACGAAATCCAGCAAACCGGCTTGGTTTTGCCAGCCGGGGAGATAATAGTGCGGGGCAAATTTTTGGAACCCTAGGCGCTGATCGATCACCGGTATCGAAAACGCGACGGCATCCAGTTTTCCGGTTTCCAGCGCTGCAAAAACTTCACCTCCCGTCAATGGGAGAATTTCAACGCCGAGCGACGCAAGGACCTTTCCTCCGAGCCCTTCAAAAACGCCCCGGACGCCTTTTAAGTCTTCAGAGGCGACGACCGGCTCTTTGAACCAACCTCCGGCACTGGCGACGGTCAATCCACAAGGTATGGCGTGAAGCCCCAGTTTCTCATAGACGGGACGGAATAGTTTTTCGCCTTTTTGGTGGAGCCAGGCCAAAAACTCCTTCGGGGCGGGACCAAAAGGAATTCCGGCACGGATTTGCAACGCAGGTGCCTCTCCGCCCAATAGATTGGGCGAGATAAATGCGCCCTGAATGGCATTGCTTTTTAAGGCATCGACGATTTCGGCAGGTTTGGCGAGCGTTCCCGGTTCGTAGTAGCGAAGATCGAGCGCGCCGCCGGTCACCTTGACTACCTGATCTTCCAGCCGTTTTGCCAGACTGCCCAACGTCGGCAACGTGGAGGGATAGGGACCGGTGATTTTCCAGGCGGTATCGATCTGGGTTTTGGGGCTCGGCAGAACGGTTTCGGCTTTTTGGTTCTTATTTTTCTGCGGAACGGGAAGGCTGGGCGCAATGAGGGTTGCGCCGACCACAACGCCTACCACTAGACCGACGACTGCTCCGACGATGGTATCACGCATAGAATTCTAGGGTCCGTTCTCAATTAACTCGCCGCAAGGCTACCCGAGTTGAGAAAATCGGGCAAGAAGGACCGGTCATCGGATTTTTTTCTGACGATATGTAAAATTTTCAGCGTGACAACGTCTTACAGCATTGCCATCCTTCAATAGGTTTGGGGCTTCTTTAGGATGGTTGTAAGGCATGAGTATCCGTACGGCATTGGTGGCGACCGTTGCTTTGCTCTTGTTCGTGACGGCCGGTTTCACCATTGCCTCATCCTACATCACGTCCGAACGCGTCCTCATCGGTCAAGCCCGTCAGATATTGGAAAATCTTTCCGAGGACGTCCTGGGCAATACGGAAAACTTCCTCGATCCCGCCGAAAGCGCTGCGGCCCTGACGCAGAAACTGGCTTTGCACGACGTGGTGCGCAGCGACGATGTTTCCGGAATGGAACGGTATTTCTTCGAGCAACTCCAGATATATCCGCAGTTCGCCGGCATTTATTTCGGAACGCGTAAAGGCGCTTTTTACTTCGTTAAGCGCGACGATACGGTTGCCGAGGGAGGATACCGGACGAAAATCATAACCGAGCGTATGGGACGGGCCGGTGCGACCCTTATTTGGCGCGATGCGGACTTCAAGGTAATCAAGCAAACGTTCGATCCGACCGACCGCTACGATCCGAGAGTCCGGCCCTGGTACGAAAAGGCCGTCAAACAGGGAAAGCTCATTTGGACCAACCCCTATATTTTCTTTACCTCACAGAAACCTGG
>Ga0209475_10005079_pt1 | contig 10972 bp, 8 predicted proteins | sample tdDd471_FD_187128 | JGI IMG/M metagenome (GOLD analysis project Ga0209475, IMG submission 187128) | Marine sediment microbial communities from the Atlantic coast under amendment with organic carbon and nitrate - tdDd47.1 (SPAdes)... | ecosystem: Environmental > Aquatic > Marine > Coastal >...
GTTATAGGGATCCCAGCGCGAATGGCTCATCATCCACTTGGGCTGCACTTCGCGGATGATGTCGACCATCTGCTCCTGCGCGTCGCGGTCCAGCCGCAGCGGGTAGTCGCCCAGGTCGAGAAAGCGAATGTCATTGACGCCAAGCGCGGCGGCGGCGTTGGCGGCCTCTTCTCGGCGCGCCTCCTTGACCCGCTCCAGCGTCATGCCCTCCTGCTTCCACAGCTTGGCGCTTTCGCCGCGTTCGCCGAAGGACAGGCAGGCCACGGTGACCTCGTATCCCAATTGCTGGTGCAGGGCGATCGCGCCGCCGCAGCGCCAGACGAAATCGGCGGCATGGGCGCTGATCACCAGCGCGGTTTTCTTGTCGGACATGGGGTTCCCTCCCGGCGGCATTCATTTTCGGTTCTGGTTACGGCCGCTCGCGTGCCTTGGCTATTTCGTTTCACATGTCCCGTGATAAGATTTGGCTATAGGAGGCGAAAACACCGGCGTCCCGGCAAAGCCCGAAGGGGCACGGGGGGTGCGAGCCATGCGTCAGACGCAGCCCTGCCTTTCGGCGGAGAAGTCATGGTTTTTCGTGCAATGGCAGAATGTTAAGTCAAACTGGTGATCGCGGACCGCCTGCGGACCGCGACCCTTCTTTCCGGGCCCCTTTGCGGGCGGCAACACAGGAGAGCGCACATGTCCCGCATCGGATTCATCGGCACCGGCCATATCGCCGCCCCCATGGCGCGGTTTCTCGCCCGCACCGGGCACGACATCATCGTCTCCGAGCGCAACGCCGAGGTCGCCGCCGCCCTGGCCGAGACCTGCGGCGCGACCGTGGCGCCCAACCAGGCGGTGCTGGACCGGGCCGAGGTGGTGTTCCTCTGCCTGCGCCCGCAGATCGCCAAGGCGGTTCTCTCCGGGCTGACCTTTCAGTCCGGCCAGCGTATCGTCTCGGTCATGGCGGGCATTTCTCTGGCCGATCTGGGCCGTCTCTGCGCCCCGGCCCGCGACATCACCCTGACCATTCCGCTGGGCTTTCTCGAACAGGGGGGCTGCCCCCTGCCCGCCTGTCCCGACGGCGATCTGCTGGAGCGGCTGTTCGCGCCGGAAAACCCGGTGATTGCGGTGCCGGACGAACATGCCTTTACCCTGCATTTCGCGATCTGCGCGATGGTGCCGGGGCTGCTCGACCTGATCGCGACCGGGGCCGACTGGCTGGCGGCAGAGACCGGCGACCCGGAGATGGCGGAATTTTATACCTCGCAACTGGTCTCGGGCTTTCTCGCCACGATCGGGCGCGCGCCCGGAACCCTGGCGCAGGAGCGGGACGCGCTGGCGACCGAGGGGTCGATCAGCCTGCGGATGACCCGGGCGCTGCAATCGGGCGGCGCGCATGACGCGCTGCGCGCGGCGCTGGACGGGATCGGCGCGGATCTGACCGGGGGCTAGCGTCCCGCCAGGCCACGGGCCATGTTGCACAGCATCTCGAACATGATCGACACGCCGAGATAGGCGGTGGCGCCGGAGGCGTCGAAGGGCGGCGAGACCTCGACAAGGTCGGCGCCGACGATATCGACCCCGGTCAGCAACCGCGCCACCAGCAGCGCCTGGTATGAATTCGGCCCGCCCACCTCCGGCGTGCCGGTGCCGGGGGCAAAGGCCGGATCGACGAAATCGATGTCGTAGGAGACATAGGTCGCCCCATCGCCGGCAATCTCGCGCGCCTCTGCCATCACGTCTTCGGGGGTGCGGGCGTGAAATTCCTCGATCGGGATCACCCGGATGCCGACGGCCTCGGCGAAATCGCGGTCCTCGTTGTCGTAAGCGGTGCCGCGAATGCCGATCTGCACCACCCGTTTCGGGTCCAGCAGCCCCTCCTCGACCGCGCGGCGGAACGGGGTGCCGTGGGTGTATTGGGTGCCGTCGAAATAGTCCTTGTAAAGGTCGGTGTGGCTGTCGAAATGGATCATGCCCAGCGGTGCATCCCTGGCCAGGGCCCGCAGCACCGGCAGGGTCGAGAGGTGATCGCCCCCGGCGGAGAGCGGCACGATCCCGGCCCTGCGCAGATCGTCATAAAAAGCGGTGATGCGCTCCATGCTGTCGGCGATATCCGCCGGGTTCGGGCCGACGTCGCCCAGATCGGCGCAATTGACCAGCTCGAACGGGCGCACCCCGGTGGCGCCGTTCTGCGCCCGGATCATCGTCGAGGCGTCGCGCATCTGGCGCGGACCGTGGCGCGGGCCGGGGCGGTTGGTGGTGCCGCTGTCCCAGGGGATACCGACCAGGCCGATCTGCACCTCGGCCCGGCGCGGATCCCCGGGCGCCACATGCGGCAGCCGCATGAAGGTGGGGATGCCGGCAAAGCGCGGCAGGTCGAAGCCGGAAACAGGGTGGAAAAACGGGTCGTTCATGGGTACTCCTTCGGCAAAGGCTGCGCGGGATCACTATCGGTGGGGCGGTTGCCGCATGCAATGGCGCGGTGCCGGTTTGACCTGCGTCATGGCGAAGGTCGCCGCGTCGGGCGAGCCTCGGGGGCGGGAGGAGACCGCTGATGCAGATCGAACCAAACCGGGCCGCGGCCCCATGGGCGGGCGCGCGCGACATGCTGGACCGCCCCGGCGGGCGGCTCAACATCGGTTACGAGGCCTCGGACCGCCATGTGATCCACGGCCATGGCGCGCAGACCGCGCTGCGCTGGCTGGGCAAGGACGGCAGCCGCCGGGATATCAGCTATGCGGATCTGTCGCGGCTTTCGTCGCGTTTCGCCAATGTTTTGCGTGCGCATGGGCTGCAGCAAGGCGACCGGCTGTTTGCCCTGATGGGCCGCGACCCGGCGCTCTATGCCGCGGCGCTCGGCACGCTGAAAGCCGGGCTGATCTTCACCCCGCTGTTCTCCGCTTTCGGGCCGGAACCGATCCGCACCCGGATGGAGATCGGCGATTGCACCGTGCTGCTGACCACCGAAGCGATCTACCGGCGCAAGATCGCCCCGTGGCGCGACCAGATCGCGTCGCTGAAACTGGTGCTGATCGTCGGCGACGAGGCGCCCGAGGGCTGTGTCGCCCTCGGCCCCGCGCTGGAAGGCGCCTCAAACGAGTGCGAGGTCGCGCAGACCGACGAGGACACCCCGGCGCTGATCCATTTCACCTCCGGCACCACCGGGCGGCCCAAGGGCGCGGTGCATGTGCATGGCGCCGCGATTTACCACGCCTATTCCGGGCAGGCGGCGCTGGGGCTGAGCCCCGGCACGATCTACTGGTGCACCGCCGATCCCGGCTGGGTCACCGGCACCTCCTACGGCATCATCGCGCCCCTGGTGAACCGGGTGACGATGATCGTTGACGAGGCGGAGTTCGAGCTGGAGCGCTGGTACGGAACGGTCGAGCGGGAAAAGGTCGCGGTCTGGTATTCCGCCCCCACGGCGATCCGGATGATGATGCGGGCGGGTGCCGAGGCGGCCGCACCCTATGATTTTTCCGCGCTGCGCTTTCTCGCCAGCGTGGGAGAGCCGCTGAACCCCGAGGCGGTGATCTGGTCCGAAAAGGTCTTCGGCCAACCCTTTCACGACAACTGGTGGCAGACCGAAACCGGGGGCATCATGATCGCCAACACGCCGGGGATGCCAGTGAAACCCGGCTCGATGGGCAAGCCGCTGCCGGGGATCGAGGCCGGGATCGTCAGCCAGGGGGATGGCCCGCTGCGCGAACTGGGGCCGGGGGCGATCGGCGAGTTGGCGCTGCGTCCCGGCTGGCCGTCGATGATGCGCGCCTACCTGCATGAGCAGGCCCGCTATGACAAATGTTTCCGCGACGGCTGGTATCTGTCGGGCGATCTGGCGACACGCGACGCTGACGGTTTTTACTGGTTCGTCGGGCGTGCCGATGACCTGATCAAGTCCTCCGGCCACCTGATCGGCCCGTTCGAGGTGGAAAGTGCGTTGATCGAACATCCCGCGGTCGCCGAGGCCGGGGTGATCGGACTGCCGGACGAGACCGCGGGCGAGGTCGTTCAGGCCTATGTGACGCTCAATCCCGGTCATGAACCCTCCGAGGCGCTGGAGCGCGAATTGCGCGGCCATGCGCGCAAGCGGCTCGGCGCGGCGGTGGCTCCGCGCGCCATCCTGTTCCGCCACACCCTGCCCAAGACCCGCTCGGGCAAGATCATGCGCCGCCTGCTGAAAGCGCGCGAACTGGGCCTGCCCGAGGGCGATATTTCCACTTTGGAGAGCGACGAGACATGACCGCATCGGACAAACCCCGCCTCGACCGCGCCCATGTGACCGGGCTGCTGGCCCAGATGCTCCGCATCCGCATGTTCGAGGACAAATGCGCCGAGCTTTACAGCCGCGAGAAGATCCGCGGGTTCCTGCATCTTTACGACGGAGAAGAGGCCATCGCGGCGGGGATCATCCCGTTGCTGGGTGTGGCCGACCGCATCGTCGCCACCTACCGCGAACACGGGCACGCATTGGTGCGCGGGGTGCCGATGCCGGGGATCATGGCCGAGATGTACGGCAAGGCCGAGGGCTGCTCTGGCGGGCGCGGCGGCTCGATGCACCTGTTCGACGCGGCGCGCAACTTTTTCGGCGGCAATGCCATCGTTGGCGGCGGGCTGCCTCTGGCTGGTGGTCTGGCGCTGGCCGACCGGATGCGCGGCGAGGATCGGGTTACCGCCTGTTTCTTCGGCGAGGGGGCGGTGGCCGAGGGCGAATTTCACGAGACCATGAACCTTGCCCGGCTGTGGCGCCTGCCGGTGCTTTTTGTTTGCGAGAACAACGGCTACGCCATGGGCACCGCGCTGGACCGCTCGGAATCGCAGACCGACATCCGCGCCAAGGCCGCCGCCTACGGGATCGAGGCGCAGACCGTGGACGGGATGGACGTGATCGCGGTCGAGGTCGCGGCGAAACAGGCGCTGGCGCGGATTCGCGAGACTGGCGAGCCCGCGTTTCTGGAATGCCGCACCTACCGGTTCCGGGCGCATTCGATGTTCGACGCCCAGCTTTACCGCAACAAGCAGGAGGTCGAGGAATGGCGCGCGCGCGGCCCGATCCTGCGGTTCCGCGACTGGCTTCTCGACAACGGGTTGTTGCACGCGGACGAGATCGCCGGGATCGAGGCGCGGATCGAGGCCGAGATCGCCGCGGCGGTGGCGTTCGCCGAGGCCGGCACATGGGAGCCGGTCGAGGATCTGACGAACCATGTTCTGGGCGCCGCCCCGCCCGCCCCGGCCCGGGTCGAGCCCTCTGGCGAGATGATCGAAACCACCTATCGAGAGGCCGTGCGCGCGGCGCTGCGCGAGGCGATGCAAGCCGACGACCGGGTGTTCCTGATGGGCGAGGACGTCGGCGCCTATGGCGGCTGCTACGCGGTGTCGATGGGGCTGATGGAGGAGTTCGGCCCCGACCGCATCCGCGATACGCCGCTGTCGGAGTCCGGCTACACGGGCCTCGGCATCGGCGCAGCGGCGGCCGGAATGCGGCCCATCGTCGAGTTGATGACGGTCAACTTCTCGCTGCTGGCGCTGGACCAAATCCTCAACACCGCCGCCACCTTGCGGCACATGTCCGGCGGCCAGTTCGGGGTGCCGCTGGTGATCCGCATGGCCACCGGCGCGGGCAAGCAGCTTGCGGCGCAGCATTCGCATTCGCTCGAGGGGTGGTACGCGCATATCCCCGGTCTCAAGGTGCTGGCCCCGGCGACGCTGGAGGATGCGCGCGGGATGCTCGCCACCGCGCTGGACGATCCCGACCCGGTGCTGATCTTCGAGAACGTGATGTTGTACAATATGTCCGGCGAACTGGACAAAACGGCGGGGGCCGTCGACATCGCCAAGGCGGCGATCCGCCGCCCCGGCTCCGACATCAGCCTGATCACCTATGGCGGTTCGCTCCTCAAGACGCTGGAGGCGGCCGAGGCGCTCGCGGGAGATGGGATCAGCGCCGAGGTGATCGATCTGCGCAGCCTGCGGCCGCTCGACGATGAAACCATCATGGCCTCGCTGGCCAAAACCCGCCGCGCGGTGGTGGTGGACGAGGGCTGGCGCAGCGGGTCGCTGTCGGCGGAGATCTCGGCGCGGATCATGGAACAGGCGTTCTGGTCGCTCGACGCGCCGGTGGGGCGGGTTTGTTCGGCAGAGGTGCCGATCCCCTATCCGCATCACCTGGAACAGGCCGCGATCCCGCAGGTTGACGCCATCGTGGCGACCGCCAAAGCCGCGATGGGGCGCTGACATGGCAGTGTTCCGGATGCCGTCGCTGGGCTCGGACATGACCTCGGCCAAGTTGTCCGAATGGCTGGTGCAACCGGGCGACCGGGTCACCCGCGGCGACGTGGTGGCGGTGGTCGAGACCCAGAAGGGTGCGATCGAGATCGAGGTGTTCGAGACCGGGACTGTTACCGAGCTGACCGCGACACCCGGCGCCGAGTTGCCGGTGGGGGCGCCGCTGGCGGTGATCGCGGCAGAGGGTGAGGAGACGGGCGAAAAGACGGGCGGGGAAACGGGGGCCGAAGCGCCCGACGCGCCCCCGGTCGCGGATCGGCCTGTCGTGGATGTTCAGACGCTGCCACAACCGCAGACCGGGGGCATCGCGGCCTCTCCCGCCGCGCGGGTCCGGGCGCATGACCTCGGCGTCGACCTGGCCAGGCTCCGGGGTAGCGGACCGGGGGGCGCCATCGTGCTGGCCGATGTGGAGGGAGCCACCTCCGCCCCGTCGCCCGCGCCGGAGCAGCCGCGCCGCTCCGGGCTCGACTTCGACGAGATGCGCAGGGCCATCGCCGGCGCGATGAGCCGCGCCAACCGCGAGATCCCGCATTTCTACCTGTCGCAGACCATCGACCTCACGCCCGCCTCCGAATTCCTCACCGCCCACAACGCCGACAAACCGCCCGCCGAGCGGCTGCTGATCGGCGCGTTGTTCTTGCGTGCGGCGGTGGGTGCGGCACGGGCGGTGCCGCAGCTCAACGGCTGGTATGAGGAGGGCTTTCGCGCCGCCGAGACGGTGAACATCGGCGTTGCGGTGGCCCTGCGCGGCGGCGGGCTGGTGGCGCCCGCCCTGATCGGGGCCGAGGCGATGGACCTGGCGCAGACCATGGCCGGGATGCGCGACCTGGTGACCCGCGCCCGCGCCGGGCGGCTGCGCAATTCCGAGATGACGCAAGGCACACTTACGGTTTCCGCGCTGGGCGAAATCGGGGCGGAGGCGATGGCGGGGGTCATTTTTCCGCCACAGGTGGCGCTTCTGGGCATTGGCGCACCGCAGACCCGGCCATGGGTGGTTGACGGAACGGTAATCCCGAGGCAGGTGGTAACGGTCACGCTGGCGGCGGATCACCGGGTTGCCGATGGCCGCCTCGCCGCGAAATTTTTATCTGAGTTTGAAACGCTTGTTTATTGCCCGGAGCGATTATGACCCCTGAAGAGATCCGCAACGCCTACCTCGAAGAGCTTGTGACCGTCGCCCCGGACATTGACCCGCTGACGGTTCGGGATTCCGATCACCTGCAGGACGATCTGGAGCTTGATTCGATGGACGTGCTGAATTTCGTGACCGCGCTGCATGACCGGCTGGGCGTGAACATCCCCGAGGCGGACTATCCCCTTATCGCCACCCCTGCCCTTGCGGTCGACTACCTGTCGGAGATGATCGCGCTGAAAAAAGGCTAGGCCGCCGACAGCCCCATCGCGGCGGCGATCAGGCCCGAGGTGAGCAGGACGCTGCGCGACAGCGCCGCCTCGTCGAAGTCGAAGTGCGGCGTGTGATGGGCATCGGCCAGATCGGCCCCAAGAACGAAGATACCCCCGGTGCCGCCCCGAGCGGCCGCCCGTCGTGCCAACGTGGTGGCATCCTCGCTGGCGCCGAAGAAGAGGTCTGGCAGCGCGGTCTCGAAGGCGCCGGAACGGGCGTTCACTGCCGCGCCCCAGCGGGCGACTTCCGCAGGGTTGCTCCAGGCCTCGGCCCCGCCCATCGGGGTGATCTCGACCTCCAGCCCGTGACCGATGGCGGCGCCCTCGATCATCGCCCGGCAGCGCCGGTCGAGGGCGGCAAGGTCGCCGCTGTCTCCGGCGCGCATCTCGAATTCGAACACGGCCCGCTCCGGAACGATGTTCACCGCCGTTCCCGCGCTCAGCAGGCCGACGTTGACGCGGATGCCCGGCTGGCTGGACTGGGCCAGCGCGTGCAGCCCCTGCACCGCCTGCGCCGCGCCCAACAGCGCGTTGCGCCCGCCCTCGGGGGTCTTGCCCGCATGCGCCGCCCGCCCGGTCAAAGTGACGAGATGGCGCGCGTTGGCCAGAAACCCGTGCGCCGCAAAGGCGGCGGAGCCGGACGCAACGCCGAGGCCGAGGTGGATGGCGACGAACAGATCGACATCGTCCATCCAGCCCGCCTCGGCCACCGCGCGGCCGCCGCGACCGCCCTCCTCGGCCGGTTGGAACAGCAGTTTCAGCCGGCCACGCCCGGAGGCCAGAAAGGGGCGCAGCAGACGGGCGGTACCGAGGCCGATGGCGCTGTGGCCGTCATGGCCGCAGGCATGCATAACCCCAGGCGTGGTCGAGGCATAGCCACCGGCGGCGGGGGCGTGATTGCCGCCGGCCTCATGGATCGGCAGCGCGTCGATATCGACCCGCAAGCAGATGGTCGGCCCCGGCCGCCCGGTGTCGAACAGCGCGATGCAGCCGGTATCGCCCTCGCCCGGGATCGGATTGGCGCTGAGGCCAGCGCGCTCCGCTTCGCCCAGGAAATCCGGGCCGGAAATCACCTCATAGCCTTCGGCGGTCAAATCGTCGACGATCCGCGCGGTGGTCTCGATCTCCTGCCAGCCCAGTTCGGGGGTGCGGTGGAAATGCCGGCGCCGCTCCACCAGCCAGGGCTGCAGCGCCTGCGCCCCCTCCTGCAGCCGGGTCAGGAGGGACGGATCGAGGTCGGGGGAGAGCGGCAGATCTGTCATGCCGCAAACCTAGACACGCCCGACGCCGCACGGCAAGCGTAACCCGCTTGGCGGAAATACGCGCAAGCCGCCGCGGTTTGGCGAAAAGCCGCGCAGGGCTTACCCCCGGGGCTTGAGCGGGCGGGCCCGGCGGGCCAGAACGGACGGACTTAAAAAACCTCCAAACCGAGCAGGACCTGCCACCATGTTGTTTCGAACGACCTTGTTTCGCACAGTCGCCCCGGTTCTGGGTGCCGCGCTGATCGCCCTTGCCCCCGCCGGGCCGGTTTCCGCCTCGACCAGTTGCGATGCCCCCCTCACCCGGGATATCCCGCACCGGGCGGCGCGCGCGCCCTCGGGAAGCGCGGTGATGCAGGAGTTGATGAACACCGGCGGCGGCGCCCGCGACGCGGCGATCGTGACCCAGGTGCTGTCGGGCAACCTGCCTGCCTTCCTGCGCACGCTGAAGCCGGTGACCCTGTCGGGCAAGCTGGCCGACGGGCAACAGGTGCGGGTGACGATCTGCGTGACGCCCGATTACCTTTCCGTCGGAGATGACCGCGATTACGTGCGGGTGCCGATGGGCCTTGCCGCCGCTGCCCGCGTTGCGAGCGAGCTTGGGTTCCTGCTGCCGACGCCGCGCATGGTCGATGCGATCTACAGCCAGGCTGCGGTGCATGTCGCCCCCAGCCCGATGACGCCGGGCAGCAAAATGGCCTCGACCGCCTATCTGCTGGAGCATGACCGCACGGTGGACCGCCAGCGGTCGCAGGTGAGCCGCGAGGCTGGTGCGCTGACTGCCGGGCAGAAAAAGGACATCGTGCTGACCAACCGGCTGCTGTCAAAGCCCGGGCGGGTGGCGATCTATGGCTGGCACCGGCCCAACGGAAAGCCGATCCAGCCGTTGAGCACGGTGCATGGCGCGGGCTATGCCGATTACAGCCACGGCGTGCGGCTGATCAGCCGCACCGCCTATCTCAACGGCAAGCAGGTGGATCTGAACCAGATCATGCAGGACCGCGCCCTGGCCAGCATCGTCACCGGCGAGGGGCCGATCGGCAATGCGGAGCGGCTTCTGGCCGGGCTGTACTGAGGCCGGCGCGCGCCCTGTCATCCCCGCGCCCGCCGTCATCCCGGCGCAAGCGGGGATCTCACGACACATCCCGCACCGTCACGAGGCCCCCGCTTTCGCGGGGGTGACAACTCCAGCAGGTCTACACGTGGCATGGCGGCGCGGCGGATGGGTTCCGGCCTCGAGGTGACCTGAACGCTCTCACCTGCTTTGGCGCCTATTTGATCGTCTTGCAGCAGCGGAATCCCAGGTGATAATTCTCGTGGCTGGCCGGGCTCATCACCCGGCTGCCGTGCCAATAGGGCGCGCGCCAGCGGCACCAGTCGGGATGGGCGCGGTACTTGTCCCAGATGAACCAGCTGCCCTTCATCTCGGTCACGCCGAGCTTTGTGCTGCCGCGGCTTGTCATCTGGTCAGGCACCATCGGCAGGTTCATGTGCTCGGCCGCGTTGCCGTGCTGGTCGTAGACCCCCAGCTTGCTGACGCAGCCCGGAAACGCACCGGTGGGATAGGTGTTGGAGCCGCAGGAATTATAACCGCCGCCACCGCAGGAGCCGCTTTTCTCGCTGTTCTGGGCGCAGATGCCGCGCTGAAAGGCCGGGCCATAGGCCCAGGCAGCGCTGCCGGCGTATTTGCGGTTGTGGATGCTGCGCATGGCGGCGACCGAGCCGGCGCCAAAGGGGTAATCGGGCGGCTCCAGCGCCCCGGCGCAGGCGCCCTCCCATTCATGCGCGTCGCAGAGCCGCTTGCCCATTGCGGCGCAGACCTCGGCGGCCTCCTTGGCCTTTACCCAGACCACAGGATAGGTGCAGGGGATGTTGGGAAACTCGAACTGGTCGATGCAGGCGCGGGCGTCGCTGGCGCTCTCGCTGCGGGGGTCATAAAGCGGCGCCATGTACTTGTCGCCGCAGATCCGTTCGTTGCGGGAATTGGCATAGCCGCCGGCGGGCAAGCGGGCGCGGCATTGCGCCGGCGTCATCGGATG
>Ga0209475_10005082_pt1 | contig 10967 bp, 8 predicted proteins | sample tdDd471_FD_187128 | JGI IMG/M metagenome (GOLD analysis project Ga0209475, IMG submission 187128) | Marine sediment microbial communities from the Atlantic coast under amendment with organic carbon and nitrate - tdDd47.1 (SPAdes)... | ecosystem: Environmental > Aquatic > Marine > Coastal >...
AGCACAACCATTCTTATTCTTTATGATCTGTTTATTGATCTGGATCACGACGAGCTTACTAGAATCCATCATTTTAAATTTTCAGTTAAGCTTAGTGGTTGCAGATATGTCCTTCCTCGGGATTACCCTTTTCCCCATCGCATGGCTATATTTGATCATGGTCTATTTAGGTAAGAGCAAGCAGTTCCGCCAAATACTCCCATGGTTGCTCATCATTCCGATCCTGACAAACATCTTCATCTGGACAAATTCTTTTCATGGTCTATGGCGTGAAGGAGCTTACCGCGATTTATCAACAACTTTTTTCCCCATCTCAATCTATGATTATGGTCCATGGTTTACAGTACATTCAATTTTTGGTTTTTCGCTTGCCTTCATTGCTATGGCTATGTTAATCAGGTCGCCCTTCTTAAAAATGAAGGTCTACCGCACCCAGATCATAATCTTACTGACCGCATTCAACCTCCCATTTTCGCTAGAACTATTACATTGGATGGGGGTTGATCCGATACAACATTACAACTCATCTATACTTGCATTTCCCATCAGTGGATTATTGGTCAGCTGGGTCATGCTCCATCATAATTTTCTGGATTTGATGCCGATTGCAAGAGATTTAGTAGTGGAAAGCATGGAAGACCTCATGCTTGTACTAGATAATCAGAGGCGGTTAATTGATGTTAACCCTGCGGCACGTGCACGGTTGTTTCAAGGGAAAAGCGCTATCATCGGAACAAGCATAGAAGACCTTCTCCCCGATCAAAGTGACCTGATAAAAAGGGTTATCGCAAACAACACCCCACATCAAGAGATTGAGGTTGATGACAATAATCAACTTCAGGTGTTTGAGATAACGATTTCGTCAATCTCCCACCCTGTTAGAGATAGAGGTAAAGAGGGATGGTTGATACTCTTACGTGATATCACCATGCGTAAACAAGCCGAGCAAGCATTTTATAAGCAGTTACAACAGGTCACCATCTTAGAAGAACGACAACGCCTCGCCCGTGAACTTCATGATTCTGTCAATCAAACCCTTTTTGCGGCTCGGATGCTTGCCGACCTTTTACCGAGGGCAATTGAGACCAAACCCGACAAAGTTCTGGAATATGCCCTGAATATTCAACAATTAATCCATGGGACAAGTGCAGAAATGCGTCTCGTGTTATTAGAATTATATCCAGACGCCCTGATGGAAACGGACTTGGGTACAGTAATCAAGCATTTGTGTGACGCGTATGAAGGTTCAACGGGAACACCTGTAGATTTTCACGCTACGTCTCAGATTCACCTAGAGAAAGATGCACAACTTACATTTTATCGGATCGCACAAGAGGCATTGCACAATATCAACAAACATACAGAGGCAACAAAAGTTACCGTAAATCTAAGTAAAACTGAGGACACGGTAAAATTATTGATTCAAGACAATGGAATAGGTTTCGATCCCAATCATATTCCCGCCGATCATTTCGGACTCAAAAATATGGAAGATCGAGCAAAGAGTGTCAAAGCAAAGTTAAGTATTATAAGTGAACTTCATTGCGGTACAACCATTACTGTTATAGGGGAAATAACATGACTCAAGATCATAAAATTAGCATCATTTTGGTAGACGATCATCGCCGTGTCCATCAAGCAATATCAGAAATGATTGGCTTCTTTGATGACATCGAGTTGTTGGCACACGGTAGCAATGGCAGAGAAGCCATTGAACTCTGTAACCGCTATCAACCTGACCTCGTTTTAATGGATGTTGTGATGCCAATAATGGATGGGATTGAAGCAACAAAACATATTATCGAAAAAAATCCCGAAATTAAGGTATTGGCATTATCTAGTTTTAAGGATCACCATACTGTCCGTACCATGTTGGAAAATGGTGCAATTGGTTTTGTACTAAAGGATTCATCCGTAGATGACTTAGAGAATACCATACGCACAGCTTATGCAGGACAAAGTATCCTCTCGCCTGAGATTATGCAAGCATTGCTAGAAACCCAACAATCCAATCAGGAAACAAATCTATCCGCACGTGAACTAGAAGTTTTAAAGCTTTTTGCTAGTGGTATGACCAACAATCAAATCGCACATACCCTGACGATTAGTATCTCGACGGTCAAGTTCCATATTACGAATATTGTTGAAAAGTTAGGCGTAAATACCCGTGCTGAAGCACTAGTTGCTGCTGCAAAGAATAAATTAATCTAACCTGTCTAATGTGACAGGTAAAAAACTCTCACTATAGCTAGGCGACAGTCAGCAATCATAAGAGTAATATGGAAATATACTCAATAGTGAAATGTCTGTATGCCTATGAAACTCATTCGTATTGCTCTGATTTTAAACACCAATAACAACCTTCGATTTGCCTCAATATTTAGTCCATTCGACAAAATAATAACGAGCCAATTTAATCATCCCCAGCAATTTGATGAAACTATTTATTCCCCTGATATTATTGTTGTCGATACTGACATTGCCGAGACGAGCGCTCTCGGTATCATAAAAATGTTGATCGAAAAGTCACCACATGCAAAGATCATCGCAATTTGCACCCAGCCAGATGTAGACCAAGCACGAGCTTTGATAAAAATCGGGGTTACAGGCATCTTTTTATCCAATGAATTAACATGCGGTTTCGCACATGTTGCTAAAACCATCTACATGGGTCGTATTGTCATCTCTCCACAAATTCTTAAACAAATGATCGCATAACAATCGCTCGACAATGCGGGAATCCGTTTACCCTACGGGTATACAATGCTACATAAATTCCCTTTGCAATATCACATAAAAAGACGGTACAATACATTATGTTATAATAGATATGATGATCATGTTTGACATTAATAGTGATAGAATAAGTCCTCTGTAGCCATAGAACTCATAAATCACCCCACCAGAATTCCAACTATTTAGACTTGATACAAAGCAGATGTTTGATGCTAGGTAAAAGAGGTGGAAAGAAACGATCATGAACTTGACACCTAAACAACTCCAGATTATTCGTGAAGCTACAACTGACGATGCTGCATTTCATCGAGTCATCTCCATATTTGAAGAAACAACAGCCAAACTATCCGCAGATGCTGTTACGCCTGATCCATTCATTTTCAATCTCGATCCAATACAGGTCAAGCTTATATCGGATATACTAGGTGCCATTCCAGCAGTGATTTTTATGAAAGATTTGGATAGCCGTATTATTATGGCAAATCAAGCATGTTTAGAGATGAACCATTGTACGACACCTGATCAGTTAATTGGTAAAACTGATTTTGACATTATGTCTTCTGATCGAGCACAGGTTTACTTCGATATGGAGCAAGAGTTATTTCGTACAGGTATCCCGACTATTAATATAGAAAATCATTATATCGATAGAAATAATTCACCCAGATGGTATTTGGAATCGAAGTCTCCAATCTATGATCATAACGACAACATAGTCGGTCTTGTTGGCATCATCCGTGATATTACCCCACAAAAGCTAGCAGAAAAATCTTTAGAAAACGAGCGAAATTTATTACAAACGCTCATCGATCATGTCCAAGATAACATCTACATCAAGGATCGTCAGAGCCGTTTTATTGTTGCCAATGCTGCAACCTTAAACGTACAAGGAGTGTCTTCAGAACAACTTCTAGGATCAACAGACTTTGATTATATACCCGAGGAAGATGCCAAAAAGTTTTTCCTTGAAGAACAACATATGATGGCAACAGGACAACCAATTATCAATCAAGAATTATTTGTCCCACCAGAAATTACAAACGAAGATCCTAAATGGTATCTGATTACAAAAGTCCCAACCTATGATGAATATGGCGAAGTCTCTGGCTTAGTAGGAGTCAATCATGATGTTACGCATCAAAAGTTGGCAGAAAAATCTTTAGAAAATGAGCGCAATTTATTGCAAACGCTCATCGATCATATACAAGATAAAATTTATATCAAAGATCGCCAGAGCCGTTTTATTGTTGCCAATGCAGAAACCCTAAAGGCACAGGGGGTATCCTCAAAAGAACTGATGGGATCAACCGATGCCGATTATATGCCAGCAGAACGCGCACAAGACATGTTTGAAGAAGAGCAACAAATCATGGCAAGCGGTAAGCCGATGATCAATCAAGAATTGTTCACTCCTGCGGAAGTCACCAAAGGTGACCCCTTATGGTATCTGGTTACTAAAGTCCCAACCTATGATGAACATGGCGAAGTATCGGGATTGGTTGGGGTCAACCATGATATTACTAATGTGAAACTTGCTGAACAAAAAGCGACAGAATTAAAGTTGGAACAAGAGCGAAGTAAAATTTTATCCGATTTTATTACAAGCTCATCGCATGAATTCCGAACCCCTATTTCCGTCATCAATACATCCGCATATTTGTTAAGTAAGGTAGATGATCCAGATAAACGACAAACCTATCTCGAACGCATCAAAGAACAAACCACCCGCTTGATGAGTTTACTTGATTCTTTGTTGCTGATGTCACGCTTGGATCGGATCACCCATATTGACAGGGAACCCATAAATTTACAAAGTTTCTTACAGAATATGATCGATCAGTTCCAATCTAAACTGCTCGATAAACATCAGACCATACGCTTACTTATGAATACCTCTGATTTAACACTACCAGCAGATGAACAACTGCTGGCAACTGCTGTTTCGAGAATCCTAGAGAATGCCATCTACTATACGCCAGATCAGGGAGAGATCATCCTCAACGGTTATCAACAGGATGATATAACCGTCATCGCTATTCAAGATACCGGTACTGGTATGACAGATGAGATACGAAGTCGTGTGTTCGAGCGATTCTATCGGGAAGATGAAGCGCATTCGACTAGTGGCTTTGGATTGGGATTACCCATTGCATTACGGATTATCGAGCTACATGATGGTCAGATTGAGATTGAAAGTCAAGTAAATGTAGGGAGTACATTTAAAATCATTTTGCCACAAACATTATCAACTGTTCAATAAAGCAATGATTACATGAATGTATCATCATCAATAATATATTTATTGAGCTCTTGAGAAGTTTGGATTAACGCTTAATTATCCTTCGTTTAAGGAGCTTGTGATGTTGTTGACTGTTGGCCAACTATAGAGAACAATAGACACAATCATCAATTATTGAGCGGATATTCAACGCATGGTCATGGCAGACTCACAAAACTATTCTTCAAGAATTGCTCATATCATCACCCCCAATAATATTTACGCCCTTTATGAAGTGGCTCACGTAAAGGGGCATACAAGTTGGCTACGCGACGTCACTTTTTCAAGAGATAGCCAATATTTAATTACTGCCTCTAACGACAAAACGATCCGTCTATGGGATGCGCGGATGAATCGGCAAATCGAACAAATCGAATGTCTCAAAGATCATTATGCGGCAGTTTGGTCTGTTAGTGCGAATTATAAAGGGACATTGCTTGCATCTGGTGGCAGTGATGCAACGGTTCGTATTTGGGCATTACAACGGGGAGATGTGTACCAGCATATAGAAATTGCGGATCATAACGAACCTATTTATGATGTTGAATTTTCTCCAAATGGTCGATATTTGGCTTCATCATCTCATGATGGGATGGTTCGTATTCGGGATATCAGCAACTTAATGACCACCTCACGCTTTCGTACAGGCATTTTGTCCTCGCATATTAGTCATGTATATGATGTTGCATTTTCACCTGATAGCCAATGGATAGCGACGGCATCTCGGGAAAGCATTGTCCGCTTATGGAATGTACATGTACACAATGTTTTACAACTCAATACAACCAAGCCGCGTCAAATCGCGCTTCATGCGAGTTGGGTCAACCATGTTGAATTTTCTCCAAATGGACAATATCTTGCGTCAGCATCGCACGATACAACGATTCGATTGTGGGATATGAAACAACAACAAGAGGTCGCTATTTTAAATGGACACCGAGATTCTGTGTCATCAATTGCATTCTCACCTGATGGACGGTTGCTGGCAAGTGTTGGTAAAGATAAAACGCTCCGCCTTTGGAATGTACAAGAAAAACGTCTATTGATTTCGATAGAAGATGAAGAATGGGTCAATTGTGTAACATTTTCTCCAAATGGATATTATCTTGCAACAGGAAACGGTGCAGGGATTGCGCGTATTTGGGGGATTAATCGAGATATTTTGTAGTAATAAAAGCTCAGAACTGTCTGGATTTTATTCTGAGCCTTATAAGAACTTTAATGATTTAGATCACATCACCTTTTGCGTATGCTTCGGTCATCTCGTGCCATGCTTGCATGAGTGCTTTTGTATGTTGGCCGGGTTTGCCATCCCCAATCACTATGTCATCAACCTTAACAATCGGCATCACATCTTTAGTGCTTGAGGTGATAATAACCTCATCGGCAGATTTATATTCTTCAACAGTGATGTCGCGGATTTCTATTGTGGTATAAGTTTCAAGGAGTTTAATCACCTCACCACGGGTGATGCCGGGGAGGAGTTTGTCACCCGGTGTAATCCATATCCCATCTTTAACGATAAATGTATTGGTGGTTGTACCTTCGATGATGTTGCCATTCACCCTATAAATCGTTTCAATCGACTTAGGATTGATTTGTAAAGCTTTGCGACGGGCGATGATACCGGGGATATAGTTGAGCGACTTCGCGCCGGGGATATAACGTTCAATATCCATCGTCACGACTTCTGCACCATCTGTATAATAGGCTTCATTGATATATGGAATCGGCGTGACCATCACCATCAAGCGCGATTTCCCTTGTGGCATAAAATTATCAGGACTATCACCACCCGTTACCACAATCCGAACATTCGATTCATCGTAAGTATTACGATTGAGTGTTTCCATGACAATCGTCATAAGTTCTTCAATATCCCACGGGCAATTCAATTCCAGCATTTTAGCCGATTGTTCCAGTCGCCGCAGATGCGCCCCTAACTGAAACGGTACACCACCATATGTCCGCAAAAAATCGAATACACCATATCCGCGTAAGATAGCAAGGTCATTGGCTGGTATGGTCGCTTTGGTCGAATCTACATACTCGCCATTGATATAATACACACTCATTTGTTTGACTCCAATCCAAACTGAATGGGATATTATAGCCCAATCAAACGATGATTCTATTGCCAACTTGCCCGATTTTCGGTGGGATTTTCTAGTCTAAATGCACCACATCGATTTTTTTGGAAACTTTCTTGTGTAGGATACGTATTCATAGACAGAGTTTACATATTTGTATCAGAAGGATAATCATTATGAGTGAAATCAGTTGGGTTATGCGTGGGGAACTCCATCCAGAAAAGGATTATTTTGCAGTCGCCACCGATGGATTAAAGATTCCAATTTGGCATATCAGAGGGTTTTTGCAGATGACCCGCTATACGAATGCAAATGTTGAACAAATGGGGACTTATGACACCTTAGTGGGTTATGCGCTGAATACTCAATTTGGCTTCATGACCAATTCCCGTACCTTATCCGTTTGGGAAGATATGCAATCTATCCGCGACTATACTAATAACGGCGCGCATTTAGAGTCGATGGTGGAATTAGGGAAAATCCCATCATTAAGAGTTAAACATGCGATGTGGAAATTTAGCGGACAAGATGGGATGCCAACATGGGAAGATAGCTATACCCATATTTATCGATCTAAAGCTAAGATGTCTCCGAAATTTATGTAATGACCGTTGCCTGACCATCACCCATTTCATACTGTACGCCATAGAGCGTATCATGATTTTCTATGGTATCAAGCATGTCGGCTTCTTCATCGCTGATGTCACGGATGACTTCAAGTTGAAGCTTGGCGCGGTATCCATAAATCAATGCAATAATCAAAATGGGAAAAAAGAAGACAAATGCAACAATCGAAGCCGCAATACCAACGAGGACAGGCATTTCATAAGCGATTTCTCCTGATGGTTGACGAACAATAAGGCGGCGTTTGGTGGTTTTATCAAGAAGGTCTTTAGAAACTTCCATAAAAATTTCTTTTGCAACTTCTTCATCCATATCACATTTTTTATTTTTTTCATTAAGTACTGCATTTTTCTGTTTCATAACCATTTAGCCTATCTCCCAATGATCGTATATTTTCTTATACGCATCATATCCAAAAGTGGTTTCATATTTCATTAGCTTACCTCATTTTAAACACATCTTTACCATACTTGAATTACCTTTCTTGAAAATAAACTGCGCAACAGAATTTGTCCCCTTGCTACGATTCAGAATTTTATAGTGGATACTCACTTTAAATATTTATGTGATGATGTTCGTTAAATATCTCATCATATATTAATGCATTTCTCATAACATTCAGGGACGACAAAAAATGAGTACATGTACGGGTTTTTATGCCAATCTATTATAGTGCAATCAAAATACTTGCTTCATAGAAAAATGAACCCCAATGATCTTACTCAACCCATTAAAATATATTTTTAAACGTAAAAATCTTAATTTCGATGAATTTTATTTTTTATGTTTCTGGGCAAATTCTGTTTAATATTTTGAGCTTTGGGCATATAATCCTTCATTTTTTGATAAGTGAAAGCAGACATAATTTTACGTTATTTTCCTTAATTAAGATTTGACAATATTGAAATATATTGTAATATGCCGTGAGTTAGCTAACGATGTTGTAATCTATCATCTATAAATTTAAGGGAAATTCTATTATGATTTACCATGCTGCTAAGTTACGTTTAGTTTCAGCATTCATATTGTTAGTTATATTTATTCTCCCAACATACGCACAAAAGTTAGAAAATAATATCAGCCTAGCCCATCACTCTAATGTAGAATGTACAGCAAGTGTAAATGGTATTTCAACAAAGGGTCTCGTTGCAGAATCGAGTGGTACGCCTAAAGCAACTGGTGGTGTCTGTCACGTCACTCCAGATGAGCCTGTAGAGATTATATTGACTGCACCAACGGATCCCGCCACAATTAGCATTGAAGGACTAGCTGGAGATAGCATAGCAACCTTCTATGACCAAAATAATCAAGTTGTCGGTACATATACTGGCAATAATTATAATGGCGAAAGTGTATATTCAGGTGAGCTTATCGGTTTGAATGTTAGCAGAATTAGTATCACCAGCATCGAAACCTTGTTAGTTAAAAACGGAAGTTTTGAAGCTATCGACCCAGTCGGGGATGATAACATTGCGATTACTACAAACAATCTAGCCATCATTCCAGGGTGGGAGCTTGTTAGCGGTAGTCTTGATTGGTTTGGCACTGGTGTAGAAGCCGCAGAAGGTACTCGTAGCGTTGATGTATCGGGCTCTGGAATCGGAACAATCCACCAGACCATCGAGACAGAAGTTGGTAAAGCATACGTCCTGCGCTTTGCTATGTCAGGCGATCCTGCTGGTGGTTTACCAGAAAAAATGATGACGACCACCATAGGTGATGTGAGCGAAACTTTCACCTATATTTTATCAAGCGAAAATTCGACCCAGAATATGTTGTGGCAATATCACAGTATCGCGTTTACTGCAACAGAACCAACAACAGACTTAAGCTTTACCAGTCTCGTTGAAGGCTGGTATGGACCGACCATTGATAATGTCAGCATTCGTGAAGGTCAGGTTTGTTCCCCTGCCACCGATGGGATATTTGAAGTGAACTTTGTTAACAACACCGATGAAGAAGTGACCTACCATTGGATGGCGTTTGATTGTAGTGAAGGTGGTGGTCCTGTGCTTGCACCCGGTGCAAGTGAGTTGGGACAAACCTACCCCGGTCACATCTACCGAATTCGTGGGGCTGATGGCAGAATCATTGGTCAATATGTAGCATCACCGAATAACCCAACCAGCATTGTTGGTGACGCATAATTAACGAACAGCAATAGCTGATCATATAATCAGTTAAGCTCTATCTAAGAAGGGTAACTTTGCACAAAGTTACCCTTCTATATTTTTGTGTGATTGGTCGTTCGTTTTTAGAATTTTAGGGGATTAGCCGTCTGCTCCGCGGTTGAACACACAGATTCAACCCTACGGATTTAGATATAGATAAGTGATTCATAAGTTAACAAACGTCAAAAATATCCTCATATCGGACTCAATTTTTACATAACATACGTTACCGAATCTGTGGCATACTCAACACGATAATATGAACAACCTAGAGAAAGACAGCCAATCATGCGCGTCATATTAACAGGTGGAACGGGGTCTATCGGCATCCCCTTATCAAATGCACTCATACAAGCTGGACACGAGGTTTTTGTGTTATCTCGTAATCCAGACCATGCACCCGATGCTCTATCAAAGTCCGTTCAATTACGCCAATGGGATGCTAAAACGGGCAACGGATGGTTTGATCTCATTCATGGGGAGACTGCTATTATTAACCTCGCGGGGAAAAGTCCCATGAATTGGCGCTGGACAGCACACCATAAGCAAGAAGTCCTCGATAGTCGTATACATGCCGCGCAAGCAGTGGTTAATGCCTGTGAAAAAGCCACGGAAAAACCTGCTGTGTTACTACAAGCCTCGGCGGTGGGATATTATGGCGATACTGGTCAAGAAAATATCCGTGAAAGTCACCCAGCAGGTGAGTCATGGCGCGCGGGTGTTTGTCGTCAGTGGGAAGCAACCGTAAAGCCGATTGAAGCAATGGGAATACGGGTCGCTTATCTGCGGATTGGAATTGTGCTCGATCCAAAAGGGGGTGCATTGCCACCGTTTATTGTTGGGGCACAGATGATGGGAAAGCAATTGGGTGACGGTAAACAATGGATTCCGTGGATACACAACGATGATGTCAGCGGAGCAATTCGCTTTATTATGGACAATACCCATCTCAGTGGTGCGTTTAACCTATGTGCGCCAAATCCTGTACAGAATCGCGAGTTCTTTAAAATATTGACCTCTGTATTATCCCGTCCGAGCCTGTTCCCTGTGCCAGCTTTTGCCTTAAAA
>Ga0209475_10005083_pt1 | contig 10966 bp, 7 predicted proteins | sample tdDd471_FD_187128 | JGI IMG/M metagenome (GOLD analysis project Ga0209475, IMG submission 187128) | Marine sediment microbial communities from the Atlantic coast under amendment with organic carbon and nitrate - tdDd47.1 (SPAdes)... | ecosystem: Environmental > Aquatic > Marine > Coastal >...
ACCATGACCGTGGTAGCATCCAGCAAATTTGATGATTAGCTCACGGTTGGTATAACCACGTGCCAAACGAATGGCACTCATAGTGGCTTCAGTTCCTGAGTTAACCATACGAACCTTTTCGATGGATGGTACCATTTTTACGATTTGCTTGGCCATCTCTGTTTCAATCAAGGTAGGTGCTCCATAACTTGTACCATTAGCAGCAGCATCAGCAACAGCTTTCAATACATCATCGTGTGCATGTCCCAAAATAAGCGGTCCCCATGATGCTACAAAATCGGTGTATTCATTATCATCAATATCCCAAACAGTAGTTCCTTTGGCTTTCTTAATAAAAATTGGATCGATACCGACACTTTTATAAGCACGTACCGGCGAATTAACACCTCCAGGAATAACTTCTTGAGCTTGCTGGAATGCTTTTTTGCTATTATTATTGTTCATTGTTCTTCTTAAATAGTTTTCAATACTGAGACACTGAGTATTTTTAAAAAAATTACTTCTGAGCATTTAATACATCAGCTGCCTCTAATGCATGATAAGTAATAATGATATCAGCACCAGCACGTTTTATTGAAAGAAGTACTTCCATCATCACACGTTGTTCATCAATCCAATCCTTTTCTCCAGCTGCTTTTACCATACTAAACTCACCACTTACATTATAAGCTGCCGTTGGCATTTCAAACTCATTTTTAGTGCGATAGATAATATCTAAATAACTCAAAGCTGGTTTTACCATCACAATGTCAGCACCTTCTTCAATATCAGCAGCAATCTCGCGCATCGCCTCATCACTATTGGCCGGATTCATTTGGTACGTACTTCTGTCGCCAAACTGAGGAGCACTCTCTGCAGCCTCGCGGAACGGGCCATAAAATCCTGATGCATATTTAGCCGCATACGACATGATTGGAATTTTCTCAAATCCTGCTAAATCTAATGCTTCTCGGATGCGTAGAACTCGTCCATCCATCATATCACTTGGTGCAATTATATCAGCCCCTGCCTCAGCTAACGAAACGGATTGCTCCGCCAAGGTTACCAGTGTGCTATCATTATCCACATCTCCATCTATGATTGTACCACAATGCCCATGTGTTGTATACTCACAATTACAAACATCAGCAACAATCATGACGTCATCAATCTCAGCTTTAATTGCCCTAATAGCTTTTTGAACAATACCATCACTCTGACAAGCCACATGACCATGCTCATCTTTATGCTCTGGAATACCAAATAGGAGAACACTCTTTACGCCTTTAGAAACGGCTAACTTACATTCATCTACCAAAACATCTACCGACATCTGATAGTTTCCTGGCATAGAGCTAATTGGTTTTTTAACACCTTCTCCTGGACACACAAACAAAGGATAAACCAAGTCCTCCACCCTTAAGTGCGTTTCAGTTACCATGTGGCGTAATATCTTATTATATCTTAATCTTCTTAGGCGTGTTTCTGGAAATGCCATAATTATCTTGTTTTTTTTAGTTTATTGATATTGAGGCTTTAATTGTAATTTCATTTCTTGCCAAAGTCCTTCATAGGTGGAAAAACGAGCAATAACTGTTGGTGTAACATCACGCTTTTTCATTGCTTTGGTTGTAGCAGGACCAATAGATGCAAAACCAACGTTATCATGAACTTGCTCACCATATAAATCCATAAAACCGTTAAAGCATGAAGGACTGGTACAAACCACTAACATAGATTTTTGGGCCTTTAACAATTCTTCGGTTTGTCGGCTCTTCTGATTGGCAATTATCGTACGATAAACATTGTAGCGCTTAAAGTCACACACGTCCTTTAAGCCATCTGCCAGTGTGTTTTCAGCGAGTTCACCTAGCATACCAACCCACTTTTCCGATGGCCGTATGTGTGCTTGACGTAGCTCTTTCACCAGATCAGAAGCTGTTCTGCCTCCCGATACCCACCAAGGCTTCATCCCATGCTGCTCCAATACCTGAGCCGTTTTTTTACCGATACATATAAAGCTCTTATCCAACACATCAGCAGGCTTTACTTGTTGAAAGAAATACTCAACACCACGTTTACTGGTGAAAATTACTCGACGACTTTGATACAAATGATTCAAGCATTCATCTTCCAACGTTACCTGCTCTGTATCAATCATTGGATCACATACCACTTCAACTCCTTCACTTAACAAACCTTTATACAGTAAATCATCAGTCCCTAATGGATGAGTTAAGACTACAGCTGTTTGTCGTGAATATGGATCCATAGCTACTGTGTATTTAAATCTCTTACTATATCTAGAATAGCGGTACCGCCTTGTTCTCTAATTTCTTGAGCTAATTTACGACCAATTGCCTCTGCATTGCAAGCTAAACCTTTGGTCTGGGCCCGTAATTCTTTTGTACCATCCGGCATGGCTACCAAGCCTAATAACGATAGCTCTTTATTATCAATTTTTGCATATGCTCCAATCGGAATTTGACAACCACCCTCCAACTCATTCAAGAAACTTCGCTCTGCAGTAATTTGCTGATAACTCTCTTCACAATGAAGAGCCTTTACGATATCATCTATGGCTTCATCACCTTCTCGTATCTCAATAGCAATAGCGCCTTGTCCACATGCTGAAACAAAATAGTTAGGATCAAACAATTCAGTAATGACCTCATTGTATCCCAAGCGAATTAATCCAGCACCAGCCATTACCATTGCATCGCAATGCCCATCTTCCATTTTTCGCAAACGTGTATCTACATTTCCACGAATATCAACCACCTGTACCTTTGGATTTAAACGATGTACCTGTGCTTTACGTCGAAGACTTGATGTAGCCACTTTATGCTGCTCTGTCATCTCTTCTAGCGATAAGCCATTTTTACTTACCCAAGCGTCTTTATATTCTGCGCGTTTTAAGATAGCTCCCAATTGCGCTCCTTCAGGAAAAACTGTTGGTAAATCTTTCAGGCTATGCACACACATATCTACTTCATTTGCAAATAAGGCATGTTCCAGTTCTTTTGTAAATAAACCTTTATCGCCGATTTTAGACAGGGCAACATCCAATATTTTATCCCCTTTTGTTGATATAATAACAATTTCGAATGCATGATTTGGGAATGCCGCACCTAATTTCTCTTTAACCAGATTTGCTTGATACAAGGCCAATTTACTGCCTCTTGTTCCTATTCGGATATTGGATTTATTCATAATATACAGGGCTGCTTAAACTAAAATACAGATGATCAACATCTGTATTATACACTAGGAGCTAAAGTTAAAAAATTCTTCGAGTAATTTTACCTTCTCGGTATCGCGACCTTCATTAGTTACCGATTTCATCTGCTTAATAATCATGCGCGTGAATTTGGCACTTAGGTGCTCTCCGTACTCTGTTATCTTTTGCGATGCATAATCATCATCTTTTACTTTCTTGTAGTTTTGAGCTTCATTTGAGTTCACATCCTTAAATGTAGAAGCTATACTACTAATTGCTGAACTCATTCGACGTACATTCAACCAATCATCAAACTCAGCCAAAACCTCTTCAATAATCTCTTCTGCTTCTTCAAGCTTTCCTTTTCTCTTTTCAAAGTTTGCCTTTACCACTTCTTCCAGATGATCGAGATCATACAGGCAAACATTTTCTAACTCGGCAACAGCAGGATCAACATTTCGTGGACTACAAAGGTCAAGCACCATCAAGGGTTTCTGTTGACGTTTTTGCATCACTACTCCCAGTATCTCTTTCGTTAAAAGCACCCTTGAAGATCCAGTTGTGAAGGTTACCATATCAACAGCAACCAATTGATCTACGTAAGAATCAAATGCAAAGGCAACACCCTGTACTCTATCAGCTAACTGTTCGGCTTTACCTAAAGTACGATTGGATATCCAATTATGAACACAGCCTTTTTTGGATAGATTCAAGGCAACAATAGTTCCAGTTTCACCAGCACCAACAGTCAATGCCTTAATGTTTGGAAAGCCATTGAGCTTATTACCTGCTAACTCAACTGCTGCAGAACTTACAGAAACAGCTCCTTTATTTAAGGATGTTTTAGTACGAACTTGCTTACCCGCCTCAAACGCTTTGTGTATCATTCGTGTTAACTCAGCGCCAACCATAGCAGTATTGTCTACCCAAGAGAAAGCCTCTTTTAGTTGAGATACAATCTGATATTCACCAAGAATAAGTGAGTCGAGTCCGGTAGCGACACGAAACAGATGACGAGCGCAATCTAAACCAACATGCGTGTAAAGGTATTTTTTAACGTTGATGTCTTTCTTAAAATACGCGATATATGCATTGGTCACATCAATTACAAATTGTGATGCATTTTCAATTCTGGCACTATTCGCTTCGAAATAAAGCTCGGTACGATTACATGTGCTTAATGCCATGATACCTTCCACATCGCATTGACGATTCAGATATTCATACAAACCAGTTATTTCCTCCTTGGTAATAACCAGTTGTTCGCGTATTTCTAGTAGTGCTGTTTGGTGACTGATCCCTATTAAACCAACCATATCTCAATTGCGAATTACTTGTTCAAATTGTTAACTAAACCACTTTCTGTAGCCTATGAATCAAAAATAAACTTGAAATCTGTAGCAACTCTGTAAAATGAAAGAAATTGAAGTATTGAATTACTTCTTTAGAATTATTATGAATAAGTGAAAAAGTATTTGCTTAGATAGATGGACAAAAATAACGTTTATTCTATTATACATCTTTACTTCATGAGCTGTCCCGAAGCCTCAATAATTCGCAAAAAACCATCCACTCCAAGCACATCACCATCAGCAATTATTTTTGCTTTTGAATAATAAGGTTCCCGCTCTGCTAATTTTTGTGAGATAAATAATGTAAGTTCCTCTCCAGATTTCCCTGAAACCAAAGGACGTAATTGTTTAGGACCACTTAAACGGCCAACCAAAGTATCAACAGGTAGTTTTATGTAAATACTTAGTCCATTTGCATTCATCAACTCCATATTATCAAAATAACAAGGCGTACCTCCTCCAGTGGCAATAATCAACCTTTCTTTATTTATGACTTCTAAAAGCATTTGCTGTTCCGCTCTTCTAAAAGCCGTTTCACCCTCATCAGAAAAGTATTCTTTGATGGTTGTATGAAAGCGCTCTTCAAAATAATCATCCAGATCGATAAACTCCCAATCCATTTCTGTTTTAAGACGCTTACCAAGAGTAGATTTCCCACTGCCCATAAAACCTACGAGAAAAATGCGTTTTATTTCCATTTACTAAGCTTCAAACAGAGACATTTGGTTTTTATCCTCATCATCCTCTTGGGTAGAATCAGTAAGTTGACTCTCTGGTTTTAGTTCATCTTTAATAAGCGGTTCTAATTCTAAAATCTTGGATATCTGGAATGTCGTCAGGCGCTTTCCTCTTGCCTTAAAGCTCTTAATACCAATAAATTCAGCAACCTCAACAATGAGTTTCTCACGTAATTTATCATCACCACCAAACTTAACTTCAAGGCGAGGATAATCCACATGCATAATTTTCACTAAGCGCGACTTTGTATTTTCACCAATAAAGGATTGTGGTTTATTAGACGCTTCGAATTGGAAACGCTTGATATAGTAATAGTCCTGATCGGCATCGAAATAAACAGCAGACCAAACAATATCATTTCTATACTTCTCAATAATTAATATATTATCATCATAATGGTTGCTTAAATCAAATGATGTCAAGTAATAGCTCCCCTCTTTAGTGATCACAAGCACCTGATCTCCACCATGAAACTCACCCAGGAATTGCCCACGACTATCGGCATTCAAACGCAGTGTTTCATGTTCAAACCAAATCTTACGTCCTCCAAGGGTTGATTCACCTTTCTTCTTCAGTGCAATGGTTTTTACCTCGTACTTGGTAAGGATGTTTCCCATAGCTGCACGCCCTTTTATGGCTAAATCGCCCAAATTCACATCAAATACCAAATTACGAATTCGAGCTTTCGGACGAAGAACAACCTTCAAAATCTCTGATTCCCCATTTGGATTAGCACTAAAATACATCAGCTTAGAACCAGGGGTTTCTTTTGTAATATGATATTCTTTATCACGTGTGATACCTGTCACAGCAAAGCGTTTCATATAAACATTACCTTCTTTTCCATCGCGATAAACTGCATTATAGATGGTACGCTTATCACTTTTCTTAAATACTGTGATATGTATAATATTCTTACCTACAAAAGCTTTGTCAGACACTTTCGTGATTAAGTATTTTCCATCTTTATAGAAGATGATAGCATCATCGATGTCAGAACAATCACACACATATTCATCTTTACGAAGCGATGTGCCAATAAAACCATCCTCACGATTGATGTAAAGCTTTTCATTCTTCACAACTACCTTAGAAGCTTCAATACTAGCGAAACTTCTAATCTCCGTTTTACGCGGGAAGTTCTTTCCAAATTGCTTTTTAATACGCTTATAATAGTCAATTGAGTAAGGGATAATATTGGCCAGATGGTAAGCAATCTGTTCCATCTCTTCCTCAATAGTAGCAATGTATTCATCTGCCTTTTTAGCATCAAATTTAGAGATACGCTTAATCTTAATCTCCGTTAATTTGGCAATGTCATCGCGTGTTACTTCACGACGTAAACTTGGTTTAAAAGGCTCTAAACCATGATCTATTGTTTGTATAATTGCCTCCCAAGTCTCACAGTCTTCAATGCGATTATAAATACGATTTTCAATAAAAATACGTTCAAGCGATGACATGTGCCACGAGTCTTCTAATTCGCCTTTACGAATTTCCAACTCTCGCGTAAGCAATTTTACAGTGTTCTCGGTATTCTCACGTAATATTGCTGATACACCAATAAAATGTGGCTTATTATCGCGTATCACACAAGCATTAGGCGATATTGAAACTTCACAATCGGTGAACGCATATAAGGCATCAATAGTTTTATCGGGCGATGCTCCTGTTGGTAGATAAATCAGAATCTCTACATTTTCAGCAGTGTTATCATCAATCTTTTTAATCTTGATTTTCCCCTTATCGTTGGCCTTCAGAATAGACTCAATTAATGAAGTAGTATTTTTACCAAAAGGAATATCAGAGATCATTAGGCTCTTACTGTCAATCTTGCTAATCTTAGCACGCACTTTAACAGCTCCACCACGTAATCCATCATTATATCTCGAAGCATCCATCATTCCACCTGTGTGAAAATCAGGCAAAATTTCAAAAGGCTCATCCTTCAAAATCGCTATGGATGCATCAATTAATTCATTAAAATTGTGAGGTAATAGTTTCGAAGCCAAGCCAACAGCAATACCTTCAACACCTTGCGTTAGTAACAAGGGGAACTTAACCGGTAATGTAACCGGCTCATTATTACGACCATCGTAACTTAACTTCCAGTTTGTTGTTTTAGGATTGAAAACAACCTCTTGTGCAAACTTGGTTAATCTTGCCTCTATATAACGCGGCGCAGCTGCCCCATCACCCGTGAACACATTACCCCAGTTACCCTGACAATCGATTAATAAATCCTTTTGCCCTAAGGCCACCAAAGCATCGCCAATAGAAGCATCACCATGCGGGTGAAATTGCATAGTATTACCAATGATGTTAGCCACCTTATTGTAACGCCCATCATCCATACGACGCATAGAATGAAGTATACGGCGCTGTACCGGCTTTAATCCATCATTAACATGAGGAACAGCACGCTCAAGGATGACATACGAGGCATAATCGAGAAACCACTCGCGGTACATCCCCGGCAAATGACTAATTGTTGATTCCCCCGTATCCCAAACCTGCTGACCTTTTGAGGATTGATTATCTGATGACTCCGGATTAAGCTCTTCCGGCAGATTGGTGTTATTTGTATCGTCGAAACTCATTCTACCTAAACAATTTATTCTTGATTAACCAAGTCTTCTTCTATTACCAAATTATCGATAATGAAGTTTTGTCTGTTGGGTGTGTTCTTCCCCATATAAAATTCAAGCAATTCTTTTACAGTCACATCCTTTTTCATGCGAACCGGCTCTAATCGAATATCTTTCCCAATAAAATGCTTGAACTCATCCGGAGAAATCTCACCAAGTCCCTTAAATCGTGTTATTTCTGGTTTAACGCCACATTTTTTGATTGCTGAATGTTTTTCTTCATCCGAATAGCAATAAAAAGTCTTCTTTTTATTACGCACCCTAAAAAGTGGTGTTTGGAGAATGTAAACATGCCCATTCTTAACCAATTCAGGGAAGAATTGCAAAAAGAATGTTAAGAGTAACAATCGAATATGCATACCATCCACATCGGCATCGGTTGCTATAATAACATGATTATAACGTAATGTATCTAAACCATCTTCAATATTAAGAGCAGCTTGAAGCAAGTTAAACTCTTCATTTTCATATACCACCTTACGCGACAAACCATAACTATTTAGAGGTTTACCTTTTAAACTAAATACGGCCTGCGAATTTACATTACGTGCCTTTGTAATAGATCCACTCGCCGAATCTCCCTCCGTAATAAAAATGGAGCTTTCCCCATTCTCCTCTTTCTTAATATCGGTGTAATGAATACGACAATCTCGTAATTTCTTATTATGAAGACTTACTTTTTTAGCACGTTCACGAGCTAACTTCTTAATCCCTGAAATAGCTTTACGCTCCCTCTCCGAATCAAGAATTTTGCGATTAAGAATTTCTGCACATTCCGTGTTTTTATGCAAAAAGTTATCGAGATGCTCAGTTACAAAGTCAAGTATAAAATTACGTACTGAAGGGCCATTGGGTCCTATGTCCTTAGACCCTAATTTGGTTTTCGTTTGCGATTCAAAAACCGGCTCCTCTACTTTTATACTTACAGCAGCAATTAATCCACTACGAATATCAGATACATCAAAACTCTTATTATAAAAGTCGCGGATCGTTTTTACAAAAGCCTCACGGAAGGCTATTAAGTGAGATCCTCCTTGGGTTGTATGCTGCCCATTAACGAAAGTATAATACTCCTCGCCATACTGATTACCATGGGTAATGGCTATTTCAATATCTGCTCCTTCGATATGTATAATCGGATAAAGCCCTTCTGACTCCATGTTTTCATTCAACAGATCGAGCAAACCATTTTTGCTCTGAAATACTTTTCCATTAAAAACGATGGACAAGCCTTTGTTCAGGTATGTATAGTTTCGCAGAAGCGTTTCAATGTATTCTTCCCGATAGCGAAAATTTTCAAAAATAGTCTTATCTGGTGCAAATTCGATGAAAGTACCATTCTTCTCATTTGATGATGCTAATTCATGATCAGTAACAACCTCTCCGCGTGAAAAATCTACTCGTTTGGTTTCACCTTCTCGATAAGCCTGAACATTAAATGCTGTACTTAGGGCATTCACCGCTTTAATACCAACACCATTAAGTCCAACCGACTTTTTAAAAGCTTTTGAATCATACTTGGCACCGGTATTCATTTTGGAAGCCACGTCAATCACTTTTCCGAGTGGAATTCCTCGACCGTAATCACGAACCGTAACATGCCCTTCTTCTACGGTAACTTCAATCTTTTTTCCGTTACCCATCATAAACTCATCAATGGAATTATCCATTACCTCTTTGAGTAACACATAAATACCATCATCAGCAAATGTTCCATCTCCTAGCTTCCCAATATACATACCAGGTCGTCGACGGATATGTTCTTTCCAGTCTAACGTCCGAATAGCATCTTCGGAATAGTTCTGTGTATTTTGACTACTCATACCTAAAAATCAACTAAATAATTGGAAAAGTGAAGGTCCTCTTCTTGTGGAAAACCATCCAAATATAACTAAAACAAGAAATGTTTGGTAATTTCTTTATTAACAATTGAGTTAATAAACGAGCTTATTGCCTTACATTCTCCTTGGGAATCAGCCCCATCTTCATCATTAAAAAAGTTGCATTATGACTTTGCGTAACGCCTTCTCTAAGCTTATAGTCAAAGTTCAAACCATCCCCTTTAAATGATACTTCAAAACAGTTGTTGAAAACTCGTCCCGAAGTTTGTTTTGCTAACTGACCGAGCTCCAAATCATGCGTTGCTACCAATCCACATCCATTTAAATCCACTAATTGCTTTATAAGCGCCATCGACCCTTGGTATTTATCAAGTGAATTGGTGCCTTTAAGTATTTCATCTAGTATGAAAAATAACTCACCTGCTTCTTTCAAGCGATCAATAATCATTTTTAATCGACTTAATTCTGCAAAAAAGTAGGATTCATGCTTCAATAAATTATCAATCGCTCTCATATTTGTTATGAATAGCATTGGTTTGTAGGCGAATTCCTTTGCTGCTACAGCACAACCATTACCAGCCAACACCAAGGCCACACCAACTGTACGAAGAAATGTACTTTTACCTGCCATATTAGCACCTGTAACAACACATATACGTTGTGAGTTTGAATATAGGAAAGAATTACTTACCCGCTCCTGAGTCGGAATCAAAGGGTGGCCTAACTTATCAGCTTTAAAAATTACATCATCTGATAACTTTGGAAAAATAGCATCGGGATGATTAAAGGAAAAGGTTGCCAAGCTGTTCATTGCTTCTAGCTCATGTAAAGCTTGTAACCAAACATTTAATTGCGTACCATATTTGGAGTACCACTGTTGCAATCGCACACATACAATTAAATCCCAAAGAAAAAAACCATTTAAAACAACACCAAGTAACATATTTAACCGCTGATCAAACAACTTAATATGTCCAGCCAATTGCTTCATCACCACACTTGCCTTCTTCCCGTCAGTACTCAACTTTTCCTTTACTTCTTTCAGATAACTTGATGTATAATCGGTTTGTTCAACGTGTTTAATTAAATTGGAATATCTATCAAGATAGTTACCTAGTGATGCAACTTCTCCATGTACTCTATTTATTTTTTTTAATCGTGATCCTGAAATAAACAAACCAACAAAAA
>Ga0209475_10005085_pt1 | contig 10966 bp, 8 predicted proteins | sample tdDd471_FD_187128 | JGI IMG/M metagenome (GOLD analysis project Ga0209475, IMG submission 187128) | Marine sediment microbial communities from the Atlantic coast under amendment with organic carbon and nitrate - tdDd47.1 (SPAdes)... | ecosystem: Environmental > Aquatic > Marine > Coastal >...
TACAAGATTTGGATATGGTCGAAGCTGCGAGTGAGTTATCTCGACAAACAACAGTATTAGAAGCGGCGCAGTCGTCTTTTGTACGGGTTCAAAACCTCAGTATTTTCCGCTTTCTTTAATCGATCGTTTTAGGGTTTTTCTCTTCCAGTTACTAGTATAGCCAGATTCTTTCGACGATTAGTCATTTCCAGAAAAATTGAGTTATTCGAGGATTTTACGTCGAGAAACTGAGATAGGGTGGTAGCCTTGAGCCAGCCAAAAGCCATCGGCTAATGCGTTGTCATAGGTATGCTGGCATTCTACATTCTTGACCCCAGCGTCTAAACAACTTTGTTCAAAAAACGACAATAGCTGTTTTCCGAGTTGATGTTTACGCCATTCTGGCTCAACCCACAATATCATGACTTTTCCAATCAGTGGATTAGCGACGATGCCTTCGCCACTTAGTTGAATTTCTCCCAGTAAACAACCCAAGGGTTGTTGCTTGTGATCAACAGCTACAAGCGTCAATGCATTTTGATTGGTTAAAAGCTGTTTAACCCAGGAGGTTAAATTTTTTTCGATATTGGGATCCAGATCAGCTATCTCGGAGCTTTCGTGACGTTGTAAAGATAAAATGGCGTTAACCAAGTTGGGCAGGTGTGTTTGATCGGCTAACTGTATGGATACATCAAATGTAGATTCACCACTCGATTGTTCAATGTTCGAAGGTGTCTCAGAGCTTTGTGCGGAGAGTTTAGCGGTTATCGGCATACGCACGTGCAGCTTTAAATGAACTGCGCAGGTCAAGTCTTAGTTTGACCGATGATTTTTTCATTTCTTCCAAACGTAATAATTGGCGATCAATCTGCTGTTTAATTTCACTGGTTAAACGAGTGGTTTCAGTGGTCGCAGAATCGGGAGAAAGCTGTTCAAAAAAAGTATGTAAAAGGGTGTCTCTCTCCGCTGAAAGGGACTCGGCAGAGTCCCACTGTTGATCATCTAAGTACTGGTCGATCTCGTCGCCGATGCTTAAAACTTTAAGTAATGCAGAGTGATTATTTAAGGCGCTCATCATTGTGCTTCGGCTTGCTCTTTGATGCCATCCCAACCTTCTTTAATTTCACTAAGCACACTCAACACTTTGTCGAGCTCTTCGATTGAGTTCTGTATGTTAGCGATGGCTAGCTGTGCGGTACAATAGTCATATAATTCATTGAGAGTGTTGGCGATTTCACCGCCTTTCTCTTTATCGAGACTGCCTTGCAATCCACCAATAATCGAAATGGCCCAACTGATGTGTTCACCTTTTTCTGCAACCATACTTTTCTTGATGAAGTATTTACTGCGATTGACTTTTTCAATAGCACCTTCAAGAAGCATTTGAATTAAGCGGTGAGGACTGGCATTTTCAACGTCAGTCGCTGTTCCGAGTTTCTTATATGCTAAAGCACCTGTTACGCCCATAGTGAATACCTTAAATAATTAATTAATCATCTTTCGAACTTTTGCCGGATGAGAATCCAGGTAAGTTCGCGAGTTGTGTTGCTAAAAAGCTGCTGGTGTTATTGTATTGCGCGACTAAAGCATCCATTGCGCCAAACTGTTTTTGTAAGCGAATGGTTAAACTTTCAATACGCAGTGCTAATTGCTCACGCTCATCATTGATGCGATCGATTTGACCGTTTAGCGACTCTTCTCGTTGTGCAATGACACCCGTCGAACTGGCAAATGAATCAACAATGTCGATCAATCGATTAGCGATACCGTCGTCAGCGGTGAAAAGCTCTTCAAACGATGAGAAGGATTCGTCGACGGCCTCATCTAATCGAGTCGTTGAAAAATTTAATGAGCCGTCGCGAGCAGTAGTAATACCCAGCGAGGTTAAGCTATTAAAGTCAGAACTCACACCTGAGACGGGGGTGGTTAATGCATTTCGAAGCTGTGACTCAACAGACCGGACTGTCGCATCGCCAACCAGTGGGCCAGGTGCGTTCTCATCGGTCGAACTTAGACCTTGAATGGTTGATATTAAGTTGTTGAATGCAGCAACCAAAGCGGTTACTTTTGATTTAACACTCTCGGTGTCTTGTTTAATTGTTAAGGTTGTGGTTTCACCGGGATCATTCACCACACCAGCAGTGATGGTGACACCCTCAATAATATCTTTAAATTCGTTACTGTCACCGACTGATTGGTAACCATCGACCTTGATCGAAGCACTCGAAGCTGCTTCATCTAAATTTAAGTTAGTGGAGAGGGCGTCGAGCGCTGCATTGTCGTTAGTCACGACCAGATCATTGCCTGTGCCCGTTTCATTCGAGGTCAGTTTTAACAAACTACCCGTGTCGACACCGTCGCTCACGTTATTTAGAACGCTGGCAGTCACTCCGAAATTGGATTCATCGTCATTAATTTTGGCTTGAATGTCTTCTAATGTGTCAGTCGCTTCAACAACCACATCAAAAGTTTTGCCATTGGCTGAAAAGGTCAGGGTGCCTGCGGCAAACGTGGTTGAGCCTCCGCCAGTAAAAATTTGCGAGGTCAGCTCGCTGCCTTGCGCTAACGATTCTACTTCAATATCGTACTTACCAGGTTGTGCTGAAGTTCCACCATTCACACTGATAAAGTCTTGTGTCGACAGGCTCGCCGTTTTGTTGTTGAAGGCACTTGGTAAGGTTAATGCGAATAGATTGCTTCGCACTTCTGATAAGGCAGAACGTAAATTTCCAAGACCCGACAAGGTCAATTGAATATCGGTTTCACGCCGAGCAAAAGCAGCTTGTTTTGGGGTCGCTTCAGCTCCGACGATCGCATCGATGATGCTGTTAACATCGATGCCAGAACCTATGCCACCAAAGGATATTGATCCCATTATTTTTTACCTAAGTTGTTACTTTGGTCACTTTGTAAGGTTATCGGAAAATAAAACACCGACTTTAACCTTCGAGCGAAAGAAATCATTAAAATTTCTAGACTGAAAAAGCATTAAAAGCCATTCCTTTGCACTCAATCTTGTTGGTTTAAAAAGGTTTAAATTTTTTAAAACCATCAATTATTCACAGTATAGTTGCAGCGAATGATTCTCGCGTGATTTCTGAGCTAAAAGCAGTGGCTTAACAACATTCAGACTAAAGTTGTTTCAACCTTGTTTAATCAATACAGTCGATGGAACGTTTTTGATTAAACACTCTTACTTCTGAAAGCAACATACATGCCGAAATAGAACATGCCGTAATAAAAAAGGGAGCCGCAGCTCCCTAATCATTACACTTCCTGGCGTATTAAAATGCCAGTGCTGGTTTCGCTTTCACTTTCGTTCAGCTCTTTCAATCGCTTGGAAAGTGTCAACATGTCTTCTGAAGGAATTTGCCTTATCAACTCGTCGGTTTTACGATCAAACACTTTAATCACTGTGCTTCCTGTAAATTCGTCGACTTGAAAGCGTAAACTGCGCTGTATATTCGACGCTGACTGGGTCAGTTCGTCTAATTTTTGTTGCAGTTCAGCGGCGGTTTCCTTAGTGTCGCGTTGGCTCTCTGGAGCACCAGCTTTCGTCTCGTCACTTGGTTTCAGCTTAGCCACGTTGTTACTGGGCTGGGCTGGTACCGCGTCACTTTTACTCAAGCCATCGGCTGCTGTTGATGTTTTAGGCGGCAAAGATTGACCGCTCGCCACATCAAGCGACTGAAAGTTTCCGGATAATGGATTGATAGCCATTTTCGTCACCTTCTATGAGCCGTGTGCAGCGATGTTATCGCTGCACTTAGCCTAATGGTTGCTCGCCATGCCATTAATGTTTGGACGATTAATTTCATGCGTTGTTCACCATTAAGCATTAGCTTAACCTACTGTAAAAGCGATAAGACTGACTGGCCTGAGGCGTTAGCCTGTGCCAAGATCGACAAGCCCGCTTGCTGCAGCACCTGAGACTTAGCCAAAGCCGCTGTCTCTTGAGCGTAGTCAGTATCTCTGATTCGCGATCGGGCAGCCGATGCGTTCTCAGAAATGTTCTGCAAGTTGTTGATCGTAGAGGATAGACGATTTTGCACCGCACCTAAGCCAGCTCGCGTGTTGTCGATTGAAGCTAGTGCTCCGTCGACAATATCGATGGCTCGTTGTGCGCCGTTGGCAGAAGAGATATCGATAGATACTGCGCTGTCAAGGCTTGAGCCGTCGCCCGCTGTGTAGTGACCGCCCAGTGTTGCGTTAGCGACAGACACACCGCCAGCGCCACCGTTCAACTGGATTTGACCACTGGTTATGAAGCCAGGAGGTCCAGCTGTTCCTGGAGAAGTCGCAGCTGTTACTGTCCCTCCGACAGCTACTGTCTTGGTGCCGTAGAAGTTCATCACTTTAACTTGGAAGTCAGCAGCGGTTACTGAGGAAGCATTTGCGGCAAACTCAATGTTTCCTAAGGCGATGTTTTTGCCTTCTTCATTGATTAAGGTTAATGAAGCGCCTTCAGCAACGGCGATGATCCCGGTTTCACCGGTTTTTGCATTGATGGCGTCAGCAAAACCCGATAAGTCGTAGGAATCATTAACGACCGCAGAAACGTCCACAGCGATGTTATTCGCACCGTATAAACGGAACGAGTAGGTACCTTCTTCAAGAAGATTGTTAGTACCACCACCAGGCACCTCACCACCGAGTTTAACGATAGTACGCGCATCAGCAGTTACACCACTTTCACCACTTTTACGGTTGATGGCAGCGGCAATATCTCCTGCATCGAGTTCAACGTCAATGAAGTTTTCATCACTAGAAGCAGCAGAGAAGGTTACTGTAATTTCGGCACGACCTAACCCACCAGTAATGGCAAAGGCAGCAGTACCGGTTGCAGTAATACCCGCAGTAAGACCTTGCGCCTGAGTACGCTTGTAACGTGAACCATCAAGACCGGTAGTAGCGGTATCTCCAAAAGTAGCAAAGCCACCCAGTTGGGCAGCTGAACCAGCTGATCCAGTACCGTTTGACGTTGCGATACCGTTTAAGGTAAGGGCGTTCAAGCCAATATCGGAAGCTTTAGCCGACCCAACGCTTACTGAAATGGTTTCGTTAGCACTTGAGCCAACCTGTAACGAACGTGAACCGAAAGAACCGTTCAATAGCTTTTGGCCACCGTAAGCGGTTGTTTCTGCGATACGTTGTAATTCAGATTGCAACTGACTAACTTCTTTTTGCAGTGCTGCGCGCTCTGAAGAGCTGTTGGTACCGTTCGCTGACTGAACCGCCAGGTCACGAATACGTTGTAAGATGTTGGTTGATTCTTGTAATGCACCTTCCGCTGTTTGCGCCAAAGAAATACCATCGTTGGCATTACGAGCGGCCTGGTTAAGACCTCCTATTTGTGACGTTAAACGATTAGAAATCTGTAACCCAGCTGCATCATCTTTTGCACTGTTGATTCGTAAACCAGTCGATAAACGCTGGAAAGAAGTCTGCAGTGCACTGTTGGTGCCGTAAAGGCTACGCTGTGCGTTTAATGACGAAACGTTCGTCTGAATAACACTACCCATGATAAGTCTCCTGTTACCTTTGACGGATCGTCTGAGAAACGATCATCTACAAAGTGTTAACAACTAATGTCCGACCAACAATGCTGAGAACATATTGGCCTCAAAGCAAATATCGGCGGTCAAAAGGTCAACTTTAAACAGGAACGCAAAAAAATCATAACACTATGATTTTTCATGAGTTTTAGTGTTGTAAAAAAGGGCTCCGGAAGTGCCGGAGCCAATTAAATCCCTTAACGTACAGTTTCAAGGGGCCGTATTTCGGCGATCACGGGACTATCCTTGCAGTAGGCTCAACACCGCCTGACTGGAGGAGTTGGCTTGCGCAAGGATGGATAATCCCGCTTGTTGCAGCACCTGGTTTTTAGCTAGGTTAGCCGTTTCTTGCGCGTAATCGGTATCCTTGATGCGCGAGCGAGCGGCGGCTGCGTTTTCTGATATGTTTTGTAAATTTGAGATGGTCGACTCAAGCCGGTTCTGCACCGAACCCAAGCTGGCACGTAATGAATCGATGGCGATAATAGCCCCATCAACCACTTTAATAGCTGACTGAGCGCCACCAGCCGTTGAGATACTCAAAGCAACGACCGAGTCGAGCGAAGAGGCATCGTTAGTCGTGTTGTGGCCTGCTAGGTCAGCGTTCGATACCGCGAAACCACTGGCACCACCATTCAATTGGATCTGTCCTGATACCTGTAAGGTATTGGGTGTTCCATTGGCCGTGAAAGAGGCTGCTTGAGCGATGGTGCGTGTGGCATTAAAGTTCATTAACTTCACGTCAAACTGAGCATTGGTAATCGCTGTTGTCTGTCCCGCAAAGGTCACATTACCAAGGGCAATGTTGTCACCATTTTCATTGATAATGGTTAGAGATGGGCCCTCAGCGATGGCGATAACCCCGGTTTCTCCGGTCGTTTGGTTAATCGCATTAGCCAAATTAGATAAGTCATAGGGGTCGTTTACCGTAGCTGCGACATCCACACCAACACCATTCGCACTGAACAGTCTAAAAGAGTAGGTACCTCGAGCCAGTAAGACTTCACCACCACCGGCAGGATCGGCACCGCCGATTTGCATAACCGTACGGGCATCAGCAGACACACCGCTTTCCGACGATTTACGGTTTATTGCTGCCGCAACGTCTTTCGCTGACAACTCAACGTCTAAACTCTCATCGGCCGTGCTACTGGTAAAGGCGATGGTGATTTCTGCACGACCAAGGCCACCATTGACAGCGAAGGCTCCGGTACCGGTTGCGGTGATGGCAGTAAGAACGCCTAAACCACCGGTTCGTTTGAATTGCGAACCATCTCCGGCAGTCGTTGCGGTAGAAAATGCACCACCGACAGTAATAGCACCTAAACCAGCAGTCGCAGCTGCGGCAGACCCTGTGGTGACTGAGTTGGCTTGTACCGTTAATTTGTTCAAGCCTAACTCAGTGCCGCGCGCCGAACCGATACTGACCGACACGGTTTCATTGGCGTTAGAGCCGACTTGAAAGGCTTGGCTACCAAAGGTTCCGTCGAGAATCTTTTTACCGCCAAACGTCGTGGTATCGGCAATCCGGTTCAGCTCAGCTTGTAGCTGACTGACTTCTTGTTGCAAGGCTTGTCGTTCAGACGCGCCATTCGATCCATTGGCAGATTGCACCGCTAGATCACGAATACGTTGTAAGATTGTCGTGGCTTCGGCTAGTGCGCCCTCAGCCGTTTGCGATAGAGAAATACCGTCGTTAGCGTTGCGCACCGCTGCGTTGATACCACCAATTTGCGACGTAAGTCGATTAGCGATTTGCAAGCCTGCCGCATCGTCTTTCGCCGAATTAATGCGAAAGCCTGACGATAATCGTTGAAAGGACGTTTGTAATGCGCTGTTCGTTCCAAACAGATTTCGCTGCGCATTTAACGATGGAATATTAGTGGCAATCACATTACCCATAACATACACCTCACACTTTTCAGTGCAACCGCCCATGTATGTTGCGAAGTTTAATTAAATCCTGTTTACCAGGAGAGTTTTTGAGTTGACTAAGTCGTTCGCATTTACCTTGTTTGCTGAGCTAACTGTTTAGTCATGTGAAAGCGATCTGAGAAACCGTCTTTCGAAAGGACAACTGAGAACCTGTCCGATTCACCATGGGTATCGGCGTGACAAATTTCGACTTTAGAAAAAATTGTAAAAAAGCGGCAATTTTTTGCAGCAAGTGTCTGCAGAGCGGCAAAATCTTTCGAATGAAGGGCCGACCTAAAAGTGCAGTCAAATACCATCTTGGTAAGAAATAGTGAGATAAGGTAAGGAAGAGTTTTTTCTAACTCATTGAAATATCAGAGAATAATAATTGAATGGCGGATATAAAGAAAACTTGGCACAGCCGTTGCTTCTAGGACAGTGTCTGAGATATTGAGTGAACTACCTAAAGCCCATGATAGGTCTCCACTTCACTATTGACGACATTTTCTCGAGAAAAAAGAGGCGAACTTTATAAATTGCTGAGAACAATGAGTAAAGGTAACCCTCAAATAATAAAGAGGAGACGATTTAATTGCTGAGAACAATTGAATACTGAACCTCGGACGTACAGACAAGGGGTCGCAAGACCCCTTTTTTCGTCAAGCATTAAACTCACACTTTTTATGGCCGATATACTAAATTAATAAGTACCACATCAGTTACGAACGAATGTTAAATTGGGAGTGCGCTATGGGTAGCAAGCATGCAGTTCAGTCGACAGGCGGCAAATCGAAGGCGCCGTCGCTGTCATTGGTCGAAAAAAATCATGCCAAACAACATGAGCGCGTCGTCAAACTCATGAAGAAAGCGGCGGCTTTAATGAATGAAGCCGAACTTTCAAAAGCCAAAAAGAAATTAGCGGTGGCGTTGAAAATAGAGCCCGATAATTTTGACTGTTTGCAAATGATGGCATTGATTTATCAACATGAGCGCAATTCAGAGATGGCATTTAGCTATTATGAGAAAGCCATGCTGGCGTTTGATCCTGAGTTTATTAATCCTCGCTCTTACCTGAAAGTATTGCTCAATGCAGGTCAATTAGCCGCTGATATGGACCGACTCGAAGAAGCGGAAGCTTTTTATACCGCAGTACTTGAACTTGATATGACGAATACCATGGCTTTAAGTAAACGCGCGCGTCTATATACCGAGATGGGTCAGTTAGAAAAAGCTTATGCAGACTTTAAGTCAGTAATCTTTTTCCCTGATCGAGAGGAGTATGCACCACTAGGTTTGCGCTTTACTGCTCATACGTCGATTATGCAGTCGACTCATATCAAGCCTGACGAGACTGATATTGAGATGCTTAAGAAAGACATCGAGGCTTCGACAAATGACCATCATAAACTTAAGTATGAATTTGCCCTTGGGTTTGGACTCGAAAAACTGAACAGATACGACGAGGCTTTTGAAGCTTTTAAGCGAGCCAATGACCAAAAGCGCAAACGCATTTCTTACAGCCGTAAAGAAAATTTAAAGTCGTGCAACCGAATCGTTAGTATTTATAATAAAGAAAATGTCGAACGCTTTGCAGACATTGCTGATTACGATTTCAAACCGATATTCGTTTTGGGTTTGCCTCGTAGTGGAACAACCGTGACCGAATCTTTATTAGGCGCGCATCCCGAAGTGAATCCTGCCGGTGAGCTAACCTACATATCCGATATTGCTCTAAAGATTGCTGCGTTAGATGACAATAAACTCTATCCTGAACAATTCTTAGACGTATCGAAAGCGTTTATTAAATCGCAAATTCGTTATTACAAAGACAACACGAAACAATTTCTAAAAGATGGTGCAACCACCTTTGTTGACAAAATGCCCGGCAATTTTATGAACATTGGGGTGATTCTGACGCTGTTTCCTAATGCCCGAATCATCCATTTGTATAAAAATCCGATGGACGCGTGTTTGTCGCTCTTTCGCCAACACTTTGCTAACGGTCATAACTATTGTTACAACATGGGTGATCTTGGAGGCTACTACCAAACATTCCGTACAATTATGGAACACTACAATAAAGAATTTGGTGATCGAATTTATAACGTCTCCTATGAGCACTTCGTTGAAAACATTGGTGAAGAAGCGCCTAAAATGTTCGAGCATTGTGGATTGGTTTGGGATGACGAATATCTATCTTTTTATAAATCAAAACGGCGTGTTAAAACGGCCAGCGTGCAACAAGTTCGTAAAGGGATTTATACTTCAGCGGTTGAACGTTGGAGAAAGTATGACAATGGCGATAATTTGATCATCTTGAAAAAAGCGTTGGCTGATTATATGGGTGACGAAATAACAGAACAGGTCGCCGAGTTTGATCAACGCACCGCTGCAGAGTTAAAAGCTGTGCAAAATAGTGATGATGTTAAGAATTTTGATATTCAACTAGACGGTGTGAACAAACCTCAGGTTATAAAACACGATTAAAAAGTAATCGATTGTTCATTTAGTGATCGAAAAGGGGGCTTTAGCTCCCTTTTTTATTGTAAAAATTCGCGCCAAAAAAAGGCCAAAAAATTGACAGATTACAAATGCCTGACTATTTATTATCATATCTTATTATAATATAAGCATTTCTTACTTTCTTGGGGCTTCCAGTGTTTGCTGAACTTAAAGTGTTGCTAATTGATGATGATCAACATCGTGCTCACGATATACAGGTGATACTGGACTTTATCGGTGAGCAAACTGAAATAGCGACATCCGAAAACTGGTCTTCAAAACTGAAAGCTTCCGACGAATACTTAGCCGTAGCGATTGGACAAACTGACCAATACAATAGTTTTGAGTCCATTCTTGCCGAGATCCAAAAAGTATCTAAACGCATACCGGTATTAATGATCGGCGATGCGGCTTTTTCAGGACAAATTCCCGATGATTTAGCATTTCAAGTGGTCGGTCGCATAGATACACCTCCGAAATACAATGAGTTACTTGAAGTTTTACACGCTTGCCAAGAATGCCGAGGCAATCAACACGTATTAGAGCAGGGACCTAAGCCATTAGAATTGTTTCGCAGTATGATCGGTGCGAGCGAAACAGTGCAATCGGTACGGACCTTGATTGCACAGGTTGCCAATAGTGATGCCAATGTTTTAATCCTTGGTGAGTCGGGGACTGGTAAAGAGGTGGCGGCGCGAAACATTCACTTTTTATCCGACCGAACGGAAAAACCCTTTATTCCAGTTAACTGCGGTGCCATTCCTGGCGATTTACTGGAGTCTGAATTGTTTGGCCATGAGAAAGGCGCATTTACTGGCGCGTTGTCGTCGCGGCAGGGGCGATTCGAGCTCGCTCAAGGAGGCACTTTATTTCTCGATGAAATCGGAGACATGCCTTTAGCCATGCAAGTTAAAATTCTTCGAGTGTTGCAAGAGAAAAGTTTTGAGCGCGTGGGTGGCAATAAAACCATACAAGCAGACGTACGGATCGTTGCCGCGACGCATCGTAATCTTGAA
>Ga0209475_10005093_pt1 | contig 10957 bp, 4 predicted proteins | sample tdDd471_FD_187128 | JGI IMG/M metagenome (GOLD analysis project Ga0209475, IMG submission 187128) | Marine sediment microbial communities from the Atlantic coast under amendment with organic carbon and nitrate - tdDd47.1 (SPAdes)... | ecosystem: Environmental > Aquatic > Marine > Coastal >...
CGAAGGGCAGACCACCGTGGAGCATTTCCTAAGTCCGGTTGGGCAAGCTCCGCCCCGGTCGTCATCGGGTCGTCGAAACCAACCATGACTCCCCTCCGGCCGACTCGGAGGAAATCGCCCGGTGTTCGGTCCAGATCCCGGTAGCTAGCCAGGCTGGTACCCGTCGCTGAGTGTTTTCATGAATTCAACCAGGGAGTGCTCATCACTTCCCATCAGACCGAGATTTCCCAGTCTTCAGGTTGTCAGGCGCTCGGACTCGCCTCGGTGGATGATCTCCGTCGGCGGTCGATCCGGCGATCTCCCGCCGACGGCAGGTTGCTACTTGACGACGTTCACAAGGACCTCCGCTTCAGAGCAGGCGACCTCGTTGTCGCAGATGGAATACGTGAAGAAGTCGGTTCCCTTGAAGCCCGGTTTGGGCGTGTATTCGATGATGAAGTTATTGGGGATCGTCTCGACGACGACGGCGATCGATCCGGCGATGGGCTCGGTCACGATGGTGAGGCTCGACTGGACGAGGATTCCGTCGGGATCGCTGTCGTTTTCCAGCACATTGAGTGGATTATCCAGCGTCTTCCAGGGGATCTCATAGAAGTCGTTGCCCGCGTCGGGCAGTTGGTTGACGTGGACGACTGCGGTTACGGTCACCGACGCTTCGTCGGAGATTTCGAAGTCGCTGACTGTGAGGACCGCGATGTAGTCACCGGATCCGCCGGTGGCAAAGGTAGGGTTGGGATCGGATGAAAGCACGATCGAGTTCACGCTCCACGAATAGGTGATGGCATCGCCGTCGGGGTCGTAGGAGCCGAAAACGCAGACGTCGGTGGGGCTCGCGATGCAATCGCCGTCGGAGGAGCACCCGAGTGCGGGATCACCCTCGGCGCAATAATTACCGCCGTAGAGTTGGACGACTGTGTCCGTGTCCACCACCTGCGAATCGGCAGCGGCAAACGCTACTGGAGTGAGGTTGGTGAGGACGTTGACAATATCCGGCGAACTGTTGATCCCTCCCTCTGTTACGACCAGTTGGAGGGTGTAGGTTCCCGGAAAGACCAGGTATGAACCTGGATTGGCGGCGTCTTCCGCGCCGAAGGCGAGTTGAGGAGCGCCGGTGAGGTTCCCGGTCAGGAGATCCTGGCTCGCACCGGCCGGGAAGCCGACCAGGGTCCACTCGTAGGTACATGTGCCGGCGGCCTCACACGTGGTCGTTCCATCTGCGAGCAGTGATTGGGTGCCGTCCAGGCTCACACTGTTCGGCACCGTGCCGTTCCAAACCGCCTGGGCTGGCGGAGGAGGACCGGCTACGGCGATGGGCAGCGCCGTATCCGCCGAGTCGAGAAAGGCCCGCAGTCCGCCCGTGGGATCGCCGTTTTCGGTCATGTACAGACGCCTGTCATAGAGCGCGTGGCGGTCCACGGTATTCGGGACCCAGATGGCGTCCATGGTTTTGCCGGCACCGAGAAAGGCCGAGTACGAACGCCGAACGTGCGGGTAGAGGTTTCCGTCCTCGGCGACAAAGTCCAGGTCCTCGCCGAGGAGGGTGGGGACGTAGGACTTGAGCCCGGCATTGACGAAGCGCAGCAGCACGCGGGTATTGAGGGGGGCCGGTGCGTCTCCCGTCAGGGTGCTGTTGCCGGTCTCGTCACCATTGATGAGGAAGAACCTGGGTTTGAAACTGAGCGGCTTGGCGGCGGCCGTGGTGGCGTGAAGGTCTGGATCGACCTCGCTGTAGAGCACCACGATGTCCTGGTCATAGGGCACGCCGTCGTAGGCGAATCCCGGAGCGAAATTCACAACCGCCGAACCATAGAGACCCATGTGAACCTGTTTGGCTGGGTGGCTACCGCTCTGATAGAGATATGTGCCCGCTTTGAGCTCTGCAGGAGACCAGGTGTAACTCACGGTCGCGGCGGCGACCCCGTCATAAGCCGCGGCCTCGTCGGTGAAGGCGGTGACCCGGCCGGCGTTGACCTGAGGTGTTCCCTTGAGGGTCTGACCCGGAATCACGATGGACACCGGGTCGCCAAGGCAGTTACGGAGATTGATGGTGAGACCGTCTGCCCGGTTGACCTCGATGGGGGAGCCGGGAGCCCAGGGGCCGCCGACGCCGCAAGACTGTCCGGTATCGGTGGCGAAGCCCCACATGGGGATCCCGTTCCAGTCGAACTCATCGGCCACAAGGTTGGTCTGGGCGAGTGCCGTACCGGAGAGCAGGCCCAGCAGGGCCATGACCAGGCACGATCTGCTCAGCAGTTGTTTCATGCTTTTGCTCTTCATAGTGTCACCCCTCTGCTCAGTCGATCGGTGTGCCCGGAGGCTCGACGATGAGCATCGTCAGCATCCCGCCGGGGAAGATGTCGTTGTTGGTGAGTTCCTTCTCGGTGTGGGAGTGCCACATGAAGGTGTATCCCGAGTTCGGGTTGAGGCCGCCCTCGCCGGGAGGCAGGGCGCCGGCCGCGCCCATGTAGGGACTGCCCGACCAGAATGCGCCGAAGGCGAGGTCGAGGCTTTCCGGCAGCTTCACCGGTATCGGCAGCCCGTGGCTGCCGCAGTCCTCGTAGGTGAACGGGTCGGTGACCCCTGCCGCCTGGCAAGCCGGGTTGTTGTCGTTGGGATTGGGTGACTCACAATCGGACAGCCAGACACCTGCACACGAGTGGTCGAAATCGCCATCGGCGGTGGTGCCGTAGATGTCCCACCCCATCCGCGCGCCGGTCCACTCGAAGAGCGCATCATAGGTCTCTCCGGGAACCGACTGCATCGTGAAGACCTCGTAGCCGAGGTCCGGACCCCGACCCGGGGCGCTCTCGAGCATATTGCCGTTTCGGCCGATGAGAAGGGCATGATTGCCGTGGTGGTGAAATGGGTGCGGATCGCGACCCGCGGAAACCACCCGCATGAGGACGGTCTCTCCGGGCCGCATCTGTGGCAAGGTCTTGTAGGGTTGGGTCGGCAGCCACGATACGCCGGCTCCGGCCATGGTGTCGGGTGCGGTGCGGCCGTTGATGAACCAGTAGTTGGAGAAGTAATCGCCGAGGAATTCGGTGTCGGTGAGGGCCTCGTTGAAATCAACGGCCTCATGGATCCGCGAATCCATCTCGGACAGAACGAAAAGGTACTCGCGATCAAACGCGGTGTCGGGATGACCGAAGGCCGTCGGGTTGATCGGATCGTAGCCAAACGGCCGGACGACGATCGCGCCGAGGAGGCCCATCTCGACCTGAAGCGCCGGGTCGGAGCCGCTGTGGTAGAGGTAGGTTCCGGCCTTCTCCACCGGGAATGTGTAGCTGGCGGTGCCGCCCGGGACGGCTTCGCAGGTGATCTTGCCCACCGGGTCGCCGGGTTGTGGTGCGTCGGGCGAACAGCTGCCCGCCCCTGCCACATCGTGACCCGGAAAGACCAACGAGATGTTTACTGCGATTTCGTTGTGGAGGGTGATGGTGATGACATCACCCTGGTTGAAGATGAGGGTCGGTGCGGGGTACTGGGCTCGGCCGGAGGCGCTGTCGGTCAAACCCCAGATCAGCAGGCTCGCGCCATCGGCGCTGGTGATGTAGTCGGTCCGAGCATAGAGATCGATGCCTCCGACAACCTCGATGCCGTCGATCGCCGCCGCGGCCGGGATCGCGATCAGAAGCAGGAGCGGGAGGGCACCGAGAATGAAGGGAACCGCTGTTTTTGGTCTCGAAGAGTGTTGCATCGTCATCCTCCTCACCTGAGCGTCATTGCCGGAGCAACGATCCGGATCTCGGTCATCATGCCGCCGAACTCGTCGGTTCCGTTGCTGAGATAGTTCAGGTTGGTGGTGTACAGGAAGTAGGTGGAGCCGGGAGCGGCATCATCGGGGATCTCGAGGATTACATCGTTGGTCTCGCCGCCGCCCAAGGTCACCGAGTTGGCCGTGTAGTAGAGGTTTTCGCCACCGGGGCCCCGGAGCAACCGGGCGTCACGACCCACCACTATCATGGGAACTCCCAGCGACTGAAGGGTGAAGTACCGGGTGATGGAAATGTTCGAGATGCGCAAGAGAACCCGCTGTCCCGGCGCGGCGGTAATGAGCGCATCCTCGAACTGCGACACCTTGCCGCCGTTCTCGGCCGGCGCCGGCAGCGCCGCGTTGACGACGGTGTCGGGATAGCCGCGGCCGTTGAGCATGGCGTAGTCGTCGCGCATGAGCGCGAAGGGCAACGGCTGCACGCTCTCCGACGCGTCGTGGAAGGCGCCGTCGAAAGAGCTCATCTGGATCGGGACCTCGACATCGTACTGGGTCGAGCCGTCACCATCGTTGTAGACGTAGGTGTTGCCGGTCGTGTGAATGAAGCCGCCGTTGAGCTCAGTGCCGTTGGCCAGCTTGTTCTGGGCCGGTCGCACGTAGAGGTTGGCGAGCATGCCCATCTGCATGTGCTCGGTAGCCTCGACGTGGCAGTGATACATGTAGGTCCCCGGGTCCTTGACGTTGTAGTAATAGGTCAAGGTCGCGCCCATGTTGATGGAGAGGCCGGACTCGGGCAGGCCGTCAAAGACCGACGATGCCTGCGGGAAACCGTGCCAGTGGACGGTGTGAGGGTCGAAGAGATCGGGCCGCACCAGCATGCCCACGTTGGACAGGCTGAGGTAGAACGTATCATCTTCGTCGAGAGTGATGATCGGTCCGGGGTAGGCGCCGGCGAGAATGCCTTCCGTCATGACGGTGGCAGGGTCCCAGCCGGTGGCGTCGGCAAAGCCGAACATGTACATTACCCGCCCGTCGGCCATGGTGATGTAGCCGTCACCTGAGGTCAGGTGCATGCATTTCTGGTGGTCGGGCCACAGTTCGCCGGGGTCCTGAAGGGCATTGCCGTTGTCATCGCCGGGACATTGGACGTTGATGTGGCTGGCGCCGACCGGAGCTGTGATCAGCACCAGCGCGACCACACCCGCCATCAACGTTGTGCAGAGCCGTTTGCGTTCCATGGTTCACTCCTTGGTCGGCCTGCACCCCCGCCGGATTCCCGGCGGGGGTGGGTTGCCGGTTGGCGTCAGTCGATATTCGGGTCGGTGATTTGCGTGTCATCGGGGCTCTTCTCGGTGGCGAGGGCTACGGGAGCACAGGCCCCGTTGCCGGCCGCGCAGTACTCATCGGCGCCGATGTCGGGACCGGCGCCTTGCGGCCGCAGATCACCGTCGATGTCGGTCTCGGGTTCGATCGCGTCCGCGGTTTCAAGAGCCGAAGAGGTCGAGGTGATGTGGTAGTCACCGAAGAGCTCGCCGTAGGTTGGCGACACCACATCCGGGTCCCAGCGTGTCAACGGCCCGAAACGGAGGCGAATGAAGTTGCCGCCCTCGTCGAAGGCCGCCGGGGTGAAGATGGTCTGCTGCTCCGGTTGGGCGATCGACGGAATGCGGCCGCCGTTGTGGTAGGAGGCCACAAAGGCGGGATCGGGATCGCCGGTCAGGATGCAGGTGTCGCACGGCAGAACCCCGTCCGCTCCGATTACAGCGATGTCGCTGAAGACTGCGGTGGTGCCGTTGTGCGGCGCCGGCACGGTGGCGCAGTCTTCTGCGACCCCACCAATGGCGGGGCACAGGCCGTACCATCCGACCTCGGTATTCGGATCGACCGTTGTGCCGATTCCGTTGAAGGCGAACCAACGGTTCTCCCAGATGATGTTGTCGGAGAGTTTTGCGTCCGAGAAGTCATCGTCATTTTGTTTCTGGTAGGCCAACAGCGCTGGCGAGTGGCCGTGTGATACGACGCCTGCGCCGGGTTGCGCGGTGGATTGGAGCTCGCCGACCGCGGCAACGAAAGCCGTTCCGGCGGTGGATGTGTTGTCGTTGTTGGAGATGGTGTTGTGGGCGATATTGACCCGTTTCGCGTCGGCCAGTGAGATACCGCCGCCGGCGAGGGCTGCCACGTTGTTGGAGATGATGTTGTTGAAGATGTCGATCTTGTACCACTGGCCCTGAGAGTTCGGGCGATCGGCGACGTCCCGACCGTTGGTTTTCTGGAGGCGGATGCCGCCGCCGTCACCGGCCTCGGCCGCGTTGCCGTGGATCAGATTGTCCTGGATTGTGACCTCGCCGGAACCGGCCGACAGGTCGAGCAGCGGGTCGTTGCAGTTGGGGCCACCCGCGGCGCAGAGTTCCGGCTGACCGGCGACGAGCAGACCGCCTCCGGCAACCGTGAGCCCCTGGTTGAAGCTCTCGTTGTACGCGATCACGTTGCGGGCGATCACGTTCTTCCCGTCGCTGAGACCGTAGTGGGCGACGCCGCCGCCCTGTTGCATGTTGAAATTACCGCAGATGTAGTTGTCGATGAGCGCGTAGCCATCGGATCCGGTACAGATCGAAACGCCGCCACCGGCGCCGCTGATTCCACCATTCTGGTTGACGTGGTTGTGGCTGATGGTGACGTTGTAGTTCTCGGCGTCGGGGTAGCAGATTTCTCCGCGGGTGCAACCCGCCCCTTCGGCCGTGAGATAGGGATGACCGAGACGGACACCTCCTCCGTACTGGCCCTGGTTATTGGTCAGACGGTTGTTTGACACCTGCATGTCCGAGGCGTAGCCGTTGAGGATGATGCCGCCACCGGTGTCCGCGCCCGAGATGGTGAAGCCGTCGATGCGGGCGTTCTTGTAGTCCTTCTTCGAAAAGTCACCGGCCTTGGGGAGAACGATCACGCCGGCGCCCTCCTCGGTCCAGAGCGCTGCGGGCTCGATTCCGCCGAACGCGGCCTCCTGACCGGGCACCAGGGTGACCTGGCCGTTGTTGACGAGAGCCTCGACCTTTTCTCGCCATGCCAGGAGGGACTCGGGCGGTGCCTTGACGGCGTCGATCTTGGTTCCTTCGCCCCATCCCTGGAGCTGGACCGGTTTCCACATGATCACCATTTCCTGATACGCGCCGCCGTCGGGCTTAGGCGAAACCAGGATGAGGTCGTTGTCTCCCGCCGCGTCGATGGCCGCCTGGATGCTCGGGAACATTCCCGGTACCGTGATCAGGGATGCGCGTTTGCGAAGGCCCATCTGGACGGTGACCGCGTTGATCGACGAGAGGCCGTTGTCGGAGCGGGTCACGACGAGCTGGCCGCCGGCGCCCCCGACCTCAGCGGTGAGAACGTCACGACCGTCGATGTCCTGAGTGCAGTCGAGGACGTTCATGGCCACTCCACCGATGGAGGCGCTGGGTAGCGCGACATCACAGCCGAATCCAAAGTTGCGGGTGATGTACTTGGGCACCGAGGACTCGCTCAGCAGGCCCTCGTACTCGGGGTTCGGCACCTGGACATCGCCCATGGATGTGATGGTGATGATCTCACCAGCGGTGGTCACGAAGGGGCCCTCGAGGGCGGAGTTGGTGGCCGAGTGGATCCGCGGGGTGCCGTCGGCGAACTCGCAATCGAGGGGGAACTGGTTGGATCCGGTGAAGGCCGCCACCGGCACCACCGGCGTGTCGAGATAGACCGTTGCGCCGGGCATGTACTGGAAGGTGTAGCAGAATTGCGAGTACTGCGGGTTGTGCATCGAATCGGCCGTGCCGTCGGGTCGCATCTTGGCGTTCATGCAGGTCGTCAGCATGTTGGGCGACATCCCACTCGGCTGCGGCAGGCTGTTGGTCCAGGTCGACGGAGCAACGAAGTTGTAACGGCCGTAGGCGTCCGAGTAGGTGCGCCCGATCTCGCGGCCGGTCCAATCGCGGATGGACACCGGAAGGAAAGGTGGCGCGTACTTCTCGCCGAATTGAGGCGAGCTGGGATCGAATTCATTGGCGGTGTCATCCAGGATGAATCCCACCGCGTGTGCGGCGATCGGCACCTGGGTGAAGAGGAAGAAGTCGGCAGCCGCGTTGTTGCCCCCCGAGATGGCGACATTCTTGCGATCGCAATGTGGCATCCAATCTTCCGCGAAGGGGGCAGGTACCAGCTCGTCAACACCGACACCCGGTAAAGGGAGCTCGCCGTCGGAGTTCAGGCTCAGATAGGTCGGGACCTCATAGAGCTCGCCGACACACTCGGGCGGGAGGAGGAGCTCGCTGATGACGTAGTCGTCGCCGAAATCGACGTTCTTGTCCTGCGATCTGACGACCTGATAGCCGTCAGGCGGGATCACCTCGACAACATAGCGGCCCATGGGGATCGGGGTTGTGAAGCTTGAAAGGCAGGCACCGTCTTCATCGAGGGGTCCGGTGCAGATCTCGTCGAAGGCGTAACCGCCGTCGAAGACCCCCGGGCGCACCTGATTCCAATTCCGCATGCCGTCGTAGCAGTCGATGGTTTTCTCGAGATCACCGCCTTCGTCGAATATGAACGCGGAGCTGCTGCCGTACTGACAGTTTGTGGGCGGGTTGTCGTCCCAGCTGTCGGTCGTGGTGGTCGCCACCCAATCACCCGTTTCGTTGTAGAGGTTGACGATGACGCCGGGGATCCCCGGCTCCCAGGGCTCCGGGCCTCCGTAACGCGGGTCATTCTCGGCGCGGGTCACCGAGTAGAAGACGACACCACTGATGCCGCCGTTGCCGTAGGCATCATGGGGCGCCTTGCCCCACTCGATGACCGAGGTTTGGCCGAGGAAACCCTGAAAGGCCTGGGCCAGGACCACTCCGCCTTCGGTGCGGGCCTGATCGGTCGCTCCGCCGATATCGTACCCCTCGTGAATCCACATTCCCGGGTCGAGGGGGAGATTCTGGGGCTGCAGGTTGAGCTGGCCATCCCACGAGTTGGGGTTCAGGAACGGAACTCCGCCACCGTCATCGACAAAGATGGTGGCGCCGGTCGCGTTGAGGCGGGCAAAATCCACTTCGGCCACGAGCCAGGCGAAGAACGGAAAGACTTCGTCAAACGGAGCAAAACCGTAAAAGTCGGTTGCGAAGCTCTGGTACATGGTGCCGTCGCGCCACCGAAGGTTGACCGCCTGCTCCGGGATCCCGATCTCGTCGCCGAGCCCCGGGTTGTTGCAGCTCTCGGTGACACACTGTCGGCGGCCGTCGCCGTTGGTGTCGTTGAAGACCCAGTGCTCCATCCGGGTAAACCACTGGCGTTGCGGGATGGGTCCGAGATTGCAGCTGCGACCCGGGACGCCGTTGAGCGGGTCGCCGTAGCAGGTCCCGTCGGCGTTGACCGTCAAGGTTTTGGCGAGGAAGATCAGATCGAGGTTGTCGTCCCACATGACCAGCTGGTAGGCACCGGCCGGGATGTTGGGAATCGTGAAATGTCCATCGTTGCCGCAGGGCTCGATATAGAGTCCCGCACCGGGGACGCCACTCGAGAAGTCGTTGAGCCCCACCCAGCAGTTGGTGTGCGGAAAGGACCCTCCGGCATACATGGCGAACTCGGGTGGCCGAGACATGTGCAAATTGACGCCCTGTCCCTGGACGGTTGCGCCCGAACCGGTTCCGAGATTGCTGAAAGGACGAACGAAACCGGCGAAGACATGCGGTCCCGGGGGACCGAACTCGGCGAAATAGGGAGGCTCGTTGGCCTTGACCCAGGCGTCGATGATTTTCTTTCCTTCTTTCGTCGAGGTCTGCTGCCAGCCCTGTGCCGCGGGTGGCACGATGATGACACCGTACTTGCCGGGTGCGAGGTTCTTGACGTAGGCCATGCCGTCGGGACCGGTGTTGATTCCGCTGCCGAACTCGTCGACCGTTCCACTGTCGTCGAGGTAAGTGGTGCCCAGGGGATTGCCCCAGACGTCGTAGCTCTGGAAACCGGCCGACATGCCGTAGCGGCCGCCGGCGTCCTCGATGATGACCTCGAATCCCTCGAGAGGAGCCTCGCCGGGATCGCAGACGTTGTTGATCGGGTTGATGTCTTCGCATACCTGAACCACGATCTGCGCGGTCGGAATCGGGTGCGGATTGACAAAGACGGTGATATCGGTGTCCCCGGGTGCGATCTGGGCCCCGCCGATGGAGTAACCCGAGGTGGGGAGCACCGAGATGAAGTAGTGGGTGTCGGCTTCTCGAGTGAAGGCGACGCCGTCCGAGCTGAGACCCTCAGCCACAAGCGGCATATGGGATCGGTGGAAACTGAGCGCCTGCATGTCGTTCTCGACCACCGGGAGATCCGAGTCGCCCGGGTTCGGTCCGGGTTCGAAAGGCACGTGGTACATGAGGTCCTTTTCCACCAACCACCGGTAATCGCCGACCGCTGTCGTGCCGTCCTCACCGCTCACGACGGTCACGTTGAGTGTTTGGGCTGACGCAGGTGGTGCCGCGAGCGCCAGGGCGATCAGAAAAACCGGCGCCAGCGGCCACATGGCCGTCGGCGCGAGCCTTTTCCCACGACATTCTCTCGTTCTCATGAGTTCTCCCTTCCGGTCGTTCGTTGTGCTTCCACAACAACGCGGTCGTTGGTGGACCGGCAAACGGAGATTTCTCCATCTCCTGAACCTCGGGGTATCAGCGGTTTGCCGATGGGGTTTTATGAGTTTTTCTCCTTCAGAATGAATATGGATCTTTCTGCAGAAAGAGGCATGATCCAAATGCATCAGTTTTTACTGATGCATTTGGATTACTGGGGAAGGAGAGGGGAGGGTCGGTATGCCAAATTTTCGTCCGAACCGCGGTGCGATCACTGCGCGCTGAGAGTTACCCCTCGATCGGACGTTCGAGTCCCTGCGACAGCGAAATGCCCTGCAGTTCTCAGACCTTGGCGATGAAGATCGTGTGTTTGGGACCTTTGGCGCCGCGGCGAGCTGGGACCATCTCGACGCGGAAACGGAAGCCGGCCCGGCGAAGCGCCCGTTCGTATTCGCGATCGGGAGAAGCGGACCAGACACCGAGGATGCCGCCTCGCCGGAGGCTGCGCCTGATCGTGGCGAGACCCTCGGCGAGATACAGTCGGGCGTTGCGCTGATCGGTCAGCGCGGCCGGACCGTTGTCGACATCGAGGAGGATCGCGTCGAATCCATTGGGTTCTGATGCCATCACCTGTCCGACATCTTCGACGACCAGCGTGACCCGTTCGTCATCGAGCGGA
>Ga0209475_10005095_pt1 | contig 10950 bp, 12 predicted proteins | sample tdDd471_FD_187128 | JGI IMG/M metagenome (GOLD analysis project Ga0209475, IMG submission 187128) | Marine sediment microbial communities from the Atlantic coast under amendment with organic carbon and nitrate - tdDd47.1 (SPAdes)... | ecosystem: Environmental > Aquatic > Marine > Coastal >...
TACGACGAGCCGACCACCGGCCTCGACCCCGTCACGGTGCGCACGGTCGACGAGCTGATCATGGAGACCGAGGAGAAGCTCGGCGTGACCTCCATCGTGATCAGCCACGACATGGCGAGCGTCTTCCGCATCGCCGACCGGATCACCTTCCTGAACTTCGGCGAGGTCGTCGCCTCGGCGCCGCCCGCGCAGCTCTTGGCCGAGCTGGACCCGAAAACGATGGACTACGTCGAAGCGTCGGGCGTCAGCGAAGAGATCCTCGCGGCGCGCCGCAAGTAGCTCAGGCGGCGGGGACCATCGAGGGGCTGGTGCGCCAGCTCTACCCGGACATCGACGCCCTCTCGATCACCAAGCCCTACGTCGAGCAGATGTTCGGCGAGCGCTGGAGCCCGCAGCAGCTCGTGCAGCAGGCGCTCGGCGGCGGCGTCGGCGCCGCGTCGCTGCTGCGGACGCTGCCCACGCACGTGGACCAGATCCTCCACGACTTCGAGACCGGCAACGTCATCGTCCGGCCGATCACGCCCGACCTCGACAAGCTCCCGGACACCATCTACCAGTCCGCGACCCGCATCGCGGTCGCCCTGTTCGCCGCGTCGATGACCATCGCGTCGGCCGTGTCGATCCCGGCCGGCTACGAGGGCTACATGGACTGGGCGCGCATCGCGATGTTCCTGGTCTTCACGAGCTTCGCGATCACGTCGTGGACGGTGACGTGGTGGTGGCACTGGCTCGGCAAAGAGCGGACGCTGAAGCTCGCGCCCATCCTGGACTTCTTCCGCCGCCGTCGCTGAGCGCTCACGAGCCCGACAGCGGCACGCGGCGCAGCGCGATTCCGTCGGCGGTGGCGCGGGCGCCGAACGCGGTGTCCGATCGGATCGCGCCATGGTCGCGGCGGCTCGCGGTGGGGCCTCGACCCCAGCTGCCCTCGGTGACGTCGATCTCGTAGAGGTGCTCCTCGTCGCGGTAGAGGGCGACGATCCGATCGCCCCGCACCACGAGGCGGGCCTCGTCGATCATGCCCGGCGCCGACGCCCACCACGGGTGCTCGACGTTGACGAGGCGGTCCGGGTCGACGTGCACGCCGCACAGGCGCGTGCCGCGCGGGTCGCCGCCGCCGTAGTACAGTAGGAAGTAGTATTGCCCCCGGCTGGGCATCCACGCGACGTCGGCGATCGGCCAGTCCGCGTTCACGCGGGTGGTCTCGCCGACCGGGCGGCCGCCGTGATCGAAGCGCGCGAGGTACGTCTCGTAGAGCGCCTGGGCGTTGCTCGTGGACGCCTCCTGCCAGAAGAGGCTGAATCCGTCCGGCGTCGCAGCGACCGCGGCGCCGATGGGTGAGCGATCCGCGCCCGCCGTCCGCCGCAGCGCGTGCGCGCGCACCGCGCCCGGGCGCCCATCCGCGACCGGGACGAACCGGGCCTCGACGGTCGACGACGCGCCGATCATCGCGACGAGCACGCCCCGCGCGCCGCCCTCGGCCCACGCGTAGGCGGGCGCGCCGTCGTGGAGGGTGCGGACCCGTTCGCCGACGCGCACGTCGACGCGACCGCGAGGCTGCCCCGCTCGGCCGCTCCACCGCACCGCCACGTCCACCGGTGTGTCCCCGACGAAGTGGCTCTCTCCGAACGCCTGGTCCTGCGCCGCCGCGGGGGCGGCGACGCACAAGACGAGGCACGCCCCGATCGCAGCTCGCATGCTCCCGTGTGGCGATGAGCCGCGGTTTCGTGACCAACTCACTTCCGGTCGGCGCGATTTGGTAGCCTGAGGGCTCGCCATGGCTGACTTCCACGCGACGCTGCGGCAGCACTACAAGCTCGAGAAGGTCGACCTGCTCGTGCTCGAGGAGACCTACGTCGGCGACGTCGGGCCCGGAGACGAGCTCGCGGTGCTGCTCGACGACGGCCAGCTCGTGTCGTTCAGCGTGAAAGACATCGCGTGGGGCAGCGCCATGGACGGCCGCAACCCGCCGCTGACCCTGATCGTGGAGGGTCTCGACGGCGCGGAGCCGCCGAAGGGCGCGACCATCGCGCCGGCGACTTGATCGGTCGCGGCGTCGTGTACCATCGGGTCGGGGAGCGGAGGTGAATCGTGGCTGGGCGCCGCCCGTCTCCCCCGAGGCCGATGATCCGTCGCTGCTCGACGCTCGCGTTCCTATTGACGGTGTCCGTCGGCCTCACCGCCACGGCGCAAGAGGCCGCGACACGGCAGGCCGCGCTCGTGCTGCGGATCTTGAGCTACGACCGCAACCTCTCGGACCGCGTCTCGGGCCGCGTCACCGTGCTCGTCGTCTACCGTGAGTCCAACGGCGACTCGACCAGCGAGAGCCGCCGCATCGCCTCCGCGCTCGACGCCCTCGGCCGACGCACCACCGTCGCCGGCATGAACGCCCGCGCCGTGCGCCTCGCGTACACCAGCCGCTCGGACCTCGAGACCGCCGCGCGCCGCGAAGGCGCGGCGGCGGTCTACGTCTGCGAGGGCCTGGCCTCGTCCGCGGGCGACATCAGCCGCGCCGCGCGAGGTGCGCACATGCTCTCGCTCACCAGCGAACGCCGCGGCCTCGACCGCGGCCTCGGCGTCGCGCTCGTCCCCGACGGCTCGAGCGTCTCGCTCGTCGTGAACCTCCCCGCCGTCGAGGCCGAAGGCGCGCGACTAGACGCCGCGGTCCTGCGCCTCGCCGAAGTCATCCGGTAGTACCCAGCTGGGGAGGTCGCTCCCCCCCCTGCGTACGAGGTCACGATGCGACCCCGCACCGGAGCCATCATCCTGATCGTGCTCGCCCTCGTCCTCGCCGGCGCCAACACCGCGTCGATCCTCGAGGGCGACCACTGGTGGCCGATCCACTACCCGATCGCCGGCAGCATGATCGGCTTCGGCCTCGCCAGCGCGGTGCTCGACGAATTCCCCAACCCGCCCGAGCCCGTCCAGTGGATCGCCGCCGGCGTAGGCTTCGCGCTCGGCTTCGCCACCAACTGGCTCGCTACCGGCCAGTGGCTCGGCGGCGCCTACGGCGTCTGACCGTCTCCCGGAGGCGCCGTGGGGACGCGCTGGTTTGCACAGAGATGCGGCCCAAGCTTGCAGCGGCGCCGCGGGGACGCGCTGGTTTGCACAGAGATGCGTCCCCGAGTTTGCAGCGGCACCGAGAGCAAGCGGAGCGTCTCACTCCGGAGGCGGCGAGCGCGAAGCGCGAGCCGCCGACGGCGCGGAGGACGAAACGCCCCTGCACGCTCAGGAGGCCGTGGCCGGCAACGCCGGCCCGGCCGACCCGGCGCGCGCCGAAGGCGCGGAGCCGCTCGCGCAGCGACGGCGCGCGCCGAGGCCGCGCGCCGACCGCGGGGGCGCGAGGCGAAGCCGAGCACTCCCCCGCGCAGGGGGCGCGCGGTGGTTCGAGGGGCCCCGCAAGGGGCCGCCGAGGACCGCCGCGCGGCGGGGGACGAAGTCCCCCGACACACCGGCGCTCCGGAGGCGGCGAGCGCGAAGCGCGAGCCGCCGACGGCGCGGAGGACGAAACGCCCCTGCACGCTCAGGAGGCCGTGGCCGGCGAAGCCGGCCCGGCCGACCCGGCGCGCGCCGAAGGCGCGGAGCCGTTCGCGCAGCGACGGCGCAGCGGCGAGGCCGCGCGCCGACCGCGGGGACGCGAGGCGAAGCCGAGGACTCTCCCCGCGAGGGGGGCGCGCCCAAGGGAGGTGCGCGAAGCGCACCGACCGCCAGGCGCGGCGGGGGGCGAAGCCCCCCGAGAAACTCAGTACTGCACGTCCTCGCGGTGGATGGTGCCGTGCGCCTGGATGCCGGCGTTGTTGTAGTGGAACTCGAGCTGGTTGGGATCGTTGGTCGCGCGGAGCTCGGCCTGCGCGCCGTTGGGGCAACGCTCGCCGCCGTAGCGGACGGTCTCCTGCAGCTCCATCACCGACGAGTCGAAGCCGGACAGGCAGTTCCACACGCCCGAGCAGGCGATCGCGCCGTACTCGAAGCTGCCGCACTGGCCCGGGTTGTTCTGCGTGAGCGTCACGGAGACGTCCATCTGGCTCGGCGCGTCCGGCATCGCGGACGTGACCTGCACCATGCCCCGCCAGTGGCCGGAGTAGTGATCGACCGCCTGCGGCGGCGGCGCGGCCTGGGGAGGCGGGGCCTCCTCGCGCGAGCCGCAAGCGAGCATCAGCGCAGACAGCGCGCAAACGATGAGGGTTCGGTTGAGCATGGCCCGGGAGAATACCTCAGCCGCGCCCCGGTTCGTCCAGCGTCGACAACCGCCGCCGGAGCGACGCCCGCGCGAGGGTCTGCCCCGCGGCGTCGCCGGCCGCGTGCTTCTCGCAGCGCTCGAACGCGATCGCCGCCTGCGTGCGCTCGCCGCGCTGCGCGAGCACCTCGCCGAGCAGGAACCACGCGACGGCGTGGTCCGGGGTCTGCGACAAGAACCCGTGCAGCGTGCGTTCGGCCACGTCGAGCGCGCCCACGCCGAACGCCCGCGCGGCGACGACGAGCTCGCCCTCGATGCCCTCACGCGGCGGAAGCGGCGGCGGCGGGCGGGGAGGCTCGGTGGGCGCGCGACGCCTCGGCGGCGGGCGCCGCGCCGACGGCGGCTCGGCCTCGAGCCAGCCGAGCGGCTCGCCGCGCGCGAGCCCATCCGGCAGCGGGCGCAGGACCTCGACCGGCGAGAGGATCAGCGCGCCCCCGGGCCGCACGTGCCGGTGCAGGCGCGTCACGATGCGCTGGGCCTCATCGGCGTCGAAGTAGATGAGGACGTTGCGGCAGAAGACGAAGTCGAACGGGCCCTCGCCGCAGTCGGGGCGGCCGCCCGCGATCGACGCCCGCTCGAAGCGCACCGCGGCGCGGATCTCGTGGGGGACCGTCCACGCGTCGTCCGCGATCGGACCGAGCCCCGCGCGCCGCGCCGCCTTGGCCGAGTAGACGCCGGCCCGCGCCGTCTCGAGCACGAGCTCGTTCACGTCGGTCGCGAGGATCCTCACCGGCACGCCGCGCGCTCGAGCGACCAGCGCGAGGCTGTAAGGCTCCTCGCCGGACGCGCAGCCGGCCGACCAGACCCGCGCCGGCCGCCCGAGCGCGCCGAGCGCGTCGCCGAAGCGCTCGAGCTGCGACGGATGCCGGAAGAAGGTGGTGTGCGGGATCGTCGCGGCGCCGATCAGCGCGCCGAGCCCCTCGGCGTCCGGGCGCACCTCGAGCTGATGCAGCAGCGCCACCGGATCGAGATCTCGCTCGGCGCAGAGCCGCTCGATCACCCTCAGCAGCGGCTTGGGCCACGGGCTCGGCGCGAAGCCGAGGCGCTTGCGCAGCACGCGGTCGAGCTGCGGGTGCAGGCGCTCCTCATCGACGATCGACACGCGACAGCTCGTGAGCGAGGAGGGTGACGGGCAGCGCGCGGGCGCGCTCGGTCGCCGCGAGCGCGGCCTCGGGCATGGACGGCGCGACCGCCTCGGCGGGGGCCTGCACGAGGACGCGCGCGCCGGCGGCCTCGAGCGCGCCGAGGGCGCCCGCCGCGTCACGCCCCAGCCCGCTCAGCACCGCGACGGTGACCGACGTCGCGAACGGGAGGAGCGAGCGCAGCAGCGCGTCGGCCGACGGCACGTGAAGGTCGCCCGGCGCGCCCGGGCGCAGCCGGACCCGCCCCGAGCGCTCGACCTCGAGGTGCCGCCCCGCGGCCGCGACCGCGAGGTGCCCGGCCTCGAGCACGTGGCCGCGCGCCACGAGCCGCGCCGGGACGCCGAGCCGGGTGAGCCACGAGACGAAGCTCGCCTCGCCGCCCTCGGGCATGTGCTGCAGCACGACGCCGCGGACCTGCGCGCCGGCCAGCGCGGGGACGATCGTCTCGAGCGCGCGGTGCGCGCCGGTCGACCCGACGATCACGACCAGGGGCGTGCGCTGGCCGGGCTCGGTGCGGCCGGACGCCGCGCGCCGGATCAGCGAGCGCAGCCGCTCGCGGCCCGCCTCGGTCGCGAGCTCCTTCTTGGCGACGTAGCCGCGGACCCCGCGCGCGAGCGCCTCGGACGCGATCGACGAGCCGGCCTCGGAGTCGCTGACCACCAGCGTCGGCTTGACCGCGACAAGGTCGTCGAGCGCGCCGAGCCCCGAGCGGCCCGGCATCAGCATGTCGACGAGCACGACGTCGGCGCTCGACAGCTCCCGCGCGATGTCCACGTCGCGCAGCGACGAGAGCGTGCGGACCACGCGCAGGTCCGACGCGCGCTCGACGACCTCCTCGAGCTTCGCGCGGGCGATCGCCGAGTCGTCGATGAGGATGACGCGGACGGTCACTCGTCGCCCACCAGCGCCCGATCGATGACCTGACGCAGCTCGTCCTCGACGAACCGCTGCTTGGACAGGAACGCCCGGACGCCGAGCGCCCGCGCCCGGGTGCGCACCGCCTCGTCCTGCCGGGTGGTGAGCACCACCACCGGGATCTTGGACAGGACCGGGTCGGCGTTCAGCTCCTCGATCATCTCGAGCCCCCCGAGGAACGGCATCTCGATGTCCGAGAGGATGAGGTCGGGCGGATCGCGGCGCGCGGCCGCGAGGCCCTGCCGCCCGTCCGACGCGTCGCTGACCTTCAGCCCGAACGAGCGCAGCAGGCCGAGCAGCAGCTCGCGCGCGACCGGCGCGTCCTCGACCACCAGGACGTGCCGGGTCCGGCGCGCGCGGCGGGCGCCGCCGCCGCCGACGCGCGAGGTCCCGCGGCCGCGGAGCAGGTCGAAGGTCGCGTCGGCGTCGAGCAGGAAGAACACGCCGCCGTCGGGCGCGGGCGCGACCCCGGCGACGAGGTCCGAGCGGATCGGGAGCTCCTCGATGCGCTCGAAGGACAGGGCGCGCGGGTTGTCGTAGCCGTCGACGCGCGCGGCGAACGTGCCCGTCCGGTGGCGCACCACGACCGCGGCGTCGCCGACCTCGGGCGCGCGCGCGCCGCCGAAGAGCACGCCCAGATCGTAGAGCGGGATCAGCTCGGCGCGCCCCGCCTCGCCGCGGGGCAGCCGGAAGCCCTCCGCGTCGCTCACCACCTCGTGGATCTTCTGCACGCCGACCACGAGCCGCGCTGCGAAGGCCAGCCGCACCGCGTCGATCTGCACCGGCACCACCACGTCGGCGCGCAGCATCGTCGGGAGCACCAGCTCGAAGCGGGTCCCGATCGTCGGCTGCGACTCGACGCGCACGCTGCCGCCGAGCCCGCGCACCTGCCGCGCCACCACGTCGAGCCCGACGCCGCGCCCGGACAGGTCGGTCGTCTCGTCGCGGGTGCTGATCCCGTGATCGAAGATCCGCTGCAGCAGCTCCTGCTCCGTGCCGGGGACGTGATCCGGGTCGCTCGCGGCGACCCGCGCGCGCAGCGAGTCGAGGTCCACGCCGCCGCCGTCGTCGACCACCGTGACGTGCACCGACGACTCGGTCTGGTGGATGCTCACCCGCACCGTGCCCACCGCCGGCTTGCCCTGACGGACGCGCTCCTCGGGCATCTCGAGCCCGTGGTCCACCGCGTTGCGCACCAGGTGCAGCAGCGCCGGCCCGAGCGAGCGCTCGACGCTCGCGTCGACGTACGCGTCGCCGCTGAACGCGACCTTGATCTTCTTGCCGAGCGAGGCGGCCGCGCCCCGGGCGGTCCGGTGGACCTGCGCCTCGAGCGCGCCGACGCTGACCATCGCCGCCTTGCGGACGGTCTCCTCGATCTGCTCGAGCGCCATCTCGAGCGAGAACTCGCTGTTGGACCACGCGGCGTTGAGATCGGTGATCCGCCGCTCGAGCTCGCTGCCGTAGCTCAGCGTCTTCACGATCCGCTCGTGCAGCGTCTCCATCGCGAGGGACGGGTCGATCTCGGCGAGCAGCGCGCGGAGCATCCGTCGGATCTCGCGCAGCTGCGGCCGCAACAGGGCTTGCTCGAGCTGGATGCGTCGCGCCTCGTGCACGAGCGGCGACAGCGTCGTCGGGTCCAGGAGCGACGGCTCGGCCGAGCCGATCGTGGACGCCTCGACCGAGGTGCTCACCTCCGCGTCCTGCGTCGAGGTGGGGGTCGGCCCGGAGGCGGGCGGCGGGTTCGTCGACGCGTCCCGGTCGGGGCTCGCCTGCGTCGCGCCGGCCGCGATCGCCTCGAGCGTGCCGAGGATCTCGTCGTAGCTGTCGACGATCGCTCCGTCGCTCGTCGCCATCACCGCGATCACGTCGACCGCTGACAGGAACGCGTCGCCGAGCCCGGCGGGGACGCCGCCCTCGGTCGCGAGCACCGCGTCCTCCATCGCCCGGGTCAGCTCGGCGCACTCGAGCAGGCCGAGCATGTGCGCCTCGCCCTTCATCGTGTGGAGCAGGCGCTTGAGCTCCGCCGCCGCCTCCGACCGCGGGTCCTCCTCGACCGACAGCCACCAGTCGGTCAGCCGCCCCACGCGGGTGGTGGCCTCCCGCCAGTAGATGCGGGTCAGGTCGCTGTCGTCCGTGGCCATCGCCCGGGAGGCTCAGCCCTCGGCGCCGGTCCGGAACGCCTTGAGGGTGTGCTTGAGCTCGTGTGACAGCTCGAGCAGCGACTCGGCCGAGCGCGTGGTGTCCTCGGCGCCCGACAGCGACTCGTTGACCGCGCGGACCACCTCGTCGGCGGCCACCTTCGCCTGCTGCGTGCCGTCCTTCTGGCGCTTCACCGCGTCGGAGATCTTCTCCGCCGCCGCGGCCGCGTCCTTCGCGAGCTTGGTGCTCTCCTCGGTCGCGAGGACCGACGAGTGCGACGCGGCGCGCATGTCCGCGACGAGCTTCCGGATGTCGCGGACCGAGTCCATGACGTGCTCGGACAGCCGCCGCATCTCCGCCGCGACGAGCGAGAAGCCGCGCCCGACCTCGCCGGCCTTGGTGCCCTCGAGCGCCGCGTTGAGCGCGAGCAGGTCCGAGCGGTCGGCGATGTCCTGGATGAGCGAGAGGATCTCGCCGATGCGGTCGCTGTGCGCGCTGACCAGCCGCGTGTGCTCGGCCATGCGCTGGCTCGACTCCAGCGTGCGGCCGCTCATCTCCCGCACGGAGTCGGCGTCCTTGGCTACGCCCTCGGCGGCGTCCGACAGCGACTCGAGGGTCTTGCGAATCTCCTCGAGCGCGCTCGTCTGCTGGGTCGCGAGCGTCTGCTGCTCACGGACCGCGCTGAACATTCCGGCGGCCGCGCCCGAGACCGACTCCGAGCTCGACCCGATGCGGCCGGTCAGGGCCCGCAGCGACGCGAGCATCTGACGGAACGCGACGTACAGCTCGCCGTCGCCGCCGATGTCGCCGGTCAGGTCTCCGTCGGCCACGCGCGCCGCGGCCCGCGACAGCTCGCGTAGTCGATCGTTCATCTCGGTGAACGACCGCGCCATGTCGCCTAGCTCGTCGTTGGGCTCGGCCAGCTCGAGCTCGCGATCGACGTCGCCGCGCGCGATCCGCTCGGCCGCGCGCGCGATCTCGCTGACGTTCTTGGAGATCGTCGTCGCGAGCCAGAACGCGAGCGCCAGCCCGATGAGCGCGATGAGCGCGCCCTGGATCGCGATGATCCGGCGCGTCTCGTTGCGACGCTGCGCGACCAGGTCGCTCGCGAGCCCGACGCCGACCTGCCCGAGGGCCTGGCCCCCCTCGGTCTCGACCGGGGCGATCCCGGAGATCACGCCGGCCTCGGCGCGGGTCAGCTCCTGGACCCGGGCGCCGGTGCTCGGGCTGCCCGAGCCGACCACCACCGTCCGGCGGCCGTCCGGCCCGTAGATCGCGGCCCACCGCACGAGCGGATCGGCGAGCGCGACGCTCAGCGCCTCCTGCGCGGCGTCGCGCTGCTCGAACTCGAGCGCGGGGCGCACCGAGTCGGCGAGCATCGCCGCCGCCGCGTGCGCGCGCTGCCTGAGCGAGATCCGCTCGGCGTCGGCGGCGCGGCTCGGCACGAGCACCGCGTCGAGCCCGGTGATCGCCGCGACCACGAGCGCGAGCAGGATCAGGATCTTCCAGCGGATCGAGACTCTGGTCATCGCTCCTCCCAGCGAACGAGATCGACGAGCCACCGCAGCTGCGTCCCCGTCCCCGCGAGGCCGACGACGTGGGGGAGCTCGAGGCGCTGCGCGAGCAGCTCGGGGACGGGCGACAGCGAGCGCTCGTCCAGGTTCGAAAAGCGCGCCACCGAGCAGTCGACGCGGCGCGCGCCGCCCGGCGTCTTCACGACGAGGGCGCGCTTCGGATCGGGCTCGGGCGCGCCGAACAGCGCGATCGCGGGCACGTCGGCGCCGAAGCCACCGACGACCTGGTCGGCGGGCAGCGCGCACGGGACGCCCGCGTGAGTCATCAACACCACCTGCGTCACGCGGGCTCCCCGAGCAGGCGGCGGACCGCACGGAGCAGCGCCTGCTCGCCGTCGTGCTTGGACACCACGGCGTCAGCCTCGACGTCGGCGGCGATCGGGCCGAGCTGGTCGAGCTCGACACCCGAGACGAGCACGACCTTCACCTCGCTAAGTCGCGGGTTGTCGCGGAACAGCGCGGCGAGCTTGTCCCCGCTCATCGCGGGCATGTGGACGTCGACCACCACGAGCCGGACGCCGTGCCGCACGACCCCGCGCGTGGCGCCGATCGGCGAGGGCAGATCGAGCACGCGGAAGCCCGCCTCGGTCAGCACCCGCACCATCCTGGCGCGGGCGATGTCGCTGTCGTCGATGACGAGGATGTCCCGCGGATCGCCGATCGCCACCGATCAGGCCCCCACCGCGAGCTCGGCGAGCAGCGCCTCGGGATCGACGTAGACGATCGGCCCCGCGGACGAGTCGACCACCTCGCCGGGCGTGGGCGTGGCGGCGAGCGACACGGGGCCGACCTCTCGGGTGGTCGAGCAGGGGAGCCCGAGGTAGCCGCGCGCGGTCGCGCAGATCACGATGCGACGGGCCTCGACGCGCCCGTCGGCTGGGCGGCCGAGCGGCGTCGCGAGCACGGAGACCACGCGCCCGCGATCCTGGAGCACGCCCGCGAAGCC
>Ga0209475_10005107_pt1 | contig 10937 bp, 10 predicted proteins | sample tdDd471_FD_187128 | JGI IMG/M metagenome (GOLD analysis project Ga0209475, IMG submission 187128) | Marine sediment microbial communities from the Atlantic coast under amendment with organic carbon and nitrate - tdDd47.1 (SPAdes)... | ecosystem: Environmental > Aquatic > Marine > Coastal >...
GGATATCGGCAGCGCCCGGCCGCCGTAGCGGGCGATGAATCCTTTCGCCTCTGCCGCATCGGCAAAGGGCACGATCTCGGGCGCACCCATGCCGCCGGCGACTTCTGCACCGACCACGAATATCGCGGTCCCGGCGGCGGTCCAGTTCTCGGGGCCGGGGTTTTCCCAGCTTCCCGCGCGGCCCATGTCGCTGACATAGACAGCGGTGATTTCGGCGTCGCGCTCGGGGCTTTTCAGATAGGCCACAAGGTCACGTACCTGGGCAAAGAACAGCGGCTGCTCGTGGCCGTCCAGGTGAATCTGCCCCTTGGGTCCGCCGTGTTCGGCGATGCTCATCTGGCAGAAATAGCTCAGCGCGGTTTCGGTCAGCGGCGCCGGGGGCGGGGGTGCCGCGGCCTCGTCCTCCTTGCAGGCGGTCAGCGCCAGCAGCACGGCAAGGACAAACCCATGTTTCATGGCTCGACCCTCCGGAAGGCGGCGCGGGCGGCGGCAAAGCCCAGCACCGGCCAGACCAGCAGCGACACCGGCGCCGCCCAATCGGGCAGGGCGCGCGCCGCACCGGCCATGCCGCTGCTCAGCGCGACACCATCCGAGGCGGCGATATTCCAGACCCGGAACGCATCGGCGGGGTTGGCCACCATCACCCAGGGAAACACCGATTGCGTGAAGGCACCGCCCTGGTCCATCACCACCGCGCCGAGCAACCCGAGGTCATAGAGCACCACGAAGATCAGCCACAACCCGGCCGACATCCCCGCCGCGGCGGTGGTGCCCGGCGCCAGGGCCGAGATCAGGTAACCCAGCGTCAGGAACACCGCGCCCAGCAGCACCGAGGTGCAGATCAGCCGGGCCAGCGCGATGAGGCTGTCTGATCCCGCGCCGCCGGACCATGCCGCCACCGCCCCGGCGCTGCCGAACCCGATGACCATGGCGAAGGCAAGGGCTGCCAGTTGCGCGGTGAACTTGCCCAGCAGAACCTCGCCGCGCCCGGCCGGGTAGGACAGCAACAGCGCAAGGCTGCCGCGATCGGCCTCGCCCGCGATGGCGTCGAAGGAGATCATCAGCGCCAGCAGCGGCGCGAGATAGACCGACAGCGTGGTCATCGAGGCGACGGAAACCGTCAGCATGTCGACCCCCAGCGTGCCGGTGGGCGCGCTTCCCGCAAAGGTCAGTGCCAGCGCGAACAACACCATGATCAGCGTCGCGACCACCAGCCAGCGGTTGCGTTTCAGGATCAGCATCTCGGTTCGGGCGATGGCGAGGAAACGGATCATTGCGACACCTCCTGCGCATAGTGGCGATAGAGGTCCTCCAGCCGGGGCGGGGTGATGTCGATGTCAGTCACGGCCTCGCCCATCGCGGCGACCCGGCGCAGCGCCTCCATCTTTTCCGCCGGGCTGCACAGGATCTCGACCGAGGCGCCGTTGACCCGCCGCCCGCCGGTCTGTTCGGCAATCGCCCCGGCATCCTCGCGGGCGCGGATGCGCAGGCGGATCGGCAGACCGGCCCGCGCGCTCAGCCCGGCAAGGGTATCGTCGGCCACGAGCACACCCCGGCGCAGGATGGCGATCCGGTCGGTGCGCGCCTCGACCTCGGTCAGGGCATGGCTGGCAATCAGCACTGCGGTTCCCTGCCCGGCCAGTTCGTCGATGATGTCATAGAGATCCTGCCGCGAGATCGGGTCAAGCCCGCTGGTCGGCTCATCCAGCAGCGCCACGCGCGGGCGGCCCAGCAGCACCTGTGCCAGACCCAGCCGCTGCCGCATGCCCTTGGAATAGGTGCCGATGCGGCGGTCGAGCGCGTCGGCCAGCCCGACCCGGTCGAGCAGCGCGGGCACATCGGCGCGGGCGCCAGCCAGCCGGGAAAACAGCGTCAGCTGTTCGCGCCCGGTCAGCGCGGGATGAAAGCTCACCGCCTCGGGCAGAAAGGCGGTCGCCGCCCGCGCCGACCCGCTGCCCGGGGCTGTTCCGGCGACGGAAATGCGCCCTCCGTTAAGCGGCGTCAGCCCAAGAATGGCCTTGATCAGGGTCGATTTTCCGGCCCCGTTATGGCCCAGCAGCGCCACTCGTTCGCCGGGCGCGACCGACAGCGACACGGCGTCGAGAACCCGCAGCTTGCCGCGGGTCTTGCTGGCCTGTTCGATCTGCAGAACATTATCCGTCATTTGTCACCTTCTGGCTGGCCTCGGGCCGCGCCGGTTTCATCACCGGATGGGAATCGATCACACCGCCGGGCAGCAGCGCCGGGAACGCCGATTGCGACCAGCGTACCAGTTGCACCGCCGGCGATCCCATCAAAAGCTTGGCCGCCGGCTGGGTCCACAGCACGTGGTCCATGCTGTCGTTGGGCCGATAGGGCGCGTCGGCAATGCCGTCACCATCCACATCGAAGCCGGCGAAATCGCTCCAGTAGTTGCCTCGACCGTCCTCGGACCATTCCACCCATTTGGTCGAGACATACTTGACCTGAGTGCGATTGCCGACAAAGGCGTTGCCGCTGATCCGGTTGTCCTGCGATCCGGCGGTGAAATGGATTCCGATGCCGCAGCCCTCGAACCAGTTGCCGGCAAACCGGTTGCGGTGCGCGTTGTAGAGAAAGGCGCATTTGCCCTTGGTGCCCTTCACGTAATTGCCGCTGATCTCGCCCTTGTTGGCATAGTTCAGCATCACCCCATGGTCGCGATCCCCGACCGAGACGTTGTCGGTGACCTTGACCCGGGTCGAGAACATCACCGCATAGCCGAGGTGATTGCCGATCGAGACATTGCCGCTGACCTCGCTGTCATCGGCATACATGTAATGTACCGCAAAGCGCAGATCGCGGAACAGGTTATCGCGAAAGATGTTGCGCTTGGACGAATTGACAAAAATCCCGTCGCGGCCAAACCGGATGTCGTTGCCCTCGACCACCGCGCCGGGTGCGTTCCAGACATAGACGCCGTTGCCGCGGGCATTCATGCGCGGATCAAGGCGCCCCTCGATCCGGTTGCCGGCAACGCGGGCGTCCCTGGCGCCGTGGATGTCGATGCCATAGAGATTGCCCAGCAGCACGTTGTCCAAGATCTTCGGCGCGCGCGCCGTCTTGGTCAGCTTGATGCCGCTGTCGATCCCCTCGTGCCCCGAGCCTGAGCCGATGACGGTCAGGCCGCGCAGGGTGACGCCGGGGCCGGTGACGGTGATTACGCTGCCCGCGCCCTGGCCGTCGATAGTTGCGTTCCCTTGCCCGTCCAGCACCACGGGCCGGTCGAGCACGAGGGTTTCGGCATAGGTGCCGGGACGCAGCCGAAGGACGTCGCCATCCTCCGCCTGCGCCAGGGTTTCGGAGATGGCCCCCGGCCGGTTCGGCACGTCCCACTCCGCCGCGGCGGCAACCGCGGCGAAGAGGATCGGCATCAGGGCAAGAAGCCAGCGCATCGGTCAGACCGCCCGCGGCTCGACCAGCATGCGGCCGCGCATCTCCATGTGCAGCGCGTGACAGAACCACTGGCAATAGTACCAGTGCACGCCCGGACGGTCGGCGGTGAAGGTGATCGAGGCGGTCGCCTGCGGTGCAACTTCCATCGCCACGCCATAGTTCGAGATGGTCAACCCGTGCGTCAGGTCGTCGATGTCGTCGATATTGGTGACATAGATCGTCACCTCGTCGCCCTGTTTGACGGTGAACTTTTCCAGGCTGAACACAGGCGCCGAGGAATACATGTAGACCCGCACCTTGTTGCCATCGCGGATCACCTCGTCATGGCCGTCCTCCAGCACCACACCATCGGCGGCGGCCTGTTTGACCGCATCGGCGAACATCGGATCGTCCCGCGACCAGACCCGCGCAGGGTTGACGATATCCGACCGGACCAGGATCACGTCATGCGGTTCGGCAAAGGTCGGGCCGTCATGCACGACCTTCATGTCGTCCGTGGAAATGTCGATGATCTGCTCGTTCTCGGGCTTCAGCGGACCCACGTTCAGGAACCGGTCTTTCGAGAACTTGTTGAGCGAGATCAGCCACTTGCCGTCGGCCTCCTTGGTTTCGCCCATGGTCGTGTGGTTGTGGCCGGGCTGGTAATGCACATCGACCTTGGAGATGATGGGATCGACATCCTCGCCGGCATAGGCGCGCACTGCCTTGGCCATGTCCCATTTCACCACCTGGCTGTCGAGGAACAGGGTGGTATAGGCGAACCCCTTGCCGTCAAAGGCGGTGTGGAGCGGCCCCAGCCCCAGTTCCGGTTCGGCCACCACGCAGGAGCGCGGGTCGGCATCCTCGTCGAACAGCGCATCGACCTTGGTGACGTCGATCACCGAGCAGGTCGGCGACAGCTTGCCGTTGATCACCACGTATTGCCCGTCCGGGGCGGTGTTGCAGCCATGCGGGCTGTTCGGAATCGGGACATAGCGGGTGTATTTCTTGTTCTGGCCCTTGCGCCCGTCGATCACCGGCACGCCGTTCAGCACCTGCACATCGCCCGACGCCACGCCCTTTTCGATCTCCTTGAGGTTGAAGATCACCACATGGTCCATCTCGTTCTCGGTCATCTCGGTCAGGGTCATGCCCATTTCCGAGTTGTACGAGGTCGAGAACGCGTATTTGCCCTGATAGTCGCAGTCGGTGTTGTCGAGGTTGCCCGAAACGATCACCTGCCAGGACACATCCATCGTATCGCCGTCGATGGCGGAAAAGATGTTCACGTATTTTTCCGGCTCGTCCAGAATCGACCCGTCGTTGACCAGCGGCGCCTCGTGTTCGCCATTGGCAAAGACATATCCGGTGCGCGGGAATTTCTGCGGCCGCAGCCCATGAATGTCGCTGGCGTTGGGGATCTCGGTGATCTTGTCGCATTTCATCACGTCGCAGCGCACCCGCGCGACACGGGTATTGGCCTTGTCGTTCATGAAGAGATAGCGGCCGTCATAGGTGCCGTCGGTGAACGACATGTGCGGGTGGTGCAGGTCGCCGTTGTCATAGGTGACCTTGCCACGCTTGGCGAGGAACTCCTTGGTTTCGGGCAGCAGCCCTTCGGTCAACACCTTGAGGCTTTCGTTGGTCTGGCCCCAGCCGGTGGCCGAGCAGCGGTTGAACACCGGCACCCGGACCAGCTCGCGCATCGAGGGAATGCCCAGGATGCGCAACTCGCCGGACTGGCCCGAGGACCAGAAGCCATAGTATTCGTCCAGTTCTCCGGGCTCCAGGTTGATCTTGCCGGCGGCGTTGGCCGCGGGTGCGCTCATCAGCGTCGCACCAAGGCCGGTTCCGGCCATCACGGCCCCGGTTGCCGTCGCGCCCAGCAGGCCGCGACGTGTGACATTCAGTGTCTTTTCCTGTTCCGACATTGTGTGCTCCTTTCAGGAAGTGGGTGTTGGTTTCGCGTTGGGGTGGTTCGCCGGCGGATCGCCGAGCGGCATCTTCAGATCGGCGGTCCCCACCTTGGCCCGGCGCTTGATCCGCTTGATTACCACCGGGCATTTGCTTTCCGACTGGTAGAGAACCTGGCAGTGCAGGCAGTCGATGCATTCGTTGGGATTGATCTCGCCGGTCGGGTGGATCGCCTGCACCGGGCATTCGTTGGCGCAGGTCTGGCACGGGTTGCCGCATTCCTTGTAGCGGCGCAGCCAGTCGAACATGCGCATCCTGGCCGGGATCGCCAGCGCCGCGCCCAGCGGGCAGAGATACCGGCAATAGAACCGCTCGACGAACAGCCCCAGACCCAGCAGCACCAGCGCGAACACCACGAAGGGCCAGTCGCGCATGAACTTCAGGATGATCGCGGTCTTGAACGGCTCGACCTCGGCATAGGTCTCGGCCATCGGGATCGAGATCATCGACAACCCGAACAGCCCGAGAAAGATCATGTATTTCACCGGCCACAGCCGCTCATGCAGGCCCCAGGGCAAGGTCCATTGCGGCAGGCGCAGGGCGCGGCCGATCTGGTTGACCAGTTCCTGCAGCGCGCCGAAGGGGCACAGCCAGCCGCAATAGGCGCCGCGACCCCAGAAGATCAGCGCGGCGGCCACAGCGAACCACTGGATGAACACCAGCGGATCCAGCAGGAAGGCATCCCAGGTGAACCCGGTGCGCAGCGTCCCGGCCAGCGCCATCAGGTTGACCACGCTCAGCTGCGCATTGGCGTACCAGCCCAGGAACACCAGCGAGACGGTCAGGAACCCGATCCGGAACCAGTAGAACACGCGCTCGTTCGCGGTGGCCTGGAACTGAAAGAAGAACACGCCGGTCAGCACCACGAGCATCGCGGCCAGCCCGGCGATCTGACCCACGCGGTCCTTCCAGATGCGCTGCCAGAGGGCGGTCTTGGCGGCCTCTTCGCCGCTGGTGTCGCTGACCAGATCGGGCGCGGGGGCCTGCGGCAGCAGATAGGCCTCGGGCAGGCGGTAGCCCAGGTCGAAGGTGAGATAGCTTTTCTGGACCGCGCCAACCGCGCGCTGCACCAGCAGTTGCAGGCGGAACGGTTCTGCCGGGTCGAACCCGGCGTCGGCAGGGATGCGGAACAGGTCCAGCTCGGTGAACTCGGGGGCGTCGGCGGTCGCCAGCGCGCCGATCCGCTTGTGCTGGCGGTCGACGAAGCGCACCGACTGGTCGCCCTGGATCAACTGGATCCGGTCAAAGATGCCGCCGCGCACGTACCCCGATCCCTTGAAGCTGTAGCGCCCCCGCCCCATCACCAGGATCGCCTGTTCGCCCGGCTCCAGTGCCTCGGTCAGGTTCTGGTACTCGGAGTCGCCCAACAGGCTGCGCCCGATGCTGGGAACCGAGACCAGCGCCAGTTGCAGGTCGATGAAGGTGTCGGATGCCTCGCCCGGCTCCGGCCGGCGGATCGCGCGGGCATCGCCGCTGGCCTCGAAGGCGGCGTTGATCTGTCCCACGTCCAGCGTCAATCGCCGCACCGATCCGTCTCCCGCCAGTGTGATCCAGTCGGTCTCCTCGGTCTGGGCCATGTCGATTTCGCGCGGGGGGCCGCTCGGCCGGGCCGGTGACAACCCGCCCAGCCCCAGCGCGCGCGCCACCTTCAGCCCGCCGCGCACGATGCTGTCGTCGATCACCATGATCGTCACCGTCGCGCCCGAGATGATGTCGAGATCGTGCGACTCGCCGCCGGTCTCGGCCTCGGCCTTGAGGTCGAGCCCGGCATAACCCTCGGTCAGCCGAATCATCTTCGCGTTGGGAATGCCAACAAGAACAATGGGTTCGGAGTGCTTGACCAGCTTGACGCCGGTCATCACCGCGTCGGGATCGATCGCGGCCACCACGTGGATCGGCTTGCCGGAATATCCGGTGGTGCCGACGAAATCCGAGGTCAGGAACGCCCAGGCGACGGTCTCGCCGCCCTTTTGCACCGGCGCGACCGGCACATCCTCGCGGATCGGACCGAATCCATCGGCACCGGGAACCAGCTCGTCTGGGGAAATGTCGGGAAGGAAACTGGCCAGGCTGTCTGCCCGGGCCGGAGCGGCGATGATCGGAGAGAGGATCAGGGCCAGGGCCATCAGCCAGGAAGAGATCGCGCGCTTTACGTCCACAGCGCACCTCCTTTGTTGGGGATTGACGCTTTGGACGCGACCGGGGCGCGGTCGGTCATGTTCTCGGGCGCGGACGGGGGGCCGCGCGGGCTGGGCCAGACCGCGCGCGGCACGGCACGGTCCGCTTTCACGTCGGGTAGGGTCGCGGCATGTGCCGCACCGTACGCGAGAGTCAAGGAAACCGGGTTTGGCGGAACCGCCGCCCCTGTGCCGCCGTGGGCCGGGCAGAAGGCGCAGCACTCACATTTGCCGCCCGAGGGGGCCGGCGATTGCGGGGCCTGTTCATCCCCGAAATCCATGCGCACCACCACAACGCCTTGATCAGAGCAGATCTCCATCCAATCCGCCTGCGACGCCCGCGCCAAGCCCGGCGCCAGCAGTTGCAGGATCAGCGCGAAAATCCCCAGAATCGTCGCCACCGGGCACGCGCCGCACCGGCGCCGGGGCGCGGCGTCGGACACGAAGGTCGGGTGCTGGATCCGGGGAAACATGGTCACTTCCATACTCTTGTTCTGCGTCGGGTGTATGCCCCAGTGGTGCGGATCGACTTGATTCATGTCAAGCAAACCCATTCATTTATCCAGAAAACCCAGCCTGAGGGATTTCACTCGGAAGGAACCGCGACCCGTTCTTCAAATATCGTAATTTCGCAATATTAACAGGAAGTTGAGCAAATCTGTTGAAATCGGCTCAGATGGTGCGAAACCGCGATCCCACACACCCGACAGCCCCGTGCCCGGACATAAGCAAGCGATTTGGAACTGGCTTCGCGACGACGGATCTGCCCGGACGAAACGGCCTCTCCACAGCGGTTCAAAGGCGGACCATTCCTTTGCCGCTTGCGATGTCTCCGCATCCGTCAGTCGATCCGGCCAAGGTGACGGGCTCCTCTGGGTGCATTGGTCTGGACCACGACCCATGCAGACCGGTCGGCTCACCTCGATCCCCACCCGTCGCCGTGGACGATCGGCTCGCTTTTTGCTAGCACAGGCGCGGGAACCGGCGGCAGACCCTGCCCGTGCAGGACAGCAACGAAAAAGGACAGGTCTTGATCCAGGAACACCACAGGGTGATCGCGCGAAAGTCCGTGCTGCTGCGCTCCCTGCCCGATCAGCACGTCGAACCGCTGTTGTCCCGGGCGATCCACCGCCACTACGAACGGGGCGAGACGCTTTTCCTGCAGGATGAGGCCGCCGACGCGATCCACATCGTGCTAGAGGGGTGGATCAAGCTTTATCGCGTCACCCCGAACGGCAACGAGGCGGTGGTCGGGGTCTTCACCCGTGGCGAAAGTTTCGGCGAGGCGATCGCGCTGCGTCACCTGCCTTATCCGGTCTCGGGCGAGGCGGCGACCTCGGCCGAGGTTCTGTGCCTTCCGTCCAGCGTCCTGATCGACCTGATCAAGCGCGACGCCGAGGTTGGGCTTTCGATCCTGTCCTCGACCTTCACCCACCTGCATTCGCTGGTGGCCCAGCTGGAGCAGCTCAAGGCGCAGACAGGGGCGCAGCGGGTGGCCGAGTTTCTGCTGGATCTCTGCGATGGCGATGGCGGCAGTTGCATGGTGAAGATGCCCTATGACAAGGTGCTGATCGCCGGGCGGCTGGGGATGAAACCCGAAAGCTTGTCGCGCGCCTTTGCCCGGCTCCGGCAGTCCGGGGTGACCGTCGAAAGGAACCAGGCCCGGATCGAAAATGTCGAACATCTCCGGGATCTGGTGGAAAACAGCGGCTGAGCACGAGGAAAAACGAGCAGATGACCGGACATCTTGACCAGGCGCTTGCCGCCATCGACGCCGCCAACGCCGCCGATCCGCGCCGTGAATCGGGGAGTCCAGAGGCCCTTTTGTACGGTCAGCGCATGAGCGCGGAATGTGACCGCCTGTTCCCCGATGCGCCGGAGGTGCTGAAGATCGCCGCGCGCGGCCAGCATATCGAGCGTTGGGTGCTCAGGCGCGCCGACTACCCCGAGGGCCGGGCCGGATACCTGGCCTGGCGCCGGGACCTGGCCGAGCACCACGCGACCCGCGTGGGTCAGATCATGGCAAAGGCCGGCTATGATGCCGAGGCGGTGGAACAGGTCGGCCGGATGCTGCGCAAGCAGGGGATCAAGCGCGACGACACTGTGCAGGCGCTGGAGGACGTGATCTGTTTCACCTTTCTAAAATGGTATTTCGCCCCCTTTGCCGCCAAGCATTCCCCGGAGAAGGTGGAGGACATCGTCGAAAAGACCGCGCGCAAGATGTCGCCCGAGGCCCGTGCGCGGGTGCTGCGCGAGTTCGACTTGCCGGAAACATTGGCCGCCGCCTTCAGGACGTGACCCCGGCGACCAGGTAAAGCGCCAGCAGCAGCAGGCCGAACAGCGTGAGCGTCAGGTTGAAGCCGCGCCGCCAGGACGGTGCCCGCCACAGCCCCAGGTACCGCGACAGGATCAGCCGCGATTTGACCAGCGCCAGCGCCAGAACCACCGCGCCGGCCAGCCGGCGGTCGATCTGCACCCCGGCCAGCGCGGCGACCAAAGCCGATGCGCCGCTGAGCGCGACAAGCGCGATCCAGGCCCGCGTGAGCGCATCGGGGCGCAATCCGGGCCGCGTCACCGTTTGTCTTGCCGGTTTCAAATCCTCCATCGCATCGCCCTACCCAAGCAAATAGACGACCGGGAACAGCAGCACCCAGACCAGATCGACCATGTGCCAGAAGGCGGCGCCGGTCTCGATATTGGCGGGTTCGTCCCGCCACGCGACCAGCAACAGGATCACGACGCCGGCGGCCACATGGGCGGCGTGAAACCCGGTGAGCAGGTAGTAGAAGGTAAAGAACGCGTGGGTATCCCAGGCGATCCCCTGCGCCGCCTTGTCGGCGTATTCCGCGCCCTTGATCACCAGGAACACCGCCCCGAGCGCCGCCGCCGCGACCAGCGCCAATCGTGCAGCACCGCGCCGGGCAGCTTCGCGCAACCGCAAGGCCCGCGCGGCCAGGAAGCCGCTGGTCACAAGAACCACGGTGTTCAGCGCCGCGCCGGTGCGGTGCAGGTGGTCCTGCGCCTCGGCAAAGCCCACCGGGTCGGTCAGCCGCACCGCAAGGAACACGGCCAGCCCGGCGCCGAACACCAGCAACTCGCTGACGATCAACACCCAGATCATCAACTCGCCCGGCAATTCGTCCAGAATCGAGGGGGTTTCAACGTTCTGGGTCATCCGATCACCAGCTGGCGATAGATCTGCGGCAGCGCATGGGTCAGCTTGTCGGGATCGGGCACGATGGCAAAGCCGCCCTGTCCGAACATCCGCGCGAACCACGATTTTCCGGCGCGATCTACCGTCACGCCGTAAACCGCCTGACCGGCGCGGCGCGCCTCGCGCACCGCCATCGCGGTGTCCTCGATGCCGTGGCGGCCCTCGTAGTGGTCCAGATC
>Ga0209475_10005115_pt1 | contig 10929 bp, 5 predicted proteins | sample tdDd471_FD_187128 | JGI IMG/M metagenome (GOLD analysis project Ga0209475, IMG submission 187128) | Marine sediment microbial communities from the Atlantic coast under amendment with organic carbon and nitrate - tdDd47.1 (SPAdes)... | ecosystem: Environmental > Aquatic > Marine > Coastal >...
TACAGCAGTATCTTCATGATCTTTTACAGTAACAGAAAATGAGGATTCGATAAAATCTGTACCTGCAGTTCCTTTTAAAGTAATAGTCGAAACGCTAATTTTAGTATCGCTATAATCTAAGGTTAATTGATTACCGTTTATAGTAGCTGTAACAACATCTGCGTCACTATTAGATTGAATACTCACTTCAATGGTAGCATCAGCTGAATGAGCAAAAACACTACCAATATTTAAGTTTTCACTTTCAGCACCTAAAAAGCGCTCGACGTTAGCTTGCTTATTTGCAATAAATAATGGATTGCTCGATTGGCCAACAAAAAGGCCACGACCATGTGTTGCTATCACAACCTTACCATCTAAATCACTTGTCTTAACTCTATTACAAACCACATTACCTAAGGTTTCTTTAGCAATAACTTCCCAGTTAGTACTGGCTCCATTTAATGCATTGGTTTTATAAGCACCTATACTTGTCGAAATATAGAAAGTCTTCTCCCCTTCCCAATTTTGAATGGCAGCACCTCTAAATGATGGTCCAGGGCTATCTTTCGTTGATGCTAAATTACCATCGATGTTGGTATAGGTTTTACCGCCATCTTCAGAATGAAATACACTTGGAATACCATAATTAGAACATACAATAATGATTTCATCTGCATTAACTGGGTTAATAGCAATATAATAAGGGTACGAACCTACTGCAGCAGCATTAGTTGAAATATCTTCAACCTCCAACAAATCTTCTTCGTAATGACTGTTCTTAACACGATAGATTTGTGGTTTTGTGTTTGAAGAGTAGGCAGCATAATACAGCACATTACTTGGCACTTGCGATATTGCTAAAGCAGTAACTGTAGCACCTTCCACCTTCAAAGCAGCTGGAGCATACCAACCATCCATAGTCTCATTCTGTCCACCTGGAATAGACTTTAATGCTTTATTAATCCATATTTGTTCTCCACCGGCATAATACATCACATTTTCATCGTTATTATCAACTACAAATGGATTAATAAAAATCTGACCTGTTGCTTCTGAAGGGTGTGCGACGGTCCAATTATATGGGCCAGTTGGGCTATAAGGGCTCAGAGGCATACCTGAAGATCCGTATCCCACTCTCATAATATTGCCATTTTGTGAAGACACATAAGCATACCTACTTCCTAGATAGCAATATGCACCATCACCAGAACTTATATCGGTTGATTTACCTGCGTCAGATCCATCCCATACAAATGCAGGTGTACCATTATCCTGGGTTCCTCCCATATACCTATCTTCATTAGCTTTAACAATATCACTAACTGTATAATATTGCGTTACGTTATAGCCATTGTTTTTATCTACCCATTGCAAATTAGTACCTTCTACTGTTGATGCCGTAATATCTTCAACATAACTTAAGCCGCCATCATGGCCACTCCAAACCTCGGTGCTATTATTGGGGTCAAAAACAGTTATATGGCAATCTGCATGATGATTAAAATAACTGGAGTTTGAACCACTTTTAGATGCCTCATAACCACCTATCCATCCGTAATAAAATTCAGGAATAGAAGTAAATCCATCTTTTGTACGAAATAAAGATGTACTACCAATAACGATAAAATCAGCATCATCAGGTTTAACTGCTAAGGTCATATTGTAGTTTCCTTGCCTACCTAATACTCCATTATCATTATCCGGTGAAGCCGGCAGAAATTCTGTACGATCAATGAGTTTGTTTTCTGCAATATCAATTTTATGGAATGCTACTTCACTATTGCCTTTGTGGGTATAAACATAGCCAACATTAGGATCGGATGGAGCAAAACGAATTAAACTTCTTTCATGAGTCTCAGGAAAAGAGGCCTGATCCGCATCGATCTGAACGAAATCTAAAGTCCCTTTTGGTGCGAAATATACACCTGGCTTGTTAACTGGATCCTTAACTGGATCGGCATAATATTTATTGTAACCAAACTCTGATAATACCAACAAAACATTACCCTCTGCATCAAAATCAAAATCACAATAATAATGATCGTTAGAACCACCAATGAAATCTACTAAAACATAACCCCCGGCTTCCTCAACTAACCTTTTAAGTCCAAAACCATGAATTGCAAGAACAATTTCTCCATTAGATGGATTAACCTGGACTTTAGCGACATAGTCTAACCAGCTATCCCAAGTATAAGGATCACTACCTTGGCCATAAATCATTGTCCATGTATCTCCATTATCTGTTGACTTAAATAAGCCATGGCCATAATACGAAGCACCTGTCTCTCCTGCTGAGTTACTATCAAACTCACCGCTTGCATAGTACCAAGTATCTTCATATCCTGCTCGGGTATCTTGGCAAATAGATGTTACTGAGAATGTTTCTTCAGGCGTATTTGTTAAAGTCCATGATGCTCCTTTGTCAGTCGATTTCCATACTCCGCCTGAAACGCCACCAGCTAAAACTATATCTGAGTTTCTGACATCAAGAGCAAGGGCACGAGTTCTTCCCCCTACATCATTTGGTCCTGCTTCAGCCCAGGTATAGGTTGAAGCTTTTGAACTTTTAAGACGTGTATTTTTTACAGACTGAAATAATTCCAATTCTTTTGCTCGTGCATTAGCCGGAATTTGATTTAATGCCGGATCTCGTAAAGCATTAAAAAAGAATTCATCTCTATCAGCAGCCGCTCTAGGTGCCGCTTTGGGGGAATTACTGGAACGCACTTTAACAGCAGGACCAGATTTTAAACTTTCTTTTGATTGTGTATTTGTAAAATACAGTGTTAAGGCAACCCCCAAAACAATTGGAGTTACAAGCAATAATCTTTGAGTAATTTTTTTTCTCATGGGACAGAAAATATTAGTTGTTGATTGGTTTTATTGTCCAAAGACAATCGTCATTTTCGGGTATTTGTCTGCATTTAAGCAATACCGTTAATTCCTTATTGTATTTAGAAGAATTAAGCAGGTTAGTACCAACTTTCACCTTCTGACCGGAATTAATTACAGGAGCTGAACGTCCTCGTAAAAGAATTTTATCAACTATAAAAAAGTCAACATTATTCTCTTTAATCAGCTGCCCTACTACTTTTACCTCATCAAGGTCAATTTGTTCAGGCTGAAAAACAGCTGGATTGCTATTTTCTTCAGTCTTAACAATGCTTGACTTAGGCTTGCATTGCATTAATAGCAATGGTAACAGTATGCATACGCATAAAATGTAAGCTCTCATTCAATGTGTTTTTTGGGTTTAAACAGATCACTAAGATAGCTTTAGTGAATTAGGTACACAACCCCTTATGTTTAGTGTGTTTATTATCATATCTACTAACGGCTTTAGCACAGGGGCATTCATTAAAATGAGAATATGCAACAAGCCCGAATGCAGTAGCATTCGGGCTTGATTTTATTGTGTTGAAAAATAAATTACAATTGCTTGAATAAATCTTTCATACTTACTTTTTTGCTGATAATACTATGCAGATCTGCAATTTTTACACGCTCTTGTTGCATCGTATCACGGTAGCGAATTGTAACTGTATCATCTTCTAATGCCTGATGATCGATAGTTACACAGAAAGGTGTACCTATGGCATCCTGACGACGGTAACGCTTGCCAATACTATCTTTCTCATCGTACTGACAGTTGAAGTCGAACTTCAAGTCATCAATAATCGCACGCGCCTTTTCGGGTAAGCCATCTTTTTTAACCAATGGCATTACAGCAAGCTTTACAGGTGCAAGAACAGGAGGTAAGTTTAATACTACACGCGTTTCTTTCTTCCCATCTTTACCTTCAACTTCTTCCTCGTTATATGCACCAGCCATAATACTTAGGAACATACGGTCAACACCAATAGAAGTCTCAATAACATATGGCACATAACTCTTATTTAATTCTGGATCGAAGTACTGAATTTTCTTACCAGAGTATTCTTGATGTTGCGATAAATCAAAATCTGTGCGTGAGTGAATTCCTTCTACTTCTTTAAAACCAAATGGCATTTTAAACTCAATATCAGTTGCAGCATTGGCGTAATGAGCTAACTTTTCATGATCGTGGAAACGGTATTTTTCTTCACCCATACCCATGGCTTTGTGCCATTTGATACGTGCTTCTTTCCAGTACTCAAACCATTTCATTTCTTCACCAGGACGAACAAAGAATTGCATTTCCATCTGTTCGAACTCACGCATACGGAAGATAAACTGACGTGCTACAATCTCGTTACGGAATGCCTTTCCAATTTGTGCAATTCCAAAAGGAAGCTTCATACGACCAGTCTTCTGCACATTAAGGTAATTCACAAAAATACCTTGTGCTGTTTCTGGGCGCAAATATATTTTCTGAGAACCATCAGCCGTTGATCCCATATCCGTTGAGAACATCAAGTTGAACTGACGTACATCGGTCCAGTTCTTCGTTCCTGATATAGGACAAGCAATTTCGTAATCAACAATGATCTGACGAAGATCATCCAGGTCGTTATCGTTTAAAGCTTTGGCAAAACGTGTATGTACTTCTTCAATCTTCTTTTTATTAGATAATACACGAGGATTGGTCTCTAAAAACTGGTCTTTATCAAAACTCTCACCAAATTTCTTCTCTGCCTTCTTAACCTCTTTGTTAATCTTCTCTTCAAACTTCTGAATCAAATCTTCAATTAACACATCAGCACGGTAGCGCTTCTTACTGTCTTTGTTATCAATCAAAGGATCGTTAAAGGCATCAACGTGGCCCGAGGCTTTCCAGATAGTTGGATGCATAAAAATTGATGAGTCAATACCCACCACATTTTCGTGCAACAACACCATTGAATCCCACCAATATTTTTTGATGTTATTCTTTAGCTCAACTCCATTTTGTGCGTAATCATAAACTGCGCCCAAACCATCGTATATTTCGCTTGATTGAAATACAAAACCATACTCTTTACAGTGAGCTACTAATTTCTTAAAAACATCATCTTGTGCCATATCTTTATGTTATGATTTTTAATCAGAAGCACAAAAATAGTTGAATTTTGATTATCAGCGAAGTTTTTTGTGATAGAGTATAAATATAATAGCTCAATTACTGACATTGCTATCAAAAGATTGTATAATTCGTTGGACTGGTTAATGTGCTTGACAGGTTAAACAAGCTAAAATTTTCCGCATGGTAAATATCCAGTTCTCCTTCTGTATAGCTTCCAATTCTCCTTTATCTAGCCAGATGCCTTTGCAGTAAGGACAATAATCAATAACCACTTTATTATCACGCGGATGAACAGCTTTTTGTAAGCGTGGATTATTATTGCATGAAGGACATTTTAATGTTTCAAACTGCTCTTTAATGTTTGGGATATGCCTAATTTCCAAAAACGTAGGTTCAATAATATGATCTACTTGCGATAACTCATCTTTATCAAACCAAGTACCGCCACAGGCCGGACAGTTATCGAGTTCTAAAAAGATGTTACAGTCATTAAATTGTTCTGTTTCTAATGTATGTTGGCATCTTGGGCAGTTCATTGGAATTATAGTTTTTCTTTGTTAACATCAAAAGTATAAAATTTGATCATTTTAATAAGCTTGGCTTGAAGTAATAACTTAGTTCCTCTCAAATATTAATTGAAGCTGGATTCCACTTTTGTATCGAGACCAGATTATTACAATTAATTGTACTTTTGATGAAAAAGCAAATTGGTATGTTTAATGATTTAGACACAGAGATATTACCTGAAGGTATCATTGATGCGCAATTAAATGACAGTCAGATTTTAATTGTTAAAATATTAGCTTTTTACAATTGCTCCATGTCTAAAACAGGGGCTTGTAACTTTGTAAGCAATATCATAAAAAGCATACCTAAATATCGAAATTTAAACCTCAGCAGACTTAAGGCATCATTTGATCAATTGATCAATCTGGGTATTTTTAATAAAACCTCAGCTGGGATTGAACTATCACCTCAAATTGTTGCTAAAATAATCCCTTTACATGCGGATAATACTGCTCTTGTAAAAACCATTCTACATTCACTCACACATGCTTCTTTTTATTATTCTGACGAAAAATATTATCAAACCCGATTAGCAATCCTTACGCAAGATGTTGAAGAATTAAGACCTCTCACCCATATTTATAATTCTTATGGATGGCGTAGTGATATTGATCAAATAATTAGTCCGTTGCTTGAACTTGGTGATTTATCACTAATAATACCCTTCCTCCCTTCTTTTCCTAAAAATAGATTAAATGAATTCCTTGAAGTTCTAATATTCGAAGTGCCTGAAAGCTACTTCATGCAGCTGGCTGAGATTTTTTCTGATCCATCAATAGAAATAAATGATACGAGTAAAATGTATTACCTATCATGTGCTCATCTTTTACTTGAACCTTTTCAAATTGATGAACTAAGCAAATCAGCTAATGTTGAACCATCGAGTTCATTTTTTACACATCTTTTAAGAGGTAATTCACAAAAAGCGTTAGAACAAGGAGCCCTATTCCTAAGCTACATTCAAGAGAAAGAACAGCACAAACGAAAGGAGCTTCCGGGTATTTTTGGAGTATTATATGCCATTGTTCTAATTGCTTCGGGCGAGTCTAAAAATTTGACAATAGCAACTACCTTTTTACGATCGTGCATAAAAACTCTACCAAAGAGTAATGAATTTGAAAATCCGTATAGAGCCTTTGCCAGGATCATGCTACTATTTATCGAACATAAACTAGGCAAGAAATTAACGACTCAGCAAGAAATCAAAGAAACGTATGGCCGGGCTAGTAAACAATATTTTTTGACAGCAGTATTAAAATGGTTCGGCAAGCCATTATCAACTTATACACATGGCTATACATTGTCTGAAAAAGAAGAATGGCAATTTCGATCAGCAGGTGTGTGCGAAGAGTGTGATTCGCTTGCTTTCCACCAAGAGCGATTAGATAATTTAAGCGCTCAATATAACTATAAAGCACTGGCCGATTTATATGAAACCGAAGAACTTTGGGAAAATATACTTGGCATTTTAGAGAATGGTCTAAGTGAGAAAAAAACAAGCACTAAAACAGCAGTACAGCCACAAAAAAGGTTGATTTGGTTGCTTGATCCAGCAGAGAGAGATGCCATCAGATGCTTAGAGCAAACGCGGACAAAAAACGGATGGGGCAAAGGGAAAGATAGAGTATTAGGCCGACTAATTAGTACTCCTCCTAAGTATACCACTGCCAACGATAGGGCCATTATTGCATGCTTCCAAAAAAGCTATTACGGCGATGTGTTTGTTAATAATTGGGACAAATTATTGAAGATAATGGCCAAACACGAGGATGTTTATACCATGACAGAACCTCACTTGCCGCTAAGCATAAGCATCCAAGAAGCACAAATACAAATAAATAAAAACAAAGAAGGTGCTTCCATCAAGCTTAATCCAGAAAGCCCACATCCTAATGTGATAAAAGAGTCCGATACCAATTACATTTTCATTAATTGGTCGCCCAAGGCCATGCAAGTCTATAATGTACTCAGCGAATCAAATTTAAAGGCTATTACTATCCCTCAGAAAGGATTGAAAAAGGCTAAACCAATATTGGATCGTTTGAATGAGGTGATGCCTGTGATGGGAAATTTCGCACAAAGTAGTGCTACCATCCAAAAGAGCGAGAACATTCCGGTTATACAGCTCACTCCCATTAATGAGCAACTACATGTACAGCTTCTTATTGAGGTGATAAAGGATGAAGATGCACGTTTTTTACCTGGCATTGGTTCTAAAGACGTCATGATTAAAACCGCCAAAGGAGAGCATATTAATGTAAAACGAAATCATGAAGCTGAGAAAAAAATTGTACACGATTTAGCTAATCAGGTTCTGTGGCTACAAGAGTTAAAGAGTTCATCAGCACAATTGTTTTTAGATGATGATATGCAGATACTCGAATTTCTGGCAGGCATTAAAGAAAACTGCCCCGATTTAACTGTTATCTGGCCGAAAGGCGAACGCATCAGAGTAGCTAAAGCAGTGTCGATCAACGACATCAATTACAAGATTAAGAAACAAAACAACTGGTTTGCCGTTGAGGGAGAAGTGAATGTGAATGACCAGTTAATATTATCCATACAAGAACTGCTTGAGAAATCAGAAGGAGGCCGTATCAAATACATTCAGCTTGATGACAAAACGTATTTAAGCATTCGCAATGATTTGCAAAAACGCCTGGCGGCTCTTGATGTAGTGGCTCACCAAAAAGGAAAACAGCTCTTGGTTCATCCCTTAGGCTCATCAACTATTGAGGGATTAATTGATGGTGCCGCTGATGTTAAGACCGATAAGTTGTGGAAGAATCATCTTAAAAAGCAGGAACAACTAAAAGAATATAAACCTAGCTTAACAAGTAACTTACAAGCAGATCTGCGCCCTTATCAAGAAGAAGGCGTACTGTGGCTCGATCGCTTACACCATTGGGGTGTAGGTGCCTGCCTGGCCGATGATATGGGCTTGGGAAAAACCATACAAGCCATTAGCTTACTTATAAAATACGCGCACTTGGGGCCAAGTGTGGTGTTAGCTCCTTCATCGGTGTGTGCCAATTGGATAAAAGAGCTACTGCGCTTTGCACCTACTTTAAATAGCTACGAACTAAAAACTCAGAAAAGAGAAAAAGAACTGAAAAAGCTAGATGGCAATGATGTGCTTATTATCAGCTACGGCCTCGTACAATCAAATCCTGATTTATTAGCAAATAGATCGTGGAATATGGTGATTCTGGATGAAGCACATGCGATTAAGAACGCCAAAAGCATCCGTAGTAAAGCAGTGATGAAACTAGATGCGAAATTTAGATTAATCACCACTGGTACGCCTATTCAAAATCACTTAGGCGAACTGTGGAATTTATTTCAGTTTATTAATCCAGGCATGTTGGGTAGCCATGAGCAGTTTGTTCGTAAATTTGGCATCAGCAATAGCGAAGAAAACAAACAACGAGGACAACGAGAGCTCAATAAGTACATTGCTCCATTTATTCTTCGCCGCCGTAAGAGCGATGTATTAGATGATTTGCCCGAAAAAACAGAAATTACACTTCAGGTTAAGCTTTCGGACGAAGAGCAGGCTATGTATGAGACCCTGCGAAAAACAGCTGTGGAAAATATCACCAATAACAACACTGCACGCGGAGCTAAGCATCTTCAGATATTAACGGAGATAACGAAGCTACGCCAGATGAGTTGTCATCCTAAAATGGTGCTAGCCGAGAGCGAAATTCCAAGTTCAAAACTCGAAGCATTATCAAGTTTGGTTGAGGATTTAATCGAAGCCAATCACAAGGCTTTGGTGTTTTCACAATTCACCAAACACCTGAGCCTTATACGTACTATGCTCGATCAAAAGGGTATTAGCTATCAGTATTTGGACGGCTCAACACCTATGAAGCAGCGCGAACAAGCTATTACCAAGTTTCAAGCTGGCGAGAGCGAATTGTTTTTAATTAGTTTAAAAGCTGGTGGTGTTGGATTGAACTTGACTGCAGCAGATTATGTGATACATATGGACCCCTGGTGGAATCCGGCTGTTGAAGATCAGGCATCGGACAGAGTACACCGTATAGGGCAGCAACGCCCCGTTACCATCTATCGCATTATTGCCGAAGGTACTATTGAAGAAAAAATTGTGAAGATGCATCACGAAAAACGTGATTTAGCAGATAAACTACTGGCTGACACCGATCAATCGGCTAAAATATCAACAGAAGAGCTATTTAGCTTAATCACACAAAAAGAGTAAAGCGTAAAAGGGTTGTTTAGATAGTAGAACCGAAGATCTAAACTAAGGACTTATAAAAACAAATTTTCAAATCCACAGTAAATCCACAAAAAAAAGGTAAAATCAAACGTCTCCTTTTTAAGGTTGGATTTTGGCATGAATAAAAATGGTGAAGGAGGTTTTATTTTGGTGTTAATGAGGCTTTTTAGCGATGCATATATTAGATATCTAACCACACCTTTAGTTCATTGCTCTTTATTCTACTGACAATAATGGGGGTAGGCAAACTAATGTTACACTGCACCTTTAGTTTACCATTAAAATGGATACTAAGATGTTCTATTGCTTTCCGGTTTAAAATGTATTGCCTGCTGGCACGAAAAAACAGAGATGGTTTGAGCACACTTTCGAGCTCATCTAAAGTGTGCGTAAGGTTATGGATTTCTTTGTCGAAAGTGATGCATTTAACAAGACCATCCACTATGTAGAAAGCGGCTATATTATCACAATCAATGGGGTAGAGCCGATCCTTTTTTTGTATTAAGAATGAGTTTTTATACGATGCATCATGTGATTCATGAAGACATTCATAGATAGATTCAAGTAGTGATTGATTAAGACTTGGACTAATCTGTTTGAATTTTATTATCGATTGCTCAAGATCCTCAGGTACTATTGGCTTAAGCAAATAATCGATACTGTTGTGTTTAAATGCTTGTATGGCATACTGATCATATGCAGTTGTGAAAATTATGGGTGATGGGATGCTTACCTCATCAAAAATATGCAAAGAATTGCCATCGCTCAAGTGAATATCCATAAATATTAAATCTACAGTGGGTGTAGTACTAAAAAAAGCGATGGCTTCCTTTAGCGACCCAATTACCCTAACAATATTGATGTTTTCAATCAGATCTATCAGCATTGATTTTAATTGCTCCTGAGCCGCCCATTCATCTTCTATTATTACAACCTTCATGTGTTTTTATTATTAATTTTATTAGCCAGGCTTAGCGCTGATTTCAAATTTAATTAAATATTTTGTCGGTGAATATTTTTAATGCAGATACTGCGCTCTATTGCCTATTGGAACCTTTACTGTGAAGTTTTGATTCTTAATAATAAATAAATCTCTTTTAAACAAAATCCGGCATCGTTTTGTAAGTGATGATAAGCCATTACTCATACT
>Ga0209475_10005116_pt1 | contig 10928 bp, 9 predicted proteins | sample tdDd471_FD_187128 | JGI IMG/M metagenome (GOLD analysis project Ga0209475, IMG submission 187128) | Marine sediment microbial communities from the Atlantic coast under amendment with organic carbon and nitrate - tdDd47.1 (SPAdes)... | ecosystem: Environmental > Aquatic > Marine > Coastal >...
GTGTTATCGCCGTGGCAAGACCGCGCCTTTCCCCCTAGCTGAATGGAAAAGTCGTTTTCGTTTTGATGTTGAGGGTGTGCTCGGCTTAGATTTACCGTATGAAGGGTATGAACGTGAACATGATATGATACAACAATGGATGCAAAGCGCATGTGAACATGAAGATATGGAAGTCATCAGCAAACAGATTTCCAATTGGACAGGTTATCTGGCATTTTTGCAATCTTTGACACAGATCGGTTGGCGATTTTTCCCGACACTCCAACAAGAATTACCTCGTGATAATAGTGGATTTACCTCAGCACCACATGCTCTAAAAATCATCCGTGAACTGGATATATTTACGCGATTGGTCAAGCATACCCGTAATGCCTTCCTGATTAATACGGTTGATGAACGGATTATTCAAGAATATATGGTGGCGACCAAAGGGGTATTTGTTCTCAATCAAGCGGGTGGGTATCGCATGGGGATTGACCCAAAAGGCTTTTTTATTGAACATCAATCGTCTGATGATGCCGACCATTGGATCGAAAAATTCCGTGCAAAACGCTTTGAACAACGTGTTTTTAAGCGTGATGAAACCGGTAAACCGCTCCATGTTGAATTTTATTGTGCCGAGACCGAAGCGCGCTTTGCAACCGACATCCCACTGATTCAATACGAAACGATGGGAGCAGGAAAATTACTTCTGCCACAATATCCTAGCGCAATGCATGTTGAATTAAGGCAGATGGATGCCTTTCATTTTGCCTATATCCTCGATCCACTCCGCCGTGTCTGTCACGAATCAGTCTGCACAGGCAATCCGATAGTCTGGTTTTGAAGTTTCTCCTATAAGCGTCATTTTCCCCCTCTTATTTGAATCTTTACAATTTGTTGACAAATAAAGTGCTTGACTTTTTTATTTTACAGTGTTAAGTTAACGGTGTAAGATTAACATCGTTAAATAAAAGGAAGCAGATCAATATATGCCACGGAAAGTAAACCCAGAAGAGCGACAGGCACAATATGATGCAATCAAACGTACTGCCCGTGAGTTAATGCAACAAAATGGAACAGACGGATTATCCATCCGTGCAATTGCCCGTGAGTTAGATATGACCGCCCCTGCTTTATATTATTACTTCGAAAATATGGACGCGCTCATCACGGCTCTAATTGTTGATGGGTTTAATGCGATTGCAGATGCGATGGAACAAGCCCGTGATACTCATGCTGATGCCCATCCTGTTGAGCAACTCATGGAAATTCTACTGGGGTATCGTCAGTGGGCAATCACCAATCGAGCAGATTTTCAATTGCTCTACGGTAATCCGATTCCAAAATATCATGCCCCACGCGAAATTACTGTTCCTGCTGTTATCCGTGGATTTGTCGTCATCATCAGTGCGATTCAAGCCGTATTGGATACGGGAGAGGTTGCTATTCCCGACTATATGCTGGTATTACCGCCTGAGGTTGAGCAGACATTCTTTGCTATCGTTGCCAACACCAACGAAACAACACAAGGTCAACGCGATATGATGTCAGAAATATCTATCGACGCGATGATTCTAGGGATACAGGGTTGGAGTCAGATGCATGGGTTGATTATGCTAGAGCTATTTGAACATCTGCAACCTGTCGTCGGGGATACCGAAATCTACTATCGGCATCAGATTCAAAATATGTTTCGGACAATGGGGTTGCGCTAAGCACTAACTGCCCATCACCCATCACTAATAAGACACCAAAAAGGTCTATCGGGAGTACCTTCTGCTTCGTGTTGCAATCTGACGGTAGGGACTCATCAATAATTAGTTCAACAACCAAAAACTCAAACACCATAAAATAGGAGAATCAACAGCATGACAAATCAACACGAACTACACGTTATCTTCGGTACAGGTCCAGTCGGACGGGCAATCGCAAACGAATTATCTGAACAAGGTAAAGCGATACGCATGGTTAACCGCAGTGGACGCAAAGACATCCCACAACCTATCGAAGTCCTATCAGGTGAAGCAAAAGATCATGACTTCGCCCGTCAAGCCACAGAAGGAGCATCACACGTCTATTTTGCGCTTAATCCAGCGTATCATCAATGGTTGACAGAATTTCCAGCCCTGCAAGACAGCGTGTTACAGGCGGCAATCGCCAACAATGCCAAACTGATTGCGATGGAAAATCTCTATATGTACGGGGATACACACGGCAAGCCACTCACCGAAGATATGCCATTTAATGCCCATACTCGCAAAGGCAAACTCCGCGCACAAATGCACGAACAATTGATGGAAGCCCACCATGCAGGCAAAGTGCAAGTTGTGACAGGTCGAGCTTCGGATTTTTTTGGACCGCGTGTGCTGGAATCTGCGATGGGTGAACGGGTTTTTGGATACGCTGTCGCGGGTAAGTCGGCACAATTGCTGGGAGATGTGGACGCCCTACATACGCAATCCTACATGAAGGATATTGGCAAAGCCCTCGTGTTATTGGCACAAACCGATGATGCTTATGGTCAAGCGTGGCACATCCCCAATCCACGTACCGTCACGCAAAAAGAGTTCATCGATTTAATTGGGAAAGAACTCAATAAAGACGTTGGTATATCGGTCATGCCCAAAATTATAGTGCGAGCCGTCGGGTTATTCGTTAAGCCACTGGGGGAAATATACGAGATGATGTACGAATTTGAGGAAAACTTTGTTGTCGATTTCAGCAAATTCGAGCGCAAATTTGGTAACATTGCCACTCCGCTAGAAGAAGCCATTCACGAAACAGTTACGTGGTATCGGCAACATAATTAGCAACTATCATATAGGGCAGGTGTAGACTTGCCCTAACGATTTTCCCTCTTCACATAGACGTACCCAGAGAATCTTGTAAACTAAGAGTATATTTTATTATGCTGTCCACTAGCATCACCTCTTAAGTTAGGAGACAATCTCATGGCAACCCAATCTGAACCTTCACCCGCCCGACGCATGGGTTTAATACGTCGTTTACGGCTCTTTTGGAAAGAAAACGAGTGGATTTATCTGGTGGTTGGGGTGGCGATTGGTTTATTGATACCTTACTTCTTTCAGAGCATACACGCCGATACGATCAATGAATTCCTCTTAAGTCTTGTACCAGAGGGTGTGGGTATCTTCTTCACTGTATTGATTATTGATCGGCTCGATTCCATCCGTGAAGAACAAGTCATCAAAGATCAATTGGTACGCCGCTTGCAAAGTCGCTATAACCATACTGCCCTCCAAGCGGTTGAAGAGTTGCGGGTTATGGGATATTTAGAAAATGGCACATTGCGGAATCGGAATTTGCGCGGGTCGAATTGGGTCGATGCCAATATGTATATGGCGGATTTGCGCGGGTCTGACCTCGGTAATGCGGTGCTGGATAAAGCGGATTTTGTACTGGCAAACCTCCAAGGTGTGAATGTCACTGACGAACAACTTATCAAATCGGACATTATGTACGGGTCTATCATGCCTGATGGACGTAAGTATGATGGTCGTTATCAATTGGCAGGTGATTTTGCCTATGCACGCCGTAAAAATATTAATCTCGAATCCGATGAGGCAATGGCGAAATGGTTTGGGGTCACCCTTGACCATTATCGTGAGGGACAACGGTGGGCAGACAAAAACCTTGCCACAATTCGAGGTGAAGAATAAGACTTCATCACGACCAACGTGTTATAATATGTCAGATGTGAATGTAAAATCAAAATAGGAATCGCTAAGAAGCCAAGAACACCAAGTAAAGTGATGAGCTATGAGTGATGAGTACAAATCATTGTTACAATTCGTGTGTATCAAGAATTTAATGACTCAATATCTTCGCACTTCTCTGCGATCTCTGTGATTCTGTGGTTCAAAAGGTTTTTAAAATGAACGCTATCAAAAATCATTTCACATAAAGCGTATAATATTTATACTTATTGCGAATCGTCAGGAGATGGTGCTATGGTTGGCGAGTATTACGACGAAGAAGAAGAGTTTGAACCGATTGAAGGCTACTGTATGCGTTGCCGTGAATCGGTTGACATCGAAAATGCGAAGCCTGTCTGGACACGTAAAGGTTTACCTGCCACACGCGGTGAATGTTCGATTTGTGGCGGAACAGTTTTCCGTATGGGTAAGACCCATCAACATGACGAGAAAAACCGACCCGAAGCGGTTCATATTGGCGATGATAATAAGCGTAATCGTCCCAAGCTCGCACGCGATACGGTCTATGTGACATATGCTGAAGATGATGAAGAAATCGCACAACAAATTGCCGCCGATCTCGAAAAAGTTGGGATTGCTGTCTGGTTACATGAACATGGCGGTAATGATACCCATTGGGCAAGTGGGGTGCATCCTGCTTTGCTGGAATGTGCGCGAATGGTGTATGTTATGTCTGCTGAGGCATTGAACAATCAAGCCGTCATCGATGCATGGACATATTATCGCGAGCAACGTAAACCAATTGTCATTGCCCAAATACAACCTGTCGATCCACCGGATGATATTCGCCGTAGTCCGCGATTTGATTTTGCGCAGGATTACAAGCGTTCCTTCCGTGCGATGTTAGACGTGCTAAATTAGGATATGTTTTATGTGAAATAATCTGTAAAATAAAACTATAAAAACCTATTTTGAACCACAGAGACACCTAGAACACAGAGAAAAGTGTAGGAATTTGAAAATAGCTCTAGCGATACGATCAAATTCCGAAGTATCTTAATTGACACTCATCACTCGGAACTCTTCACTTCACTAGCTGTACTTGGCATCTTGGTTGTTCGCTTTCGATTTAAAATTTACATAAGGCATTGGATGTAAAAAATGAATCACTCGATCTTTGATAAACGTAATTATCCTGTTGTTGATGTACAGCATGGATACGGTGAATGGTCGCAAACGTATGAACAAGATGTGCTTGATGAGATGGATTTACGACTATTCAATAAAGTGCAGTCTGTGGATTGGACAGCCCAACAACTGATTTTGGATTTAGCCTGTGGCACAGGGCGCATTGGTGTTTGGCTACGGGAACAAACCACTGGGACGATTGACGGGGTGGATATTACGCCTGAGATGTTGGCGAAAGCACAGGATAAAGCCGTCTATCGCAATCTGCATCAAGCCAGCGTGACCGAAACAGGTCTCCCTGATGCAACCTATGACGTGTGTTTGCAATCCTTAGCGGACGAACATCTGCCTGACCTGCGACCACTCTATAAAGAAGTTGCACGGCTAACAAAACCAAATGGCTATTTTGTGATTGTTGGTTTTCATCCCCAATTTATGATGGGTGGAATGCCGACTCACTATGACAGCGCATCAGGCGAACCCCTTACTATACAGACTTATGTGCATCTATTTAGCGATCATGTCAAAGCCGCACATGAGGCGGGCTGGTCATTGCTGACGATGGACGAAGGGGTTATTGACGATGATTGGATACAAAAGAAACCCAAATGGAAATCGCAATATGGTCAACCGATTAGCTTTTTGATGGTGTGGGGGCATTAGTGAGTTGTTAAATTATGTGCGCTCAAAATTCCAGTCAGTTCGTGTCTGAATCGCGCCATATTCCCATGCCATGATGTGCTGAACTTCAATACGATAAACAAAATCATTGTCATTCATTGCGCTGGCAGTTGCACCACTGAATGGGTCAATATATTTGGATTGCCATTTTTCATTGATGGCTTCACGCTCAGATTGTGTGGTGACAGGATGAGCGATTCCCTCCAAAATAATGGTGTCATCAGCATTGCCTGCATTAAGGACAACCCACGCTTGATCGGTGAGGTTTTTGATTTTTTCTGTTCCGCCATGTAATACAAGATAAACATCAGGTTTTTCACTATCCCACCAATACCATACTGGCACACAATGCGGTCTCCCATCAGGACGTGTTGTACTCAACCAGATTGATCGGTACCCTTGCAACCATATATCGACCTTACGCCATGCAATATGTCCAGACATTGGGAATCCTTTCTAACTCTTACGAGAGTTCATTATAAATAGGAAAAATGGAGAACCCTATTGTGCATGATTTAAAGCGTTATCAGTACTTTCTTTGTGCATAATCTAAAAGGCTAATCGCGTATCGAAGATTGTTGTATTTGTAAATTGCTCAGTCTATGAGGTGAGGCTATCGGATGACATCAACGGGAGCGAAATTATAAATGTAGAGCCTTTGCCCTCCGCACTTTCCACATGAATACTACCCTGATGCAATTCGATAATCGTTTTTGCAATTGGCAATCCCAGACCAAATCCGCGGGTTGTCCCGCTTTTATCTGAGCGATAGAACCGTTTGAAAATATGTGGCAAATCTTCATCAAGGATTCCGGTGCCTGTATTAGTGATTTCGATAGAGGTATGATGATCTATGCTCCGCGTAGAAATGATGATTTTGCCGTCTGATGGTGTGTGTTGGATAGCATTATTGCAGATACGCTGAATCGCATCTTTGAGGTAATCGGCATCACCTTGTATCAATAATGGGCTTTCACTGAGCATCATCACACATTCAATGTTTTTCTGCTGTAGAATTGACAGGGCTTCTTGATGTATCATCTGAAGAAGCTCATTTAGATTAACCGAGACCAATATGAACTGATGCCCTCCACTATCGAGTTTGGTCATCTCTAATAATGAATCAACCAGCGTGGTAATGTTTGTTACCTGTTCGTCAATGTTGTTTAGTCGTGTAACTTGTTTGTCAACATCAGACGATTTTCCAAGAAGATAGGTATTGGTCGCAATAATTGTCAGTGGTGTTCTGAACTCATGCGAGGCTTCTGTGATGAAATGCGTGAGCAGATGCATTCTTTCGCGTTCGAGTGCTAATTCTATTTGTTGTTTTTCTGCTTCGTGGCGTGCTTTCAGCACATCCATAAAGGTATTGAACCACTGGCTAAGTTCTGCAATTTCGTCATTACCCTGCACCGGTAAATGCTTTTGTTCAGTATGTATCGACTCCTCTTGTACTTGTTTAAAATGTAAGGTGATTTGACGAATCGGTGTCACGACACGATGATTATAGAACCAGCCAATGATGGTAACAGCGATAAAACACAACAGCAATACAACTACCGTGGTTCGCGCTATTAAGCCCGTCTTGGTAAGGAGTGTATTAATCGGAATCAGACTAACTATCGTCCAATCGCTGATGTCAGAATGTACGAAGTTGATCGACATATTGGTGTTATCGAGGACAAGTTCTTGTCTATTGTTATCGGTAGCAATAATTTGCGCTAAGTCAGCATTAACTAATCCCCCTAATTTGGATTGATCAGGGTGGTAGATGAGGCGACCTTTATTATCAATGACGGTCATATAGGCATTGTCACCTAAATCGATTTCGTTGAGGTGTGCATACAGATATTCGACGCTGTAATTAACCAAAAATAAGGCTGTTGGTTCTTGTTGCAAGGTCTCGCGGTTGAATTTGTAAAGTGCTTTGGCGGCAGTGACAACTTTTTGATATGATGAATTTGCATTTACATTGTCTTCAATACCAACCCATATGACAGATTGTTCGCCTTCAAGGGCTTCGTTAAAAATTCTATCCTTGATGTCTGTACGGATATTCTTGGTATTTAAGGTATCACCAACATGGTAATGGCTTCCCCCTACAGTGAAAATATCGATAGATACCAACCCCTGTAGATTGGAGTATCCATTGAGGATATAGCCAATATTTGCCTGTGTTGTTAATTGTGTATAGGTATCTGATGCAAGATTAACATCTTCTAAAACGTCCCGTATTTCTTCTACACCTGCAAGATTGGATATAAGGCTTTCAACTTGCATCAATTGTAGATCAAGGTAATCGCGTTGGTTGATAACCAGTTGCATCGTATAATGGCTGGCAACCTCTTTCAGGACATTTGATGATGTTTGCAAGGATACTACACCAACAACCAGCAACGGAATGATGCTTAGGAATATCAGGTATCCTATAAACTTATGGGTAATATTGAAACGTGGAAATCTCATCTACTTACTATTCTTCTACTGTCTCTTTGGTAACGAGTAATACATCGACCATTGTTTCTGAGGGGAGTTCTTCGCCTGACAATGCTTTGACTGCATATTCGACACCCAAATATCCTTGGCGTGCGGCTTGTTGGTCAATCGTGACAGCCAGTGTGCCAGCTTCGATTGCTTGCTTTGCTTCACTTAACGCATCATATCCTGCGACAAGTACATCCGTCCGATTGGCTTCACTCAAATATTGGATTGTACCCAACGCCATCATATCGTTCGCGGCAAATACAGCGCCAACTTCTGGATAATTCATAAACAGTTCTTTGGTCACATCATAGCCTTCGTCAATTTTCCAGTGTGCGGTCTCCATTGCCACAACAGTAATGTTCGAGTTTTCGTCAAATGCACGTAATGCACCTGCTTGACGATCTTGGGCATTTCCTGCTTCGCGGATGCCTTCTAATAAGATGACATCGGTAGGTGAATCAATCTGATCGCTGATGTATTTTGCAGACAGATAAGCCCCTTGCTCGTTATCAACACTGATGAAGGGAACTTCGGTTAATCCGTGTGATGTTGAAAATTCTGGGTCAAGGCGGTTATCAATATTGATAACAGTAATGCCAGCCTCTTGTGCCAGCTTTAACACAGGAATTAAGCTCAATGAGTCACCGGGAGCAATGACGATTGCGTCCACTTGATCTTGGATAAGCTCATTAATAATCTCAATTTGTTGTTCGATGGATGTTTCTTGTGCGGCAGTTCGGACAATCAGTTCGATATCAAATTCATCAGCAGCCTCGCGTGCCCCATGTTCCATTTCTATAAAAAATGGGTTGGTGAGGGTCTTCATCACAAGCGCAATCTGAGGACGAGAAGTTGACTCTTCGCTTGCTGGTGAAGGTGTAACCATCGCCATCGACATATTGTTATTCGTAGTATCACTACAGCCTACGACAACCAAAATGATGAGTAAGCATAACTTCATCAATTGTCTATTCATACCACCTCTTTTCTGCACATGCACATTGAGCGAAGTCATTTTCAATTTGACATTTTTATTATTGATGTGCAATATACACCATTCATTTACAATTAATTATTACGATTAATTTCAGTATATCGCTAATTAACATAATTTTTCTTTATTTATTCTTAATTATACTTTTCAGACAACGTCTCTTAATCAGATACTTATTTATTACAGATTCATATAGATGGTTGTTTAGGTTTCTACTTCGGCAAGATGTTCTGCCAACCACGCCAAAATCAGATGGCTAACACTATCATAGTTTGTGCGGAATAAATTTGTCCCATGGGAACTTCCGCGATAGAGCCGTGCGGATACATCACCTGTTGAAGTTGTTAATAACTGCTCAACACTTTCGGCACTGTATACGTCGCCATGTGATGCAACGAGTAATACAGCTCGTTCTGATAACCCTTCGACAACGGCTGATTCTGGCTGAACACCGCGATAATCTATACCAGGGGAAAGGGCAATCGCACCGACACAATCAGCATCATTGGCACAACCCATCAGAGCAACATTCGACCCAATGCTTCCGCCGAGAATCGCAATCCGCGCGCCATCAACGGACGCTTGTTCACGCAACCAATCGAGCCAAACTTGTACATCAGTAACTGTCAAATCCCATTCTTGATTACCACCAGTGTCACCATGTCCACGTAAATCAGCATTGAGTACAACATATCCAGCATTAACCAGATCAGGTATCAGTGGTTCATAAGCACTACGTCGTCCGCCTAACATGTGGAATAGAAGCACAGTCGGATGTTCTGTTTTGGATAATGATTCTGGAATATAGTAGTCGCCAACAAGCATCAACTCATCGCTAGCTGGGATGGAAATGGTCTCGAACATCAGGTCATCTTGTGCTGATAAACTGAATGAGAATAAAGTCAAAAAGAGAAGGAATATAAACAAATTAGTTAACCGCATGATTGCTCCACTATAAAAGTAAAAAATATATAGGGGACAATCATGCGCTTATGGAGAAAATCTTACAATAGCTAATCTTTCTTATTACCACCGCGTCCCAAGAGCATCAGCACAAATAAGACAATACCTGCGATGATCGCCATCTTGTTTAAAGGCGTTAATTCGGGTGGGGGTGGGGTATTTGAAATAATGCGTACCATGTGTGGGATATTTTTGTCGGTATGACGATAGATCACGGTCTGTTCATCCCGCTTGATGTCATACTCGCCATCGGTCACTTCGACATGATACCCTGCTGGAAATTGTGAATTTGGGACAAAAATTTCGGTTGGCTCGGTGATTGCATTATCGTGGCGGAAACTAAATGTAAAAATGCCACGTTCTGGATCAAAGCGCATATTAAGCGGCTCACCAGCAACTTTTTTAGCATAAGGGCGTACTACTGCGGACAAAGCTCTACCTCCAGAATTAATATCGGACGGATCAGATTGTTGGTCTCGGCTGAAAATAGATAAGTCTTCACCATTCCATAAATCGCCGTGTTCGTTGGTGTTATCAGCCGTATAATTCCATAGCGTATAATTCATCAGATGGTCATCCATCGCTTGTAAATTATACTCTAGTGCCGTAACTTGTAGGGTAAAATCCCCCGTTTGATAAGCGTACTTGTGATTCATATCAAAGGGAATACCAAATTCTCCGATTAGAATCGGTACATCTCCCATATGTTCATCAGCATATAGTCTAAACTGACCGACACGGCGGGTGACATAATCTTCGATTGCCTTGATGCCAAGTAAGGGGCGCAATTGTTCAAGATCAGCATTTAATCGTCGAATGAATCGCTTGGTAAATAAAGTTACGCCTTCATAAAAATGTGGGGCATATACCAGATTATCGGTATTTTCGTAATTGGGGGGTGGTTCAAATGGCTCAGACTCTACAAAGATAAATGCGTCAGGCATCACTTCACGGATCGC
>Ga0209475_10005117_pt1 | contig 10927 bp, 9 predicted proteins | sample tdDd471_FD_187128 | JGI IMG/M metagenome (GOLD analysis project Ga0209475, IMG submission 187128) | Marine sediment microbial communities from the Atlantic coast under amendment with organic carbon and nitrate - tdDd47.1 (SPAdes)... | ecosystem: Environmental > Aquatic > Marine > Coastal >...
AGCCATCACCCGATTTTTCAGCCGTCGTCTCGACGTATTCGAGATCGTAGCGGCTGTCGGGTTCGGCGTGCGCCAAAGTGGCGAGACAGGTTCCGGCCATAATTTCTTCAATCAGGTCGCGTTGAGCGCCCTGGCCCAGCTTAGCGATCAGCCCACCGGCCAGAACAGCAGATGCGAGGAAGGGTTCGACCACCAGGCCTCGACCCAGTTCCTCAAAAACGACCGCCAGATCAAAGCCCTGGCCGCCAAAGCCGCCATCATCTTCACTGAACATTGCGCCAATCAGACCAAGCTCAGCGAACTGCGCCCAGGTCTCGCGATCAAAACCGGCCTCCGATTGGGCCGCCTCGTTGCGTTTTTCAATGCCGTACTGATCGCGGATAAACCGGTTGATCGTCTCGGCCAGCATCCGGCGGTCTTCGGTATGATTGAAATCCATGATCGCCCCTCCTTACAGACCCAGAATCATCTTGCTGATGATGTTTTTCTGAATTTCGTTCGACCCGCCGAAGATCGAAAGCTTGCGGTTGTTGAAATATTGGGTCGCCGCCGTTTCCGCCAGATGGGGACGGGTCGGGAAATCATTGGCGCCGGCCATCAGTTCTTCCGAAGGGAAAGCCAAAGCCTGCGGCCCTAAAGCACGTCGCGTCAGATCGTTTAGCTCCTGGCGAATTTCGGTACCCTTGATTTTGAGCATGGAGCTTTCGGCCCCCGGCACACCGCCGCCCGCCACCTGGGCGATCACGCGCAGGTTGGTTGTTTTCATCGCTTCAAGATCGATTTCAACCTTGGCGACACGCGCGGCGAAAGACGGGTCTTCGGCCAAGGGACGGCCCCGCCGCTTCATGGCTTGTCCCAGCTTTTTCACATGCGCCAGAGCGGCCACCGAGAAACCGACGCCCGCAATATTGGTCCGCTCATAGGTCAGCAGATACTTGGCGTAGGTCCAGCCCTTGTTTTCTTCACCCACCAGATTTTCGGCGGGCACGCGAACATCGTTGAAGAAGACTTCGTTAACCTCGTGCGCACCGTCGAGCGTGATGATCGGGCGGACTTCGACGCCCGGCGTATTCATGTCGACCAGCAGGAAGGAAATGCCCGCCTGGGGCTTGGCGCTCGGATCGGTGCGCACCAGACAGAAAATCATGTTGGCGTGCTGACCGAGCGTGGTCCAGGTCTTCTGACCATTGACTACATAGTGATCGCCATCGCGCACCGCCTTGGTTTTGACCGAGGCGAGATCGGACCCCGCTCCCGGCTCCGAATAGCCCTGACACCACCAGTCGGAGCCATCGAGAATGCGCGGCAGGTAGTGTTTCTTCTGCTCTTCTGAACCGTACTTGATCAGTACGGGGCCGAGCATGTTGACCCCGAAGGGAACGGTCCTTGGCGCATGGGCCACGGCGCATTCCTCTTCAAAAATATGGCGCTGAACCACCGTCCAACCCGGCCCACCCCATTCGACAGGCCAATGGTTGGCGAGCCAGCCCTGTTTGCTTAAGGTGGCGTGCCAGGCTTCCATATCGGCCTTGGTCAGATGACGACCTGTCCGGACTTTTTCAGAGGTCTCCGCATCCAGATTTTTCTTGAGGAAAGACCTGACCTCCTCCTGGAAGGCCAGCTCCTCGGGCGAATAGCGCATATCCATGGGTCAAACGCTCCTGATACTGATCGGCCGGATCAACCGGCCTTGTTGAGATCGTCGAAGGTTTTACCCTTTTCAACCAACTCGACCAGCAACGGCGAGGGCTGCCAAAAGAATTCATCTTCCTTGGCGAATTCCCTGATATCGGCCAGCACCTTGTCGAGCCCGATCATGTCGGCATATTTCATCGGACCACCACGCCAGCGCGGGAAGCCGTAGCCGAACAACAGGGTCATATCCACGTCGAGTGGGCGCAGGGCGATACCTTCGTGCACCACATTGGCCCCTTCGTTGATCATGGCGACCATGTAGCGGCGGACAATTTCTTCAGCCGAGAACGACTTAGGCGTGATGCCCTTGCGCTCACGCTCGGCATCAATGATCGCCTCAATCTCTGGGTCGGGACGACCGCGTGGAGCACTTTCATCATAGATGTAGAAACCACGCCCCGTTTTCTGGCCAAACCAGCCCTTCTCACAAATACGGTCGGAGATATCGACAACGCGCTCACGCGGGTCGCGGGTTGGCGCCTTGCGCTTGCGGGTCGCCCAGCCAATATCGAGACCGGCCAGATCGCCGACCTGATAGGGCCCCATCGGATAGCCGTAGGCGACCAGCGCCTTGTCGATATCGTAAGGCGATGCGCCATCTTCCATCAGGTAGTCGGCGACCTTGCGGTAGTAAGCCAGTACCCGGTTGCCGATGAAGCCGTCGCAAACACCGGCGCGGACCGCGACTTTGCGCAGCCTTTTGGCCAAAGCAAACGAGGTGGCGGTCACGTCGGCAGCCGTTTTCTCGGCCACGACGATTTCCAGAAGCTTCATGATATTGGCCGGCGAGAAGAAGTGCAGACCGATCACGTCTTCTGGACGCGAGGTCACGGCGGCGATCTCGTCAATGTCGAGATACGAGGTGTTGGTCGCCAGGATCGCGCCCTGTTTCATGATCTTGTCGAGCGTGGTGAAAACTTCTTTTTTCACGCCCATGTCTTCATAGACGGCCTCGATCACCAGATCGACGTCGGCGAAAACGTCATAGCTGGTGGAGGTGGAGAATTGCTCGGCGAGAAGCTTATCGCGCGCCTCGGCGGTCATCCGGCCTTTCTTGACGTTACGATCGTAGACCTTGGTCACATTGACCCGGCCGCGCTCGATGCTTTCATCGTCACGCTCAACCATGATCACCGGATAGCCAGCATCGAGCAGGGAAATAGCGATCCCCGCTCCCATGGTGCCGCCGCCGATGACGCCGACTTTCTTAATCTCACGCGGTTGGGCGCTCGCAGCTTCGGGAATTTTGGAGACTTCACGCTCGGAGAAGAAAGCGTGAATGAGACCTTCCCGCTGCGGCGAGTCCATGCACTGGAGGAACAACTCGCGCTCTTTCGCCATGCCCTCGACAAAGGGAAGCTCGACGGCGGCCTGAGCGGCTTCAACGATACGGAAAGGAGAGAACAAACCCCGCGCGGTTTTGGCGAGACCGGCCTCAGCGGTTTTGAAAACCTCAGAGTCTTTGGTGACGCCTTCAATCTTATCGGTCACGTCGCAGGTCGGACGAACGCCCTTGCCATCGGCCAGAAGCTGTTTGGCGAATTCAATACCCGCAGCGACCGGATCGCTTCCATCGACCACCGCATCAACGGCCCCAAGAGCCTCGGCCTTCTCGGCGGCGACGTGCTTGCCGGTCAGCATCATATCGAGAGCAACCTCAACGCCGATCAACCGCGGCAGGCGCTGCGTACCGCCGGCCCCCGGCAGAATCCCCAGATGGACTTCGGGAAGGCCGACTTTTGAGCCCTTAAGCGCAACGCGATAATGCGCGCCCAGCGCCACCTCGAAACCACCACCGAGCGCGGTCCCGTGCAAGGCCGCGACAATCGGCTTTTCAGCCGATTCGATGCGGGCGACCACGTCGGGCAGAGCGGGAGCCTGCGGCGGCTTGCCGAACTCTCGAATATCGGCCCCGGCAATGAATGTCCGGCCGGCGCAAGCAATAACGGCGGCCTTGATATCCCCATCGGCATTCACTTGGGCGATTGCTTCGTCGATTCCCTGGCGAACGGCCTGGCTCAAAGCGTTAACCGGAGGATTGTCGATTTGAATAACGGCGATATCGCCTTCCTTACGGACACTAACGGGGCTGGACATGACGTCTCCTATGCATTCCAGGTCAAAAACAAGTGGGGGCACCATACACGGACAGAACTCAAATTCCAATATGCAAATTATTATTCCGCTTTGCAAAATTACTGAATTTGCTGTTTAATGCCGAACGCATAGGCAAGCGTTCGCCGGAAGACCCTGGTTTTCTAAGTTGCACAGCCAGTCAACGCCCCCGGAAACCGCCTTTCGGCGAACGCATTTAGACGTGATGAGACGGCAGTCGAATTTCAATAGGGATACGAAGACCATGACCGACGCATATATCTGTGACGCCATCCGCACTCCCATCGGACGCTACGGCGGTGCGCTTTCTTCCGTCCGCGCCGATGATTTGGCGGCCCACCCTTTAAAGGAGTTGATGGCGCGCAATAAGGATGTCGACTGGGACGCGGTAGACGACATTACCTTTGGCTGCGCCAATCAGGCGGGCGAGGACAATCGCAACGTGGCGCGCATGGCCCTGTTGCTGGCGGGTCTGCCCCAGGAAGTCCCGGGCAACACGGTCAATCGGCTTTGCGGTTCGGGCATGGACGCCATCGCCATTGCGGCGCGTTCCATCAAGGCAGGCGAAAACAGCCTTTGCCTCGCCGGAGGTGTCGAGAGCATGTCGCGCGCGCCTTTCGTCATGGGCAAGGCCGATAGCGCCTTTTCACGCAATGCCGAAATTTACGACACGACCATCGGCTGGCGGTTCGTCAACAAACTGATGAAGAAACAATACGGCGTCAATTCCATGCCCGAAACGGCGGAAAACGTCGCTGAGGATTTCAAAATCAACCGGGCCGACCAGGACGCTTTTGCCCTCCGTTCCCAGGAAAAGGCCGCCGCCGCGCAAGAAGACGGACGCTTAGCCGAAGAAATCGCCCCGGTGACGATCCCGCAACGTAAGGGCGATCCGGTGGTGGTTGAGAAAGACGAACACCCGCGCCAGACAACGCTGGAAAAGCTGGCGGGATTGAGAGCCCCCTTCCGTGACGGCGGTTCGGTGACGGCAGGCAATGCTTCGGGCGTCAACGATGGAGCCTGCGCCGTGATCATCGCCTCCAAGGAAGCGGCCAAACGGCACGGCCTGACCCCCAAGGCCCGCATCCTCGGCATGGCGACGGCTGGCGTGGAGCCGCGCATCATGGGTATCGGCCCGGTTCCGGCATCCGAGAAACTTCTCTCACGCCTCGGCATGACCATCGACCAGATGGACCTGATCGAATTGAACGAAGCCTTTGCCGCGCAAGGATTGGCCTGTATGCGCCAACTGGGCATTGAGGACGAAGACCCACGGGTCAATCCGCAAGGCGGCGCGATTGCGCTCGGCCATCCGCTCGGCATGAGCGGCGCAAGGCTCGTCACCACGGCCACCTATCAGCTTCAACGCTCTGGTGGCAGGTATGCCCTGACCACCATGTGCATCGGGGTCGGCCAGGGCATCGCCATGGTGATCGAGAGGGTTTAGACGGATACAGGTTCGACCGTTACCGGGATGCCGTTTAACACGGCATTGCCCGATAGCGGATCGAACCGCACGCCTTCAGCGGCGACCGCATTGCTGTTGCCCCCCGGATTTTGCGACGCCACAGACAAGGCGATACCATCGTAATCATGCCCCCAACCGTGAGGGGCGCAGACAACGCCCGGCATCACGTCTTCGGTGATCTCGACCACCATCTCAAACTGCCCCTTCGCTCCTTTGACCCGAGCCTTACCGCCGGTTTCGACACCGACGCCTTGAGCATCCGATGGATGAATTTGCAAAGTGCAGAGGTTCGGGCCCTTGGCCAGAACGGGCAGATTGTGCATCCAGGAATTATTGGTCCTGAGCGCCCGGCGACCGATCATTAAAAGCCCCTGTTTGCCGGACTCACCCAAGAGACTCGCCAAGCGCTTCATATCCGCCAGCAAAACCTCGGGCGCCAACTCGATCTTGCCCGAAGGGGTGCGCAATACTTCAGGAATGCGCGGCGTCAACGCCCCGAGATCGATACCATCCGGAGTATCGATCAGCTTTTGCAGGGTCAATCCATCCGGTTTTTTGCCAAACCCATCGCCATAGGGTCCTGAGCGAATGCCCAGCTCGACCAGACGGGCCGGACCACTTTTCGCCACCAACGTCTCCAAAATTTCTTTCGGGGCAAAGCTTGCAGCCACCGCATTATCCATGGCTGCAACGCTTTCGTTGGAACCGGAAACGATGGCTGCAAGTTTCAGCAGCACCTCCCACTCGAAGAGTTGTTCGGAGGACTTTTCGAACATCGGCGGCGAGAAACGAGCCGTGTTATGGGTCGCCAACTGATTGAGCGCCGTATCCCAATGCTCTTCTTCCAGCGGCGAAACACCGGGCAAAATCACATCGGCATGGCGGGTCGTTTTATTGAGATAAATATCGAGACTGACCATAAAATCGAGCTTATCCAGCGCTGCCGCCAAAGCCTCGCCACCCGGCGAACTGAGCACCGGATTTCCCGCCACAGTGATGAGCGCGCGGACCTGCCCCTCACCGGGCGTTTCGATCTCCTCGACCAGACAGGCGGCGGGGAACTCTCCGGCCACCTCGGGATGCCCGCCAACCCGGCTTTTATGGCGGCCCGTGATGATGCCGCGACCGACGCCCGGCTTGCCCCGCGTATTGGCGGCGAAGGCCGCCGCTTTGGGGAACATAGCCCCGCCTTCACGGTCGAGGTTGCCGGTCAGCACGTTAATAACATCAACCAGCCAGCTATTGAGTGTGCCGAATTCCTGGGTGCAGGTGCCAATCCGGCCATAGACGGCGGCGCGTTCGGCCCCGGCGATATCGCGGGCGATCTGTCGGATGGTTCCCGCACCCATCCCGCACCGCTCGGCAACCGCTTCCGGGGTAAAGCTCGAAATGGCGGCTTCAACCTCGGACACACCGATCACATGACCTTTCAACCGTCCCAGGTCTATGAGTCCTTCAGCAAACAACGTCTGTGCGATGGCGGCGAGGAAAAGGCCATCGGCGCCCGGCTTGATGGCATGGTAGGCATCTGCCGCCTTGGCCGTTTCGCTGCGCTTGGGATCGATCACCACCATCCGGCCACCCCGCGCCTGCAAAGCCTTCAAACGTCCACGGAAATCGGCCACCGTCCAGATGCTGCCGTTGGAAACCAGGGGATTGCCGCCCAAAACCAGCAAATAGTCCGTCCGGTCAATATCGGGAACGGCGATGGACAGCCAGGAGCCGAACATCAACCCGGAGGAAAGCTGCTTGGGCATTTGGTCGAGGGTGCTGGCGGTAAAGATATTCTTGGAACCGATGGTCTTGCGCAAAACGCCGCCGTAGAGCCCCAACGAGGCTTTGTGGGCGCCGGGATTGCCGCTGTAGGTGGCGACGGCGTCCTTGCCGTACTGTTGAAGGATCGGCGGTAGGCGCTTAGCAATCTCGGCAAAAGCCTCGTCCCAGGTCGCTTCGACAAAGACTCCATCCCGTTTGACCAACGGTGTCTTCAAACGGTCGGGATCGTTGTGCAGGTCTTTGAGCGCGATCCCTTTGGGGCAAATGAACCCATGGCTGAAAACGTCGCCCTTGTTGCCCCGCACCGAAACGATTTCATCCCCGTCGAGGGTAAATTCCAGCCCACAGGTCGCCTCGCAAACCGAACAGATCCGATACCGTTTTTCCGTCATGCCGCCCATCCACTTTTTAACATTGAGTATGTTTTTCCTCCCTGTCAGCTATTGCCCGTCCGATTGAAAGTCAAGGTTACAATGGGGCCCCCACGTCATGTGCGCCTTGAACCGACAACCCCGCCTTCACATCTAAAGACGGCAAAAACGGGAGAAAGCCAATGCTCGCCAGGATCGGACTGCTTGCCGCCCTCATGGTTTCCACCTCCTTGACCGCCTGGGCCGATGACAACCATACCCCCATCGGAGATGGCGTCGACGATCTACCGCTGTTCGACGCCCATATTCACTACAAGCAACCGGCTTGGGAACCTTTTCCGCCTGAGACGGTGCTCAAACTGATGGATGGGTCCGGCGTCGCCATGGGGCTGGTTTCGTCCACCCCCGACGAGGGCACCATCAAGCTCTGGCAATATGCGCCTAACCGGATCGTCCCTGAGCTTCGCCCCTACCATGGAGCCGCCGGATCGGGAAACTGGACCAAAGCCCCCGGCATGTTCGACTATCTCAAGGAACGCCTGGAAGCCTATCCCCACCAAGGCATCGGCGAATTCCATCTCCACGGCGTTGACCCGAGCGACGAAACTTTGCTCAAAAAGATCGCCCAAACGGCAATTGAAAAAGACCTCTACATTCATGTGCATTCCGGCAAGGATCCGGTCGATTTTCTTTTCGGGCTGGAACCAAACTTAAAAATTATCTGGGCCCATGCGGGCATGACCGAACCGGCCAATGTGGTCGAAGCAATGATGGAAAAGTACGACCGGCTCTACGCCGACACGTCCTACCGCGAAACCGATATCCTGGCCCATGACGGCTCCATTCAGGACGACTGGCGGCGGGTTCTGGAACGCTTTCCCGAGCGTTTCATGGTCGGCTCGGACACCTGGATCAACGGCCAGTGGGAAGCCTATGAAGAACTGATCGCACTCAACCGCAAATGGCTCCGCCAGTTCCCCCGCCCCATCGCCGAACAAATCGCCTACAAAAACGCCGAACGCCTTTTCGGCCGCAAGGTAGAGCGGAGCTTGTTGGGCAGGCGGTAGCTTTCGGCGCGATCTAACCTAATTCAGTGCCCCAGAAAGAAAATAGGATAATTTTCTTGATATTTGCACTGCGTTCACCTAATGTTCTTTCTTATTTAAAAGAGGCTCGGGCGGTCTTTGACCATAACCTACATGGGCCCTTTCATGCCGGCCGCGCCCGCTTGGGCCGGTACCGGGGGACGCCCCGTACGCCGATAACCCAATAAGCGGATAACGCTCCACCAGAAATTCAAACTTCGTTTGTTCGGCCGACTTTTTGTTGGCCGGGACGGTTGAGCTTTTGCAATTTCCGAGGAACATGCGCCGTTCCTCGGAGAACCAAGGAACAATCTAATGTCTGAGAAATACAAACTCAAATCAACGCTTGGCCGGTCATACAATGTCGATCCCAATGATGTTTTAACCGTCAAAAAAGCCCTGAATGATCTCGGTTACTACGAAGAGCCTGAGTGGGGAATAACACCATATCCCGACAACGACCTATTCAAAGGCATTGAGGGATTCCAGAAAGACTACAAGTTAAAAGTCGATGGGCTCATGAAGCCCAATGGCCCAACAGAAAAAGAATTGGCGGCACAGTCACACCGATATGTCTGTACCAAGTGCACAGCCTTTCATGGAGGGGTATTTAGCCCTTACTTTTGTTCCGACTGCTACACCAAAATGAACTCATAAATAGGAAAGGGTGAGAAATATATCAGCTTTCTCGCCCTTCCACTTCAAAGAATCGATCAATGAAAACCTTGATATCTTTATCGTCATACCCGAGCAAACGACCTATTTCCCTCTCAATTTTCGGGCTTGTTTTCTCGCCCTTGCCATATAAGCAATGGTTGAGATGAGAGAGTTTATCAATTCGTGGCTCCTCTCCAGGAATTGCATAGTAGACATAGCGAGAAGGAAGCCAGTTTCCATTTGAACTCTCAATCACCTCTTCTCGCTTAATGATCTCACCTGAAAGTACATAGGGCTCAAAGTCTTTCTCTGGCCATTCAAAAGATGCGGGAATTACATCCGAGAACATGGCTGCTGGTTTTTTACCAGCCAGCATGAGCTCAAGTTCACGCCCTTCATGAGGGCCAATTTCTGGTGGAATTTCATCATTGATCATCAAGACACTAGAAAGGCCTTATGTAGAATCGTCAAGCATGAGGAATTTAATAGATAAAAATGCCCCACCCATCTAAAATGAGAGCAACTAACGGCCACAAACAATTTTAAATTGCATGCCGCTTTCAGCTCCATTTTTAAAACGCATCACTCTCTTGCCGGAAAAAGCAGACAAGGATGCCTTTCCGTTTGAGCATTTGACATTCCTCAAGGACCTTGAGTTTCAACTCGATTTCACCACGCCGATCACCATCTTAGTCGGCGAGAACGGATCGGGAAAATCGACGTTGATGGAAGCCATCGCCGTAATGTGCGGGTTTCATCGTGGTGGTGGCAGCGAGATGCATCAACTGCACGGGGTGGATGACGGGATGGCTTCAGCCTTGCCTACGGCCCTACGCCCCTCTTGGCTGCCTAAGGTTAACAAGGGATGGTTCTTTCGCTCTGAAAGCTTCTTTGATATCGCGCGTTATGTGGACACGGAAGGATCCCCCATCCAGTTCTATGGTGGTAAAGAACTCCATGCTCAAAGCCACGGGGAGTCTTTCCTGTCTCTGTTTGGCCATCGATTGGGCAATGAAGGGCGCGCCATATATCTGATGGACGAGCCGGAAACCGCCCTGTCACCGCAACGGCAATTGGCCTTTCTCCGTATTCTCAGGGACTGGGAACTCTCCGGCAATGTGCAGGTCATCATGGCGACCCACTCGCCGATTCTGATGAGCTATCCAGGCGCGCGCCTGATCAGTTTTGATGGAGGTGAGCTCACTGAAACGATACCGGAGGAAACGGAACACTACCGCGTCACGAAAGCCTTCCTCGGCAATCCCCAACGCCATCTTGAGGAATTGTTCAGAGAGGAAGATTGAGACGGGAAAAAAATGGTGGGTCCTGTAGGACTTGAACCTACAACCAGACCGTTATGAGCGGCCGGCTCTAACCAGTTGAGCTAAGGACCCACCGTGCGCCGGTTGGCGACGCAGCTTGATAGCAGATGAAAAAAGGCGGGAAAAGTATTTCCCGCCTTCCATCTGTGTTTATTTCCACCGTTTTTAGTGATCGAGGAAGCTGCGCAGCTTGCGTGAGCGGCTCGGGTGCTTGAGCTTGCGGAGCGCCTTGGCCTCGATCTGCCGGATACGTTCGCGAGTGACCGAGAACTGCTGGCCCACTTCTTCGAGCGTGTGGTCGGTGTTCATGCCGATGCCGAAGCGCATACGCAAGACCCGCTCTTCACGCGGCGTGAGCGAACCGAGAACCCGCGTCGTGGTTTCACGCAGGTTGCCCTGGATCGCCGCATCGAGCGGCTGCACGGCGTTCTTGTCTTC
>Ga0209475_10005125_pt1 | contig 10906 bp, 9 predicted proteins | sample tdDd471_FD_187128 | JGI IMG/M metagenome (GOLD analysis project Ga0209475, IMG submission 187128) | Marine sediment microbial communities from the Atlantic coast under amendment with organic carbon and nitrate - tdDd47.1 (SPAdes)... | ecosystem: Environmental > Aquatic > Marine > Coastal >...
CAGCGGCTGTGCATCGGGGTCCTGCTCGGCCAGATAGGCGGTGGCGGCCAGCGTCAGCGGCGCCGGCTGGCAGACCGCGATCACATGGGTATCCGGCCCCAGATGACGCATGAAATCAACGAGGTATAGGGTGTAATCCTCGATGTCGAACTTGCCCTCGGAAACCGGGATGTCGCGCGCGTTGTGCCAGTCCGTCACGTAAAGTTCGCAATCGGGCAGCAGGCTCTGGGCGGTCGACCGGAGCAGGGTGGCATAGTGCCCGGACATCGGCGCGACCAGAAGAACCTTGCGCGGCTGGATGTCCCGGCCCGGAACCTTGAAGTAGATGAGATCGCCGAACGGCCTTTCGACCACCGTCTGGATATCCACCACATGGTCTTTGCCATCCTCGCAGGTGACGGTGCGGATGCCCCAGTCGGGCTTGGTCGCCATGCGCTGGAAGGTGCGCTCGGTCACCTCGCCCCAGGCAGCCATCCAGTTGAACAGCGGGATCGGTGCCATGCTGAAGGCGGGGTAAGAGGCGAAGGACTGTGCCGTGGCGCCAAGCCACTGGTTGGCGTTTCTGGCCGTCTCCATCAGATCGTAGGTCATCATATAGCGCATTCGGGTCTCCTCGGTTTGCGACCAGTATCATTTGGTTCAAACGCCGCTTTGCCTCCCGAACGCTGCGACGGTATTCTGCGTAGCAGAAAGAGTAGGGGGGATTCGTTAAAATGACAACTAGTGACGATGGAGGTGGCGCCCTAGGGCATGAACATCTCGATAAATTGACTGAAAACCTCAGGAAGGTCGAAGCCCTCTCAAAGCGGTTGATGGAGGTGATGTCGCACAAGACCACCCACAACCCGGCCCTGAATGCCCCGAACCAGGAATTGTTCACCCGCGCCGCCACCGCCTATTGGAGCCAGGCGATGCAGAACCCGGCCAAGCTGCTGGAGGATCAGATCGAGTTCTGGGGCAAATCGGTCAAGCATTTCGCCGAGGCGCAGCAGGCGCTGGCGCAGGGCAAGCTGGTCGCGCCCGAGGATCCGGGCCCCAGCGACAAGCGGTTTTCCAACCCCCTTTGGGACAGCCACCCCTATTTCAACTTCGTCAAGCAGCAGTACCTGATCAATGCCGAGGCTATCGAACAGGCGGTGGCCGGGGTCGAAGGCATGGACGCAAAGGAAAAGCGGCGGCTGAGCTATTTTGCCCAGCAGATCGTCGACATGATGTCGCCGACCAATTACCTGGCGACCAACCCGGACGCGCTTGAAAAAGCGCTGGAGACCGAGGGGCAGTCGCTGGTGCAGGGGCTGGAAAATCTGATCGCCGATCTGGAGGCCAACGACGGCGAACTGGTGGTCCGCCTGGCCGACGAACAGGCATTCGAGGTGGGCGGCAACATCGCCGCCAGCCCGGGTGAGGTGGTGTACCGCAACCGGATGATGGAGGTCATACAGTACAAGCCGAGCACCGAAACCGTGCACGAAACGCCCGTCGTGCTGTTCCCGCCCTGGATCAACAAGTTCTACATCCTTGACCTCAAGCCGCAGAACAGCCTGATCAAATGGGTGGTCGAACAGGGCTATACGCTGTTCGTGGTCAGCTGGGTCAACCCCGACCGCTCCTATGCCGAGATCGGGCTGGAGGATTATATAGAGGAGGGGATTCTCGCCGCGATCCGCGAGGTCAAGGCAATCTGCGGCGTCGAGCAGGTCAACGCGGTGGGCTATTGCATCGCCGGCACCACGCTGTCGATGGCGCTGGCGCTGATGAAGAAGCGCGGCGACAAATCGGTTAAATCGGCAACCTTCTTTACCGCGCTGACCGATTTTTCCGACCAGGGGGAGTTCACCCCCTTCCTGCAGGACGATTTCATCGACGGGATCGAGGAGGAGGTCGCCGAACAGGGCATCCTGCGCTCCTACATCATGTCGCGCACCTTCTCTTACCTGCGCTCGAACGATCTGGTCTACGGCCCGGCGGTGCGCAGCTACATGCTGGGCGAGGCGCCGCCGGCGTTCGACCTGCTGTATTGGAACGGCGACAGCACCAACCTGCCGGGGCGGATGACGACGCAGTACCTGCGCGGGCTGTGCCAGCGCAACGAGTTCTGCGAGGACGGGATCAAGATCCTGGGCGAGACGCTGCACGTGAAGGATGTGAGCGTGCCGCTGATGTCGATCTCCTGCGAGACCGATCACATCGCCGCCTGGAAGGACATCTACCGCGGCGTGCAGCAGATGGGATCGCGATCAAAGATCTTCATCGTCTCGGAATCGGGCCATATCGCCGGGATCGTGAATCCGCCGAGCAAGAAGAAATACGGCCATTACACCAACTCCGATCTCAAGGGCGACGCGAACGCCTGGATGGAGGGGGCGACCTTTCACGAAGGCTCCTGGTGGCCACGCTGGGAGGAATGGCTGTCGAAGCGCTCCGGCAAGCAGATTCCGGCCAGGGACATCGGTGATTCGGATCATCCCGGCCTGGCCCCGGCCCCTGGCACCTATGTGGTGGCCAAGTCAAAGGCCTGATTTCATGGGGCTATGAAGTTTTTTCTGCAGTGCAGCGATTTCTCTTGAAATGCTGCGCTGCAGCATGCATATTGTCCTTGGCTGAGTTGAGTAACGGGATTGTCCCGTACAGCGTTAAGGACGGATACAATGGCAAACACCCAAGATTTTACCGCGATGATGAAAGACGCAATGGGCGCGTTCCCCGTGGATACCTCCGCGATGGAAGGTGCGTTCAAGTCGACCGCGAGCCTGAACGAGAAACTGACCGGCGTGGCCCTTGAAGCCGCTGGCAAATCCTCGGAAATTTCGAGCACCTGGACCAAGGACACGCTGGCCAAACTGGCCGAGCTGTCGAAGGCCAAAACCGAGCCCGCCGACTATGCCAAGGCAATGACCGATTTCGCTTCGGCCTCCGCCGAGGTTGCCGCCGAGAACATGTCCGCCTTCGCCGAAGTCGCCAAGAAACTGCAGATGGACACTGTCGAGCTGCTGATGGCCGCTGGCAAGGACATCACCGAGGACGCGACCAAAGCCGTCAAGAAGGCCACCGACGAGGTGACCACGGCTGCCAAGAAGGCCGCCGCCAAGTAAGGCAGGCGAACAAACTATTGCTTTGCACCTCTCTCCTCCCAACCGGTGCAAGAGCGCAAGGGCAGGTCGAAAGACCTGCCCTTTTTTCATGCCGCTTTCATGCCGCCGTCACGGCGCCCGGGCAGGGCGAATGAAAAAAATGCTGCATTGCAGCAAAAAGGGCCTTGAATTGCTGCAGTGCAGCATTCATATACAATTCAGAAGACAGCGGGCCCCGGCCCGGATGACCCCGAGAATTAAAGGACCAGACCCATGACCAACAAAGATTATTCCGAGATCCTGAAAGACATGATGAGCGCTTTCCCCGTGGACACCTCCGCCATGGACGAGGCCTTCAAGACCTCTGCCGCGCTGAGCGAGAAGCTCTCGGGCGTGGCCCTCGAGGCCGCCGGCAAATCCGCCGAACTGTCCAGCCATTGGGCCCAGGACACCCTGGCCAAGGTGAACGAGATCGCCAAGGCCAAGGCCGAGCCGGCCGACTATGCCAAGGCCATGAGCGATTTCGCGTCGGCCTCGGCCGAGGTCGCCGCCGAGAACATGGCCGCCTTTGCCGAAATCGCCAAGAAGGTGCAGATGGACACCGTCGAGCTGATGGTTTCCGCCGGCAAGGACATGGGCCAGGAGGCCTCGGCCGCCATGCAGAAGGCCGCCAGCGACATGACCGCCGCCGCCAAACCGGCGGCCGCCGCCAAGAAGCCGGCAGCCCGCGCCAAGTAAGCCGCGTCGCAGCATCGGAAACAATGGGGCGGGCCTTCGGGCCCGCTCTTTCTTTTTGTTTTGCGCTCGCTTAGTGTTTGCCGCAACGCATCGTGTTTGGAGGGCGAGACGTGGCCGAAGACCAGAAACCGCTGCTGATCAAGCGTTATGCCAGCCGCCGGCTCTACAACACCGAGACCAGCGATTACGTCACGCTGGAAGATATCGCAGGCTTTATTCGCGCGGGCCGCGAGGTGCAGATCGTCGATCTGAAAACCGGCGACGACCTGACCCGGCAATACCTGCTGCAGATCATCGCCGAGCATGAAAGCCGCGGCGAAAACGTGCTGCCGGTCAACGTGCTGAACGACCTGGTGCGCGCCTACATGCTGCCGGGCGGCGGCATGATGCCGCAGTTTCTGCAATCCTCCTTCGAGATGCTGCGCGAAAGCCAGTCGAAGATGATGGAGAACATGAGCGCGATGAACCCGATGGCCAAGATGCCCGGGTTCGAGGCGATGCAGGCGCAGCAAGAGGCCTTCCTGAAGGCGATGACCGGCGGCCTCGGCGGCGGCTGGTCCGGCCCGGAGGGCGAGGGCGGAGTTCCCGGCGCCGGCAGCGAGGACCTCGATGCGATCAAGAAGCAGCTCGCCGAGCTTCAGGACAAGCTGTCGAAGCTGAAATAGGTCGCCCCGGAAACCCCGGTTCCAGCCGCGCGCGGTCAGTCGTAACGGATCGGGCTGCGAAAGCGCGGCTCTTCCAGCCATTCGAAATAGGTCTGCCGCAGCGCCCGCGCCACCGGGCCCGGCGCGCCGTTGGAAAACCGCCGCTCATCGACCTGCACCACCGGGATCACCCCGCCGCCGGAGGACGACAGGAACACCTCGTCGGCCTCCTGCAATTCGTCGAGCGGCAGCGGCCGGGTTTCCACCGTCAGCCCGCGCGCCGTCGCCATCTCCAGCACCGTGCGCCGGGTGATCCCGTGCAGCACCCCATGCTCCGAGGTCACCACCCGGTCGCCGAACACCGCGAAGACGTTGAACCCCGGCCCTTCGGTCACGTTGCCCTCGTGATCGAGCAGCATCGTGGTCTCGAACCCCTTGTCCTTGGCCTCGAACAGGCCGGAGGTGAAATCCCCCCAGTGATAGTTCTTGACCCGCGGGTTGACGCTGTCCTGCGGGATGCGGCGCACCGACTTGGCAATCCAGACGGTGGTTCCCCGGTCGGCCGCATCGGGTTTGACGATATGGACGTAGGGCAGGCACCAGGCATAGAAATGGTTCTGGCAATCGCGCGGGTCGCGGCTGCCCGGGACCGGGTTGCGCCCGCGCGCGGCGACCATGGAAACATAGGCGCCCTTCAACCCCGAGGCGGCAACCATCTCGTGCAGCGCGCCCTGCACCTCGCCCGCATCCATCAGGATGTCCATCCGCTGTGACGCGACCGAGGCAAGGAACCGTTCGAGATAGTCCTCCAGCCGGAAAAACGCGCCGCCCCAGACCGGCACCACGTCATAGGCGATGTCGGAATGGGTCACGCCCCAGTCGGTCACCCCGATCGAGGCCTCGGAAATCGGCAGGATGCGGCCGTCCATCCAGGCGGCGCCGTGGGAAAGATCGCTCATGGCTCAAGCGTGGCGCGCGTTGGGCGGTTTGACAAGGGATTTGAGTGCGGCGCGGGGCAGGGCCCGCACCCAGGTCCCTCAGGTACCGAAGGCGCGAACCGGGCCGGCGGCCTCGGCGGCGGCACCGATCAGCACCTCCGCGATGGCATCCAGTTGGTCGGACTTCAGATAGACCGGCAGCCGCACGTCGCAGGCCTGCATCAGCATCGCCCGGGTCTGCGGCAGTTCCGGCAGATCCGCGATGAACTGCCAGTTCCAGAAGGCGCGGGCGTTGTCAGCGCTGAGGCCAAAGACCTGCACCTTGACCCCGTTGGCCCCGGCCGCCTCGGCAAAGGCGCGGGTCTGGCCCTCGTCCAGCCCGACCAGGTTGAACTGGATCGAATCCGGCGCGCGCACCTCCGGTCCCAGCGGATCGGGCACCGACAGGAAGGGCGAGCTGTTCAGCTTTGCCGCCACATGGTCGTGGTTGGCGCGCCCGTCGCGCACCCGGCGCAGCAGTTCGGGCAGCTGCGGGCGGATCACCGCCGCCGAAAGGTTGCTCATCCGCAGGTTATAGAGCGGCAGCTGGTTCTGCCAGCGGCCAAAGGCAGCCTCCAGCGCGCCGGTATTGTCGCCACGCGGCCCCTTGTGCTTTTTCCAGTTGTGCTCATAGGCGCCCGACATGATCACCGCGCGGGCCACCAGATCGGCGTCGTCGGTGATCATTATCCCGCCCTCGCCGGCGTTGATCATCTTGTAGGACTGGAACGAGAAACAGCCGATCTTGCCGATGGTGCCGATGTTCTTGCCATCCCAGACGGTGCCCAGAGAATGCGCCGCATCCTCGATCACCGGAATGCCGCGCGCATCGCACAGCGCCATGATCGCGTCCATGTCGCTGGTATGGCCGCGCATGTGGCTGATGATGACGGCCGCGATGTCCTGGTCGAGCCTGGCCTCGAAATCGGCCAGGTTCACCCGGTAGTTCTCGCCCACCTCGCAGAGCACCGGCTGGCAATCCGCATGCACCACCGAAGAGGGCACCGCGGCAAAGGTAAAGCCGGGGATCAGCACCCGCGCGTCGCGCGGCAGGCCCAGCGCCTTGAGCGACAGGAACAGCGCCGCCGAACAGGAGGACACCGCCAGCGCGTACTTGCTGCCGATCATCTCCGCGAACTCCCGCTCCAGCAATGCGACGGGCGCATCCTGCGGCGCGGTATAGCGGAACAGGTCGCCCGATTGCAGCAGCGCGTCGATGGCCTCGCGCGCGGCGGGGGGAATGGGCTCGGCGTCATGGACGTTCGGGATGCGTGTCATATTTCTGTTTCCTTAATAGAGCCTTTCAAAAATATAAAACGAAGAAGGCGAAAAGCCAAGCGCACACACCGCCCGACGGGCAAAATCCGGCCGCTGGCACGATCTGAGCTGCAGATGGGAAACAGGCGGCGGTGTCAGATCCCCAGCCGGTCGCGCAGCGAGAACCATGTCATCGCCAGCACCAGCAGCGGGTTGCGCAGCGCCGGCCCGCCGGGAAACGGCGAGTTGGGCAGCCGCGCCATGGTGTCGAACCCCTCCGCTTCGCCCCGGATCGCCTGCGCCATCAACTGGCCCGCGTGGGTGGCGGTGCCGACCCCGTGCCCGGAATAGCCCGAGGCGGACAGGATGTTGGGCGCCACCCGCGCGAGATAGGGCAGACGCTTCATGGTGATCGCCAGCGTGCCGCCCCAGGCATAGTCGATCCTGACGTCGCGCAGATGCGGATAGATCTCGCACATCGGCTTGCGCACCTTGGCGGCGATGTCAGCGGGGAACCGGTAGCCATAGCTTTCGCCGCCGCCGAACAGCAGACGCTTGTCGGCGCTCAGGCGGAAGTAGTTGACGACAAAGCGGCTGTCGGCGACGGCGATGTCCTTGGTCAGCACTTTCGCGGCGTCCTCGCCCAACGGCTCGGTCGCGGCGACGAAGTTGTTGATCGGCATCACCCGCGCGGTGACCTTGCCGTTCAGCCCGCCGAGATAACCGTTGCAGGCCAGCACCACGTGATCGGCGGTGACGGTTCCCTTCGGGCCGGTCAGGCGGGCCGGTTGCCCCTCGTCGATCCGCAACACCTCGGTATCCTCAAAGATGCGCACACCGGCATCCCGTGCCGCCCGCGCCAGCCCGAGGGCAAAGTTCAGCGGGTGCAGGTGCCCGGCGCCCCAGTCGACCACGCCGCCGCGATAATCCGGCGAGGGGCAGAGCGCGTGAAAGGCCCCGGCATCCAGTGCCTCGATTTGATCATATCCATAGCGCGATTGCAGCAGCCCGGCATAGTCGTGCAGGTGCCTCACGTCGCCTTTGGACGATCCGGCCCAGGCCACGCCCGGCCTCAGATCGCAGTCGATACCGTGTTTCGCCACCAGCCGCTTGACCAGATCCTTGGCATCCTCGCCCAATTGCCAGAGGGTCTTTGCCTCGTCTCGGCCGACAAGCGGTTCCAGCCCGTCCTGCGCCACCCGCTGACCGCTGCCCAGTTGTCCGCCGTTGCGGCCCGAGGCGCCGAAGCCCACGCGCTGCGCCTCCAGCAGCACCACGGACAGCCCGGCCTCGGCCAGGTGCAGCGCCGCCGACAGGCCGGTATAGCCCGCCCCGACGACGCAGACATCCGCCTTGACCGCGCCGTCAAGCGGCGCGAACCGCTCCAGCTCGTGCGCGGTGGCCGCGTACCAGCTTGCGGGGTATTCGCCGTGCCGGTCGTTGGAATAAAGCAGGTTCATGCCTGTCCTCGCGTTTTGTACGTTTCGGGACGAAAACTCCCCGATGTCCGGGATCAGACGTTCAGCAGCAGGTGCTCCCGCTCCCAGGGCGAGATCACCTGCAGGAACTCCTCGTATTCCGAGCGCTTGACGATGCCATAGACGCGGCAGAACTCCTCGCCCAGAACCTCGTGCAGGTCGGAGGCCTCGTCGAACACGTCCAGCGCCTGGCCCATCACCTGGGGGATGTCCGGCTCGTCGCTATAGGCGTCGCCGCGCTGCTGGCGGTCGGGGCGCAACTCCTGCATCAGGCCGAGGTAGCCGCAGGCGAGGCTCGCGGCGATGCCGAGATAGGGGTTGCAGTCCATCCCGGCAAGCCGGTTTTCCACCCGCCGCGCCTCGGGGCCCGAGAGCGGCACGCGAATGCCCGTGGTGCGATTGTCGCGGCCCCAGCTGAGGTTGATGGGCGCGGCGTGATCGCGCACGTAGCGGCGGTAGGAGTTGACGTAGGGTGCCAGCACCGCGATCGCCGAGGGCAGGTGTTTCTGCAACCCGCCGATGAAATGGTAGAAGGCATCGGTTTCCCCGCCCTGTGGGCCGGAGAACAGGTTGGCACCGGTTTCCATGTCGATGATCGAATGGTGCACATGCATGGCGCTGCCCGGCTCGTCGGCGATGGGCTTGGCCATGAAGGTGGCGAAACAGTCGTGGCGCAGCGCCGCCTCGCGGATCAACCGCTTGAAATAAAACACTTCATCGGCCAGTTTCACCGGATCTCCGTGGCGCAGGTTGATCTCCAGCTGGCCGGCACCGCCCTCCTGGGTGATGCCGTCGATCTCGAATCCCATCGCTTCGGCGAAATCGTAGATGTCGTCGATCACCGGGCCGAACTCGTCCACGGCGGTCATCGAATAGGCCTGCCGCGCCGCCGCCGGTCGGCCGGAGCGGCCCATCATCGGCTCGATCTCCTTGGCGGGATCGACATTGCGGGCGACCAGGTAGAATTCCATCTCGGGCGCCACCACCGGTTTCCAGCCTTGGGCGCGGTAAAGCTCGACCACCCGTTTCAGCACGTTGCGCGGGCTGAACGGGATCGGGTCCCCGTCGCGATCAAAGGCGTCGTGGATCACCTGCAGCGTCCAGTCGCCGGTCCAGGGCGCGGCCGAGGCCGTGGTGATGTCTGGTTTCAGGATCATGTCCCGCTCGATGAACCCGTCCTCTCCGGCCGCCTCGCCCCAGTCGCCGGTAATGGTCTGGAAAAAGATGCTGTCGGGCAGGTGGAAATAATCTTGCCGCGCGAATTTGCTGGCCGGCACCGCCTTGCCCCGGGCGATGCCGGGAAGGTCGGAAATAATGCACTCCACCTCGTCCAGGCGGCGCCCGTCGAGATAGGCCTGCGCCGCCTCGGGCAGGGTTTTCAGCCAATCGGTCATTGCGACCTCACTTTCTTGAGGAATTCGGCCATGAAACGGACGATGCGGGCATCGTCCAGCGGCCCGTCGAGGTGTGCCGCGGCATCGGCGAGCAGCGCGTCGGGCACCACCCCCTTGCCACGGGTTCGGATCAGCCCGTCGATGAACTCGGGCGAGAATTCCGGATGCGGCTGCACCGTCCAGATGGTGTCGCCATAGGCCAGGACGGCGTTTTCGCAAAAGGCGTTGCTGGCCAGGACCCGCGCCGCCTCGGGGCGTTGGGTGACCTGGTCCTGGTGCCAGGCGTTCAGCGCGACGGTCTCGCCGCCCATGTCGTATTCGGTGCGCCCGACCGACCAGCCGCCGGCGAATTTCTCGACCCTGCCGCCCAGCGCCTGGGCGATGATCTGGTGCCCGAAGCAGACGCCGATCAGCGGCCGGCCACTGTCGCGGATGTCGCGGATGAGCTGTTCCAGCGGCGGGATCCAGTCGTGATCCTCATAGGCGCCGTGCCGCGACCCGGTGATCAGCCATCCGTCCGCCGCCTCGGGTCCGGCGGGAAGGACGCCGTCCAGCACCGGGTAGGTGTCGAAGGTGAAGCCGTGGCCGCCCAGCAGGGTTTCGAACATCTGGTCGTAATCCCCCATCTGACCGATCAGGGTGTCGGGGGCGTGGCCGGTTTGCAGGATGCCGATTTTCATAAGTCACCGATTGCGGGTTGGGTCGAAATCTAGGCTGTCGCCGTGAGGCGCACAAGGATGTGCGGTTCAGACCGTGTCGAGATAGATGTCCACCTGCTCGGCCGGCGAAAGCTCGGCCATGTAATGCAGTTCCTGCCGCTTGGTCAGCACGAAGTTGCGGATCAGGGCGGGGTCGAAGATGCGCGGCATGATCGTGCTGTTCGCAAAGATGTCGATGGCCTCGCCCCAGTCAATCGGCATCTGCGGCAGATCCAGGTCATAGGCGTTGCCGGTGATCGGTTCGGGCGGCTCGATGCCGTCCTCGATCCCGTTCAAGGCTGCGCCCAGAACCGCGGCCATCATCAGATAGGGGTTCACGTCGCCGCCCGCGACGCGGTGCTCGATCCGGCGCGCGGCGGGGTTGCCCGAGGGGATGCGCACCGCCGCGGTCCGATTCTCATAGGCCCAGCAGATGCCGGTGGGTGCGTGATTGCCCGGCACCAGCCGCTCGTAACTGTTGCCGTGGGGGGCCAGGATCAGGGTGGAATCGTGGATCGCAGACAGACATCCGGCTACCGCGTGGCGCAGTGTGTCGGTGCCCTGCGGACCGCCGTCGTCTAAGATGTTGCGCCCCTCGTCGTCGAGGATCGAGAAATGCATGTGCAGACCCGAGCCGGAGTAATCCTCG
>Ga0209475_10005126_pt1 | contig 10905 bp, 7 predicted proteins | sample tdDd471_FD_187128 | JGI IMG/M metagenome (GOLD analysis project Ga0209475, IMG submission 187128) | Marine sediment microbial communities from the Atlantic coast under amendment with organic carbon and nitrate - tdDd47.1 (SPAdes)... | ecosystem: Environmental > Aquatic > Marine > Coastal >...
AAAAACTAGAAAGGGTCCAAGGAAATATATTGATTCGACTCCTTCCCGAAGAAAACCTTGATAACTGGGTCAAAAATTGGCAATTTTTTGAAGGTAGAGCCACGCAATTAAAAGTAGAAGAGCAGATTTCTATACCACTATCTATTTGGCTTTTATCTTTTGATCATACCCGAATTAATGCATATACCTTCCTAGATAATATTCGAAGATCTCCTGCTGTACAGGCCGCGCAATTCAATCACCTGGTTAACTATCGAGCGGTTCCTAATGATCCTCTTTTTAGTTCACAATGGCAATACATCAATACAGGTTTGGAAGGTGGCGAAGTGGATGCCGATCTTGATATCGATGAGGCTTGGGATATTAGTACCGGAGGGCTGACTGCCAATGGAGACACCATCGTTATTTGCATCATAGACACAGGGGTAGATGCTCAGCATCAAGACCTACAGGAAAACCTTTGGGTGAACCACCATGAGATTCCCAACAATGACATTGACGACGATAACAATGGCTATGTAGATGACTATAGAGGTTGGAATACTATAAATACAGTACCTAGTGATGATATAGCCGGTGATCCTAATCACGGCACTTCAGTAGCAGGTATTATTGGGGCGATTGGAAATAACAATGTGGGGATTAGTGGCATCAATTGGAATGTCAAATTGATGATGGTTGTAAATGGGCTAAACACCACAGAAGCCAAGGTGATTGCTTCTTACTCCTATCCCCTAAGCTTGCGAAAGCAGTATAATGAAACAAATGGAGAAAAGGGGGCTTTTGTTGTCGCGACCAATTCATCATGGGGGCTTGACTTTGCCCAAGTGGATGATGCTCCACTATGGTGTGCTATCTATGATTCTCTCGGCACGCAAGGCATTCTTAACGCAGGCGCTACCGCCAATAAAATTGTAGACGTAGATGAAGATGGAGACCTTCCAACTAGCTGTCCCAGTGATTATCTGATAGCGGTCACCAATATGGATCGTAGAAACCAAAAAGTTCAAGCGGCCGGGTGGGGCGCTACCAGCATCGACCTCGGTGCCTATGGAGAGGATGTCTTTACACTCGATGCGGGCAATGATTATGGCCCCTTCAGGGGAACTTCAGCGGCTACACCACAAGTTGCAGGTGCGATTGGATTACTTTACTCGGCCCCTTGCTCCGATTTTATGGATATTGTTAAGAATGCTCCAGCAACAGCCGCTCTATTTGTGAAAAGACATCTTCTAGAAGGCGTAGCACCCAATGAATCGCTTGAAGGACTTACCCTCACAGAAGGGGTTCTCAACATCAACAATAGTATGGTTGAATTCATGGAAGAATGCGGCACCTGCCCCCCTTCCACCAACCCTACACTCACCACCTTGACCGACACCCTAGCCACTTTAGAATGGATTGATTTTGATATCAATACGAGAACGGATCTTCGCTGGCGAGCAACGGGAAGTTCCGAATGGAATCAGATTTCAAATGCCACCTCTCCTTATGTTTTTCCTGTTTTGACGGCTTGCACTTCTTATGAATATCAATTTCAAGCTTTTTGCCTAACAGATACTTTGGATTATTCTACATTAACGGCATTCACAACGAACGGTTGTTGCGAACCTCCGATAGATATCAACATACCTGAAGTTGGCGTTTTAACGGCTAGCTTAAGCTGGGCCCCGGTGCTCGCAGCTGACGGCTATAGACTTCGATACCGAATAGATGATACCGCTAATTGGGATAGTGTAAGTACCGTCAATCCGGCCCTTGTCCTGAGCAACCTCATGCCTTGCCAGACCTATGAAGCACAAATACAAACCCTTTGTGATGACACCTATACAGGTTTTGGCAGTCCTTTCTTTTTCATGACAAGCGGTTGCGGAGCCTGCCTCGATTTGGACTATTGCGTGAGTGACTTCCTCAACTCTGATAACGAATGGATTGAACGGGTACAAATAGGCCCATTGGACAATACCAGTGGTTCTGACCCAGCAGCCTATGGAGATTATACGGGATTGGCCTTTACACAATTAGAACAAGGAAACGACTATCCGCTGATGCTAGTTCCCGGCTATACCGGTATTAGTTATGGCGAATATTTTAAAGTATGGATCGATTATGATCAAAATGGAACATTTGAAAACGATGAAGTCGTTTATGATCCAGGCTCATCTACGAACACGCCCCTAGAAGGCGAAATTTCTATTGCCCCAGATGCTCCATTGGGCGTTACTAGAATGCGGGTAGTTATGCAATTTCAAACGGTAACCGGGACTTGTCCATTTTCTGGTCAAGAATTTGGGGAGATCGAAGACTATTGTGTGCAAATCGTCCCTACCAACAACTGTAATATTCCAGTGGCATTAGATACCGTAGCAGTGGGCAATACAATGACTCGGATAGCCTGGAATAGCGTGTCTCCAGCTGTAGACTACTTCTTACGATACCGTATCAAAGGGAACTCGGATTGGTTGGCAGCCGTGGTTAGTGACACCTCTTACCTATTGAGCAATCTCATCGGCTGCTCAGAATATGAAGTTTCTATAAAGAGTCGTTGTGACCAAGTACAAAGTGAATATTCATCCCCATTAGTTTTTAAGACGAATTGTGTTAGTAATGTCGATAATCCACAACGGGAACTTATCGATTGGGACATTAGCCCTAATCCTGCGACCGATCATTTTTGGGTCAAGATTAGGATGCCTGAATTAAAGGGGAATATGCATCTCGTTTTATTCGACGCGACGGGGCGACGCTTACAACAATTTTCCCTTGGGAAAGCGGTGCCAAGTGTAAAAACGCTACAAATCCCCGTTGAGAACAGGATGCCCGGGCTTTATTTTGTTCAGTTGGTGAATAATAATATCCCTTTGAGCATCAAGAAAGTCATTATTCAGTAGGATGATCACATCATGAGTTGGAATCTATATTCAACTTTCGATGAATGTCGGTGCTTTCCGATGTAGGGAGGCTTGTTCAAAGGCATAGGCTATCTCTAATAATAGAGGCTCCGTCCAGGCTGCACCAAAGAAAGAAAGGCCTACGGGTAAGTCTTCCACCCAGCCCATAGGAACAGTGATGTTAGGATAGCCTGCACGAGCAGCGGGTGAAGAACTTCCTCCCAAAAATAAGTCCCCATTAATCGGGTCGGTCTTCTAAGCAGCAGAACCAGTGGGTGCAATAATGGCAGATAAATTATGCGCTTCCATCGCCTCATCGATACCCTTTTCGCGGGTGTTTTCTAACATTTCGGCTAACAGTTTTTTGTACTCGGGGGAACCCAAACCCTCCATTCCCTGAGCTCGTTCTAGTAAATCTTGATCGAAGAGAGACTCTATACTGTCTTGTTTATTAAAAGCAATGAGTTCTTCCAAGTTCTTAACCGGGGCATCAGGGCCTAAGCTGGCAAAGTACTTATTCAGTCCATCTTTGAATTCATACAGCATAATTTGAAAAGAGCTTCGTCCGCCATTTCCCGAACCAATTTGATCCAGTCTAATGATTTCTGCCCCTTGCTTTTCCATCAGTGCTACAGCTTCTTCTATTCGAGCATCTACTTGATGATGAAATCCCATGGAACGCGTATACAAACCTAGTTTTTTCCCTTTCAGCCCATCTTTATTCAAGAAAGCGGTATAATCGGTGAAGGATTTACCCTCACTTTCAGCGGTTTTATCATCTTTTTCATCAATGCCTGTTAATGCCCCTAAGCAAATAGCGGCATCTTTTACCGTTCGAGCCATCGGGCCGGCGGTATCCTGGGTTTCAGAAATAGGAATAATACCCGCTCTACTCACTAGTCCTACTGTCGGTTTTATTCCAACTACCCCGTTGGCATGAGAGGGGCAGACAATGGAGCCATTTGTTTCTGTTCCAATCGCTAGCATACAGAAATTTGCGGAGACCGCGGCCCCTGAGCCTGCACTTGAGCCGCAAGGATTTCGATCTATTACGTAGGGGTTTCGCGTTTGTCCACCTCGGCCACTCCAGCCACTGGAAGAAACATTAGACCGAAAGTTAGCCCATTCACTGAGGTTGGCTTTCCCTAAAATAATGGCCCCAGCTTCCCTCAATTTGGCCGCCACCCAGCTATCTTGTAAGGGCTTTGAGCCCAACAAGGCCCGAGAGCCTGCTGTTGTAATCATTTTGTCATGGGTATCAATATTATCTTTCAGAACTATTGGAATACCATGTAAAGGCCCTCTTAGCGCCCCATCCTCTGGTTCTTTGTCTAAGGCATAAGCTAGAAGCTAATGAGTCGATAGCCCTCATTCTGCATGCTAATTAAAACGGTCATAGCAGATAGTGCCAGTTTCACGGGCGCTGCTAATTCTGTCCGTTCAATTTTTCTGGAATGAATAGACTGGCCACAGATATAAATTTGAGCCCCTGCTTTTTCCAAGGCTTTCAAGAGGGGTAGATTGGGATTATCGATCCCATATCGCTTCTGGTAAGCTTCATTGCTCAATGCATCTTTACTGGCTAGATTATGAATAGCACAAGCCACTGCCAGTTTTTTAACCGGGACTCCTGCTTGAGCATGCATATTGAGAAAACGAGCGAGTGTATTCAATTGAGGATTAACCTTGGCGGGATCCTCAGGTGTACTTGCAATATCAAAAACGGCTTTGTATGATTTCTTCGGGTTTAAAGGAAAATCGGGATTAGCAACTCGGTGTACCGCCCCAAATTCTTCGATAACAGGTCCTGTTGAACGTTGAGCCTGTAGCGGGATGGAAAGGAATAACAATATAACATAGCTAATGAGCAGACGATAGAGATTTTTCATGTGTAATAATTAAAGGCTTTATATTAGTTACGTAGTTCTGATAGCAAGGTACCTCTTCTTTGGGAGTCTATTTACCAGATTATCCCAATTATTTACTAATTTCCGGTGCCTACAACTAAAGCCATTCCCCTCTCCTGTTTCCACATTCAACAAGCCATAACATATGTTGAAGTCAACTTACTCAACGACAAAAGGTTTGACATTTGTCGTATTATTTTGGATAATCGGCATACCGCTACTGGGACAGGCTCCCAATATCGATAGTTTGGCCGCCTTGCTCTTAAAGCCGCTACCTGATACTCAGCGATTAGACATTCTAATTGACCTGACAGATGAAATGCAGTTTCAAAATCCTCAGCAGGGTATCAAGTATGGAGAGGAGGCTTTGGCCATCGCTCGCCCCTTGACTGATACGGCACGTATTACGGGTACACTTTCCCGTATAGGGGCCTGTTATGCTAATTTAGGAGATATCAAGGAAGCTGAGGTCTACTGGCGAGAGACCTTAGCCCTGGAAATAGCCCGAAATGATTCAATGGGCATTGGACGACAGTACACCAATATTGGGACGGTATTCGATACGCGTGGAAATTTAGATTCTGCTATCATTTATCACAATAGGGCTTTGGCCATATTTACCCGAAAGAGAAGTGACGTCTACCAAGCCATTGTCTATAATAATCTAGCTATAGATTATGAAATAAAGGCGGACTATCCACAAGCTTTGAAATTATACCTAGAAGCCTTAGTCAAGTTTGAAAAAATTGGTCATAAGGCAGGTGTTGGAGCAGTCTATTCCAATATTGGAAATGTCTATAATCAATTGCAAGACTACGATGAAGCCATTCAATACATTAATAAATCGCAACAGATCAAACAGGAAATTAATGATCGATATGGCATTGCGCTTAATGATAATAACCTGGGAACACTTTATTTGCGATTGAACGAACTCGATTCAGCATTGGTCTATAACACTAAATCTTTAGAACTCAGGCGGGAACTCGGAGATAAAGAAGGAGAGGGGCAATCACTGCTTCAGCTGGGTGCGATTCAATATAAATTGGGCAATTATGACAACGCTGAGGCTTTGGGTAGAGAAGCATACCAAGTGGCTGAAGCATTGGATAATAAATTTGAGTTGGGAAAAGCTGCGGTTCATTTGGGGCGAACTTACCTGCAAGCTCAACAGTTCTTGAAAGCTGAAAAATATTTGCTCATCGCTAACCAATTGACCAACGATAACCGAGAGCGAGAGACGAAGTTGCAAACCTATGAGGCGCTATACCAGCTTTACAAAATCCGTAAAGATCAACGAGCCCTACCTTTTCACGAAAAATACGCCATCCTACAGGACAGTATCCGCAATGACGAACAGCTGCGAGAAATTACTCGTCTCGCTCTTCAATATGACTTTGACCAAGAAAAGGAGATCCTAGCATTAGAGCGAGAAAAGGAAGAGGCATTACTCAAGGGACAACTTCAACAGCAAAGAATCCAACGCAATAGTTCTTTGATAGGCTTAGCAGCAGGTATATTGATTATCGCTTTGCTATGGCGAAGTTATCAACAGAAACAAAAGAGCAATCAGCTTCTAGCTGCGCAAAAAGAGACGATCGAACAAACCCTAGAAGAACGCGAAACCCTCTTAAAAGAAATCCATCATCGAGTAAAGAATAACTTACAGGTGATTTCTTCCCTCTTGAGTTTACAATCTCGTTCTATTCAAGATCCCGTTGCCTTAGGCGCCATAGAGGAAGGTCGAAACAGGGTAAAAGCGATGGCCCTCATTCATCAAAACCTTTATCAAGATGAAAATCTGGTAGGCGTACATTTGCCCGATTATATCCAAAAACTAACGACTAATTTGATCAACTCCTATAGAATAGACCAAAAACAGATTAAAATTACTCAAAATATTGCGCCGATCTCTTTAGATGCTGATACTCTAATCCCATTGGCCCTCATTCTAAATGAACTGATATCTAATGCCCTGAAATACGCTTTTCAAGAACAGGAAAAAGGCGAAATTGATGTAGCTATTAATCACCTAGCAGGCGGGTTAGAAATTGTAGTGAGTGACAATGGAAGGGGCTTACCCCCTGGGTTCCAACCTGAACTTTCTAGCTCTTTAGGGTTTAAATTAATTCGGTCATTTGTCAATAAAATGAAAGCTCATTTAGATATACTTTCTGAGCGGGGCACAAAAATCAGTATTCTGGTGCCAGATTTTCAATAAAAAACGCTTGATGCTAAGTGCTTGGTTGGAGGTAGCGATTCGGGCTGCAAACAAGCACTAAGCTTAATTCAACAGAAATGAATACAATCCAGATATTAGTGGTGGAGGATGATATCTTCATTTCTCAGGATATTGTAGAAATGATCACACAGATGGATTATCAAGTGGCAGGCGTCGCTTATGATGCGGTAAGCGCTATCGACTTCTTAGCCCAAAGTACGCCTGACCTGGTTTTACTTGACATTAACTTGGGGCAAGGGCAGGATGGGGTACATGTTGCCGAACAGATTAGAGCCAATTACCAAATTCCTTTTATCTTTTTAACCTCCTATGCCAGCAAATCTGTTTTGGAAAGGGCCAAACAGACACGCCCCTCTGGCTATGTCGTCAAACCCTTTGATGAAAAAGACCTCTATCCCGCTATCGAAATTGCCTTGTATAACCATACACAACGCTGGCAACCAGACAGCTGGGCACAGGCCAATATCAACCGGATTCTAAAAACTGATTTTACTAAAAAAGAAGTTGAAATTCTACAAGATATCTTTGAAGGCAAAACGAATAAGCAATTAGGTGAAAAACACTTTATCAGTGTTAATACGGTCAAAACACATGTACTTCGTATTTATGAGAAACTGGATGTGCACTCCCGCTCCGAAGCCATGGCCAGCTTGAGAAAAAGATTAAAGTAAGTCAACTAAAAATATTGCCCGATACCCATCACGGGTCCCCGCTTTCCGCCAAGTTCCTGTATCAGAAAAGGCTACAAATTGAGCGCTTTCAAATACGGTTTGACTATATTCCAAATTGAGAATAAGGGCTGCCGTACTTCGCTCAATGCGATTGCCTAATCCCCGAATATTCACATAACTATCGGAGATGATTCAGGTATACTGACCACTGTATTCCAGTTATAGGTGTCCGCGAGCTCTCCCGTTTGGATTCCAACTAAAGCTGATTTCAATTGATACAGCCGAGCATCTGTCTCATGATAGCAAGCATAATCTGCCCCATCGATTGAAATAGATTGAAAAGGAGCAATGCCCGCAGCCGTACCAATACCAAAGGCTTCGACCTGTTGCCCAGCATCAAAAGCGGCCTTTAGTGCACTAACTGAAAAGCCTCTTTCTTCGATGGTCAAGCCTACATCCCGCGCCAGTTGAATGATTGATTTTCGCGTAATTCCATCCAGTATCGTGTCAGAAACAGGTGGTGTAATGAAAACATCATCGACAATAAATCCAAAATTCATGGTACCCGACTCCTCAAACCATTCGTGCGTATTGGCATCTGTCCAAAGGATTTGATCAAAGCCCTCTTCCTTTGCTTTTTGAAAAGGTAACAAAGCCCCGCCGTAATTTCCGCCACATTTTGCATATCCTACGCCGCCAGGTGCCGCCCGTGTATAATGTCGCTCCACCTTCACCCGTAGTGGATGACTATAGTAAGAAGAGACGGGGCCTGCGACTACCATAAACAGGTATTCCTCCGAGACATCTACGCCTAGTTTGGCTTGCGTCGCAATGACGAAGGGGCGAATATATAGCACGCCATAGCCAAAAGAAGGCACCACGTTTTTTAAATCCCCAACCAGTGATAAGACTCCTTCGTCCCAATTGGAACGTGGAAGTACGGGCATGGCCATCCGCTCCAAGGAAACATTGAGGCGATGAAAATTGTCTTCGGGTCGAAAGATAGAAACTTGTTGCGTGGGACTTTTGAATGCCTTTAGTCCTTCAAAAACCGTTTGGCCATAATGAAAGCACATGGCAAAGGGGCTTAGCGTAAGATCGGCAAAAGGTTGAATTTTTCCTTTTTGCCATCGCCCTGCTTTAAATTGAGCCATATACATCAGCGGTGCAGGCTGGGTTCCAAATGCGCTTTTTTGATCTGCCATAGTAAAACGTTTTATTTATAGCTACAAATTTCCTTATTTTCACCACACTATAACAGATACAGAAATAGATTTATCAACTATAACAGATGGGGAAATTTAAACATGAGCAACTGACGGATCGGCTAATCCAGCTCATTGACCGAGGGGAGTTGAAGGCGGGAGAAAAGCTCCCGAGTCTGCGTACGATGAGCAAACAACAAGGGATAAGTCTGATGACAGTCTATCATGCCATCAATACCTTACAAGGGCTCGGATATGTAGAGTCTCGTCCCAAATCTGGTTATTATGCTAAAAAACCAATTCGCAAAGCTCATTTCAAGCCACAAATTGCATTACATAAGAAAAGAAAACCTGAAAGCATAGATGAGCTTGTACAGTTGGTCTATGGCAACAACAGTGAAACAGCCGCCATCTCATTCGCTCTTAACACCCCGGACATCGCTCTCTTACCCCAATCAAAATTAAAGCAATCGGTATTGTTTGTCAATCGGACAAGAAGTGATTCGGCCCTACAATACGGCCCCGTAGCTGGCATTCCTGCCTTGCGGGAGCAGATAGCAGTTTTATTACAAAACAGTGGTATCGTAGCGACCAGCAAAGATCTCTTAATTACCGTTGGCTGCCAAGAAGCCATCAATCTCGCCATCAGTGCCTGTACCCAGGTAGGGGACAAAATTCTGATTGAATCACCTACCTATTTTGGTATTTTCCAAGCCATCTTGTCAAAAGGCAGAATCCCGGTGGAAGTACAGACCAATTTCAATACGGGTGTTGTATTACCGGAACTTTTTAAGGCGATTGACATTCATCGACCGGCCGCCTGCCTCCTAGTCTCCAATTTCTCCAATCCGTTGGGAGCCAGTATTCCTGATGCAGACAAGCAGCGCATCGTAGAAGAACTTCATCTTCGTGGCGTCACCCTGATTGAAAATGACATTTATGGTGAATTATATTATGGTCGGAATCGACCAAGAACCTGCAAATCATTTGATCTGTTTGGTGAAGTAATTTATTGCTCTTCCTTCTCAAAATCTTTGGCTCCGGGGTATCGCGTAGGTTGGATAGAGTCGGGGAAATACTACAATAAAATATTTCAATCCAAAATACACCAGAGCGTTGCCACAGCTACGCTAAACCAAGAAATCCTGGCTCATTTCCTCAAAAATGGCCGCTATGATTTGCATCTAAAACGAATCCGCAAACAGCTGCACACTCAATCGATCCAATACCAACAGGCGATCACAGCCTATTTCCCAGAAGAAGTGATTGTGTCCAAACCACAAGGCGGCTTTGTGTTATGGGTAGAACTTCCCACCCAAATTGACACCCTATCACTTTTGCAAGAGGCTATGCAGCAAGGCATTAATTTTGCGCCAGGGCAACTCTTCTCACTCGAAAAAGACCTGCATCATTATTTAAGAATCAGCATCGGGCAAGCTTTTACTTCCGAAGTAGAGGCCGGAATTAAACGATTAGGTAAGTTGATAAATAAACTAAAATAAACCGCCCTATTATACGTTTAAGCATCATGCGCTCAAGCACATTTCGACAGCAAGACTACCCCATCTAATTAGTGCATTTTCTCTAGACTAAATTTCCTCGTTCATAGGGCTGAAGTATTGTACCACTCATTGCTTTGCATTGGAATCGCTAATGGTTTGTTTGTGAAGCGGCGAAGCAGTGAAGTGGCGGCATTTTGATGCGTCTGCCCTAACCCCTTTGATCATTCAACTTATTCACTCATCCCAAATACACGAGCAACATGGAATTCAAATCCCTTCTTTTTGTTTCCCTTTTATTATGTGCCGCAGGACTGCCCATTCAAGCCCAAACGGTCAGTAAGCTGATCTTGGTAGATGCACAGACCGATCAAGATATCGGCGAATTAATACCGGGCTTCAATATCAACCTCAACGAAGTCGGAAGTGCCCTCAACATTCGTGCAGAAGTAAATGGCAATGTAGGCAGCATCCGATTTAGCTTGGATGG
>Ga0209475_10005129_pt1 | contig 10899 bp, 5 predicted proteins | sample tdDd471_FD_187128 | JGI IMG/M metagenome (GOLD analysis project Ga0209475, IMG submission 187128) | Marine sediment microbial communities from the Atlantic coast under amendment with organic carbon and nitrate - tdDd47.1 (SPAdes)... | ecosystem: Environmental > Aquatic > Marine > Coastal >...
CCCCACTCGGGTTTGTTGCCCAGGGTCTTGTCGGGCTCGTAGCCGATCCCGTGCGACTCGATGTTGGCCTCATCGATGACATAGAGGCCGTAAAAATCGGTGAGATCGTACCACTCGGTGACATCGGGGTAGTGCGAGGTCCGCACCGCATTGATGTTGTGTTGTTTCATGAGCAGAATGTCGCGGACCATCCCCTCGGTGGACATGACGTGGGCGGTGTCGGGATCGTGCTCGTGGCGGTTGGTCCCTTTGAGCAAGACGGCGACTCCGTTGACCAGGAGTTGCCCACCGGTGATCTCCACCTCGCGGAAACCGACGTTGGTAGAGACCGATTGGATCACAGAGCCGTCGGGGTCGGTCAGGCTGAGAAGCAACTGGAAGAGATTGGGTTCTTCAGCCGACCACTTGGGCGGATCGATCATCTCGCGATCGAGCCGGATGGCGGTCTCGGTTCCGGCCGTCGCCTCACCGGATGCCGTCAGACCATCCACCACCACCTCGCCATCGGCGTCGAAAAGGACGCCCGTAACGACGTATGGTCGGGTCTCGGCGCCGAGGTTGGCGATTCGCACATCGATCCCGAGCGACGCATCACGGTAACTCTCATCGAGATCGGTGTGGACCTCAAAATCGCGGATCTGGAGCCGATCGAGGGAGTACAAGAAGACATCCCGGAAGAGCCCGCTGATCCTCCAGAAGTCCTGACATTCCAAATACGAGCCATCGCTGTAGCGGTAGACCTCTGCGGCGACCAGGTTCTCGCCCGGCTGCAGATACTCGGTGATGTCGAACTCCGCTGGTGTTCTGCTTCCCTGGCTGTAACCGACTTCGTGGCCGTTGACCCAGAGATAGAAGGCCGAACTCACACCGGCGAATTGGAGGATGACCTGCCGGCCGTCCCAGTCCTCGGGGACCGAGAAACTCCTCCGGTAGGAACCCACCGGGTTGAAGTCGTGCGGGACCCGCGGCGGATCGGGCTCACCCCAGGAATAGCGGACATTGGTGTAGATGGGATAACCGTGACCGTGAAGCTGCCAGTTCGCAGGCACCGGAATCTCGCTCCACGAGGAAATGTCGAAGTCCGGCCGGTAGAAGTCCACCGGGCGTGCGTCCGGGTTCTCCGACCAGTGGAAATCCCACCTTCCGTTGAGAGATCGATACCAAGGCGAGTCGGCCGGGTCCCGGGCCAGCGCACTCGAGACATCCGCAAAAGGAATGGCGGTGGCTTTGGCGGCCTCCTTGTTGCGGCCGATCATTTGCGGATTCTCCCAGTCGGGATGGAGCTCCGGTTTCGGTGCCTCCCCACAACCGGCCACCAACAGGCAACCGAGCATCACAACCGTCAGCGCTTTGGGATTTCTCACGCAGCCTCCCCGTGATTCCCTATAACTCACCGGCCGACCTCGGTCGTCCAAGGTCGGCCGGCGATCAAAACTGAAGCTATGATGGACGGACCCGTCGGCGCGAGCCCGTCCACCGATCGTTGTCAGAACCAAAACCTGAATCGGAGCTGCGCTCGCCTCGGCAGCACCCAACTCCCCGGCAGCGGCTCCTCGCCCACCGGGTAGTTCAGATCGCGCCACGACTCAACAGCACCGTCGTTGAGGAGGTTGAGAATCTGGATATCGATACTGAGGTTTGTTCCCTTTCCAAGGCTGAAGTGCTTGCCGACACCGAGGTCCCACAGGTACTGCGTCGGAAGGCGTTGGCTGTCGGAGCCCGGCGATGTGATGATCGTGGATGTGCCCCGGTTTGGAAGGCGAACCTGCTGCTGGCGATCATAGATGCGTCCGCTCTGGATGTTGACCACCGAACTGATTTTGAACTTCAAGGGCAGCATCCAGTTGCCGACCAGACGGAGAACGTGTCTCCGGTCGCCGGCCAGGGTCTTGTTTGCGTTGACGAAAGAGTTCGGGTCGGCCTCGGAACGATTGGCGTAGAGAACCTCACCCTGCCCGGCCCAGTCACCACCGGTGAGGAATCGCGGGTTCAAGCCCTCGCTCTGCGAGAAACTGTAGGACGCCATGAGGTCCCAGTTCTCGCTGAAGCGTTTCTTGTAGACCAGGAAAAGGCCCATGTAATCCTGCTCGTACTTCTGGTCTCCACCGTAGGCACCGGGTCCGGTGCTGTTGCCCTTGGACCGGGTCGGATCGACGGAGTAGTCCCTCAGGGTGTAGGTATTCCCGGTCTCGGGGTCGGTCCACTCGAAGTCCTCGTACTCACCATCGCCGCCGATGTACCAGCCGATCATGTTCGACGTCTGCTTGTAGACCCCCTGAACGGTGAGAGCACTCGATTCGGTCAGCTGAAGATCGTACCCCAGGGTGTATTCCCAGGTGTGGGAGTTCTCCGTGCCGGGAACGAGGAACGCACCGGCCCGGGCCCCCCAATCGGCAATGACCTCCCACTCATTGTCCCAGTTGAGCCAATAGGTCCTCCACGGAGGCGCCTCGGGGGGCGGGGAATACCAGTCCCCCGATGTCATCCCGGAGGTGAACCTGCCAATGGAACCGCGGATGACCGACTTGCCGCTGTTCGTCGGCTGCCACGCAAAACCGAATCGTGGATCGAAATTGCTCCACTCGACCACATCTTGACCCGGGATGATTTCTCCGGTGGGGTTCGAATCGGTGTCGAGACGCGGGTAGTCCTCGATCCAGCCTGTGTTGTTGTCATAGCGGAAACCGATGTCGAGGGTCAACCGCGGGCTGATGGTCCAGCTATCGGTGGCAAACGCGCTGATGGTTTCCGACTGGCCGCCGTAGTAGTAGGGCAGCCCGGTATACCAGTACTGGTAGACATAGGGATAACCCGGATAGTACTCGTACTCATACTGATAGTAATAGTGCGGGTTGTATGTCTTGGTCGTCGCTCCGTCCCTCGAGTACTGGACCCCGAATTTGAATTCGTGATCGCCTTTGATGAAGTTCTCCGCGTGTTGCGTCAGGACAATCTCGGCGTCATCGGATGTCTGTTCCCATTTCCACTGCCACCACACGTCCCCGTACCACAACCACGGATAGACCGTCATATCGACAAAGGTGGGCTCACCGGTGGGATATTGTGACCGGTACTCGTTCTTGTTCCGCAGCAACCCGGCCCGGGCCTCGAGGACCGTGTTGGCACCGAGGATCCCAGTGTAGTCGACACCCGCCATTTTGTTGTGGGTGTCGTTCTCACTCCACTGGGACGGCTGGCTGTAGATATCCCCCGCACTCGGCCCGAGAAACTTGTAGCTGCTCGCAAGTACGTTGAGGCGGTGATTCTGCGCGATCTGAGCGGTGAGCTTGAGATCGTAATTGTCCCAGGTGGTCTCTTTCTGGTTCGGGAGGGTCGAATCCTCGAACGGATAGAAGGCCTGAAACCGCCCCCACTCGGCGCCAACAAAGAACCACAACGTGTCCTTGACGATCGGGCCACCCAGTGTCGTCTGAAGCACGTTGTGGTGGTCAAGGGTGTAGGTCTGGGCCCCCTCCGGCGCATCCTCACGACGGCCGTTCTCCCCAACCCAACCGCTCGGCCAATAGTCGAGGTTGGCCGAACCGTGAAATTCGTTGGTCCCCGATTTGGTGACGACGTTGAAGGCGGAGCCCAGCATTCCACCGTACTCCGCCGTGGCGCCGGTACCGAGCACCTGGATCTCGGCGATCATCTCGTCGTTCATGGACCACTGGAGTTGGCCGCTGTCAGGAGCCGTCCGGTTCAGACCGTCGATGTTCCATTGGCTCGATTTGATGTCGGAGCCGAAGGCGACGATCTCGCTCGTGCCCTCACTCATCTGGTTCACTCCGGGCGTCACCGCGATCACGTCGAAGAAGTTGCCCCGGGTCGGCAGATCGATGATCTGTTGATTGTCGAATCGCGAGTTGAAGGTCGGGCTCGAGACGTCGACGATGGGAACTTCGGCGTTGACCATGATTTCGTCGCCGAATTCCGGCGACATGGTGATGTCGACCGAGGAGACCTTGCCGATGGCGACTCGAACCTCGTCAGCGGACTGCGTCTGGAAACCTTGAAGGCTCGCGGTGACCTTGTAGGAACCGATGGGCAGGACGGCAAACTGGAACCCGCCCGATTCGCTCGTCACCGCAGTCCGTTGAGCGTTGCCGAGCACCTCCCCGCTCACGACGATGGTCACCCCAGGGAGGGGCTGGCCATCGGTGTCCAGGGTCCTCCCTCGGATACTTCCGGTTGTCTGAGCAAACGCCGTGTGGCTCATCGCCAATACAAACACGACACACAGAACTGTCACTACCCTGCCACGATTCATGGTTGTACCCCCTCCGGTCCGAGCCCGCGGTTCTTTCCAGAAGCACGGGCCGATCGCCCTCCGAAAATCAAAAAACCGCCGCGGCATCTCTCCCGCGGCGGACCTCATCTGAACGGTAGTTGCGTCGTAAATCAATTCAATCTCACTCCACAGGCCTGACAAGATCAATGGACAAACCGGCATCGCGGAGTTCTCCGACAACCTGCGAATCGGCATTCTCATCGGTGACCAGGAGATCGGCGGAGATCACATCGGTCACGAAGGCCGACGCAACCCTGCCGATCTTGTGGTGATCCGCGAGGAAGACCGTCGATCGCGCAGCCTTCACCATGGCCTGCTTGATCTCGGCTTCCGGAATGTTGGTGTTGGTGAACCCGTGGATCGGATCGACCCCATTGCAGCCGAGAAAGGCGATGTCGGCCCTGAGCTGGCTCAGGAGGAGCGTTCCCATGGGCGCCACGAGGGAATGCTGCAACGGTCTCAGGGTGCCGCCTGTCACGATGACCGAGATCCCGGGCAGCGACTCGAGAAGCAGGGCGATGTTGAGGCCGTTCGTGATCACGACGACACCGATGAGATCGGGAGACAGCGCCTTTGCAAGCTCGGTCGTGGTGCTTCCAACATCGATAATGACCGTGTGTCCGCTCTGGATCATGGCCGCGGCACGGGCGCCGATGGCGACCTTTTCGGCATGATTGGTCGAGCTGGTCTCCTCGAGGGAAAGTTCAACTCCCCCGGTTCGAGCGGCAACGGCGCCCCCACGTATCCGGGTCAACGCCTGCTGATTCTCGAGGTGTTTGAGATCCTCACGGATGGTCACCTCTGATACACCCAGCCGTTCCTTGAGCTCGGCGATGCTCACATGTCCGGCTATCTCGACTGAACGCCTGATCGCGTCCCGTCTCAGGGTTGCCTTGAGAGCTGCGGGCTGGTTGGTGATCTGCATCGGCATGATCTTCAAAAACCAAGATAAAGCAAAATTTTTGAAAGCGCAAGCGCCTCTTCACACCATGCGTCATGTGTCCAGTCACCGCACGACAGTTTCGGCTCCGCCCATCGACCGACCCTCATCCTGCAACCAAATTCTGGCTATAACTCTATTATTAAGAATCGTTTCTATTTTCTTTCAGAAAACCACGCCGGCAGATCCTCAGATCCGCGGCTGATGGTGTAGAGTATTGGAAACGGACGATGGAGGAATGAAAAGATTTAGAAGGTTTTCGAAGGCAGCCAGCACCACGCCGCTGGGAGGTCATCTTCGATGAGCCATGACCGGACTTCGCTCCAACCGAGGAGTGCATGATGAAGAGGCAGCAATTCGGAGTCTTGCCAGATGGCCGCAGCGTTGGGCTCTTTGTCCTCGAAAACTCCAACGGATGCTCCGCTGCCGTGACCGACTTCGGCGCCACCGTGACCTCACTCGTGGTTCCCGACCAGAGGGGAAGACTGTCAAACGTTGCACTCGGGTTTGACGCGCCCGATAACTATCTGGCCGGACACCCATATTTCGGCTCGACCATCGGCCGGTTTGGGAATCGTATCTCCGACGGCCGCTTCACTCTCGATGGGCACGACTACCGTCTCGCTCGGAACAACGGCCCAAATCATCTGCACGGCGGAACGACCGGCTTCGGCATGCTCTTGTGGAGGGTGACGTCGGACACGCCTCCGGATGCGCAGCAACTGGAGCTCAACCTCATCAGCCCCGATGGCGACGAGGGCTACCCCGGTCGGTTGGACACTTCAGTGACCTTCACTTTGACCGACAGGAACGAACTCCGGATCGACTATCTCGCAACGACCGACCGGCCGACCATCGTCAATCTGACGAACCACAGCTACTTCAATCTCGCCGGTCCGGCGGGCGAGAGCATCCTCGACCACGAAATCATGATCAACGCTGATCGCTTCACGCCGGTGAACGCAGGTCACATCCCCACGGGTGAGATCCGCCCGGTCGACGGCACACCTATGGACTTCCGGCGGATGACGCCCATCGGAACGAGGATCGACGGTGACGACGACCAGCTCAGCTTCGGAAACGGCTACGATCACAATTGGGTTTTGAATCGCTCGGGCGAGGAACCGACCCTGGCTGCCAAAGTCTACGATCCTACATCCGGACGGGTGATGAAGGTCCTGACCACCGAACCCGGAGTCCAGTTCTACTCCGGCAATTTCCTCGATGGCGCCTTTGTCGGAAGGACCGGCAGACCATATGGGCGTCGCAGCGGGTTGTGTCTCGAAACCCAGCACTTTCCGGACTCCCCCAACCAGCCGTGCTTCCCATCCACGGTTCTGCTCCCCGGGGAGACCTACCGATCGACAACCATCTATCGCTTCGGATTGAAACCGTGAGTCACCCACGACTTTCGACTCACGACTCACGATTCGGGGCTTTGCGAGCGACGACAAAAGGGCGGAGTGAACAACCATGGGTGTAGGCATCATCGATATCGGTGTGTTTGTGGTCTTTGTCGCCGCCGTCATCGGCATCGGCCTCTGGAAGAGTCGCAGCGAGGAGATCGACGACGAACACGGCGCGCGGGACTATTTTCTCGCCGGACGTGGGCTGACCTGGTGGCTGGTCGGGTTCTCGCTCATCGCAGCCAACATTTCCACCGAACAGTTCGTCGGCATGAGCGGCAAGGCGGCGGACTGGCTCGGAATGGCCATCGCCAGCTATGAGTGGATGGCGGCCATCACGTTGGTGGTTGTCGCGTTTCTCTTCATCCCCACCTTTCTGAGAAGCGGCATCTTCACCATTCCCGAGTTCCTCGAGTACCGCTATAACCCCTTCGCCCGCACCGTAATGGCCATCTCCACCCTGGTCATCCTGGTCGGCGTGCCCACGGCGTCAGTCATCTACTCCGGAGCCAAAGTCATCACCGTCAACTTCCAGGGCCAGTCGCTCTTCGGTCTCGACCTCGGGAGCATCACCGTGGGCTGTTGGATCATCGGCACCCTGGCGGCGATCTATGTCTTTGCCGGTGGTCTCAAGGCCTGTGCGTGGGCCGATCTCATCCAGGGAACCGCGCTTATCGCCGGTGGCGCCATCATCGCGTATCTGGCCATGAGACTCCTCGGCACGGCCGACCCGGCAGCCCTCGCGGCCACCGCGACGACCTCGATCGATCCCGCCCAACTCGCCGATGCCGGAGCCATCGAACGGCTCCAGTTGCTCAACGCCGGTGATTGGGAGACGGGCAAACTCCACATGGTCAGGCCGGCCGCCGATCCCGAAATCCCGTGGACCGCGCTGGTCGTCGGTCTCTGGATCCCCAACTTCTTCTACTGGGGTCTCAACCAATACATCACCCAGCGAACCCTGGGTTCCAAGTCCCTCGCCGAGGGTCAGCGGGGCGTGGTCTTCGCGGCGTTCCTCAAGCTCTTGATCCCCTTTGTCGTCGTGATTCCGGGGATCCTCGCCTACAACCTCTTCACCTCGGATCTGGAATCGGCGGCGGTGGTCAAGAACGCCAAAGCCATGGCCACCTATGCGCCGGATCTCTACGAGGAGCTCTCGGATCAGGTCAAACCCGACGCCACCGAGCCCCTCTTCGTCAATGACATCAAGGCGATCAACAAGCGGCTCGATGCGGGCCGTGCAAATCCCCCGGACGGCATCGTCATCTTCCGCTTCAGCGAAATCTTTGCCGCGAGCCACACCATCGACGCGATCCGGATCACCGGCCACAACGCCGAGCAACTGGGGGCCGTCGTGGACGTCAAGACCGACCCGGCCGTGATCATGGACCTCAACATCGGTCTTCTCGAGCAGGCCCGGGCCGGCTCCTCCAAGGTCCACGAACTCGCCCTCCGCGACTACGACGCCGCCTTCCCGGTGCTCATCAAGAATCTCCTGCCGGCGGGCACTGGCCTCAAGGGGTTTGTCCTCGCAGCCATTTTCGGCGCCGTGGTGAGTTCACTCGCGTCGATGCTCAATTCGTCATCGACCATCTTCGCCATGGACATCTTCCGCAAGATCAAGAAGAACGCCAGCCAGGTCGAGCTCGTCACCGTCGGCCGGATCAGCGTGGTCGTCTTCGTCTTCATCGCCATGCTCATCGCACCGAGACTGGACAACCCGAAGTTCGGCGGTATCTTCACCTTCATCCAGGAATTCCAGGGATTCATCAGCCCCGGAATTCTGTCCATTTTCCTCTTCGGCGTCCTCGTCAGCCGCGCGCCGAGGGCCTGCGGTACCGTCGGTCTGATCCTCAACCCGATCCTCTACGGATCGCTCAAGGTCTTCACACCCGAGATCGCCTTTCTCAATCGCATGGCCATCTGCTTCTTCATCATCCTCGCGGTGCTGGCGGTCATGACCCTGCTCAAACCCCTCCCCCAGCCCGTCACGCTGCCGGTGAACGAAACCATGGACATGCGGACGGATGGAAAAACCAAGATCTTCGGCGCGGCGGTGATCCTTTTAACCCTGACCCTGTACGTCATTTTCTGGTAGGTGGAGGGAAAACTCGAGATGGCCGCGACCGACATCGACCGCCAAGCCCTGAACGAGATCTCCCGACTGGTTGGAGAATCGGGATTGAATGTCTCGGGCGGAACCGTTCGGCGGTCGTCGTCCCGGTTCTGTCTCGGAGTCGAGCACGGCGACTACAACGGCACCGAACTCTTCGGAGTCGGCACGGACCGATTCATCTGGCTGGCCTCCAAGGCCAACACTTCGGGCAGAGTCCGGCTCTTCAGCGGCAATTTTCCCGACGACGGCGTCATCGAGTTCCAACCAGGCGAAACACCGGAACCCCGGAGCCCGGAGATCGCGGACACATGGGGACGATTCCCGTTCGGGGTCGATCATGTTCTGAGCCGCGAGGGGCTGGTCCTTTCACGAGGCGCCGACATCGTGGTCTGGGGCAACATCCCCGGAGGTGGGATGTCCCGTTCGGCATCGCTGTCGTTGAACCTCATCCTTTCCCTCGCCGAGCTCAACGAGATCACCTTGGACGACCCCATGCGCGTCGCCCTCATGGCTCAGGCCGTGGAGAACGATTACATCGGTTCACCTTGCGGTCTGCTCGATCAGGTCATGATCCTCTTCGCCCGAGAAGGGATGGGGACCCACTACCGACCTTCCGACCGATCGGTGAGTCATGTTCCGCTGGGCGCCGAGGCCCCTGAATTTCGGATCGTCAGCCTCGACACCGGGACTGTCCGTCCGGGTCTGGAAAAGTCGACCTATTCGATCCGCCGGGCCGAATGCGATGAGTTCGTCTCCATGCTCGAGGCCTCATTCGGAATCTCGACTCTGGCGGAGATCCGATCCCGCGGCCTCTACCGGCAGATCCTCGAGAGGTATGAAGAGTCCCACCCTCATCTCTGCGACCGGCTGCGCTACATCTTCCACGCCCAGACGCGGTTCGCCAGCATGCTCGAGGCGTGGCGCGCCGGAGACGTCGAGACGGTCGGCAGGGTCTTTCGCGCCGATGGCCTCGGCCTTCGCGATCAGTACAGGATTTCGGGCCCCGAACTCGAAACCATGTGTGATCTCGCACGAAGCGTCCCGGGAGTTCTTGGAGAACGCATGCTCGGCGGGGGCGACAAGGGCGCAGCCGGCGCCATCGTTCGAGCCCAGAGCATCGATGCCCTTCGAGTCGCGATCGAAACCGGTTACCCAAAGAGCCACCCAACCTATGCTGAGGCATTCTCGGTCCATGTCTGCAGGACGGTCGACGGGATGACAACCCTTGAAGCACCGCTTGAATCGGAGCCGTGATGTCGAGATCAGATCTTCGTCAGGCAGCCGATGCGGCGCCCGGAGGACTCGCGCTCGTGGTTCTGGCGGCGGGTGTCGGGAGCCGCTATGGCGGCCTCAAACAACTCGAGTCCGTGGGTCCCGACGGCGAGACCCTGCTCGAGTACTCGATCTTCGACGCGCTACGGGCTGGCTTTGACCACATCGTGCTCGTGATCCGCCCCGAAACCGAGAGCGATTTCAGAGGGTCGCTCGGATCGCGGTTGGCGAATCGGGTGAGCGTGTCCTATGTCTACCAGGAGATCACGGATCTGCCCGACGGCGTTTCACCACCGGATGACCGCAGCAAGCCCTGGGGAACCGGCCACGCCGTTCTCGCCGTGGAAGCCGCCATCGCAGACCCCTTCGTGGTGATCAACGCCGATGACTTCTACGGCCGGGACGCCTTCCGGGTCCTGGCCGATTTCATGAAGGTCGCCAAACCCGGATCGATCCCGACCTTCGCCTTGGCCGGCTTCGAGGTCGGACCGACCCTCTCCGAGGCGGGGCCGGTTTCTCGCGGGCTCTGTCGCGCAAGCGAGGCCGGATGGCTCGAGAAGATCGTCGAAGTGCTGAACCTGGCGAAGAAGGGCGACGGCGGCGTCTTCACCGACGCATCCGGCACCGAATACGAAGTGCCTCCGGACGCGCTCGTCTCCATGAACATGTGGGGATTCACCCCCGAGATCTTCCCTGAATTGCGGCAGCGGTTCCTGAGCTTTCTCCATGAGGACCAAACCGCAGCCGATACCCGGCGAGAGTTTCTGATTCCCGATGTCGTCCAGGGGATGATCGCCGACCAACAGGCGCAGGTCCGAGTCCTCCGCCACAAGGGACAGTGGTGCGGCATCACCTTCCCCGAGGACTGGTCCCA
>Ga0209475_10005130_pt1 | contig 10897 bp, 9 predicted proteins | sample tdDd471_FD_187128 | JGI IMG/M metagenome (GOLD analysis project Ga0209475, IMG submission 187128) | Marine sediment microbial communities from the Atlantic coast under amendment with organic carbon and nitrate - tdDd47.1 (SPAdes)... | ecosystem: Environmental > Aquatic > Marine > Coastal >...
GGAAAACATCAACAATGAAGTTGTTGGCGCACCATCTTCTCTTACTTCTTATGCTGGTTTCATTTACAGGTGCCACGGCGGCAAAAAGCCCCCATTCCCGCATCAAAGGGCCATTCACCAGCGGCCCAGACGTAACCCAAACCTGCCTTACATGCCACCAAGAAGAAGCCGAGGAATTTATTAAAGACGTCCATTGGACCTGGTCAACCGTACAGCATATTCCCGCCAGAGATAAAAAAACCGAGCTCGGCAAGAAAGCGGGGATCAACAACTTCTGCATTGCCGTTCCGTCAAACTGGCAAAGGTGCACCAGCTGCCACGCCGGGTATGGTTGGAAGGACGCCACATTTGATTTCACAGCTCTTGAAAATATCGACTGCCTTGTCTGCCACGACACAACCGGACTCTATAAAAAGAATCCCACCGGGGCCGGGTTCCCAGCCGAAGAGGTTGATCTAGAAATTGTGGTAAAGAACGTTGGGCGGACCAGCAGAAGGACATGCGGAACCTGCCACTTCTACGGCGGAGGCGGAGATCATGTTAAGCACGGAGACTTGGACAGCTCCCTTCTCATGCCTACACGGGAATACGATGTACATATGGGCAAGGACGGACCAGACATGGCTTGTCAATTTTGTCATCAAACGGCGAACCACAAAATTCCTGGGCAAGCTATGTCGGTATCTGCTGGCGAGGGGGAACGTATCGGATGTATCGGCTGCCATCGCCCCGCGCCCCATCAAAGTGAGAACCTAAACGATCATACGGATGCCGTCGCCTGCCAGACCTGCCATATTCCAGTCTTCGCCAAGCAGAAACCAACGAAAGTCTGGGGCGACTGGTCAAAAGCCGGTGAAGACAGAAAGCCAGAGAAAGACCAGTTTGGCCTGGAAACTTATACAAAAAACCAAGGTGAAATGCGCTGGGACAAGAACATTGTCCCCACCTATGCTTGGTACTCAGGAAAATCAGAGCGCTATATACTAGGCGACAAAATGACTCCTGACAGACCCGTCGCTCTGACTAGGCCACTAGGCAGTATTGAAGATATGAAAGCAAAAATTTTCCCCTTCAAAGTGATGGAAGGTCGCCAACCTTACGACATGATCAACAACTACTTGGCCGTTCCCAAGCTGTTCGAAGGATATTGGAGCCATTTTGACTGGAACAGGGCCATTTCCGACGGAATGGCCGCCGCAGGTCTGAAGTATAGCGGTAAGTTCGGATTCGCTCGAACCAAGATGTACTGGCGGATCAACCACATGGTTGCACCGGGAGAACAAGCTCTTACATGCAGTGACTGTCACGGAGAGAGAGGACGTCTTGACTGGAAAAGCCTTGGGTACAAAGGAGATCCAAAAGAATTCGGTGGCAGGCGCAAAAATTAGCCCCCCTCTCTGCAAAACCACACAAAAAACCCGGCGATATGAACCGCCGGGTTTTTGTGTCTCGGTGAAGAACCGACTCTAGATCAGTGCAGGCCTTCGTATTTCGCCTGAAGCTGTTCTTTGGTCTCTTCGTGATCCGGATCGTTAATGATGCAGTCGGCGGGGCAAACCAGTACGCACTGGGGCTCGTCTTCTGCACCGACGCACTCCGTGCAACGGTCGGCATCAATTTCGTAAATAACGTCGCCCTCGGCAATCGCCTCATTCGGGCAGACGGGAACACAGGCGTCGCAGTTCGTGCAATCGTCGGTGATCATCAAAGCCATATCTGGTCTCCTGGTCTTTTCTTTCGTGGGCTCTACGCCCTTTTGCGTTTTACTCGTGAGGGCGATGGCCGCCCCAAACTCATCCCGTTTGGGGCGATCGCACTCTAAGACGCTTTCGGCAACTGTCCAAGCGCTTCCAGCTTCTCGTACCTGAATGCGCCCCACAATGCCGCACCAATGGCCCCCGCGTAAAGAGAATCTGGGTGCCAAGCGACTTTTGTCGTCATTTTTTGGCCATCCATGGCGTCTTGCATGGCTTTCACCAGCCCCATATCGAGAGCCAAACCGCCGGTCATCATCACAACGCCGTCGGTGGCCTTGATCGCTTTGAGCAATTTCACCAGCCGGCCGGCCATGGATTCATGGATACCCCGGAGAATGTCGGAAGGCGAGATGTTACGCGATACCATGTTGATGACGTCGGTTTCGGCCAACACCGCACAAATACCGGAAACCTTTTCCGGATCCTGCGACTGCTGGGACAACTCGCCGATTTCATCCTGAGCGATCCCCAGGTAGCGGGCGATGTTTTCCAAAAACTGGCCCGACCCGGAAGCGCACTGGCTGGTCATCTTATAGTTCAGCACCTTGCCCTGCTCGTCGACAGTGATCGCCCGGCCGTTCAGCGCCCCAATATCAAGCACCGCGCGCGCTTCGTCATTGAGATAGATCGCACCACGGGCATGGGTGGTCATGGAGTAGAAGTGCCCGGTGGCCATCTGAACGTTTTCGCCTTCGCCGGTGGTGGCGATGTAATCGACATCGTCGATTTTCATGCCGGCTTTTTCGAGCACATAGTCGACGGATTCTTCGACCAGTTGGAAAGGATCGCGCTGACGGATACGCACGTCGTAGCGGGCCAACCACTCGTCTTTGCCGTCTTCAACCCGGAAGAGGGCCGTTTTGATAACGCCGGATCCGACGTCGATACCAATGGATACAGTCATGTTATCAACCCTCCTTACGCAGCCGCCCGATGGGCGAAGGTAGCGCCACCCAGGGCGCCGGTGTAAATGGACTCGGCGCTGATGTTGATGGTCACGTCGCCGTAGTTTTCCTTGACCAGCTTCTTGAGCTCCTTAACCGCAGCGTTGTTCTTGGCCACGCCGCCGGTGAAGGTGAACTGATCGGTGATGCCGCCGGCCCGCGAAATGATCGACATGGCGCGCAGGATGATGGCGCGGTGCAGACCGGCCAGAATATCCTCACGCTTTTCGCCGAGCGCCAGACGGTCGCGCAACTCGGCCCCTGCAAACACGGTGCAGGTCGAGTTGATACGGGTCGCCTTGGAGGCTTTTTCGGCAATCGGGCCCAACTCGTGCAGGCCGATGTTCATTTCGTCGGCGATGTAACCGAGGTAGCGGCCGCAACCGGCAGCACAACGGTCATTCATCTGGAAGTTCTCGACGATACCGTCCTTGTCGACCTGGATACCCTTGGTGTCCTGGCCGCCGATGTCGAGCACGGTACGGGTGTTGGGGAACATCATGTGCGCGCCCAAACCGTGACACAAAATTTCCGAGCGGATGTGCTCTTTCGGGAAGGGCAGACGAACCCGGCCATAACCGGTGCCGACCACATAGGTCTCTTCCATCTGAATGGCCAAAACCCGTTCAAGCGCCGCAGCGGCAACCTCTTCGGAAATTTCCAGCCCTTCAACTTCCTGAACCGCACGGTGCAGACCGGCCTTCAACTGCTGAGAGACCATTTCGTCATCGGGAACGATGTTTTCGATGTCGATGATCGCCTTGTCGTAGATGTTCAGCATGTGGTCGAAGCCGACATCCGCTTCCTTGGCGACTTCTTCACCAATGTTCATAAAGCGCGAACCGGCGATATCCTTAAAGAAGTCGGACTTACGGTCGGCGCCCGGAGCATAAATTTCCAGCGCTTCTTTCTCGATCCGTTGTAGAACCACTTCGATGGCCTCGCCCAACGCCTTTTTCATGTCGACGAAACGCGGATGATCGAGGAATTTCATGCAGCTTCCGCGCAGGTGGTTCAGTTCGGTAAGGAACTGTTCCATGCGGAAGTTACGCTCCAGGTCTTCCAGCAGGTTGTCGCCGGCTTCACCGAGTTCGCTGTGGAACAGGTTAAAGCGGGCCCCGATTTTTGCTTCCTGCTTGGTCACCTCGGCGGCCACATCGTAGTTGGACCGCGAGTTGGTGATCCCCCGTCCGAGAAGTCGTTGATTCTCGTCCATCAGGACCGCCTTGGTGGTCGTCGACCCCAGGTCAATACCGATAAAAGTACGCATCTAGTCTGTCTCCCGGCTTAGGCCGCGACGGTGGCGGAACCGCCACCCCGGCGTTTTTGGTCGATCATCTGGAAGTAGCTTTCCAGACGGTTTTTGACGTTGGCCGCCGAGAAGTAGCGCGGGTCGACCAGGTCGGTTTCGATAAAGGCGCCCGGTTTGCCGGTGCGCTTTTCAACTTCCCGCATCATCATCAACTGACCGGCGGCAAAGCTGTTGCAGCTCTTGATCGAGTTAATCAGCAGGCCATCGGCGTCGTATTCTTCGACGTTGCGGGCCAGCATATCGACGCGGGTCGGCAGGTTACGGTTGGTGTAGACGCCCAGGCAGTAGTCCGCGAGGCTTTCCAGCGGGTTCTGCGGGTCGTGACGGAAACCGTCGTAGTCGTAGACGCCACCCACCTTGGTGTAGGAGCTCGCAACAACCACAGCGCCTTCTTCGTAGAACATCTTCCAGAAATCGCGGAACGAGGTCCAGTTGGGCGGACCTTCGACGACCAGACGATATTTTTCTTCCGCCATGTCGCCTTCCGGCGTCGCCGCGCCCAAACCTTTTTCAATCCGCTCTTCGATTTCGGCGCGCAGCAAGTCGTAGTATTCGACTGCGTCTTGCGTGCCCCGGAAAGCGGTGAAAATCGGGCCCATGTAGTAAACGCCACCGAAGTAGCAGTCGATGGGCGACGGCTTGCGCTTGGACTGCTCAAGCATCCAAACCATATTGTCTTCGGCTTTGGCCGACAGGGCGAGATATTCACGCAGACGGTCGATGTCGAACTTCTTGCCGCTCACCTGTTCCAGGGTCGGAATGACGTCTTCTTTCAACTGCTTGACGATGTAGTCGCGCATGTTTTTGGTTGGGCCGCCGTTGGCGTCGTAAGGCACCTGCAGCATAACCGTCGGACATTTGTATTCTTCACGCAGAAGCTCGAACCACTTCATAAAGGTAAAGCAGCCGGTATAGCTCAGCAAAAGCACGTCCGGGTTAGGGAAAGGCTTGCCGTTCGGCGCGATGTTGCCTTTAGCCATCTGACCGATGTCGGCCTTCACGTAGGTGCAAACGTCTTCCGAATGCCCGCTCCGCTCAGCTTCCATAATCATGCCGCCGGATTTTTTCCGCATGCCGTTTTGGATGGCGTTGATTTCCGGCAGGTTGTTGGCGATGTCAAAGCACATCAGCAGTTCGTTCAGGTTGCCCGGAACGAAGGTCGAAGAAACCTTATATTCACCGCTGGTGATCTTGTCGTAGTTCGCCGAAATCATTTCCTTCTGCTTAACCTGCGAAGGAGTCTTTTGTACGTCTTGGCTCATGTTGCGCTCCACTTAAAAGGGGGATTGGTCTAGCTCGGCACCGCCGCGACTAGGCCGCGCTCCACAGTTTGATGGTATCGGCGAAGGTGCCGGATTGCTCACGGATGGGCTGCATCTGGCCCGAGTTTTCCGCATACTTGAAGGAGATGTAGGGAACGTTGGTTTTCGCAAGTTTCCCAGCCAGCATCGGACGGTCCAGAAGGGCCGGATCGCAGAAGCTTGGGGCGGCGAAAATAACGCCCTCGGCACCGCGGTCACGCACCTTATCGACCAGCCATTGGCCTTTGATGTCGCCATTGGGCTCATACTTAGCCGCCGTATCGGACGAATGATGAATGAAGGCGTCAGTCAAATTACGCAGCGGATTACCGTCGGTCGGGACATCTTCCAGCAACCAACGGGTCACCAGCATGAAATCGTCGTCGACGATGTAGCAACCGGACATTTCGACCGATTTGATGAGGTTGAGCGGCGGCTGCTCGCAGAACGAACCGTTCATGATGATGCGGCAGTTGTCGCGCATCGGACGGTCTTCCTTCTCGGCGGCCTCCAGATAGTCCTTCATCAGCTGGGTGTGGTCTTCCGGCGGCAGCACCATGCCGGCGCGCATCAGCAGATACACTTCGAAAGACAACGCCCTCCAAGGGGTGTCGGCACGGAAATCGTAGACCTTGTTCACCCAGCGGCGGTTCTCGTTGTAAACCTCGATGGAATTGGCGAGATCGGCATCGGTGATCTTGCGGCCGGAAAGCTCTTCGAGGCTGTGTTTCAATTCTTCCAGTTCATGGAAGTAGAAGTCGCCGCCCACGCCGTCTTTGTAGTTCTGGGGCACATCGAAGTATTTGACGAACTTCTTGTCCTCGTACATCAGCTGCCAGATACCCGAAAGGTTCCGGATAACATCGCAGATGGACGGGAACATCATACCGTCGACGAAATCGAGGCGCTTGGTAATCGCCAACTCGATGGTCGAGCGCGGAATACGGCAAATGTAGCTTTGGTAATAAGCGTCGCCGTGGATCACCTCCATATCCGCCCCACCGCCGAGAACTCCCAGCGGCAGCATACCGGCAGCGTGGATGATTTCACGGGGGACATAAACCGGCATATAGCCGATGACCTTGCGGCCAGGCTCCGCGTCTTTCCATTCACGGGCCTTGGTGAAGTCGATATCCTCGAAAATCTCTTGGCAGTAATCGACGATTCCTTGGACGGTTTTCTCGTACATAATTAGCGGTTCTCCCAGTTGGCCGAGCGCTTCTCAAGGAAAGCGTTCAGTCCCTCTACTGCATCATGGGTGGACATAAGGCCATCAAGGTACAAAGCCTCGACCCGGTCCAGTTTGGCGCAAACGCGGTCTATATATTCACCACGTGCCGCTTGCACGGCGTAGCGCAGGACGCTCGCGCTTTGCGGCGCGAGATGTTTATCGAAATAGGAAAGCGCTTCGCCTTCCGGGTCTCCGGCCACCCGGTCGACCAGCCCCATGGCGAGAGCTTCATCGGCCTTAACCGAGCGTCCGGAGAACAAGAGATCCTCGGCGACCGCCTGACCCACCCTTTCGGGCAGAAGACAGGACGCCGCAGGAGCAAAAACACCGACTTTGATTTCTGGCTGACCGACCATGGCATCCGCCCCGGCAAACAGCATCGAACCGGCAGCCGCAACTTCCAAACCGCCGCCCAGGCATTGACCGCGCAAGGCGACCAGAATGGGAACGGGGAACTTGAGCATGCGCTTGATCAGGGAATGTAGGCCCTTGAGCATTTCGGCGCATTGATCTGGCAGGTGCTCCTCAACGCTGGCCCCAAAACTGAAGTGGGGGCCTTCGTGGTCAAGGAACACGCCACGCAGGTCGGCATTGCTTTCGTGCTCGGCTAAGGCCTTATCGAGCGCCGCGATCATTTCGGCATCGATGATATTGGCCTTGGGCCGGGACAGTCGCAGATGGAGCAAGGCTCCACTGCGATCGGTCCATACCTTGAGGGGTGAGTCAGCCATGGTTCTTAGCCCTTCGCGCCCGGCATCAAGCTATCGATCAGGTCTTCGGTCCAGGGGGTGCCCACGGCCAAAGCCTGACGCAGCTTGATGAAGTCGATTTCACGGCCGGTTTCCTTGTTGCCTTCGTTAAAGGCGCGGAAGCCGGTACGGGCTTCGTTCATCATGTTGAGCGCCAGCCAGGAACGGTTTTGTTCCTTGTTGCGGTTCCAGGCTTCAAGCTTGGGTTTACGCAACTCTTCCAGGCTCTTGGTCATGCACTCGGGGAAGGTTTCGATCAGCTTGGCGCACATATTCTCCACCGCCTCATCAAGCAAGGAGAGATCGATTTCGCCGGTCTTCATCAGTTCGCGGCCCGCCTTGAAGTCGGCGCCGGTTTTGAAGTCGCCGTGGACAATACGGCCAAAGTCGTCCAGGTACTGGTCGGTGATAACGGTCGGGTTGGCAACGAAATCGCCGTTGATTTTCAATGCCGGAACGATCTCAGTGCAAACACCGAGACGATAGGCTTTGTGCGCCGAGAACGGCTCACACAGAGTGCCGGACACCATCGCCTGGGCCGCGCCGATCATCACCGGAAGGAAGTCGGTCGAACCGCCGACTGCTGCCGAGCCGTGTTTGGGGCCGGCCTGGCCGAAGTTGGCCAAATCCTGGGTGATGGAGAAGTCGCAAGCCATGCCGATTTCCTGGCCGCCGCCGATCCGCATGCCGTTGACTCGGCAAACCACGGGCTTATCGCAAGCCAGGATCGCGCTGACCATATCGTTGAACAGCCGCATATATTGACGGTATTCCTGCGGATTACCGGCGTAATACTCGGCGTATTCCTTGGTGTTGCCACCCGAACAGAAGGCCTTGTCGCCGGCAGCGGTAAAGACCACCGCATTGACTTCACGGTCGGCGGAAGCGCGGCGGAAAGCCAGAATGGTCGCCTTGACCATGTCGGTGGTGTAGCTGTTGTACTGCTTCGGGTTGTTGAAGGTGATCCACGCATTGTAGAGACCTTCGGCGATGCTCCCATCGAGACGGCGGGCCGGGCGCTTTTCATAAAGCAGCATTCCATCCGCCATTTTTTCACCCTCGACCGCCACCAAATTGTGGTCGATCAGGCTTTCCGGTTTCGTTCTGTTGATGATGTCGTCTGTATTCGCCATGTCTAACTTCCTCTTCCCTAGTCGGGTAAAATTTCTTTATTGGTTAAAAACTCAGGCCCCGGGCACCAAGATGGCGCGGCGGCTCATTTGATGGGAGTGCACCGCCTCAAAGACGGCGTTGATTTCATCGAGCGGCTTCTGCTCGACGAAAGGTTTGACCTGCACCTTGCCGTCCAAGACAAGATCCAAAGCCCCCGGATAGTGTTCGGGCAAGCAGCCCCAGTTACCCATGGCTTTCGCATGGAAAGCCATCAGGTTGGACAGCCTCAACTCCAGTTTGGCCATGGTGAAACCGACAACGCTCAAGGTCGCCCCATGCACCAGCAGATTAAAGGCCGTCTCCTGCCCCGGCGCGGAGCCGGAACATTCGAAAATGAACCACTCGGTGGTCGGCAACCCCTGCTCTTTGGCAAAGGCCGAAATCGCTTTCTTAAGGTCGCGCCCGCCGATCTCTTTTGAATTGAAGGTTTTGGCAGCGCCGTACTTGGAAATCGCATCCAGCTTGGCTTGATCGATATCGATCGCAACGACCGTTGCACCGAACGCCTTGGCCATCTGCACGCAATAACCGCCAACACCGCCAACGCCGATCACCACGGCCAAAAAGCCCGGCTTCACCTCGGCCTGCAAGACGGCCTGATACGGCGTAGTCACCGCATCGGCGACGACCGACACATCGGCCAATTCCATGCCCGCCTTAGCGAGTCTGGCTTCATCCACTTCGCAGAGCCCCTTGGCGGGAACGACGATATGAGACCCAAAACCGCCTTGGATGTCGTTGCCCGGCATTTTTTGGGAACGGCAGATCGTGCCTTTGCCGCGCTTACAGAGATCGCATTCGCCGCAAGGCATAACCGCCGGAATAATAACGGCCTTACCCATCCAGGATTCGGCGCCGGCGCCAGCTTCAATTACCCGGCCACTAATTTCGTGACCCAGCGTCAGCGGCAATTCGGAATTTGTCCGCACACCGTCATAATAATATCCAAGGTCTGTGTGACAAACGCCGCAACCGGCGATCTCGACAACCACCTCGCCGCCCCCCGGCGTGGCAGTGAACTCCTGCTTTTCCATAGGCGCGCCCGGCGCACTCATCATCCAACGGTAAGCGGAAACGGTCATTTAATTAATTCTCCTCCAAGTCCCCTAGTCGGCTTTTCAACACCCCAGTCTTAACCCCCATTTTGTTTACGGACATTTGGCTTAAACCATTGACTGGAGCCGCAAACAGGCTTTATTATGTAAATCAGTACCACAATACCGATTTAATTGTCAAGCTAGCTTCGGCAATGAAAATTCGAAGCGTGAGGCGGGGATGAACGGAACGGAACACCATATTATACTGCCTAAAGACTGGGCGCTACCGGTCGGCTATTCCAATGGAATTCTGGCTGCCCATGGGCGCACTCTGTTCATGGCCGGACAGGTGGGATGGGATGCAAAACAAGTTTTCCATAGCGCCGATCTGGTCCCGCAATTCGAGCAGGCACTGAAGAATATTTTGGCAATTGTCAAAGCGTCCGGCGGCAAACCGGAGGATATTCTTCGCATGACCTGTTTCTGTACAGATAAGTCGGCATACCTAAAGGCCCGGAGAGACCTGGGGGGGATTTGGAAGCAATTGTTCGGGCGGCATTTCCCCGCCATGAGCATGATTTTTGTTGCCGATCTGCTGGATTCTCCGGCCAAAATTGAGATAGAAGCAACGGCGGTAATACCGGACGTTGAAGAAGCTTAACTGATATTTAACGATAAGGAGCCTCTGAGAGATGGCATCGAAACCTGCCTTTAATTGGGAAGACCCGTTTCTCCTCGACGATCAATTGACCGAGGAAGAACGACTGGTCCGTGACAGTGCGCGCGGTTTTGCGCAAGACCGGCTGATGCCGCGCATTTTGGAGGCCAACCGCAACGAACACTTCGACCGCGAAATTATGAATGAGTTCGGCGAAGCGGGCCTTTTGGGCTCCACATTGCCGGAAGATTACGGCTGCGCCGGCGTCAACCACGTTTGCTACGGCTTGGCGGCCCGCGAAGTGGAGCGCGTCGATTCGGGCTACCGCTCGGCCATGTCGGTTCAGTCCTCTTTGGTCATGCATCCGATTCATGCCTACGGCAACGAAGAGCAGCGCCAGAAGTACCTGCCCAAACTCGCCACCGGCGAACTGGTCGGCTGCTTTGGCCTCACCGAACCGGATCATGGCTCCGACCCCGGCGGCATGAAAACGCGCGCCGAAAAGATTGACGGCGGCTACAAGCTGACCGGCAACAAAATGTGGATCACCAACAGCCCGATCGCCGACATTGCCGTGGTCTGGGCCAAGCTCGACGGCGTGATTCGCGGATTCATTCTGGAAAAAGGCATGAAAGGCCTTTCCTTCCCGAAGATCGAAGGCAAGATGTCGCTCCGCGCCTCGATCACCGGCGAAATCGTCATGGATGGCGTCGAAGTGCCGGAAGAAAACCTGCT
>Ga0209475_10005132_pt1 | contig 10894 bp, 7 predicted proteins | sample tdDd471_FD_187128 | JGI IMG/M metagenome (GOLD analysis project Ga0209475, IMG submission 187128) | Marine sediment microbial communities from the Atlantic coast under amendment with organic carbon and nitrate - tdDd47.1 (SPAdes)... | ecosystem: Environmental > Aquatic > Marine > Coastal >...
GCCTGTTCTTGATTCAAACCATCATAATCTGCTAAACGTATAGCTTCGTATTCCTCAAATAATAAGATTACAGGTTCCAAATCTTTCATTGGTATACCAAACGGTTTAAATCCTTCCATAATTGGAGGATTCTCTATTAACCGTTTACGTTTAGGTCGTGGCATATAATATTTATCAAGTCCTTATTAAATTCGTGTCAAAAATATCATTTTAAATGAACATATGTTCATATCTATTGCTATTTTTGACAAAAATTTAAAACAAATTATGGAAGATTTTTACAATATAAGTGAAACACGTGTATGCAAAGCCCTATTTCCTAACACCTTAAATGCAAACAATACCTTATTTGGGGGATTAGGTATGCAATGGATGGATGAAGTAGCATTTATAGCAGCAACACGATTTACTAAACAGCGTATGTTTACAGCCAATACTGGTAATATTAAATTTTTAAATACAGTCCCATGCAATTCCATTATCGAAGTGGTTGGTCGAGTTGTTAAAGCTGAACCAGTTAGATTAACGGTAAGAGTTGAAATATATGCTGAAGATATGTATGACAATAAACGTTATTTGGCCATTAAAGGAGATTTTATATTAGTATCTTTAAATTCGAAAAATAAGCCACAACGCATTGATTATTCGCACATTAAAAAACAAATTGAATTATCAAAAGTCAATTAACATTATGAAATATGTAGTTTAGACTTAAGTAAATCTTGCATTTTTTGTTTCTCAACTAAAATCCATGTTGTTTCAAGCAAAAAACTAACCTGCTGCATTTCAAATAAAGTGTATTCAGTAGTGTTGCTTCCAATCCAAACAACAGCCTCTACTTCATTATTAATTATAATTGGTATGGTTACTGATTTATGTATTGCTTTTTTGTCATGATCATTAACTATAAATGGATATTCAGATCTATTATCATTAATTATTATAGTTTTCTTTTCTGAGACAGCTTTTGTTAAACAATCTAATTTATCGCTTTGCGATATACTATTAATTTCATAGGAAAGCATCGCTGATTCTGACCAATTATTAAGTAAAAACAAGCCCTTAGTCTTATCATAATGATAGAACAAACCTATTTCACTATTGGTGTACTCTTTTATTTCTTGTAATGTAAAATCAAGCAAATCGTTAATTGATTTTGCTTCATAATGAACTATACTTTCAAGTCCATATAAGCGTCTATTCACCTTTGCAATTTCATTATTAGCTTTAACTGTTTCTGTACGATCAATTACTATGGAATACAAATAGTGTTTGTTACTATAATTTATTACACTTGTGAAAACATCAACATCTCGTATTTCACCTGATTTCAACTTATGTTGAAATGTAAAATAAGGACGCTCTTCTTCCTTAGCCATTTTTAGTTCTCGTTCGATTTCTTCATCAGGCAAGGTATTGATATCATGTATATAACACTCCAAAAGTTCTTCAGAAGTATAGCCATAAAACTTACATGCTGAATTATTGGCTTCCAATATCTTCCCAGAATCTGAATCCAATATTATCATGACAGATTTACTTTTCTCAAATAATGATTTAAAGCGCTCTTCACTATCTGCAAGTAACAAATTCTTATCATGCAACTCTTTATTATTAGCTCTTAACTCATCCTCAACAGCTAACAAATCATCATTTTTACTGTGCAATTCTTCACTTATGGTACGATACTCTTCATATAACGATAGGTTTTCATCAACTTGCTGTCGTAGGCGTTCTTCTGCTTCATAGCGATGACTTAAATCCTGATGCGTACCAATGATCCTTGATATAGTTCCCTTGTTATCCCTAATCATATACCCTCTGGACAATATATGTAGATATCTACCAGATTTATGACGCAATCGAAACTCTGTACGATAAAGATCTCCATCGCCTTTTAAGAGTTTATCAATTTTTAAATTAGTTCTCTCAATATCATCGGGGTGCATAAGTTTTTCCCAAGTCACAAATTCATTACATAAGTCTTCATCATTGTAACCTAGCATTTCTTTCCAACTGTCAGAGAAATATACTTCATTAGTTGTTAAGTTCCAATCCCATAAGCCATCATTAGTACCTTTTATTGCAAGTCTAAGTCTCTCTTCACTTTCCCTTAGCAAACGTTCTGCATTTTTCCTATCCGAAATATCCATCACCACTGTCACCCTAGCAGTTTTGTTTTTATAAGACACATCCTTACCCTGCACATGAATAGAAATCATCGTGTTGGTAGAATCCATTACATCAACCTCAAAACTCGTTTGTCCTTCTTTTGCAAGTTGTTCCTCAAAAATCGCCCTATTACCACCACCTCCAAATAAATCAAAAACACTATTATTAATCAGGTCCTCACGATCCATCTTAAATAACCTGCAGAACGAATCATTAACATCAAGAATAATTCCTTTATCATGTATAAGAACTCCTTGAGAAATCAATTCAGACATGAACTTGAATCGATCCTCACTTCGTTCTAATTCTTCATTTTTTGCATATAACTCTTCAAGATTTGATCGCAACTCCTCCTCAGCCGCTAATAGATCATCATTTCTTTCCTTTAAAGTTTCATCGGTAATCCTTAGCTCTTCATTTTTTTCGTGCAGATCTTCAAGGTTTGACCTCAATTCTTCTTCTGCAGCTAGAAGGTTATCATTCTTTTCCTTTAAAGCTTCATCAGTAATCCTTAGCTCTTCATTTTTTTCTTCGAGTTCATTATTTATGATTCGATACTCTTCATTTTTTTCCTCCAACTCATCCTTGATCTTATTAATTTTTTCATTCCTTTCAAGCAACTTAACATTAGCATCTTTTAATTGTGTGTACACCCTATAAACATACTTAGCCAAAATGAATAGTAAAAAGATGATAACAATGAAAAATAAAAGAAAAACAAGATTTAAGCGTTCAAAAGCACTAAATACTTCTTCAATTTTTTTGTTATTACTTTCTTGACCGATCAAATAGTGATTTTGATAATCAACAATTCGTTGATGAAAAACATCTTTGGCTTGCCAATATGAAGATGATTTAAAATAACTTAAAGCTTTTTCTTGATCTCCACTTTTCATCATTTCAAGAGCGGAGTGTTCTATATTAAATAGAAGTTCAGTTATACTATCGTTGTTATCAAAAATGTCTTGAATCTCACTTTCTAAATGAAGGTGATTTATATTTTCGTATAAGTCATTAAATTTAATGTAAGCATCCTCGTACGTTGATAGCCATGAGGTATCTGAAGTAAGTATATAATTTTCAGCCGAATTAGTTAATAGCTCATCATAATATTGTAAATCATTTGCTTTCCACAACAATTCTCTATTATGAGTTGCTTGACGCACATTATTATGAATATTGTCGATATATAAATAATGATATACATATAAGCTTACTAGGCTAGTTGCAATAACAACAAATGTAATAATAAGTGATTGTTTTAAACGGACCGTATACATACTCAATAATTTTTTAACTAATCGCTGTAGTGTTGGATAAAATCAGTTTTGGAATTTCAAGTGTTGTAATAGTTCCTTGTCCGGAAGTATTATTTTCAAACGTGATCTTTCCTTTGTGAAGTTGTACAATTATTGTTGCTAAATGCAATTCGATGGCATTATTTCTTTCAAACTGGTAATTTTGGTTATTTAATGAATCAAAATAATGAGAAACTTCTTTTCCTGAAAATAAACACCCACTATCTTCTATTTTCAAAAAGAAGCTTTCACTACTTTCGGTTATTCTCATAGTTATATAACCTTTTTTTGTAAAGATTAAGCTACTATTAAGCAAAGCTACAATTACTTCCTGAATATGCTTAATATCAGCCATAACAGGTGACTCATCACATTCAGACACAAATGAGATTTTAAGGTGGCTTCCCGTGTTTTGCCTTTCAAAATCTGTAAAACAGTTTTTAGCTAAACTTGATAGGTCTACTTTTTGCAAACCCAAATATTCATCACCCTTAATTTGAAGATTTGCAATCTGCAAGGCTACATATGAGTATTTCTCAAGATTGGTAACAGAAGCATCTAATAATGTTACAACTTCTTTAAAGTAATCTTCTTCTGAATAATCTTTTAAAAGTGTTAGAGATCCGCAAATACCGTTTAATGGCGTTCGTATTTCATGACTTATCGCTTTAAGGAAATCACTTTTTGCCCTATCTAATTTCCGCAACTCTGCATTTGCTTCTTCAAGAGCTTTATTTGACAACCTTAAAGCTTTTGTCTTATCATCGACTTCTTTCTCTAACCATTGATTTAGATTTGTCATTTTTTCCCTGGCTTCTTTTAGCTCAATATGAGTTGCTAACCGCGCCAATAACTCATCATGATTAAATGGTTTTGTGAGATAATCCACACCACCTACTTTAAATCCATGCGTAATACTTTCTATATCTTGGCGAGCAGTTAAGAAAATTATCGGGATATTATCATTTGATTTATCCTGGCGTATCTGTTCGCATGTTTCAAAACCATCCATATCTGGCATCATAACATCAAGAAGAATCGTGTCAAATTTGGTTTGATTAAGCCACATTAATGCAGCTTGTCCACTTATAGCTACTTCAACTTGATAGTTATTTTCAGCTAATAGAGCTGCAACTACCTGAAGATTTTTAGGATTATCATCAACTACTAATACTTTTCTTTTCATTATATGGTATAGTTATATAGACTAACCTACTATTTTCTTTTTAAAGGCTTTAAAGTTGCTTAGATGCTTTAGAATAGCCTCAAAATCATAAGCTTTTATAGATGCTTTAAATTCATGGTTAAACCGCTTAAGTTCATCCCACTCGTACTGCTCTGACAAATTATTTAAAATTGTTGCAAATAACTTTAGTTTATCAGACGGCTGAATAATTTGTAATTCTTCCCATACCGGTAGAACATTTGAAATAAATTCAGATTTTAAAGCACTGGAATCTAACGAACTCAGCTTCATCGTATCAAAACCTGATATTTCTACTTCCTCCTTTTGCTCAGTAATTAAAGCTGGTTTTAGATATTTCAATAAGGTTTTTATAAGTTTAGATTCCTTAACTGGTTTATCTATAAAATCATTAAAGCCAGCTTGATATATGGCTTGTACCTCGGGTTGTAAAGTAGACGCTGATATAGCTATTACAGGAATATCCTTCAATTTTGGATTGTTTTTTATCATTTCAATCGTTTCAAATCCATTCATAACAGGCATTTGAATATCAAGAAGAATTACTTTGGGTTGCTTGTCTATAGCTAATTGATAACCTTGCAGTCCATTATTAGCCAGAATCGTATTTAAATTAAATTGTTTGGCATAGGCTACTAAAACATCCTGGTTAGATTTAACATCGTCAACTATCAAAACAAGTTCTTTATTAAACCTGACTTCTAAAGGAATTTCTTCATCTTCTATTACGTTATTCTGCGTAATTTCAATATTAGGTAGAATAACGGTAAATATACTACCTTCACCTATTTTGCTTGATAAGGATAATTTACCCCCCATCAAATTTACCAGCTTGTTAGTAATAGCAAGGCCTAAACCTGTTCCTTCATTCTTTTTATTTATTTGTCTCTTCTCCTGAAAAAATGGATCAAAAATTCGTTTCTGGTCATTTTCGTCAATACCTACACCTGTATCTTCTATGGCAATAATTAAACTACCTCTACCTTGTGTATTTTCATCAATATTAAAAGAATAACGAATACTTATTATTCCTTCTGATGTATACTTAACTGCATTACCAATAAGATTTAGAAGAATTTGACGAATTTTAAGCTCATCTAGGCTTAACGTTTTAGGAAAGGATGAGGCGGGAATAACCTCTAACGCAAGGCCCTTATCATTCACCTTTAATACAAAAGTTTGAACAATTTCCATTACTATCGCATTAAAATCTAATGCTTCATTATGCAAAACCATCTTTCCAGCTTCAATCTTAGATACATCAAGTAGGTTGTTTATTAAACTCATAAGCGTTTTTCCACTTGCCCTAATAGATTTCATATAATTCTGAAGATGAGGCTCTTTTATCTGTTTACTTAAAATATCAGAGAAACCTAAAATCGCATTCATAGGTGTACGAATTTCATGCGACATATTAGCCAAAAAGCTAGATTTAGCTTGATTCGCTTCCAATGATTTATTCCGTTCTTCAGTTAATTCCTGGAAAAGTTTTTTCCGATTATCAATATTCTGTATTATTCCGACTATCTTCTCAACCTTCTTTTCATTACCCCCACTATTTACTACACCACTAAAACACAACCAATTATATTCTTGACGAATATTTAAGAAGCGAAATTCAACCTCAATGCGTTCTCGTTTATTCGAAATCAATTGTCTCACAACAGGCACTAACATTTCATAATCATCCGGATGAATTCTTGAAATCATCCATTGTAAATCTGGCTGAATGGAACTAAAGTCAAATCCTGTCAGTTTATCGAAATACGATGTTGTTTTATGTTTTTTGGTTATAACATCATACTCAACAAAGGCAATTTGACCAATGTCCATCGCCATTTCGAATTGTTTTTTTAATTCTTCATTTTCTTTCTCAATAGCAATTCGTTCTGATATATCTACAGATGTCCCACACAATGCATATACTTCATTATTATCATCGATCATTGGAAAATACGATGAATAAAACCAGTGGTTTTCTCCATCGACATCTTCTAGCATATACTGAAAAAATGATGCTTGCTTACTTTCTATGGCAACACGTTCTTTTTGTCGATATCCTTCAACCTCTTCTGATGATATATAGTCCTCTAATTTTTTACCAATAAAGTTGTAATCAGGACGATTAAAGAAAGTTTTATAATATTTATTAGCAATAATTAGTTCACCATTAACATCTTTCATAAAGACAAAAGCATCAATAGAGTCAATAAAGTTTTGCATAAGTTCTTTTTCGAACAGGTATTCCTTATTGAGCATTTTTAATTCAGATTCCTTTTCCTTAATGTCGGTTATATCAACCATAAAACCAATTAACTCATTGGGTTGATTATCAATATCAGGAATCACTTTTACAACGTCACGTACCCAGATAAAACTTCCATCTTTTTTTAGTAGGCGGTATTCAAATGCATGACATTTCCCTTGTAAGCAATAATTATAAAAATATTCCTTCGCCCAATCTTTATCTTCTGGATGAATACATTGATGCCAATCATCAATGGTTTTCCAATCAGAAATAGTATATCCTAGTATTTCTTCAGCTTGTTTGCCAATATAGGTAAATTCATTACTTTTAAAATTCATCTGCCATGGTATTCCATTTATGTTTTCCAGCAGAAGATTAGTCGCGAAAAACACTGGAAATGACGTGGTTACTTCATTATTGTTTTGGCAAATATTATCAAGTTTAATTTGATCTTCTATACTTTTAATAAAGGTCTTCACTATATTCTCCGTTTCAGTTGAGAAGACGATACTACTTGATTCTAGCAATATAAATCCCCAGAGATCAGTACCATTTTTTAATATTGGATATACTAACCTACCTTTATTATTTAAAGTTGGAGCTGCTTGATCATTGAACGCTGCAGAGATCTCTTTGTAAACTTCTTTAATAGGTTTCTTCTCCAGGTTAGGAAGAGTAGAAGCAATACATTCTTCTGTTAGTTCAGTGCACAGCACTAAATCAACAAAATCAGCAGATGTGACATTAAGAATTATATTTAGCACTTGTTTCCAATGTTGTCGCCTCTCTTTTGAAACCATACTTATAATTTTAACTTACGCTACAACTCAACAAGCTTATTTTTAATAGCATACATCACTAAACTTGCACTATTCCTACAATTAGTTTTTGAAAGAATACTACTTCGATGGCCTTTAACTGTTTGTGTGCTAATAAAGAGTTTTTCAGCTATTTCATCATTAGTTGATCCGTTGCAAACCTCTTTAAGTACTTCAATTTCACGTTTAGTGAGTACACTACTCTCGTCAATACCTTGCGTACTTGTTTTATTAATACTTGTAATTATACGGCGAAGCAATTCGTTAGAAAAGTAACTTTCCCCCTCTGCAACAGAAATTAACGCTCGTTCAATCTCTTTTAGACCACTATCTTTAAGTAAAAAGCCTTTTACTCCTGCTTCTATCATTTTGTAATAGTATTCCTCATCCCCGTGCATAGATAAGGCAATAATTTTTAAATCAGGAAATCGCTCAATTGCAATTTTAGTCGTTTCAATTCCATTTAATATGGGCATCGAAATATCCATCAATACTAGATCAGGTTTAGCTTCTTCGACTTGATCTAAAAACTCTTGTCCGTTACTTGCCTCTCCTACAACCACTCCAACTTCCTCAAATTCAATCAGATTCTTTAATCCCTCTCGGAATATCTTATGGTCATCAACTAAAAATAAATTAATCTTTTTCATAGATTTAAGTGTGTAGTTATATTTTAAAAGCTAATGATATACATGTACCATCACCCTTTCGAGAGTTCAAAAGCATATGTCCACCAAGTGAATGAACACGGGTTTTCATATTTAGAAGACCTGAACCTTTTACTTGTGATAATTCTTGTTCAGAATCAAACCCTTGCCCATCATCAGCATATGAAACCATAATATTTTCTTCAATTTTCTCCATATTAATTGTGATTTCACTTGCATCTGCATGCTTCAAAGTATTATTTATGCACTCACAAAGAATTCGGTAAATTGTGGCTTCAATATCACTATTTAACCGTTCTTCAAGTGTGTTTTTATAGTTAAATATTAGGCCAGATGCATTACGCGTACGTTCAATAAATGATTGTAAGGCTATGTTTAATCCGAAATTAACCAAAGTATTAGGGCTAATATTATTGGATATATCTCGTAAACTTTCAATTGTTTCTTCAAGAGTTTCTTCTAATTTGTTTATTATCAACTTTTTATCCATTTTCGCATTAGGTTTATTAAACCATTGCAAATACAGCTTTGTGGTTGATAATAAAGGTCCAATTCCATCATGTAATTCTTGAGCGAACCGTCTACGCTCCTTTTCTTCTGTTTGAATGATTGATTGTAAAATCTGTTTTTCTATCTTTTTGCGTTCTGAAATATCACGTAAAGTTATCATTCGAGCTCTACTACCATTATAATCTACCGGAAAGCCATTCATTTCAAAGTCCACTTCCTTTTTATTGCGACAGATCATCTGCACCTCAATCATCCCTTTACTTTCTTGCTCAACTTCAATTATATACGACCTAATCTTTTCCTCTTCGCCTCCTATTATTAAAGTCGATATATTACTTTCTGTCCTGAAATCGAATTGATGTTCAGCTTCTTGATTATATGCTATAATAGCTCCTTCAAATCCAATAATTAAAATAGGATCAGGACTTGCGTTAAAAATATTCCTAAATTTCTCTTCTTCCCTTTCTAGTTTTGAGAGAGTTAACTTATTACTTCGCTGTAAATTAAATTGCTCTATAGCCCTTTCTACTGCAATAACTAATCGGTGCGGTACACATGGTTTTGTCAAATAACTAAAAATGCGACCTTTATTAATAGCATCTTGAATAAACTGCCGATCATCATTACTTGTTACTAAAATTCGTTTCAAATCAGGTTGTTTCTTCTCTAAACACGCAAAGAAGTTAATAACGGAAGATGAAATTTGAACATCATCTGCAATAACAACCTTTATTTCCTGATTGTCTATCAACTGATACGCAGCATCAACATCTTCTGCTATAATTAACGTATATAAATCGTGAAATATTAGTTGGTAAAGTTTAACATCAATGGGATCTCGATCTACAATAAGTATTTTATCTAGTTTTGAATCCTTCATGTGGATTAATAGTTCCGTACTTGATTTGCAATCAAAAATATAAAAACAGGCCTTTGAAACCTAACGTTTATCGTTTTTTTATTCGTTAAACATTACCAAGATTTTATAAATCGAATTTCATTTTAATATACAACTTTAGTATTTGTATATACGAATAAATTCAGCAATGCAAATAACCCAACATACTCTAATTCTGTACATTACAAAACGATTGCGATACAAGCTAGCATTTTGTACTTAATAAACCATAGCACCTAAGCATGACAAATATACAACTTTAGTATTCCTTCACTCCCCCCATTTAGTACTACAAAAAACAACTCCTTTTTCCTATCGCTTTAGTACTAATGCATCTGTTAAGTATCTATCCTTCCTTCTACTTTTGAAATGTCAGGAATTTAATAAAACCAATTATTCAACTATGGAGAAGAAAAATACAGAATCCTACCTCGTTTTTAGGTTACAAGGTGAGCTATTTGCAGTTAGTGTTCATAAAGTTTTGGAAATAATCGAAACAGATGATGAGCATACAATTACTTATTTACCAAAAGCTAGTGAATCCATTGCTGGTGTTGTCAATTTCAGAGGAAATGTAATACCAGTGTTAGATACACGTATGAAATTTGATATGCGTCCTTATGAAGAGGATGACAAATTCGTTGTAATTGTGCTCAATCTTATAATTAATAATAGTGAACACTTTGTTGGCGCAAAAGCAGATAAAGTGATTGATGTTCTTGAAATATCCGAGGATGAAATTAAGCCTATTCCAGAGGTTGGCCAAGGTTATAACTCTGATTTTATTAAAGGAGTAATACATCGGGATAACAGTTTTTTAATGTTACTCAACCTTGAAGCTACAATGGGAACTGAAGAAATTATATCACTAAAAAAACCTGAAATAGAGGAATTAGTTGAAGCAGATGAATTGGGAACAGATTCTGCTCAATAAATAATGGAATAATAACACCACTCAGATAAAATCTTTAAAAAAGGCTATATGAAAAAAATACACGTATTGATCGTGGCATTAGCGGTAAGCATTGGATCGTTTGCACAACATCATGAAGATGAAAACCATCATTCAAAAGACCAT
>Ga0209475_10005133_pt1 | contig 10893 bp, 8 predicted proteins | sample tdDd471_FD_187128 | JGI IMG/M metagenome (GOLD analysis project Ga0209475, IMG submission 187128) | Marine sediment microbial communities from the Atlantic coast under amendment with organic carbon and nitrate - tdDd47.1 (SPAdes)... | ecosystem: Environmental > Aquatic > Marine > Coastal >...
ATGTTCAGGTCCTGGATCAGGGCGGGATAGTTGGCGCTGCCGTTCTCGGTACCGGCGAAGTAACCGTCAGGACCGATGGCGCAGCTGTTGTAGATGACCACGTCGACGCTCTGCTGTCCCACGAGATACTCGTCACGCATGAAGGGAAGGGGCGGGAGTTCATTCTCGCCCTGGGCTGACTCGACATGGCTGGTGAGGCCGTCCGATGTTTGCTCCAGAACAGTGCGTTGCAACTGGGCGCCGGCAGTGGCGGCAACCAGCAGCACAAGAATCAGGCAGGCGATAATCTTGTTCATGTTGGACTCCTTGGAGGTGGGGCGAATAACCACGCCGCTGGCTTGGTGCCTGGCTTGGGCAGAAGCAGCCGTGTGATTGGGTCAGCCTGTCCTGCTCAAAGGAGTCCTGGCAACCGGTGGCGGCGGCCGAGACTGAAGGGGAATCTGAGGGAGATGAATCGACCCGAGCAGATTGACTTCAGCGGTGAGAGTACATGATTTTGCGATGGTTTTTCAATATTTTTCGGCACCGGCAATCAATTAAGTGCCTAAAAATCAAGAGAATAGCTGTGATATCGCCCCCAAGAAACAGCCGCCGCCTTTCTATTCCCTTTCCAGAGGTCTGATTCGCCAGGCCACCACCAGACCCACGAGGGTCCACATGACGAGGTCATTGGCCGCCAGCGCCAGGGCGTCGTTCAACGGATAGCCGCCGATGCCGAATCGCGGGACATCGCTGAATACCGCCAGCAGCAAACCCAGCGCGACGAAGAACATGACCTTGCGGACATAGCTGGACCGGACTCGACTCGACGTCTGGGCAAGCATCCAGGCCCCGATCATCGGAGCCAGGAGGAACACCACGAGGCCAACCAGCATCAGACTTCCGGCCGATTCGTGGCCGACACCTCCGTTGAGGACACTGAACACCGGGCCTTCACCCGGGGGCTCTCCTTCGACGGCAGGGTCGGGATTGAAGATATATCGCCCCGGTTCGACGACATGGTCCTTCAACACCTCATGCACCTGGCTCTCAGCGGCGACGCGATTCATGTCGATGCTGGATTGAAACCCCAGGATGCCATTGAGGACGAACGTCCAGACGATCAAGACGACAGCGCCGAGCAGGCCGGCGACCAGCACCATCTTCACCATGTCAAACCCCCTTGTCGGAAACGGCTATCCAACCAGTCTCACCGGAGGCCTCACAGCACTCAGGGAGCACACTCGAAACTCTCGAAGAGCTCGACCAGCGCCATGGCACTCTCCTCCGAGACATCGATCCCCCACTTGTCGCAGAACGTCCGGAAGATCTCGAGATTGGCCTCGTGATCATAGGCCGTGAAGGATCCCTCGACATTTCCCTCCAGCTTGGCGTTCACATCCAGCATCAACATCGGCGCCTCGCAGGCGAAGTCGAAGTTCGAAAGCGAGAGGTGTCTCACGGTCTGGCACTTCACGGTCCGGAAGTGGACCTTCTGCTTGTTGATGTCGAAGACAACGTTCCACCGCGTGTAGGGCTCGTGGAACATGTCGCTCCACCACCTCTTGGGCGCGACGACCGTTTCGGTCAGGACGCCGAAGGAATAGTCCACAGGAGCGACGCCCTGGCCCGGCTCATAACTCGCCATCTTGTCGGCCGCCGCCGCCACGCGTTCCACCGAAGCACCTGGATTGTCCGCCGGGACCAGTCCCTGCTCCATGTAGTCGACACCGGCCGCGTACGGAGCATTGGCCAGTGCTTTGACCGGCAGGCTCTCGCCATGGTGAACAATGAACTGTCCGTCCAGGAACTCGAACGTGGCACAGTCTCCGGTCGCGTCCGCAAGCATGTAGTGGCTGGCACACTCTTGTTGGGGCAGCCTCACAGGCGCCACCTCTGCAATCGCTTCCTGAACACTGCCACAGGTGTCCAGCACGTACTGCACCAGGGAGGCTTCACTGAGCGGCGGGCGTTCGTCGGCGGCCGGACATCGCGAGGCGTTGAGTTGCATGGTGCTCATGACCAGGCCGGCCTCGTTCATGCCGCTCCATGGCAACTCGCGTCCGACCAGGTTGAAGGTCACGCTTCCGTAACGGGAGACCCAGTGGGCCGTTACGCCCGTCGTACTTGAGCGATAACCTTCCTTGGCGATGCCACGCCGATTCACGAACACGTGACCTTCGCCCGTCATCAGATCGAGATTGGTGGCGTAGATGGGACCGTTGGGTGTGTCGAAGCAGAAGGAGGTGCAGGCATGTGAAGGAGCAATCAGGGAAGTGATCAACATCAGGCAGCAGAGCACGGCAGTGGTCATCTGTCCCATGGCGGATCTCGCTTTCGTGTCGTCACCCGATATCCTGGGGCAGCGGCAGGTTAGATTGTTGCCTGCCGCCGCCATCGAGTCAACCGGCCGGGAAATGATCATCACCTGCCCACGAACCTAGGCGCGACTCTTGACGACCTCTCCCACACGCACCGGCGTGAGATCCTTCCCCTCACCCAGCACCGTGCCCCGAGCCTCGAATCGCTCAACAATCCTCGTTGCAGCCTCGGCGGCATCAACCCCGTGATCGGACAGCCGCGTAGGCATCCCCAACCCATGGAAGAAGCTCTCCGTCGCCTCGATGGCTGCCTCGGCCCCATCGACGCCGAAGACCCGGCTTCCCATCTGCTCCAGCTTGGTGCATTTGGCCTCCAGATTCGCCCGCCACACACCGGGCAGGATCACCGCCAGGGTCTCGGCATGAGCCAGGCCGTAGAACGCGGTCAGCTCGTGGCCGATCATGTGCGTGGCCCAGTCGGAAACGACACCCTGCCCCAGCAATCCGTTGAGCGCCATGGTGGCCGACCACATGAACTCGGCACGGGCGTCATAGTTCTCGGGCTCGGCCAGGGTCGTGGGACCGCACTCCACCAGGGTCTGGAGCACACCCTCGGCCAGCCGCCCCTGCAACATCGCGCCGTTGTCGCTGGTGGCGTACTGCTCCACGACATGCACGAAGGCATCGACCACACCGTTGCGCACCTGATTCGCGGGCAAGCTGAAGGTGGTCGTGGGATCGAGGATGCTGAAGCGCGGGTAGGCCCCGGGCGAGCCGAAGACACACTTCTCCTCGGTGGACTTGCGGCTGATCACGGACCCCGAATTGGCCTCCGAACCAGTGGCCGGCAAGGTCAACACGGTGGCCAGCGGCAGCATGGATTTGATGCACGCGCCACTGGTGCTCATGATCTCCCAGGGATCGCCGCCCTCATGCTTGGCCGCCGCCGCGATGAACTTGGTGCCGTCGATGACCGAACCACCGCCCACGGCCAGCAGGTAATCGACCTTTTCACGACGGCAGAGATTCGCCGCGTCCATGCAGGTCTCGAAGGTCGGGTTGGGCTCGATGCCGCCGTACTCGAGAACATCACGGCCCTTGAGCGCCGCCATGACCTGGTCGTGGACACCGTTCTGCATGATGGATCCGCCACCATAGGTGAGCAGTATCCGGGCGTCGGCGGGAACCAGGTCGGTGATCTTGGCGATGGTGCCGCGGCCGAAGACGATGCGCGTGGGGTTCTGGTAGTTGAAGTTGCGCATGGGGATCTCCCGGAGCAGGTGTACGGATCAGCATTTTATAGGCCAAAGGAAGATGATTTCAGCAGGGAACGCAATGGTCATCGATGCCCCAGTATCCCCGCACTTCGCATGCAGTCCACGTAGCCCGGAGCCATGATCCCGGGTAACCGGTCTCCAATTGATTTCATCCAGATCAGGTACGGATCCCGTTCGTCGATGGCCTCTTCCAGCAGCGCCACCCCCTTGTCGTCCCTACCGAGACCGATCCACGGAACCATCCGGCTGAATGCCGACACATACCGCCGCGTCCCGAGCTCATCCAGATGGGCGATCAACTGGCGGGCCTCGTCACCACGGTCCGACTGAGCGAGCAGCATCGCCAGCATGCCCACGGTCCAGGCTTCCTGGCCGCCCGAGAACTTGAAAGCGTTCCTCAGGCACGATTCGGCCCTGGCCGAGTCACCGGCAAGGAGGTAGGCCAAACCCATGTGGTTGTGATGAGCCACCGATTCGGGGTCCCCTTTCAGCCCGAGCTGGAAGATCTCCAGAGCTTCTTCGAGACGCCCGGCGTGCGACAGGACGATGGCGTCGATGGCAATGACGAGCGACGCAGGATTCAACTCGCGCCTCGACCGCGCCATGGACAGCGCATCGCCGTGCCGCCCTGCCGAGGACAGGAGCAGCGCATACCAGGTGCCGGAGAATACCGACTGCGAGTCCAGTTGAATTGCACGCTCGAACTCTCTCTCGGCCGCCACCGGGTCCCAGTCGAGGCACATGTGGACACAGCCGAGGGAACCATGGGCCTCGCCCAGCCCCGGGTCGAGAGCAAGGGCACGCTCGGCCGCCGCCCGAGCCGCAGCAAATCCATCGCGAGGGCGCATGAACTGCCAGTAGCTGATGAGGGTCAGGCACTGGGAGATACCGAGGTAAGCCAGGGCGAAGTCCGGATCTCGCGCCACGGCCTCTTGAAAACACTCGAGGGCCTTGGGCAACCCGCCCTTGGCGCGCTGCCGCCAGAAGCTTCGGCCCAGCAGGTAGTGGTTCTGCGCCTGCTGATCGTCGGTCTGGGACTGGCCCGGCCGGTCGGCATGAACGAAATGAGAACGCCCCCCGCATCGTTTCAGCGATGCAATGAGATTTTGCTCCATCTCGGCAGCCGTGGTGAATCTTTCGAACCGGCTGACCGCCAGAGCCTTCTCAACGATACCTACGAAATCCTCAGGCAAATCAGGGCACACCGATGACAGGGAGTCGCCGCGCCAGGCCGCGTGGGCGGAACGTATGTCGGCAAGGGTCGCGCCGCTGATCGGATACCGCCCACTGACCAGGTAATAAAGCAGCACACCCAGGCTGTAGATATCTCCCTGGCGGCTCGACTCGCCGGCCAGCAAGACCTCCGGCGCCGCGTACAACGGTGTCCCGTATTGCCGGACCGGAGTTTCCCGCTCCATCTCGCAACTGATCCCGAGGTCCATGAGGATCACCCGGCCATCCGCCTCGCGCATCACGTTGCGGGCCTTGATGTCCCGGTGCAGGATCCCGGCCTCATGCAGCGCCGTCAGGGCCCGGCACAGGTCAAGGCCGATGGTCATGGCGTCCATCGCATTGAAGGGTCCATGTTCATTGACCCTATCCTCCAGCGTCTCACCCTCGATGCAGTCCATCCAGATCCCGACGCGACCGTCACAGTGTTCCGCTCCGTGGACGGCGACGACATTGGGATGGCGCACCTTCGCCAGCAAACGGCCCTCCTCGATGACGTCGGAAGTCATCAGAGATGGACCCAATCGGTGGGGATGATAGATCTTGAGGGCGACCTGGCGGTCAAGGCGCTGCTCACGCGCGCGGTAGACATCGCCGAAGGCGCCGGTGCCGATCAGTTCAATGATCTCGAGAGGACCCCAGACACCACCGGCGAGCTCGGGCTTGGGCCCCAGACCCAACGGGATCTCCTGGTTTTCTGCGTGAGCGGCCACCACCACAGCGATCGACCTGAGTTCCTGGATCACCGGACGTTGATCCAGTGGAATGGCCATCGGCATGCGATCCCATTCAGCCTCCCGACCAGTGAAGATCAGGTCGGCCGCCGCCCAGACCGCTGGCTCCATGCCGAATTCACCTCTGTCTTGCATCACTCATTTCCCTCGCCAGCCGGATTCCGGCCCGGTTCACCGCCATGCGGGCGGCATCAGCACTTGGTCGATCCAGCGCATCGGCAATCTCGGTAAAACTCATTCCCATCTCGATCCTGAGAAAGAGGATCGCACGATCGTCATCGCTCAAGCTCAAGAAAGCAGACTCGTATCGGTCCGACAGTTCATGCCCGATGGTTTCTTCGAGGGGGCTTGGGCAGGGGTGCAGTTCCGTGCCATCGAGTGGCATCGCACCGGGTCGGCGGCTGGCTCGACGCGCCTCGTCACGAAGGCGATTCAGGACGGTTTCCCGAAGATAGGCGGGGAATGTGCCGGGTTTGCGATCGCGAATCCCACCCACGGAACGGGCGACCTTGATGAACGAATCCTGGACCAGATCATCCGTATCGACAACGTCGCGAGCACCGCGCGGCAATCGGCCCGACGCCCACCGCTTCAGGCGCGGCAGGTAGCGGGCGACGATCTCTTCCAGGGCCCGTTCGTCACCCGACTGGACCCTATCGAGGAGATGGCACGTGGTGAGGTTGGTCCAATCGAAGGGCGAGTTGCCGGGCGTGCTCTCGCGTGGCGACCTGTCGGATTCGGACGAGTCATTCATGACACACCTCGCCAGATACCAGCCTAGATACCTCTTGCATCATAGCACCCTTCAACGCTTTCCGAAATACCTGGAGGATTCCTGTTCGCTCTACGCTTTCGTGGCGTCAGTCAGGATGACGGTCGTCGCCAGGACGGCCGATTCACCTCGAACAGGAGAGCCACCATGAAAACAGGAATGAATAATCGCACAGTCATGGCCCTGGTACTCGGAATCGTCTTCATCGCCGGAGCCGGCCAAACTCAAACCCAGTTCATTCCCATGAGCGGAGAGGATGCCACCACCATCACTGACCCGGGCATCGTCTGGACCGATGATGATGGGGTCACTCACGTTCGTGGTATGAAGGCCATAAGCGTTCTGACCGGCGAGGATATTGACGGCGTGCCGATCACCGGCGCCGGCGATTACACCGTCGATGTCGATTTGAACTTCATCACAGGGGATGGGAAATTTATCGCCTCAGGCATGCTGGCCATGAGCTACGGCGATCGGGTCGGTAGCTGGAAGATCCGGTTCAACACCAACATCACGGGCTTTGTCCACGACGGCACCTTCAAGGCTCCACGGGGATTTGGCGACTTCCGCCGCTGGCACCTGAGGGGAACCTGGACCGGTGTCTATGGCGCGGGCGAGCCGCATGTATTCGACGGCGTCTTCCATATTCCCGGTCATCACGGGGACAAGGCGGCGTCGGTCGAACTGAAGTCCTTGAGTGCGGTGAAGAGTCTCTATCAGTAATCGCCGAGACTTGAAAAGATCGCCGGGGTGTCGGTGAACGGCACCCCGGCCAAGGTGGTTGTCATCTCTTTTTCACACCGATAACATATCCAAAGCTCGCCCACCGTCCGCCATCGACCTCCAGCGTCTTCGGATCCTCATCCGGATCCGCTTTACAGAAGGGGTCGTGTTGGGCGTAGGACAGCCACCATTGGCGGGCATCGGGAGCATACTCCGATTCGGCGATGTCGAATCCCGCGGCCTCCACCTGCTCGACCGTTTCACGAAGGCTCCGGAAGCAGTCGATCCACGGGTACTCATCTTTCGAGATATAAGGGCGCAAATCGTCAGGCACCGGCACGTCGAGATGCATGGGTTCGCCCAGTCCGAAAACACCGCCGGGCTTCAACACGCGATGAATCTCCTGCAAGCACTTCAGGTATCCATCTTTACCCTGGATGTTCCGGATCATCTCGAGGGCCGTCGTCGAGTAGACGAAGTCGAAGGACTCGGCAGCGAAGCACGTGTCGGGCACCCCCAGTTTGACACCCAGCACGGATTGGTCGACACCCCACAGTCGGGCATTGGCCCTCAGATGTTCGACCATGGGTTGACCTGTCTGGCGATCGTCCCAGGGGTCGAGCCCGATGGCGGTGACCCCGAATTCCTTGGCGAAAAAACATGTCTGAATGCCTCGATTGCATCCCACATCCAGCAGAGTGGCGCCTGGTCGCAGACCCATCTTCACGGCCATGAATTCCGCGAGTTGCAGGCCGCCGGGACCGCTGCACTGGGCGTAGATGGTGTCTAGGTCTGTGTACTTTGCGGACCTGGGGTCTGGCATCGCCGTCATGGATGGACGCTCCGATGGGGTTTTGGACTTGAGCAGGGCCCGATCCTTCATCTTCGGATCTTCACGTTCAATCTGGAGGTTGGGGAGTCCACTTTCAAACGGATAGTTTACGGAGAGGGTTGCGGTTCATTCTCCTCAGATCCCCTCCAACAAGAAGACCTCTTCGCCCATCATGCTCTCGCGACTGCCGGTTGACCGGCATTGATGAACCGGGCGGTGGCGTCGGGCACGCACCTGTTCCGGCTCGTCGACGGCATTCCCCATTGCCACGCAACACGAGCAATAGAAGCACTGAAGAGGATAGACACAGTTTCGATGGCATGACCTATTTTATCAGCGCGATGGAGACAACTTCTCGATCGAGATATTCCGCCGGAGCGAAGAGGTACAATGCCCGCCCCTGCATCTCCGGATCGTCCTTGCCCTTAAGGTGGGCTACATCACCCCTGGACGTCTGGAAGTTGTTTCCCGACCCGATCGGTCCATAGAGGAACAGTCCCTTATCCTCTATGGTCGTGCCATCATCGAACGTCAGTTGCAGTTCCCCTTCTTTGAGGTCCTGCTCGACATCGTAGGCGGCGAACACCCAGATCTTGACGCAGCCCATGTTGGACCGGGCGACGGTGGTGAATCGCTTGGCATCCTTGGCCGCCTCCTGATTCCCCATCTGGGCATACCGCTCCATCTTCTCGGCCATCCGGTAAGCGCTTTCCCAACGGCTCATGAAGCCGTGGATCCGCCCCTCCTCGCGCCAGACGAATTTGTAGTCCACGCCGGGAAGGGAGGTCTCCTCGGGAAGCTCCTTCATCTTGATCTTCTTCGGTGGTGGGTAATTGGCCGTGACCGGGCCGCATCCGTGGGCAACGAGTAGGCACAACAAGACCGTTGCGTAGACCGGCATCCGCATGTTCAATCCCCCAGAACGAGCGGCACGGTTGTTCCCCATCCGGCGCTCTCTCCTTCGCCGGAGTCGTCGAGATGACGAAAAGGAGCGGATCGAGTCCTGTCAATCGGGCCCGGCCTATTTGATCAGCGAGACTCTCAGGTGGTCGACTCGCCCGGCTGTCTCCAACCGAAGCAGGTAGACCCCCGCGGCGAGGCGCCGGCCCTGGTCATCGTGACCATCCCAGGTGAGGCTGTGGTCGCCGGCCTGCATCGGCCCTTTGACAAGGGTCGTCAGGCGGCGGCCGCGGGCATCGTAGACACCGAGATCGACCTCGGACCGAGTATCCAGAGTGAAGGCCACGGTCGTGCGCGGGTTGAAGGGATTGGGCGCGGCCCGCAATCGGCTCGACACCGACGGGATCTCGTCCTCGTCGATGGATGAAACGGTCGTCTCGAGGCCGGTCTGGACCAGGGAGAAGGCCTGGTTGCCTGACTCGCCCGAGCCGTAGTCGACCACCACGGTGTAGAACCCGGCGGTCGCTCCGCTGGCATCGATCTTCTCCACGTTGTCCCGATGATTGACGGCGGGTATGGCCGGCGCCTGCGGGAGGGCGGGATTCAGGGTCCAGGGATGGAAGACCGTGCCGTCGCTATCACGGATCAGCCGGACTCCGAGATCATTGACCAGCCTCGGCTCCTCGGGATCGAGTTCCCACGCCGAAACCGGGCCGGCCGGATCGGTCCAGACGACGGTGACCACCAGCGGGTCCTCGCCGTCGTGGTACCAGTGCGTCACGTGTTCGGCGCCCAGGGCCACCTGATCCTCGATCAGGCGGAGGCCGTGGGTCGCGTGGTCGACGATGACCTCCGCCGCCGCCCGCGCATCCATCAATCCCCAGCCGAACATGTAGTCGGGACCACGAGCCGGACCGGCCTCGTTGGCCGTGTGGATGGCCAGGGCCTTGACCGTGCTGGCCCGAGGCGTGTCGCCGCCCATCAAGGTCTGGTAATGCTGCACCAGGAGATTGAGCGTCCCGCAGGCGCTGGGGGCGGAAATGCTGGTGCCCGATGCCGAATCGTAGGCGGAATTCGACGAGTTCACCGGGCTGAAAACCTCGACCCCGTTGGCCACCAGATCGGGCTTGATACGGCCATCGTCGGTAGGGCCCCAGGACGTGAACGCCGAGATGACGACGTCGGCAGGCGAGGTCCAGCCGCCGGGGATGTCGTGGACGGCGCCCACGGTCAGGATGTTCTTGGCGTTGCCCTTGTAAGCGATGGAATCGAAGCCATCGGTCCCGCCGTCGGCCGGCCGGGTCACCGTGGAGCGGACCCAATCGCCCTGGTCGGGGCTCCACACGAAATGCTGACCGCCGGGCCCGGGGCCGTAGTCGTCGCGGTTGTTGCCGGCGCTCTTGACGATGAGGTATTCGGGGGCGGCATGGGCGATGGCGTCCCATTCGGCGGCGCTTTCTGAGTAGAAACCGAACCCGACATCCTCGACCTCGCTCACCTGGGTGTCGCCGAACCAGTACCAGTCCGAAGTGCCGTTCAAGCCCCATTGCCAGCCCGCAAATTGACCGTAGCTGTGGTTGCTCAGGAGCAAGTCGCCCCGGGCGGCGAAGGCCATCTCGGCACTGTCGTTACTCCAGGAGTAGGACACCAGGTTGGCCTCGTAGCTCATGCCCCGCGCGCGGGAGTTCACCCCGGCGGCGATCATGGTGCCGGCCACGTGGGTGGAGTGGGCATGGGAGCCGCTGGTGCCGTCACCGACGACGATCCGATCACGGAGCTCCTGGTGCGTGGTCAAGGCGATGCCGGCATCCCAGATGGCCAGTTCACCGGACGGGCAGGCTCCGGTCAGATCGAAACCGGTTACGCCGCCCGGCCAGATGTCGTCGACATTGACCGTGCCGGCGGCGATGAGATTGTGGGTGCCCAGGTAGACCGGGAGTCCAGAGGGCAGGATGCCGATCAACTCGATGTTGGGATCCAGGTTCAGGGCGCCGGCCGGTCCCACGATCCTGCTTCGCAGTTCATGAAAAGCAGGGCCTTGCATCTCGCTGGTACGAGCCCGGGCCTGGGCCATGATACTGTCGAGCTCCTGTGAGACGGGCTCGGCGACCACAATGCCGGCACC
>Ga0209475_10005135_pt1 | contig 10890 bp, 9 predicted proteins | sample tdDd471_FD_187128 | JGI IMG/M metagenome (GOLD analysis project Ga0209475, IMG submission 187128) | Marine sediment microbial communities from the Atlantic coast under amendment with organic carbon and nitrate - tdDd47.1 (SPAdes)... | ecosystem: Environmental > Aquatic > Marine > Coastal >...
TCGTGAATATCGATGTTTCCGCAGAACGAAACGGATTTTTTGGTGATACGGGTTATACATTTTTAATTGAACCGGTTAACGCTGCCCACAAACATCTAATAGACACAACCAAAGCCGCGTTGAAAGAAGCGATGAATATTGCTCGAGCAGGCGTACCCATTAATGAAATTGGTCGCGCAATTGAGCAGGTCGCAAAGAAGTCAGGTTACAAAACATTACGTGATTTAGCCAGCCATGGAATAGGACGTTCATTGCATGAGTATCCTGAAACGATACCTAACTATTATGACAAACGAGACAAGCGCAAATTAGAAAATAATATGGTCATTACCATTGAACCATTTTTATCGACACGATGTACTAGCACGGTAACGGCCAGTGATGGGTGGACATTAACAACGCGCAAAGGAAATCGTTCGGCTCAGTTTGAACATACTATGGTTATCAGCAAAGATCCGCCCCAAATATTGACGAAAGTTTGATTCGTGATAAATAAAAAAAGCCCGCATCGCGGGCTTTTTTTAACAAACCAGAGAATGATTATTTGCTGGCAATGTATTGATCAACAAAATCTTCTAGAACGTTAAGTGGTACTGGTCCATTGGCTAATACAACGTCATGGAATTCTCGGATGTCGAACTTATCGCCCATCGCTTTTTTCGCTTTTTCACGAAGCTGAACAATTTTGAGCATACCAATTTTGTACGCTGTCGCTTGAGATGGCATGACAATGTGTCGCTTAACCATTTTTACCGCGTCGGATTTAGCATTAGGCGTATTGTTTACATAGAACTCAATGCCTTCTTCACGAGTCCATTTTTTTGCATGAATACCCGTGTCGACAACTAAGCGACACGCTCGCCACAGTTCCATAGCAAGACGACCAAAGTCAGAATAGGGATCTTGATAGAGTCCAATTTCTTTGGGTACTAACTCGCTATAAAGTCCCCAGCCTTCAGTGTAAGCCGTGTAACGGCCAAACTTTCTAAATTTGGGTACGTTTTTTAACTCTTGTGCAATGGCGATTTGCATGTGATGTCCTGGTATACCTTCATGGTACGCCAAGGCTTCCATCTGATAGGTTGGCATGGCTTCCATATCGTAGAGGTTTGCGTAGTAAATACCTGGTCGAGTACCGTCCATTGACGGTTGTTGATAAAAGGCCTTTCCTGCTGATTTTTCACGGAAAGGTTCCACCGCTTTGACGATCAGATCCGCTTTTGGTTTGGTTATGAACAATTCGTCCAAGCGGGTTTTCATATTATCGATTAGGGCTGTGGCTTCATCTAAGTACTTTTTGCGACCTTGTTCGTCATTAGCATAAACAAACTCTTGGCTGTTACGCATATGAACAAAAAACTCTTGCAAGGTACCCTTGAAGCCAACTTTATTCATAATTACACGCATTTCATCGTGGATTCTTTTAACTTCTGATAAGCCAACTTCATGAATGTCGTTTGCTGTCATGTCGGTCGTGGTCGTATTTTGTAGCGCTCGGTTGTAAAAGGCTTCACCTTCAGGAAACTTCCACACACCGTCTTTATCATTGGCTTTATCTGAGAGCTTTTCTAAGGTAGAAATTAAACTCTGGTAAGCTGGCTTAACCGACTGAACCAAAGCTTCGTTAGCTGCTTTATCTAGCGCTGCTCGCTGTTCTGCCGTCAGTTCTAGTTGGTCGAGTTTACTTGAGAAATCTTGAAGTAGGGGACTGGCTTCTCCGTCGTCAAATGGCGCGCCAGAAATAATATTTTTACTGTCATCAATAACATAAGGATAAACAAACTTAGGTGCTAGAATACCTTTGTCTGCGCGTAGAGTTAAATTATCTGACAACTGGCTGAACAGTTTAGGGAGTCCGTTGAGTCGAGCGATATATGCCTCTGCATCAGTAACATCGCCAATACGATGTTGATTGATCATCAAAGAAACAACGCCTGAGTGTAGCCCAAACATTTGGTTAACCGGGTAGTTGTAATGACGCCATTTAAAATCTTTGATTTCATCTTCGAGTTGCTGCTCGAGTAGTCGATAGCTCAACTGAGTTTGCGAGTCTAGAGCAGCGAAATTTAATTCTCGCAGCTTTTTAAGATTTTCTTTGCTAATGTTAAGATCGTCGAGTGCTCGTTGCTCACTCATATCATCCCATTTGTCTTGATCTTGTTTGATGCCTAAATACGATTGGTACATAGGGCTGCGCATAACCGCCGCCATGAACATTTCTTCAAAGAGTTCATTGGCTTTTTCTGACTCGGTTAATTCACTTTTTTGCGCTTCTGCTTGATTCGGTGATGCTTGATTGTCATTGGCGGCAGTCGTTTGTTGCGGCGACGGTTGTGGCGACGTCGATTGAGTCTCCGCTTTGTCACAAGCACTGATCAAGAGTGCCAAAGAAACCGCTGCAACGGTTTTAATTATGGGACTCCGGTGTCCCTCTAATCGATTGTTTGAACCTAGGATACTCATTTATACTCCCAAAAATTTAACGGTTATTAGAATTATATTGCCCAAACTTGGGCGTTAGGTTAATTGTTATTTTGTTAGATTATATGAATTTATCCGTTAAGAATACTCGAACGAGACCTCAGAACTGCCTTCTAAGCGCTCCACTAAGTGAGAATCGATCAGCTTTGACGGCGTAAATGCACCGCCATTGCCTTGATAATCCGTTAGAAACTTAGCGACTTCGACGGCACCGAGGTGAGTCAATTCGTAGCCATTCGCGGTTTTGATTCGAGCGGTAACTGTTTTTCCGGCAGCGTTTCTAACTTCTCCCCAGACATAGGTTTCAAGTTTTGCTCGTTGTTCTTCATTAGGACCTTTTGAGCTTTTAGCGATTTTCTTTTTCAAATAGTTTTGCACCGGTGATAATCCTAGAACCCAGCGAACCCAGTTCAAGCGTCGGAGACTTTTGGCGCGACGAGGGGAGATTGGAATAAATACCTCAATGTTAGGGATACCGGTAGAGTGATAGGCAGTCGACACATCACCCCATGGTATTGTCATTGCATTTTTCTCGCCATTTCCAAAGTCGATGGTTTCACATCGATACGCCAAAGGAACTTGAACGATCTGTTTATTTTTACGGATCTTACCGCCTTGTCCGAGGCCCTCAATGCTTGTTTTTGCGGTGCCAGGGCTAAGTCCACTTCCAGAGTCGAAACCCAGCTTAAGGTGCGTCGCATCGGGAAGTTTTTCTTTTAATTGACTTGCAATACAGTCGGTCGGTATGACGTCAAAGCCAACGCCCGGGCATAGAACAATTCCTGCGTCTTTGGCGCGCTGGTTGAGTTGTTGCGCGCGTTCAAATACTTGGATTTCTCCCGTGATATCCAAGTAGTGAGTTTGGCTGGCGAGACAGGCTTGCATCATAGGTTCCGCCGTAGCAGAAAAGGGGCCTGCACAGTGAATCACCATGTCGAATGCTTTTAGATGGTTGGTCAAAACTTCATGATTTGACAAGTCAAACGCTAAGCTCGGGCATTGGTAATGGTTGGCTAACTGTTCGATTGCCGTAGCATTACGACCAGCGATAGTGAATTGAAGTTGCTGCTTGTGGGCGGTATCGACGATGAGTTGTCCGGTGTAGCCGTTGGCGCCATATATTAAGATGTTTGACATGGTTTACCCTTATGAATTTGATGAATTTGAAGACGGTGTATGTTTGCTTTTGAGGCGAGCAACCATTGAAGGCATCTTGGCCATCACCTTACGATAATAAAAGTTAGGGAAGAAACGTTTTAGCCAGTGTAGTTTACGAGCGTAATCGTGTGTAATGATCATGAATTTATTGGCATCAATTGATTTAACGATTTGTTCGGCAACTTGGTCGGCATTGACTTTCGATGCTTTCATCCATTTGTTGACTTGAGCTTTTATCGCCTCTGGCGTGCCAGACATAGAGGAGACCAAGTTGGTTTCGAAGAAAGCCGGGCAGGCCACTGAAACACTAATATTTTGAACGCAAAGCTCCATTTTTAGGCTTTCGCTGAGTGCGATAACCCCGGCTTTACTCACATTGTACGAGAGCATTGCGGGAGCAAGGGCGATACCGGCAAAAGAAGCGACGTTAACCATGTGACTAGGACCATCTCGCGATAGCAGCGGAGCAAATAGATAACACCCGTGGTAGACGCCGGTTAAGTTTACTCCAAGCGTTCTGTTCCATTGCTCAGGTGTCGTGTCTTCTAATAATCCAGATGAAGCAATTCCTGCATTGTTGATTAATACGTCAAGGTTGCCCCAAGTGTTTTCTACTTCCGACTGTAGCTGTTGAAAAGAATGGATGTCAGAAATATCGCAGTGAGATAGCTTAACCGCTTGAGTCAGGAATTCAGCAGAGTAGTCTTCTGATTCGATTAAAGAATCGATAAAACGCTGCGCTCGATCAAGGTCTATATCGGCAATCCATACCTGCCACCTTAGTTTTAGAAACTGTTTTACCAGGGCTGCACCGAGCCCGGAGCCTCCCCCTGTAATCAATACACGTCGATGTTTAAAGCGCTCTAGCATGGCTAAGTCTCCTGTTTTCGACATAGTAAACCAAATTAACTGAAAATAAAACGAACGACCGTTCGATATTGACAGGGGTTCATAAAGCGAGTTAGGTTATTGAGAGTCGAGACTTTAGCGATTAGACAGCTCTTGGAATTTTGAGTGAAGGCTTTGGAAGTTAAAGCGAAGAACTTAGACGTATAGAGAGGTTGCGACGAAGATCGTGATTTACTGCGCTTGCGGATATCAAAATGATTAAAATTTTACTTATGCGTCATGGGCAAGCTCAGTTTGGGCATGCTGACTATGATCACCTATCACCGAATGGCTTTTTGCAGGCGCGCAGGGTGGCCGACGCCATGTATGAGTCAGGTGAGATCCCTGACATTATTGCCAGTGGTTCGCTTAAAAGACAGCGCCAAACGGCAGAGCAGTTACTCGATCGCTTAGGTGACGATCTTACTTATCAATGTATGCCATGGTTGAATGAACTCGACAGTGGCCAACTTATCCGACATTACGGAGCCAGTGTTTTTCAAACAGAGACGCGTCAGTCGATCGAGCTAAGTGAGGTAACGAGAGAGTCGTTCCCTTACGTACTTAAACAATTGATCACTCGGTGGCATGCCGATGAGCAGTGTCCGTTTGAATCGTTTAAGCAATTTAAAGCTCGCATCATTCAAGGGTTAGAGTTGCTAACATCGTCGTGCCATCAAGGTTCTTCTCAAGCCAATACAACGATTTTATTGGTTACCTCAGGCGGTGTTATTGCTAGCGTTATTCAACACCTGCAACAACTCAATTTAGAACAACTCCTTGATAACGCGTTGAAGCTTAGAAACGCCAGTATCACAGAGATTTTGATTGATCAAAAAGAATGGACTTTAGGTCGGGTGAATTGGTTGCCTGAGAGAATTGAAGGGAATAATGAATTAGTCACGGTTCTATAGCCAAAGTTGAATGTAGCAGGGTGGTGATAAGTAGCGTATCTAAAACGTAATAACAGATAGTCGTAAACAGAATTAGTAAGGTAGAAAGTGTCTGTCGAATAACAGTCAGTCGAAAAGAATCAGTCGAATAAAAGTGAACTCAAAAAATGCATCGAAAGTGAGTGGGCCATGAGTAAAGATAAGTTAACCGAATTTAATCAACAGCTTCAATGGGCGGATCAATTTGTTAAAGAGCAATTGATACCTATAGAGCAAGAAATCATACATGCCGACTTTGCTTCGGTCGAATCGCGTTTAGCTGAATTAAGAGAGACAGTAAAGCGGCAAGGACTTTGGGCCCCTCATATGCCTGAGAGCGTGGGTGGTACTTGCCAATCTCTTGAAGCACTTGGAAGGCTTTCTGAAGTGCTTGGTCAAACGCCGATTGGCCATTATGTTTTTGGTTGTCAGGCTCCTGATGCTGGCAATATGGAGCTATTGGCACATTTTGGTTCGACAGAGCAGCAGCAAACGTGGTTACAGCCGCTCATCGAAGGAAGCATTCGCAGTTGTTTTGCAATGACCGAACCAGACACGGCTGGATCAAACCCCACATTGTTAAAAACCCATGCTGAGTTAGTGAGTGATCAGTGGGTGATTAATGGACGAAAGTGGTTTACCTCGAGCGCTGACGGTGCCGATGTTTGTATTGTCATGGCCGTTACTGACGAAGATGCAGCAAAGCATCAGAGAGCAAGTATGTTTATTGTTCCTAAATCAACGCCTGGTTTTAAAATTATTCGAAATATTTCGGTTATGGGGGAGCCTGGCTCAGGCTATTTCAGTCATTCAGAAGTTGAGTTCAGTGACTGTAAAGTACCTAAAAATGCTCTGTTAGGCGGCGTGGGTGAGGGTTTTGCGCTCGCTCAAACTCGACTTGGGCCTGGTCGAATTCATCATTGCATGCGCTGGCTAGGAATTTGTCGAAGAGCTTTGAATATAATGATCGATTATGCCAATAAACGACAAGTATCAAACCGTCATAATTTAGGTGATATGCAAACGATTCAAAATTGGATCGCTGAATCGGCTGCCGAAATTGAAGCTGCTAGATGTTTGGTATTAAAGACTGCAGAGCAAATTGAGCGGCTGGGTTTTATGAAAGCAAAAACACAAGTCTCGATGATTAAGTATTTTACTGCGAATGTCTTGCAGAAAGTTCTCGATCGTAGTCTTCAAACACTTGGCGCACTAGGTATGACCGATGACACTATCATTGCTTTCTTCTTTCGACATGAACGAGCCGCCCGAATTTATGATGGTCCGGATGAAGTTCATAAAAATTTAGTGGCTAGAAGTTTGCTGAAAAACAATCTCTATCAAAGTTCACACGAGTGAGTCAATTTGTGAGTCTGTTTTTATAAACGAATCTGTGTTTTGAACGAATCTGTGAATGAGCTTGTGAACGAAATTGAGAAAATAGAGTCTTTTGATGAATTTAAGAAACAGCATGGGTTGTCGCAGGAAAACCTATGGTCATGGTTTTATGAATTACATAATAAGACCATTGAAATCAAAAAAGCGTCAGTCGCGAAGGAAAAACTTAAGAAAATAATCTTAACAACTTTCCAAATCAGTCAGCAAAAAGGCTATGCCTTGATGACTTTGCGAGATTTGAGTAAGGCGTCTGAAATAAGTTTAGGTGGCATATACAGCTATATTGGCAGCAAAGAGCAGCTCGCATTAATGATTCATCAGTTCCTGCCTTTTATTTTTAAGCGAGTAACCAACAGCGACATGTTGTTAGAAAACACACAGATATCGCCGAGAAGTCGACTTATTCAGATGATAAAGGAACATGTGTATTTAAGTGAATGGTTGACGCCATGGTTTTTCTTCGCCTACATGGAAGCTAAATATTCGTCGCCCGAAATTAAAAAGGTCGCCTTAAGTAATGAAGCTCAAACACAAGCACTGTTAGAGTCGGTCATAGGTCAATGCTACACAAACACTAAAGATAAACCGCAAGCCTTCTTATTGGCTATGTCATTAAAGTCGCAACTTCAATCTTGGTATTTAAAGCGACCTTTGTACAAAAAGAACCATATTTCTGCTGAGCTCTTTATTCACCATCTAGCCAGCGGCTTAATGAAAGGAGATTTGAATGTATAAGGTAACACAAAATAGCCGGACACAAGATAGACTGCCTGAGCAGCCTTTGATCGGTTATCTGTGCAAAGAACTTCCAGACTATTTCAATGACACTAACAATGAGTCTTTTGTCATCGAGCAGTTGCAAGGTGGCGCGTCTAATTTAACTTATCGGGTGTCGCAGGGTGAAACGAGTGTCATTTTACGAAGACCGCCCAGTGGAACAAAGGCTAAAACAGCGCACGATATGGTGCGCGAAGCTCGAGTTATTGCCTCATTAGATAACCATTATTCGGCAGCACCAAAGGTACTCAAGGTCTGTGAAGATCACGATGTTGTCGGCAGTGACTTTTTCTTGATGGATGATATTCGAGGCGACACGATTGGCAAAAAACTGCCATTTGAAGCCTCTCCCGAGCAATGTTCTGAGCTGTGTCTACAATGGGTCCATAAATTAGTCGAACTGCATTCATTAGACATCACTACGCCTGATATCCGTTCGCTTGGAAAGCCTGAAGGCTACGTTGAAAGACAACTGACTGGCTGGATCGAGCGATACAAGAAAGCGCAAACTCCTGATGTTCCTGATATTGATTTTATTGCTGAGTGGCTGAACGATAATCTTCCAAAACAATCTACGCGTGCGAGCTTTATTCATAATGACTTTAAGTTTGACAACATGATTTTAGATAAAGACAACCCGACCGAAATCATCGGCGTTGTTGACTGGGAAATGAGTACACTTGGCGACCCTTTATTGGATCTTGGTTGTTCATTGGCTTATTGGGTAGAGGCCAATGATCCTACGGAGTTACAAATGATCCGTCGAATGCCGACGCATTTACCCGGAATGTTTAGCCGTGATCAAGTTTTTGAAGTCTACTGCAAAGAAATGGGATTTAAAGATTTGACCCAGCAGTCAATTAAACCCTATTACATTTTTGGGCTATTTCGTCTCGCCGGAATTGCGCAGCAAATTTATTACCGGTTTTACCATGGTCAAACAGATAACCCGATGTTTAAAGACTTTGGTAAGTTAGTTGGAATTCTAGTCGCAACAGCGATTCGAAACATTCGTGAATTTAATGAAAGCACAAAGGAAGCAACTATGTCACTACAAGCCCAAACGTTATTCGGTTTACAAGGGAAAAATGTATTAATTACCGGTGCAAGTCGAGGCATAGGAGAAGCCGTTGCCCGGTTGTTTGTTGCTAACGGTGCGAATGTGATTATTTCGAGTCGAAACCAAGAGGCGTTAGATGAATTAGCTAAAGATATTGGGAGTGACAAGGTCACTGCCATGGCATGTCATATTGGTGAACACGCAGCCATGAGTCAACTGCTCGAGAATATTAAACGTGATTTTGGAAAAATTGATGTGTTGATTAATAACGCAGCCACAAATCCCTTTTTTGGAGAATTGCTCGATACGCCAGATAGTGCAATCGAAAAAACCATTGATGTGAATATCAAAGGTTATTTAACCATGAGTCAGTTAGTCGGCAAGCAGATGCGTGATACCGGTGGTGGCGTAATTATTAATACAGCGTCTGTAAACGGTGTTATTCCTGCGCCCATGCAAGGGATCTACTCCATGACCAAAGCAACGGTGATGTCGATGACCGCTGCTTTAGCAAAAGAGTGCGCTAAGTATAATATTCGTGTTAATGCAGTATTACCTGGTCTAACCGATACTAAGTTTGCGCAAGCCTTAACGAAAAATGAGAAGATGTTGAAAATGATATTGCCGCTCATTCCGATGAATCGAATGGCACAACCTGAAGAAATTGCACCTGCGTTTTTATTCTTAGCGAGTGATGCCGCAAGTTACATTACCGGTGTTCAATTACCCGTTGACGGTGGTTTATTGTGCTAGTGCGAATAAGTATGTTTATGATGTTTTGAGCTTTTTAACTAATTGATTTTAAAGTGCGATATAAAGTAAGCCAGCAACGGTATGCATTGGTGAAGCCAACTTACGACATTGACTTCTCAGTAAAGTTGGGCAATTATCCTGAGTCGTTTAAAGTTGCCGTATCATCCTATTGAGTACTGATATTGAATGTTTAATTACAGAAACCAATCAACTGTTATGTCTCTATCTAAGGAAAGAAGATCACAATGAACGAGTTTGACATTATCAAGGAAAAGAAAACCAATGGCGCTAATTATGACTTATCTTCAGAAGATATTATCAATAAATTGATCGATTGGAACTCCAAATATGGTGTTTCAATTAGTCATGTAGATCATAATCGTTTCGAAATTTCATTTACCACTCTACCCGATAACCTTGAGGCTTTAGCTCAAGACATTTATTCATTCTGCCCAGATATCATTGAACAAGGTTATGGCTGTTTAGATGAAATGATTGAAATGTTCGAAGAATCTGAGCAACTTATCCCTGACTCGATTAAAGAGCAAATTGAAGGCGTCGATTTGAATGACGACGGTTATGGTTTAAAAGTCCTTCAGAATGTTATGAGTAAAGACAAGAAATTAGTGTTATGGTGGGATTAAGCGTAAACAGTACATGCTGTGGGGTAGTTACGCTGCCAGTGGGGTAGTTACGCTGCGCTGCGTTTTACTAATCATTGGCGTATACGTTAAGTGAAAAAGGCACATGAAGATCAATCATATATTTCGATTTGAAAAGCTACGAGATGGAGGTTCTTTGATCGTATCTTTTCAGTCGGATGATTCATGTGAATATTGGCTGATGTATCCTGTAGCGAGTGTTGATCCTAAAGCGCCAAAATTTAAAGAGCCTATACTTATCAATAGGACGACAGGTGTCGAAGTGGAGTTGAGTCGAAGTGGAGCGAAGCAGTGGCTAATAAAACTAAAGCCAATGTTTTATTATCGAGAGGAGCATTCGCATGTATCGAAGCAATCGGAAGAACAAATATTAAATGATATGCTTGCTTTGAGTGATGACTTTACTTAACCAGTAAAGGGAAGCGATGTATTACAACACACTCCTGCTTAGACCGTTAGAGCTGAGAGTAAATGGAATATATGAGCCCAAATGAAAGAGAGTATTCAATAGAATAGTAAGTTGATGTACTCGATAGCCTTGATATGGATGAGGTGCGGAATTAACTAAGTCGAATTCAAGCATAAGAATCAAAGCTTAAATTTGATTTAGAAACAATGCTTAATGCTAAGGTTAATTATGATAGTACGTTTATTGATGTTGTCTCTGGTGATTATTTCATCCACGTCTATGGCGGATAAAACAGCCAAACAAAAAGCTGTGGATGCGGTGTTTGCTAAATGGGACAACCGGGTTTCGCCAGGCGCGGCCGTAGGTATATTT
>Ga0209475_10005137_pt1 | contig 10889 bp, 8 predicted proteins | sample tdDd471_FD_187128 | JGI IMG/M metagenome (GOLD analysis project Ga0209475, IMG submission 187128) | Marine sediment microbial communities from the Atlantic coast under amendment with organic carbon and nitrate - tdDd47.1 (SPAdes)... | ecosystem: Environmental > Aquatic > Marine > Coastal >...
CCCCATCATCCCCGGTAGTCAAACAATTGAGGTGCCCCTCATAGAACACTAGATAATATCAGTAGCGCTGAGTTCATTCTCTGGTTTTCCATCAATTGTATATAGTACATATCGCAATAATTGGTCAAAATCCCTTTTAATCAGGTTTATTCTGTCAATATTAGCATGTGATCATTATTGAATGCTAGACAACCACTGGTTGCGCCTTTTCTACAATCCGTGCGAAGAAGGATGCACCATAAGGGAGTATTTCATCGTTAAAATCATAGTTTGTCGTATGCAACCCTGGACCTTCACCCTGGCCCAGGAAGAGGTAAGTCCCAGGACGTGCTTCTAGCATATAAGAGAAATCCTCTGCACCTAATTGAAGCCCGGTATTGCCATTGACTGCAGCCTCGCCTGCAATTTCCTTCGCTACCTCCACGGCGAATTTGGTCTTTTCCAAATTGTTCACAGTCGCAGGATAGCCCTCGACCAGCATCACCTCTGTCTTGCAGTTATAGGCCAAGGCTTGTCCCTCAGCAATCTCTTGCAGGCGTCGAAGAATCATTGTTCGATCCTCTTTATCGAAAGTACGGATGGTCCCGCTAATAAAGGCAGTTTCGGCAATCACATTATGCGTCGTACCTGCATGAAACTGTGTGATTGAACACACCGCATCCTTCCTGGGGTCATGGTTACGACTGATAATTGTTTGAATTGCCGTAGCAATCCCAAGGGTTGCGACTAGGGGATCAACTGTGTCCTGTGGGTAGGCAGCGTGACCGCTCCTTCCCTTGACTTTGATCTTGAATTCATCAACCGCCGCCATTATCGCGCCAGGCATGGTATAGAAGTGGCCAACGTCTGCATCCGTCGTGTTGTGCAGTGCATAAACCTCGGTTATCCCAAATCTGTCCATAATGCCTTCGTTAACCATCATCTGGGCACCACCTCCACTTTCTTCTGCTGGTTGGAATATCAGAGCAACATAGCCAGAAAAATTACGCGTTTCGGCAAGGTAGCGAGTAGCACCCAGCAACATAGCGGTGTGCCCGTCATGACCACATGCATGCATCTTCCCATCGTAGACGGAAGCATAATCCAAATCACTGGTTTCCTGTATCGGAAGTGCGTCCATATCTGCACGCAGGCCGAGAGTTGTTCCGTTGCCTGTGCCCTGTCCTTTGATGATTGCAATAACACCGGTCTTGGCTATCCCCTCATGAACTTGATCAACACCGAATTCTTTCAACTTATTTATCACAAAGGCCGAGGTTTCATGGCAATCGTATGACAGCTCCGGGTGCTTATGCAGTTGTCGTCGCCAGAGCTTCATATCTTCTGCGTAGTCTGCGATACGATTTAAAATTGGCATGTTCTTTACTCCTCAAGATCTGAGAGATTCACAATATACGTCATTACTGTTGGATAAGATTCGTGGCGATATTCTCATCTTATAACTGATACTTACACAAAGACAGCTCAGACCGCAATAGACTGCGAGCAGACGATCAACCGTTACTGTAAAACTGTATGCCACAGAGCATTGCTAATACATGGATATTTTCCATGTATTAATTGCTTTCTCACATATTTCCGATCAATTTAAACCCTTGATGTCTATTCATGTAGAGACTCAAAGAAATTGATTGCATACAAAGCACCTTTGGCTATCTATTTCTATTTAAATGGTCTGCAGTAGAGGCTGGCTAATAAAGTAGAGACCAAGTCCCCCAATACAAACTCCAGCCAGTTTGCGAAAAATAGCCCCCCCTTGTTGCCAGGCGCAATTAGTGAGAAAGCGTTTTACCAAGGCGGTTGAGCTACCTGCGACAACTATAGGTATGCAGTGACCGATACCAAACAGCACGATGAATACCACCCCGGTTAAGATCTCATTCTGAACCGTGATAATAGCAAGAATGGGCGCAATAAAACCGAAAGTACAAGAACCAGAAAGAATGCCATATGCCAGGCCCAAGACCAACGCACCTGGCAATCCCTTAACCTGGATTTTCGCCATGAGGCCACCTGAAATTGAGCAGCTGGAAACACCGAGAAAATCTAGCGCAACCCAGACAAGAACTGCACCAACTACAATATTCATATATGGCCCAACATCACCCAGCATTCTACCAAGAACTGAACACACAATACCAATTGTGGCTATTGTAACAAATAAACCAAAGGTAAAAAGAGTTGAATATAATGCAGCCTTACGGCCTGTTACTACCTGATTTTGGCCGGCAACATAACTGACAATAAGTGGGATCGAGGCAAGATGACAAGGGCTGAAAAGAACACTGACCATCCCCCAAAGAAAACAGCCAAGGCCCCCTAAGAGGAGACCTTGGCTCATCCATTCATTAATTGTTAGAAAAAACTCGGCCATTTATTATTTGACACCTAGTTTTTCGAACATTGCCACGATTGACTTTTTTTCCATAAATCCTTCATGCCGCCCGACTTCATTTCCCTCGGTATCATAAAAAATCTGGGTTGGAATGGTCCTGATCGAGAATTTTTTAGCTTCCTCGGGTTTTTCCCAGACGTCAATAAATGTCACTGCCGCACGTCCTTTGTATTCCTGCTGAAGCTCATCTATTATTGGAGACATCATTTTGCAGGGAATACATTTCTTGGCACCAAGGTCGACCATATTAACCATACCGGCTACAGGTATCACTACCTGCGCCCCAGGGTTCTCGGCTGATGCCGTACATGTCATCAACAAACATACTGCAAGGGTCAGCAGAACTTTGATATTTTTCATTTTTCCTAATTTTACTATTAAGTCTCTAATAATTTATATTTACGTAAATACCTGGGACCACAACTATTGTGTTTTGTAATTCAGTGGTCAACATATATCCAATACATCTGAACCATTCTACTCCACAAATCACAAAATATGTAACAATTGGTAGATGAAGTGACCGTGAAAATAATGTTACCACCACCGAGTGGTATCGATATCCGTTTAATTCTAGGCAGTTAAACTTGTTACCACCTACTATATGTTATTACAATTGGATATTCAAGCAAGTGTCACGAATGGCCCTATCGCGGAGACAGCTAAACGCTTGTTTCCATAGAACCGTTGAAAGGCGTTACGCAGTAGTTGGAATACAAACTACTGAGGCAGGTCGGGGTTCTTCTGACTCATGATTTTCTTACAAATTATTCCAGGGCGGTAGAAATAGGGTAGAAAAAACAAAAAAGGCCTTAAAGGATAAATCCTCTAAGGCCTTGGAATCTCTTGGTAGCGGGGAGAGGATTTGAACCTCTGACCTTCGGGTTATGAGCCCGACGAGCTACCAGACTGCTCCACCCCGCGCTGAGGTCGACCACTATACACCTGCTCAAAATATTGTCAATGGGGAGTTCGGTTAACTACCGACTTGGTCAAACTTTAATATATATGTGGACTTTTAAGATTGTAGGAAGCTGTCGTTCTCAGCAGTAAAACGAACTCTGTGGTGATAAAGTTAATCTGGAAAGATCTCTTACGCCAGGGCATTTATTTTTCGTCTTTATCCAACTGAAAGATAGGAAAGTATTGTCTGCCGTCAGGTTTTGCAGAAATGGAGCAGCTTTTCCGTTTTTTGCGATGAATGCTTCTGTTGACATCACACAAATATCCTAACGATACTTACGGTGTTTGAAACGGCAAACCTATGTGCCATAGTCAGGGAAAGGCTCAGGTTCATAGCTACAGGAATAAGGGTAATTTGCGAAACCTGCAGACTATGCGTGGCTTCTTAGGAAACATCCCAATTGCCATTGCCGTATATTCGGGTTACATTGCCAATGCAAATCTTGTGACTATGCGACAGCTCTCTCCTGCAGTCCTTGATTCCCCATATCATATACCGCTCAAATCTGCGAATTATCCAGTTTCTATATAATGAATTACTTATGGACATACGATGACACTCCACACTGAAACTCCTCTTGTTGAATCTCTACAACTGAGCGTAATCGCGGGACGACCCGTCTGGCTCAAGCTCGATGCACTACAACCACCCGGTTCGTTCAAAATACGAGGTATTGGCTATGCTTGCGAGACCTACATGGCACAAGGAGCCCGGCGGTTTATTTCATCATCCGGTGGAAATGCCGGTTTGGCTGTCGCTTATGCTGGTCGTATGCTAGGACTTCCGGTCACAGTCGTAGTCCCGGAGACAACTACAGATAGAGCAAAAGAGCTCCTGTGCCAGGAGAGAGCCGAAGTCATCGTTCAGGGAAGTTCATGGCAGGAGGCAAATGCTTTTGCACGATCGCTAATCGGTCCAAAGGATGCATTTCTCCACCCTTTTGATGATCCACTTCTTTGGGAGGGACATGCAACATTGATCGACGAGGTCTTTCGTTCTGGCCTTAAGCCCGATGCCATCGTGCTGTCAGTTGGTGGCGGAGGCCTGCTCTCAGGCGTGGTGGAAGCGCTTCACCGCAACGGGTGGAACGGAATTCCCGTTATCGCGGCTGAGACCACTGGAACTGCTTCATTCCACGAGGCAATCAAAGCCGGGCATTCAGTTGAACTGGAAAAAATTACCAGCATAGCAACGTCTTTGGGTGCCAAGCGAGTTTGCGAGAGAGCTGTGAAGTCGGCGAAAAAACATCCGATCCATAGCGTCGTAGTATCGGACCGAAGCGCACTATCCGCTTGCGAACGTTTTCTTGACGATCACCGTATTTTAGTTGAACCAGCCTGCGGTGCAAGTCTTGCCGTTGTCTATGAAAATATGCCAGTGCTTGAAAAATTCAGCACGGTTTTGGTCGTGGTATGTGGTGGGGCCACGACCACCATCGATCAAATCAGGAAATGGATGAAGACGTGCCAATAACAATGCCGTCAAGCAACATGCGGGGCGATTGGCCAGTTGTCTTCTGTCAGTCCGGAGCCTTGCACACCTGATACTGTTGTTAAAATTGCCAACGCCAATATTTCGTTTTTGTTCTTGCTGTTCAACTTCAGATTTCTACTGAAAAATTGCTCCATTTAGGTGAGATGAAATGCAAGACAGACTTTCAGAGATTTTACAACAAATAAAACTGGAGTTGTCAGGCTCCATGCTAGACAGTAACTGATTGTCAGTCTGCCTCAACCACCAAAAAGCCCTGTATGACACCCATAGTCACACAGGGCTTTCTGTTTTTTATACCCCCTTACACCGGATCAGTTAGTTTTCACCCCTAAAAAAACCTGCCAAAGCCAAAGGGGTCAAATCTTCCTTTATCTTTGTGACCTTTAGGACCAAGCAATAGCCAAAAGGAGAGCTGGCCCCGTTCTTTTTACTGGATAAAGGATATAAATAAATGAGTACGACAATAACCGTGGATAATGGAGATAGGCGTACATGAGCTACCTCGAGGCGCGCTCCAGGCCCAATACTATAAGGCCTTTTTCCTACACTCTTAGTAGGTTTCTTGACCTGTTTTCTGGAACAGATATTACAGCGGTACCCGAAGCTGATGTCGCCATATTCTTGGAAGTGGTAACCGATGGTCTGACACAGTCCACGAAGAGCAACCGGACCGGACATCTCAGTGCATTTTTTAATTTTGTGAAAGATACCTTTAATATCGATTTTACTAATCCATGCAGCAAGGGGTTAATTAAAAAACTTTATAAGCAACCGAGGCATACGTCTCCAGAGTTACTTGACAAAGAGATAGTGGACGAGATCATCTATCGAGCTCAAGGTCATGAACGGATGATGCTTGAACTTATGGCCCGAACTGCAATGAGGGTCTGTGAAGTTATGAGTATGCGACCACGAGATTTGAATATCGATGTGAGCACTATTGCAATTGAGCAACCCAAAAGCGGTCGGTATGGCGAGGTCGTATATTTGCCGCAAAGGATGATGCGGAGGATGGATGACTATATTCGAGAACACGGGATCGGTGCGAATGACAGAATATTTCCTATCAGCTATACAACAGTATACAGGATGGTTAAGCGGTTAGGTGGGGATGTAGGTGTTAAACTTCGACCGCACGATCTTAGACGACACGCGGCAACTCAAGCATCGAGGTCTGGTGTCCCACTTGAAATGGTGAGTAAAGTTATTCTACGCCATGCTGATATCGCCACTACTCAAAGGTATCTTGGGAAGATCAGCGTGGCCGAGGCTAGTCGGATGATTGAGTCGTGGCTTGGTAAATGGCTAGAAAGTACTATTTTGCATGCGGTTGTGGAAAAATGGAGCAATTTTCATTTCTGCCCTGTTTTGAACAACAGTGTATCCAAGTATTATATTTTGAGAGCGACGAATAGTTAGAGAAAATAGCCGTTTATTGACAGGTGATAGATAAGTAAGGAATCACCGGAATTCGGATTGAAAGTGACATTTTTTTGTAAAAGTGACTTATTTTGTCACTCGAACCTGTCTTTTTAACAAAAATTATCGTCCAGCAGGTATTGAGAGCAGATAGCTAAAAATTCGAATACTACCACCTCCCTAAGCTGATGAGGCATTCCTTCAGCAAAAAAGAAGTTTCTGGCCGGAAACGTAACTGTGGCATTGTTTTTGTAATAATCATTAAAAAGGGCTGAAAAAATTCTACGGTGTCGTTGGTATTAATGGCACCGAAATATGAAGCAGCAGACTGATCTGCCGGGATCTTGACTTAGGAGTTTAGTAATGACTGATTTTCTTTCCATGTTTTCTGCATATCACATGCATGTTTTCGCTGGTATAACGACAGTGGTTGTTATTATATTTTTTACAAAATCGAACACTGAAGAGTTCCCTCATTCAGACGCATGCTTTAACTGTAACAACAAATCCTGCCAGAGATGCAGTTCTCTGAATCCACAGGAACTGGTCACTCATCAAAAGAAATTGAAAGCAATTACCTGTCAGTCTTTCGACTGCTTGCATTATATTGAGGCCGTTGCCACAGTGGACACTGAGAATCTCGCCAATTGATAAGTTAATAGCCATTGCATCACTCTTGTCCAAGACAGCATTTAAACAGAACTCTGCGTATACAGATTTGGACAGTCCTTATCGCCTTGCTCCTACTGAAATACCTCCAACAATTATTGAAGTTCGTCTGGGCTACATCAAATTTGGCAACCATGTTATGGCTTAATCTCTTTAATATGGATTTGCTGAATGGCTCGAAATCCTTCGACCATAGCCACCGGATATCTCTCTGATGCAGCTCTGGCTGCCAGGTTTTGGACAGCAGTGGTTTTCACTATATGTTTACTTGAGAAATAGCGTTCAATCCCTATTTAATCGAAATTACTGTCAGAAGAAAAAATTATTTTTAGAGCCCATCTAATTTCGGAAAATATTTGCTGGTCACTTCGACAGAAGCGTTAGGAAACCTGTAAGATACTAGACTGATAATCGTTCGGAATTGGCGTATCACACAACCTTTTTCCAATAACCTTAAATCTCAAGTTTTTCTTTGAGAGAATCAAGAAGAAACTCAATGCAGGTGGTCGTTGTATTTGTTTTTAAAGTAGACGGGGATATCTCTTACAACCTCTCCAGTGTCGGTGTCGACACAGCTTTTTATTCTGTCTATTCGAAACGTTCTCGGTTGTTTTTTTAATAAGCAAAACGCATACAAGTATCTTGATCCATCGGAACTACTCACGGTTATTTGTCGTTGAGATGTTGCGCCGGCACTGTCTTCATAGTCAATAGAAACATTCGCGCTGATAGGTATGATATCGGGGTCAGAATGCGTAATCGGGCTTCTCTGTTTCTTCGATTCGGCCCTTGCTTTTGATATGAAAAAACGGATAGCGAAGCAAACAACTATTAGCACGATGATTGAAAACCAACCCATATTTACACCTCCAGAACCTTCAAGTATTGATAACGCTAACTTTTGGCGGGAAAGCATGTACCCTAACGCTTCTTTTGATAAAAAACTTTATTTTGTAGTACAGGACATGGATGTATTCTTCAAGGGAAAAAGCGAATAGCTTGTCAGGCAAAGGAGGTCATACTTCACACGTGTATACCTAAAAAAATACTCCAGCTATACTCCCAGAAAGTGGGGGATATGGTGGGGGGACAAGAAAAAAGGCACCTACCGTCAAAAACGATAAGTGCCTGAAATTATTGGAGCGGGATACCAGATTCGAACTGGCGACCTTCAGCTTGGGAAGCTAACACTCTACCACTGAGTTAATCCCGCTCTTTAGCTCGATCAATATAGAATCAGCGTACAAATTTGTCAAAGCCTTTTCTTATGAACGTGGATCGTGCAGAATCTCAACAGAGAGTTGAGCAACATCTATCAGCTTTGCTGATATCCTCCTATAATCAATGTAAATTCCGCCCCTTCTCCTTCCACACTCTTCACCTCGACCCTGCCGTTATGGGTCTGGGCTATATGCTTGACAATGGCAAGTCCAAGACCGGTTCCACCCAAAGTCCGACTTCTGGCCTTATCGCTTCTATAAAATCGTTCGAATAACCGGGGCAGGTGTTTCCTGGCAATACCGCATCCTGTATCCCTAACAACGATTCGTACAGATTTTTCTTCCTTGTTTTCGCATACTGTTCCCAGCACAGTAACACTATCGCCCTTTTGGCTATAAGTAATCCCGTTGATTAAGAGGTTGACCAAGGCCTGTTCAAGAAGGGTAACATTCATTTCAACAATGATATTATCGGGACAGTCAATGGCCAGAGTGATTCCGACCTCATCTGCTTTGAGCTGACAGGTCTGTATGGCGGCCTCTATGACTGGACGAAGAGGTTTTTTCTCAAGGTGAGCATGATCATCCCCCCTGGACTCTTCTTCAATCCGGGACAACTCAAGAAGATCGTCAATAATGGTGGAAAGACGTTCTGATTGACGCAAGACTATCTGCAGAAACCGTTCGGCATCCTCTCGAATATCAAGTGCACCGTCAAGCAAGGTTTCAACATACCCTCTGATTGAGGTGATCGGTGTCCGCAACTCATGGGAAACGTTAGCAACGAAATCCCTCCGAACATTTTCCAGACGTCGGAGCTTGGTCACATCATTCATGACCACCAGCACCCCGACTTTTTCATCTATGCCGTTGCTCAGGGTGACCACGTTGGTCTGTAAAAATCTGTCACCATTTTGATCATGCAGGACAATTTCATCCTCAATATTTTCCTTAGTGGACAAGGTATGGATGATCTGTTGCTGCAGGTTGACGTTTCTTACAATCTGCTGAACAATCCTCCCCGGTGCTGTCTTTTTATCGACATCAAAAAGTTTTGCAGCGGCCTCATTGAGGCTGATAATCCTTTCTTCTGTATCAATAGCTATTACAGCCTCAACCATACTTGAGAAGACGGTTTCCAGTTGATTTCTATGGGTAACAATGTCCTGAATTTTTTCATCTAAGAGTCCTGCCATGCTGTCCATAGATGCTGCCAGCGTAACCACCTCAAGTGAAGCTGTTTTTTTGGCCAGCGGCAACATCCGCTCACTAAAATCACCTTGAGAAAATTGTTTGGCACTCTTGGTCATCTGCTCCAGCGGCTTACTTACATTGCGGGAAATAAGCAGCGTAATCACACCGGCAAGAAGCATAACAGCAACCGACCCCACTCCTATCCGAACCTTGATACCTGCCAGGGTTTTATCAAGCGAGGCCACCGAGACAGAAGTCCTGAGCACCGGATTTAGACCTGTTGAAAGGAGGACTCGCGAAGGATGCTGCACAGAAAGATGCAGAGGAATAGCCACATAGATCAAATTTTCATCAAGGGTCTTACTATATCGCCTGGATTTCCCGACTCCACCGGCGAAAGCTTTCTCAATTTCGAGTCGATGGCGGTGATTGTCCATTACCTCAGGGTTTTCATTCGAATCGGCGATAACCTTGCCAACTTCTGAGATGACGGTGATTCGTGTCCCCGACTCTCGACCGGCCTCTACACAATAGTCGCGCAACTGTTCAACTGCTCCCTCCTGAAGATATTCCAGCACGTGGTAACTTAACAGATTAGCGCGGGCTTCAAGATCAGCTTCGGTGTCCTGAAGATAAAAATTCCTGAATGATGCGGTGCCATACCAACTGACGGCGATGATAGCTATTAGAATGGTCAGGGCATTTGCCGGAAAAATCTGCCAGACCAGTTTTTTGGGCTTAATCATTAATCTACGCCTGATTTTCCTGAGTGGATTTATAACGGTAGCCGATACCTCTGACAGTCTCGATCATCTTACCGTATTCGTTTAGTTTTTTACGTAAACCGAAGATCTGTACATCTATGGCCCGAGGAGTAATGAGAAAATCATACCCGCGAGCGAAATCAATAATCTGCTGACGGGTAAATACCCAGCCCGGCTTTGCGGCAAGAAGAGAGAGGATACTAAATTCCGTAGTAGTCAACTGGACTTCCATGCCGTTCAGTTTGACTTCATGTCTCCCTTTGTCTATCTCCAGTCCATCGACGACAATTATCGATTGCCTTGATTCATCTGCTGCACTCTGGTCTGTAGAAGATCTTTTGATCACCGCTTTTATTCTGGCAATCAGCACTTTGGGGCTAAAGGGCTTGGTAATATAATCATCGGCGCCACTTTCAAGTCCGGCGACCACATCCTCCTCCTCACCTTTAGCCGTCAACATAATGATTGGGATTGAAGGTCGAATACTGGATTCAACCTTTCTCATCGCAGTACAAACTTCCAGCCCGCTTATGCCAGGCAGCATCAGATCCAGTAACACACAATCAATCTCCTCGGTTCGCAAGCGCTCCAGCGCTTCCTCCCCTGTATCGGCGCATGTCACATGAAAGCCTGCCCTGATAAGGTTATAGCTGACCAACTGCTGAATATCAGCCTCATCCTCGACAACAAGAACATTCATTTTTCCCATAATGTGCTTTTTGGTTTTTAGTGCCTTAGCCCTCAAGGGGTATAAAAAACAGACCAGCCTG
>Ga0209475_10005138_pt1 | contig 10888 bp, 8 predicted proteins | sample tdDd471_FD_187128 | JGI IMG/M metagenome (GOLD analysis project Ga0209475, IMG submission 187128) | Marine sediment microbial communities from the Atlantic coast under amendment with organic carbon and nitrate - tdDd47.1 (SPAdes)... | ecosystem: Environmental > Aquatic > Marine > Coastal >...
CCGGAACAAAAGAACCGATCTGGGCCATGATGGTCAAAATAGCCACTTGTCTGAGTACCGTGGATTTACCAGCCATGTTCGGGCCGGTAATAAGCAGGATGCGCCGGTCTTTATCCATACGCAAATCGCCGGGGATATAGTTGGAAGCACCCATAGCTTCTTCCACCACGGGATGACGTCCTGCCTCGATCTCGATCTCCATGCCGTCATGAAGAGCTGGGCGATTCCATTCATTGACACGGGCCGATTCCGCCAGTCCTTGCCAATAGTCCAGAGCAGCCACGATGTCGGCCATGAACAGGAAACGGTCCCTTGCTTTAGCAAGACGCCCGCGTAAATCCTGAAACAATTTGTACTCAAGACTTTTACGTTCATCGGAGGCCGAAATGATACGGTCCTCCATCTCCTTGAGTTCAGGGGTAATGTACCGTTCGCTGTTGATCAAAGTCTGACGACGGATAAAATGTTCCGGCACCTGGCCTTTGTACGCTTTGGATACCTCAAAATAATAACCAAAAACCTTGTTGAAACCAAGTTTGAGCTTGGGAATATCGTTGGCAGACAGCTCTTTTTCATGCAATTCTCTGAGCTTGTCCTCGCCGTGCTCGTTAAGCTCAATAAACTCATCCAGAACGGCATCATATCCTTTCTTAAATAAACCACCATCCGTGATGACCGGAGGAGGGCTGTCAACGAGGGCTGATTCAAGCAGGGTGGTCAGGTCATCCATCCCATCCCATTTTCTGAAAACCTTGCGAAGTTCGGGAGCCGCCTCAAGTTCCTGTTCTTTCAAGCATGCCTGGAGAACGGGCAGCATTGAGAGACTCTTGCGCAACGCGATAAAATCTTTGGGATTTGCGCGTCCCAAGAAAATACGCGTGGAAAGACGCTCCAAATCGTAGACTGAATCCAGTGCATGCCGGATATCGGAACGAAGCTGATCGCGTTCAAAGAAAAAAGTGACGCAATCAAGAGACTTATCAATGGGAGAAAGTTGTCGCCACGGCTGACGCAAACGGGCTTCCAGCAGACGTCCACCCATAGGGGTCATGGTCCGATCAAGCACATGCCACAGCGTACCAAGTCCGGTTTTCCCATCAAGACGCCTGAATATTTCAAGATTTCTTTCGGTTATCTCATCAAGAAGCAGGTGTTTACTCAAATTCAACGGCTTGAATTCGCCCAAATGCCCAAAGTCGCCTTTTTGCGTCTGCTCAAGATAGGTAAGGAGTGCGCCGCATGCACGAGTTAACTCATTTTTCCCGCTCAATCCGAGGCTATCAAGGTCTGCAACAGCCTGCATTTCCAGAATTCTGTTCTTTGAGGCTGTCAGATCGAAATAGGCTCCCGGTGCAACGCTGGTTACCTGCGCACTCAATTCATTATATTGAGGCGGTACTTTTTTTCCCTGAGGGAGAAGCAACTCACTGGGACTGATCTTCATCATCCACTGCCAGAGTTCAACCTCACGACGACTGTGTAACCCGGCCCATTGGCCTGTAGAAAAATCGAGCCAGGCAATACCACCCGCGTCTTTGGTGTCATCCCAATAGAGGGAGCCTAGATAATTGTTGGCCTTGGACTTAAGATTTGAATCCTCGACAACCGTTCCCGGCGTGAGCACTCGCGTCACATCCCGTTTCACCAATCCTTTGGCTTCCTTGGGATCTTCCACTTGATCACAAATGGCGATCTTGTATCCCTTGTCGAGCAATTGGCTCAGGTAAGGCTCCACAGAATGGTGGGGCATACCGCACATGGGGATGGGATTTTCGTCATTGGGATTACGACTGGTCAGAGCAATTTGAACAGCTCTGGCTACAATCTCGGCATCTTCGAAGAACAACTCATAGAAGTCGCCCATACGAAAGAAAAGAAGGCAGCCTGGATTTTCCTCCTTGAAACGGAGGTACTGCTCAAGCATGGGCGTCAGTTTTTTCTTAGCCACGTGAAACCTGAGATGTTGGATTTATTCGGAAATATCCGTGCGAAAAGCAATGGAGTGCCAGCTTCGGCAACGGGGGCAGTTAAAAAACAATTGATCCCGCTTCAAACCGCAGCGACGACAAAAAAAGCGGCGCACTTTGCGAGCTCGATCGATAAAGAACGTAAGCTGTTCTTTATAGAAGGGGGTCAAAGTTTGGTCGGTACGAGACAGCTCGAAAAGTTCAAGTCGAGCCATCCAGAAATCAGGCTGGAGCATTAACGACTTTTCCAGCCAAGCCTGCGCGTTCTCCAAATCCTCAATGCGGAGCAGAAACATGGCACCGTAATAGAGCAGGAGAACATCCGGATCTTGTCTTTCAATGATCGGCAGTATCGCATTGATCAATTTTTCATCGTTGCAAACACGCGACCACTCGTTTTCTTCGCCAAAAGAAGTCTGCTTGGCCTTTTCCGCACGATTAACGGCAATGAACAATCCTTCAAAAAGCACAAAACGCAAATCCGGCGCAACATGACCAAGCGCTTGACCAAGAATATCAGCAACTTTACCGGCATTACCGGTTTTGTACGCCTGAACTATTTGCTCCAGCCATGCCTCGACAGCACCTGGGTAGGCACGAATGGCATGACGCAAGGCTCTATGGGCCTGAGAATTATTATCTTCTGAAAAACGATCAAGAGCAAGACGGACAAGGTAATGAGCTTGAGGCAAAGGAAGATTCAACTGACCGTAAGAATCGGCAGCCTTTTCAAAATCACCACGCTCAGCGGCCAGACGCGCCATTTCCTGATGGATAGCAGCAGGGTCCTGGCCCAACGAACGAGCCTCCAGAAAGGCCTTATCAGCACGGTCAAGAAAACCGGCGCGTCTAAAGTCTCGGCCCAATTCAAACCAGGCCCTGGCCTTGAACTCACGATCAAGACCAGGCCTGACGATAAGACTATTTCGGATCTGAATGGCCCGTTCAATCTCACCCTGCGAACGATACAAGCTGCCGAGCGCGAGATAGATTTCAACCGCTTCCGGGTCGTTCTTGACGACCTGGCTGAGTTCCTCAATGGCCGCACGAGTGTCTTGAACAGGCAGGGAAACCCCGCCGCCAGCGTCACGAGCGGCCCTGACGTTCTCGTCGAAAGTCGATGCCTTCTTACGATTGAAAAGTTGCCAAACCATATGAATCCTTATGCGTTCTCTTCTTCGTTTTCCTTGGTCTCAGCGTAGGGTTGGTCTTCGCTGATGGGCATATTGCGCAGGGAGTTGAGCTCCTGTTCAAGACTAGCCATACGAGTGCGACACTCTTTGAGCTTGGAACATGCACGGAACTTGTCGACAATGAAGTAAATCATGGTCAACAGGGAACCGGCAACAAAAGCAGCCAGAATCAATACGCTGAATGGCAGCGGAATGGAATGCAGTGTGGCGATGTAAGGAACATCCAAAATCAGCGTTAATTCCTGCTGCAACGATTCAATATTCTGGCTAAAGAAAAGGATGGAAAATACAAAAAGAGCCAACAGAAACAGGACTTTAATAAAACGCATGAGAATCTCCTTAAACAGTTATTTCATCAAACAGCGGTTTAAGTTTGCTGTAAGTTGAATTCAAGTGTTCCGGGATAACGGTAGTTTCCCCGAAAACGGCCATGAATGAAGCGTCTCCATTCCAACGCGGGACAATCTGAAAATGCAGATGCTGAGCAATTCCGGCACCTGCCGCCTCCCCCAGATTGAGTCCCATATTTATCCCTTGGGGATTAAAAACTTTTTCTAAAATAGTCGTACAATGTCTTAGCCAAAGCATGCAATCATTGGATTCATCAAGTGTCAAATCCGTCAGATTACTCACATGCCTATACGGCGTCACCATGAGATGACCATTATTATATGGAAATTTGTTCATGATGACAAAGCAGTGTTGCCCTCTAGCCAGAATACACCGCTCTTCATCTTCGGATGAATCTTCAGGAATGCAGAAAACGCATTCATCCGGCTTGGGGCCGAGGATATAATTTAGACGCCAAGGCGCCCATAACACTTCCATTTTTTCTCTGTCCCTTGCTTCAGGCTCTATACATCTAGAACCTGAAGGCCATAAATTGTGGCACAATTCTTCAAAAGCCGTAAATTTGTGATTTTTCTACACCGCTTGCCACAAGAGGGCAAGCGCGAAACACATTACTTTTCAGTAGAATCTCCATTCTCTGCCAGATCCTCTTTGAAAATTTGGTTCGCCATCTCCAGCTGCTCCTCGCGTGTCTCCACACGACCATCAATCCTCGCCCGCATAAGTCGATCCAAAATAACGGTATACAAAGGACCAGGCTCTATGCCCATCTTCAACAGGTCTTTGCCGTCAACATCGATTTCGATATACCGCAACCGAGCAAGATACTGGGAAATATTACGTCGAATATGTTCTTTTCTACTCCGAGCCATAAGGAAAAGGATTCCTTCCACTGGGATAGGATGCAGAATCGTGTATAAACGGCTCAATTTGGATTTCCCTTCGCGCCACCCCATGAGCTTCATGAGAGCGTCACCAATCATGTCACGTAACTGCTTAAAATCACGCTCTTCCTTGCGAGTAAAATGCAGACGAGCCGTAACTTGACCAATCTCGTCTCGTTTAATCCCCATGGTCATCCCAAGGACGTAGAGCTTCCAAGACGTGATTTCCGGCTCCAGATACAAGAGTTTATACCAATTGTGGACCTTGCCCAGTTCAGTCAGAATCTGCACCCTGTCCTTGGTCAACTTGAGCAGTGGATGAATTGCGCCCATGATTCCGAGTTCCTGCATCCTGATAAAGCAGGCAAGTGGATCTTCCTCGTTCATGATCCACTGCAATTCATGCATGACACGAGTGCCAGAAAGTTTGCTGAACAACTCAAGATTCAAAGCATTTTTGATGAGGCGCATGGTCTGACCACCGATCTGAAAATCAAAACGGCGTTCAAAACGAATGGCCCGGAGAATACGGGTTGGATCTTCCACAAAACTAAGTGAATGCAAGACTCGAATAGTTCGATTTCTGATATCCCGTTCAGCTCCGAAAAAATCCACGAGCTGGCCAAAACGACCGGGATTGATTCGCAGAGCAAGGGCATTCACCGTAAAATCACGACGGTACAAGTCCATTTTAATGGATGACAACTCAACCGTGGGCAGGGCGGCGGGGTATTCGTAATACTCCAAGCGAGCAGTGGCCACGTCAACCCGTTGACCATCGTCAAGGATAACGACAGCGGTCTTGAACTTGGAATGCGCCTTGATTCTGCCACCTGACAACTCAGCGAATTTCTTGGCAAATTCTATCCCGTCACCTTCGACAACCAAATCAAGATCAAGATTTGGCCTTCCAAGAAGAATATCGCGGACAAAACCGCCCACAGCATAGATTTCCCAGCCCAACTCATGCCCCAAATCACCAGCGGATTTAAGCAGATCAAGCATTTTCTGCGGCAAACGATTCTTGACCTGTGCTCCAATATTACGCTCCCTGCGCCTGTCCGGCAAAAGAGAATCCGGAATACGGGCCGGTTCATCAATCAGCATATTCATCAAGTCGGTTCGGGTAATCACACCGACCAGTTCTTCGCCATCAACAACCGGCAACATGCGCTGACGATTGCTCAGAATAATCTCCATGACACGATACAGGTCGGTTTTGGCTTCCACAGTCTCGAATTTGCGGGTCATGTATTCGCTAAGTCCCACATCACCAAGATGATGAGAAAGGGCTTTGTCTGCAGTTTTATGGCCCATGATGCCTATGCATTTTGAGGTGCCGGCAGACACGACCGGTACATCCTTGAGGCCGTAGCGCGTCATGAGTTCCACGGCGTCAGCCATGGTTTTGTCGCCCTCAATGACAACAGGCGGACGAGACATAAGTCCTTCCACCACGATCTGCGGATTAATCTGAGAGTAGAACAATGCAAACAGGTCATCGCGCAATTCAGCCAATGTCTTGTCTTTGACCGTGGCTGAAGCCGCTGCTTCATGGCCGCCGCCCCCAAGAGACGAACAAATCTGACCGACATTGACGTCAGGATTCCTTGAACGGGAAACAACATGGATTCGATCGGCCATCCTGCCTAAAGCAAAAACGACCTTGATCTTTTCCATGTCCATGAGTTTGTGGACCAACAAAGCGAAATCCGGGACGAAACGATCCGTGGAAATTTCCGTGATAATGACGTCTATTCCATGGATATCATAGGTCTTTGCATTCTTAAGCAGTTCACCAAGATAGGTAACCTGTGCTGCTGACAATTCCCGCGACAAAAGATCGGATACGGCTTCAATGTCCATGCCTTGTTGCTTGAGCCAGCCTGCGGCCTCAAAATCATGTGGAGTGGTAGTATTGAAGGCAAATGAACCAGTATCTTCATAGATGCCAAGGCCGAGGAGGGTGGCCTCCTCCATGTTCAACGTCAATCCACTTTCTCGAATTTCATCCACAATGATTGAAGTGGTCGCACCCCAAAGCTTCACCACGCTTTTTTCAGCGGGTAAATCCTCATCGCTGTCGGGATGATGATCATATAAATGAATTCGTAAATTCGGATTATCCAACACCGGACGGACGTGTGGAATACGAGAACGTTGACGGGTATCAACAACGACAAGAAGCTCAACCGATTTGGGGTCAATATCCTTGAACGCTTTGAAATTAAAAAGATAAGTTGTGCTTTCAATAAAAAAATTACGCAGATTGGTCTCCTGACTTCCCGGAAAGATGAGTACAGCGTCAGGATAAAGTTTGCTGGCAGCGACCATGGCGGCCAGAGCATCGAAATCCGCATTGGCGTGGCCCGTGATAACGGTCGGCGCGGATAGTTTCGGTTGTTTTTTACTCATTATTTTTCACTCTGGTCTCTGGCTCACATTGAAGAACGGGGATGGTATCTCTGATGCAGGGTTTTCAACCTGCTGGACTCCACATGGGTATAGATTTCCGTGGCACTGATATCAGCGTGTCCTAAAAGCAACTGTACCGTCCGCAGGTCTGCACCGCCTTCCAAAAGATGCGTGGCAAAAGAATGTCTGAAGGTGTGCGGAGATATGGACCTCTTTATTTCAGCCAATGTAGCAAATTTCTTGATCAACTTCCATACGCCCTGACGAGTCAGCCCCTTGCCCGAGCGGTTGAGAAACATAAAATCCTCAACGGGCTTGAAAGCGGGGCGAGTAAATTCGAGATACTGATTCAAATACTCCTGTGCCGTGTAATGAATCGGAATAAGTCGCTCCTTGGCTCCCTTGCCAAAAACCCTGAGCATGCCCACCTGTGGATCGAAATCCAGTACTCTCATCGCAATGAGTTCAGATACACGCAAACCCGCCGCATACAACAGTTCCAGCATGACTTTATCTCGCATCCCAAGCTTGGTGGACGTATCAGGCAAGGCGAGTAGGCGGGATATTTCCTCTTTGGTCAAAAACTCAGGAAGTTTTCTCGGAAGTTTGGGGTTCTCCAAAAGATGTCCGGGATCTTCTTTGTACCACTTTTCACTCACAGCAAAGGCAAAAAAACCACGGAGTGATGAAAGATGCCGAGCCAAAGAGCGACTTTTCAGCCCTTTGGCCCGCAAATATGTCAAATAAAGAAAGAGCGTCTTGTCCGAAAGATCCTTGAGAGAAAAGGATTTGTCATCCAAAAACATCAGCAGGGAATGCAGATCATCGGCATAACCGGACAAACTGTTCTCAGACAGTCCCTTTTCGATCAGAACATACTCCAAGTAACGATCAACCCATGGATGATTGACGTTCTTGATTGATTTATCATTATTTTTTCGATTCATGATCACGACCAGATCATATTTGATACAATTAAAGTATTGGATGATATCCTATAAATAAGGGTAACCCTGACATTGGATTCAAGTAAACGGCACCCTGACTCTAGAGGTGCTACCAAGGGACTGCCCAAAGCGCAACAGTTCGGATTGACACCGGGTCAAGCCGCAATTATGAAAGTGCTTGCATTGAAGAAATTTAAGGAGAATTCATACATGTCTAATTTCAAGTTGGCCGACCGCCTTTCTACGCTGCCCCCATATCTTTTTGCAGCCATCGACAAGGCCAAAGCAGAAGTGGCCGCCAAGGGCATGGACATCATCAGCCTGGGTATCGGCGACCCCGATCTCCCCACGCCTGACTTCATCATTGAAGCTCTGTATGAAGGAGCGAAAAAGCCCGTCAATCACCAGTATCCGTCGTATGTTGGCATGCCAGCCTACCGTCAAGCAGTGGCAGACTGGTACAAGCAACGCTTTGACGTGGACCTTGACGCCCAAACCGAAGTGGTCAGTCTTATCGGCTCCAAAGAAGGCATTGCGCATTTCCCGCTGGCATATATCAATCCCGGAGACCTGGCACTCGTGGCCACTCCCAATTACCCGGTCTATGGCGTAGCGACTGAATTTGCCGGAGGAGTGGTTGAATACCTGCCGCTGTTGGAAGAAAACGATTTTCTCGTCGACCTGGAAGCAATCAGCAGTGACACCTGGGCCAAGGCCAAGATGATCTTTGTCTGCTATCCCAACAACCCGACAGCAGCCACAGCCACCAAAGAATTTTATGATCGACTGATTGAAAAGGCCCGTGAATTCAACGTAATCGTTATCTCTGACGCCGCATACACGGAAATCTACTACGACCCGAACAATCGTCCCATGTCGATCATGGAATGCGAACACGCCAAAGAGGTGTGCATTGAATTCCATTCCCTGTCCAAGACCTACAACATGACCGGCTGGCGTGTCGGCATGGCCGTGGGTAACAGCGACCTGATCGCTGGTCTGGGCAAGATCAAGGAAAATGTGGATTCAGGCATTTTCCAGGCCGTTCAGGAAGCCGGTATCGCAGCGCTTCGCAACGGCGAACCTTACGCTGAAAAATTCCGCGCCATTTATAAAGAACGTAGGGACGTGGTCAGTGCCGCCTTGACTAAGGTGGGTATCAAACACCGCGTCCCCGACGCTTCCTTTTACTTGTGGTGCAATGTACCTGATGGAAACAACTCGTCGGAATTCGTGACGAACGTTCTGAAACAGACAGGCGTTGTACTCACACCCGGCAATGGTTTTGGAACACCGGGAGAAGGGTATTTTCGCATCTCCCTGACTGTGAATAACGATCTGCTCGAGGAGGCGGTATCCAGGATATCGAAACTGTAATATGCTATGTCAGCCTCGGCTCCAATATTGGAGACACCGAAGACAATCTGCACGAAGCATTGATTAAGCTGGAAGACTATGGAGATGAGATACGTCTCAAGGCTGTATCCGAATATTATGAGACCGAACCTCAGGGCGAGATCAAGGATCAACAGTGGTTCACGAACCAGATGATCGCATTGGAAATCGATGCCGAAATTTGGTCACCACAGGGCTTTATGTCGACGTGTACGGCTATTGAAGCAAAAATGGGACGAGAAAGGACGGTGAAGGGTGGCCCCAGGCCACTGGATATGGACATCGTTGCCTGGGGCGACGTGACCATGGACATGGATTTCCTGACCTTGCCGCATCCAAGGGCCAAGGAAAGGGCGTTTGTCCTGATTCCATTGAAGGAAATCGCACCGAACTATGTGTTTCCCGATGGGACAACCATTGATGAAGCCCTGAATGCTATCGAATATCGACTTGAAGACCGAAAAATCTGGCAAAAAGCCTAAACCAATACTTAAAAGAGACATACCATGCTGAAATTCCTTGTCATTGGCGTAGCACTTTTCCTGGTTTACAAGCTCTTTATGGGCGACAAAAAGAAAAAGGAAATGCAAAGCGAAAAAGTCATCAAGGATAAGGTGGCTTCCGGCGAAATGGTCAAGGACCCGGTATGCGGCACGTATGTCGAAAAAGACAGTTCTATTCGAGTTCGGGAAGGGGACAAGGTTCACATGTTCTGTTCCTACGAGTGTCGAGATAAATACTTGAAGCAAATTCAAGCCACGACCATCGAAAAAGACGCCGAATAGAACTCCTAGCGAATCGCATAAAGAGAAAGACCCTCACCAGGGTCTTTTTTTTGGCCCTCATTCTGTCTCTAACCAATTTATCCCTCCAAACCGACCCGTTGGTCATAAAACAACGACAAAGAACGCACAGAGCATTCAAAGACATGGCTTGACTTATTGATAAGTCGACGATCGGCAAAGAAGCATAGACTAGTTGCATGACTTATTATTTAATTAGTATATTTCAGCTACTTGCACAGTTGTCTCATAATGTAAATTATGTAAACTTTTAACAAATAGGCTTGCAAAACCCTGTTTAAAGTTTCGATGAAAATTGACCGTTCCCCTTTACGCAGTTTGATTCTACTTCTGGGCAACTCACCATTGAGAGTTTTTTTCGAGACTGATAATGATGGCTGATCGAAGACAATAAAAAAAGCCGTTCACGGCATTTGAGGGACAATGAAGCTTTCACTCTCTTTTTTCGCTTTACTGGTTTGTTTGCTTTTTTCCGGCACCAACAGTTTGGCTACTCAAAAACAGACCTTTCAACAATGGCTTGAACACTACGGTGCATGGGACCGCCTGGAAAAGGAATATGCAACCGAAAGCACTGAAGACTCTCCAGATGCTATCCTCAAACGTGCCCAAGTATACTTGAACCTCAACTCTCCCGCCAAAACCCTCGAGATTATTGAGATGACACCTGCTTTCGAGGACAGAACTCTTGAAGCGGAAAGACTGTGGCTGGGCGGACAGGCCTACAGAGGATTGGGCGACCTTTCAAAGGCTGTTCTCTGGTTCACTCAGGCAACGAAATTCATGGATGATTCAGCCGCCAAACGTCGTTTGAAGGCCGAACCGGAGCTTGATGAAATATGGCACGATGTCTGGCTTAAAATGTATTGGTCGTATACCGCAAACCACACCCTTTCCAGAGCTTCACAAAAGGAAGCGCTCAACTTAGTCATG